>Ga0302308_10002586_pt1 | contig 14639 bp, 8 predicted proteins | sample III_Palsa_E3_3_FD_200531 | JGI IMG/M metagenome (GOLD analysis project Ga0302308, IMG submission 200531) | Peat permafrost microbial communities from Stordalen Mire near Abisko, Sweden - III_Palsa_E3_3 | ecosystem: Environmental > Terrestrial > Soil > Palsa > Peat permafrost | place: Sweden... | reverse complement strand
ATCGCCGGTCGGGAACCAGCCGTCGATCAGCGGCGAATCATCCTTGCGGAAATACCGGTCGATCACCCACGGCCCGCGCACATGCAGATCGCCGAACGAAGTGCCGTCCCAAGGGAGCTCCTGGCCGTCATCGCCGACGACTTTCATGTCCACGCCGAACATCACGTGCCCCTGCTTTTCCCGCAGATGCCGCTGCTCATCCGGCGTTAGTTGCTGCTGTCTCCAGGTGAGCTTGGCGAGCGTGCCGAGCGGCGACATCTCCGTCATGCCCCACGCGTGAATCACCTCGACGCCGTATTCGTCCTCGAAGCTGCGCAGCATGGCCGGCGGGCAGGCCGAGCCGCCAATCACGGTACGTTTGAGCGTATTGAAACGCACGCCCGCCTGCTTCATGTAGTTCAGCAAACCGAGCCAGACCGTCGGCACGCCTGCCGAAAACGTCACGCCTTCGGCTTCCATGAGTTCGTAGAGCGCTTTGCCATCGAGGCAATTACCGGGCAGCACGAGCTTCGCGCCGACCAGCGGCGCGGCGTGCGGAATTCCCCACGCGTTGACGTGGAACATGGGCACGACGGGCAGGATTGCATCGCGGGCGGAACAGCCCATGGCGTCGGGCAGCGACGCGGCGAACGCATGCAACACGGTTGACCGGTGCGTATAAAGCGCACCTTTCGGATTGCCGGTCGTACCGGATGTGTAGCAAAGAAACGATGCCGAGCGTTCGTCAAGAACCGGCCACGGGTAGTCGCCGTCGCATCTGCCGATCAGCGTTTCGTAGCTGAGCGCGGGCGTGGCCATGTCGGCGAGATGGGTGCTGATGCAGGTCTCGTCACCCAGCGCAATCCAGCCCTTCACGTTCGGACACTGCGGCGCAATGATGTCCACCAGCGTGGCGAACGTCATGTCGAACGCGACGTATTCGTCGTCGGCGTGATTGACGATAAACGCAACCTGATCGGGAAAAAGCCGCGGGTTGATCGTGTGGCAGACAGCGCCCATGCCGGTCACGCCGAAATAACATTCCAGATGGCGGTACCCGTTCCAGGCCAATGTGCCAATGCGTTCGCCCGGTTGCACACCCAGCCCGATCAGCGCCTGCGACAGTTGTTTCGCGCGCTTTTCGCAATCGCGCCAGGTATAGCGATGAATGTCGCCTTCAATGCGGCGCGAGACAATCTCGGTATCGCCGAAATGGCGTGCAGCGTGGGATAACAACGATGAAGCGAGCAGCGGTACATCCATCATCTGGCCGAAAAGCGGCGACGTCATGGGTGAGTTCCTCACAAGTCCGGATGTACGGGTTTTGATGCGTGATCTACGACGGGAACAAATACCTTAATCGATCCTTGAGCCAATGTGGGAGCCGATCGCGCGGGCTCGTGCAGCGGCGCGGGGGCGGATTTACAATATCGGTTAATCATGAGGTGCTCAATATGTCGTTTTCCCCAAGCAGCACCGCCGCAGTTGCCGATCCGGCAGGCCTCGCGCCCCTGGCTGCACCCGTGGATTCGCTGCTCGCATCGATCGAAACCGATCGGCCCGATGCGTTCGCTTCACTCGGTTCCGCCTTTCTCACCCGCCTGCCCGCCACACCGTTGCCTGAGCCTTATCTGGTGGGCATTTCCGCCGATACCGCCGCGCAACTGGGTTTCAACGCCGCTGACGCGCAAGATCCCGCGTTCGCCGAGCCGTTTGCAGAACTTTTTGCGGGCAATCCCACGCGGGAATGGCCGACGGAGAAGTTGCCGTATGCATCGGTGTATTCGGGGCACCAGTTCGGCGTGTGGGCCGGCCAGCTTGGCGACGGGCGCGCGATCGGCCTCGGCGAGATTGAACACGACGGCAAGCGACTCGAGCTGCAGCTGAAAGGCGCGGGACGCACGCCGTATTCGCGCATGGGCGACGGCCGGGCGGTGCTGCGGTCATCGATACGGGAATATTTGTGCTCCGAAGCCATGCACCATCTCGGCATTGCGACCACGCGGGCGTTGTGCGTCATTGGTTCGGACCAGCCGGTGCGCCGCGAAACGATGGAAACGGCCGCCGTTGTGACGCGCGTCGCGCCGAGTTTCGTGCGCTTTGGCCACTTCGAGCACTTCTACACGAACGATCGGCTCGATGAATTGAAAAAGCTCACCGATCACGTGATCGACCGGTTTTATCCGCAATGCCGCGAAGCCGACGATCCCGCTCTGGCGCTCTTGCAGGAAGTCACCAACCGCACCGCCGACCTGATGGCGGACTGGCAGGCTGTCGGGTTTTGCCACGGCGTGATGAACACGGACAATATGTCGATTCTCGGGCTGACGATCGATTACGGCCCGTTCGGCTTTATCGATGGATTCAACGCGAATCACATCTGCAACCATTCGGATTCGCAGGGCCGGTACGCTTATAAAATGCAGCCGCAGATTGGCTACTGGAATCTGTTTTGCCTCGCGCAGGCATTAGTGCCGCTGTTTGGTCCGCAAAACGACAGCGACAATCGCAACGACAAGGTGATCGAAGATGCACAGCGGGTGCTGGAAGGGTTCAAGGACCGTTTTGCGCCCGCACTCGAACGCCGCATGCGTGCGAAGCTCGGTCTGGCTGAGATTCGCGAAGGCGACGATAAACTCGCGAACCGCCTGTTCGAAGTGATGAACGCCAATCGTGCCGATTTCACGCTCACGTTCCGAAACCTGGCCAAAATGCGCAAGGCTGACACTTCTGGCGACGCGCCGGTGCGTGACCTGTTCCTCGATCGCGCCGCTTTCGATGTCTGGGCGAACGACTACCGGCTGCGCTTGTCGGAGGAAACACGGAGCGACGAAGCACGTGCAAGCACGATGAACGCCGTGAATCCAAAATATGTCTTACGCAATCATCTGGCCGAAAACGCCATCCGGCTGGCGAAAGAGAAGGATTTTTCCGAAGTTGAACGGCTGGCACAGGTACTGCGCCGCCCATTCGATGAACAACCTGAATTTGAAGCGTATGCCGGCCTGCCGCCCGACTGGGCGAGCGACCTGGAAGTCAGTTGCTCTTCCTGAAAGTACCCCCAAATAAATGAGCCGCTTTTGGGTTTCCGCCTTGGGATCCCTTTTAGGCTCCGCTAAAGATCTGGAGATAGAGAACCATGAACCGAGACGATCTCACTAAAGACCCCGTTGCTCCCCTGCAGAAGGACGACGCCGAGTATCGAAAGGAACTGAGCGATATCCAGTACCAGGTGACACGCCACGCCGCCACCGAACGGCCGTTTACCGGCGAATACTGGGATCACACGGAGCGCGGTGTGTATGACTGCGTGTGCTGCGGCACGCCGTTGTTCGAGTCGGATACGAAATTCGATGCGGGTTGCGGTTGGCCCAGCTACTTCAAGCCGATCAACGGCGAAGTCATCAACGAAAAAACCGATCGTGCGCATGGCATGCTGCGCATTGAAGTGCAATGCAAGAACTGTGGTGCGCATCTGGGCCACGTCTTCGAAGACGGTCCCGCGCCGACCGGTCTGCGGTACTGCATCAACTCGGCTGCGCTACAATTCGAACCCAAGTAAGCGCGTCGGGCAACGCCGGCCGGTGAGCCAATGCGCCGGCAAGTCGGCGTTGGCGCGGCGGGCCACTTCGCCGCGCGCTTTCAATTGCGGCTGGCTGCGGCTATTCACTCGCCAGGCGTCGTGCTGTGCCGGTAGCGAACCGGTGACACGCGGCGCGTGCGCGCTTTTAGATTTGATGCCCTCCTCACCCCTACGACATGAAATTTCTGTTCGATCTATTTCCGATCCTCCTCTTCTTCGTCGCATTCAAGATCTGGGGCATCTACACCGCCACCGCTGTCGCCATTGTCGCCACGCTTGTGCAGATCGCTTGGGTTGCGTTCCGGCATCGCAAGGTCGATCCCATGCTGTGGGTGAGCCTGGGTGTGGTGGTCGTATTCGGCGGCGCGACGCTGGTCCTGCATAACGATACGTTCATCAAGTGGAAACCCACCGCGCTTTACTGGCTTTTTGCCGGCGCGCTGATCGTGTCACAGGTTGCGTTCGGCAAGAACCTCATTGAAGCAATGATGGGCAAGCAGATTGTGTTGCCGCATCGCGTGTGGGGCCAATTGAATCTTGCGTGGGCCGTGTTTTTCGCGATTCTTGGCGTGGTCAATCTGTTCGTGGCGTTCAACTACACCACCGATCAATGGGTCAACTTCAAGTTGTTCGGTGCGACCGGGTGTTTGCTGGTGTTTATCGTGGCCCAGAGTTTGTGGCTCGCGAAGTACATGAAAGAGGACGAAGGGAAATGAGCGATCCTGGTTTTATCGAAAACTTCGTCAACGCGTCGGCCGAAGGCAAGATCGCTTATCTGGAAGCGCGGCTTAATGCGGCACTGGAAGCTTCGTCGGTGCATATCGACGATGACAGCGCAGCGCATGCAGGCCATGCCGGAGCCTCGGCGGGAAGTCACTATACGGTTACCATCGTGGCGGCCCGATTCGCCGGGAAGCCACGCGTGGCGCGGCACCGGCTAGTGTATGATGCGCTGGCCGACGAGCTTCGGCAGGGCATTCATGCGCTTGCCATCAAGGCTTTCACACCTGAAGAGTTTGCGGACCAGTTCGAGTGACCGTCCGTCAGAACTGACCTTCAGTTCAGTTTTGCTTTCAGCCAACAGATTTCAGCCAGATTCCCAGTCCTCGTCCTGATCAGGAACTATTGATGATTTTAAAAAATCCCCGTATTTGGGTGTTGCTGGCCGCGTTCGCGGCGGCGCCCGTATTTGCTCAGAACATTGCCGTGGTGAACGGTACGCCGATTCCGAAATCCCGTGTCGATGCGCTTGTCGCGCAACTCGTTCAGCAGGGTCAGCAGGACACGCCGCAATTGCAGGCGGCCGTGCGTCAAGAGTTGGTGAATCGCGAGATCCTGATGCAGGAAGCGATGCGGCGCGGTATTGCCACACGTCCCGACGTGAAGGCGCAAATTGCCGTTGCTCAGCAGACCGTGGTCCTGCGTGCATTGATTGAAGATTTCGTGAAGAACAATCCGCCGACCGATGCCGAGATCAAGGCGCGTTACGACGACATGGTGAAGCAGGTTGGCGGTGGCAAGGAATATCACCTGCACCATATTCTCGTCGACAATGAAGCCCAGGCTAAGGACTTGATTGCGAAGATCAAGGCCGGCGCGAGTTTTGAAGATCTGGCGAAGCAATATTCGAAGGATCCAGGATCGGGCAAGAATGGCGGCGATCTGGACTGGTCAAGCCCGCAAGCGTATGTGCCGGAGTTTGGCGCGGCGGCTGAGAAGCTGAAGAAGGGTGAGATGACCGACGCGCCGGTGAAGACGCAATTCGGCTGGCACATCATTCGGTTGGACGACATTCGCGATGTCGCCCCGCCGCCGCTCGAGCAAGTCAAGGCGCAGATTGCGGAGCAGATTCAGAAGGAAAAGCTGCAGGCCTTTGAAGAAGGTTTGCAGAAGAAGGCTGTTATCAAGTAATTGTTCGGATGTTCGACCATGTGAAAAAGCCCCGCTGGCGCAAATCAGCGGGGCCTTTTTATTGGGCTTTGGTTTTGCGCTGCGGTGCCCTCTTCCATGGTGAAAAAGGTGCCGCGCAACTTTATCCCACCCAGCGCCGTGCGTTCTGGAACACGCGCAACCACGGACTTGCGTCTGCGGTCCAATCGGCGGGCGTCCAGCTCATCTGCACATTCCTGTGCACCCGCTCCATATGCGGCATCAGCACCGTGAAGCGTCCGTCAGGCGTCGTCACCGACGTGATCCCCTCCGGCGAGCCATTCGGATTCAACGGATAACGCTCGGTTGCAGCGCCTTGGTTATCGATGAAACGCATTGCAACTAAAGCGTTCGCAGGATCGCCTTGCTGCGAGAAATCCGCAAAGCCTTCGCCATGTGCGACGGCCACTGGAATCCGCGACCCTTCCATTCCGGCGAAGAATATCGACGGCGAACTTTGTATCTCAACCGACGCAAACCGCGCCTCGAATTGCTCCGACTTGTTTCTCGTGAACTTCGGCCAGGCATCCGCGCCAGGGATCATCGAAGCGAGGCTGCTCATCATCTGGCAACCATTGCAAATGCCCAGTGCAAAGGTATCTGTGCGACCAAAAAACGCCTCGAACATATCAGCCAGACGCGGATTGAAACGAATCGTCTTCGCCCAGCCTTCACCGGCACCCAGCACGTCGCCGTAAGAGAAACCGCCGCACGCAACCGCACCAGCAAAGTCCGCCAGCGTGACCCGGCCTTCCAGCAAATCGCTCATGTGGACGTCATGAGTGTCGAACCCCGAACGGTCGAACGCGTAAGCCGTTTCCAGATGCGAATTGACACCCTGCTCTCGCAGGATAGCGACGCGCGGACGCGCACCCTTGCTCACGAATGGAGCCGATACATCCTGCGTCGGATCGAAAGTCAGCACCGGCGAAATGCCCGGATCAGCAGGGTCGAGCAACGCATCGTATTCAGCGTCGGCGCAGGCGGGGTTATCGCGTAACCGCGCAATGCGCCAGCTCACTTCGCTCCACGCCCGCTGCAATTCATGCCGAGGAGATTCATAGATCTTCTTGGCATCGCGATAAATCTCGATCGCATCACGCTCGTTCGGCTTGCCGATCACTTCGCTACACGCGGACAACCCGTGCTCGCGCAACACAGCCATCACGGCATCGCGATCCGCCAAAGGCACCTGGATCACGCCGCCCAATTCTTCAGCGAACAACGCGCGAATGGTCCGGTCCTCACGACGGCCGCTGGTCTGCTTCGCCCAGTCCTTGGCATCGCCGTAATCGGATTCATGGTTGGGATCGAGGATCAGCATGTCGACGTTCAGCGACACGCCCACGTGACCCGCAAACGCCATTTCGCAGACAGTCGCCCAGAGGCCGCCATCGGAACGATCGTGGTACGCGAGCAGCTTGCCCGCGGCATTCAGCGACTGGATCGCGTTGAAGAACCGCTTCAGGTCCTCGGCGTCATCGACGTCGGGAACCGTATCGCCGATCTGCTGCGTCACCTGCGCCAGAATGCTGCCGCCCAGACGATTCTTGCCGCGGCCGAGGTCGATCGAGATCAGCACCGTGTCCGTGCCACGCTGCAACTGCGGCGTGAGCTGGCGGCGTACATCTTCAACCGGCGCAAACGCCGAAATGATCAGTGACACCGGCGACACCACTTCCTTCGCTGCACCCGTCGCGTCCTGCCATTTGGTGCGCATCGACAGCGAATCCTTGCCGACAGGAATACTGATGCCCAGCGCCGGGCACAACTCCATGCCAATGGCCTTCACGGTGTCAAACAGCGCTGCGTCTTCGCCGGGACTGCCGCACGCGGCCATCCAGTTGGCGGACAGCTTCAGCTTGTTCAACGATTCGATCGGCGCGGACGCAATGTTCGTCACCGCTTCGCCCACTGCCATGCGACCCGATGCGGGTGCATCGATCACGGCAAGCGGCGTGCGCTCGGCAATGGTCATTGCTTCGCCGCGATAGCCCGCGTAGTCCATGGTGGTGATCGCGCAATCGGCGACCGGCACTTGCCACGGGCCGACCATCTGGTCGCGCGCCGTCGTGCCGCCCACCGAGCGATCACCAATCGTGATCAGAAACGATTTGCTGGCGACCGTGGGGTGCTTGAGCACGCTCACCGCGATCTCCGACAAAACCATACCGGTCACATCGACGGGTTCGAACTTCAAGACCTCGCGCTTCACGTCGCGATGCATCTTGGGCGTCTTGCCGAGCAGGACTTCCATGGGCATATCGACGGGTTCGAGCTTTTCATCGGCGCTCTTCAAGTCGTCGATCAGCTGCAACTGGCGTTCTTCCGTCGCAACGCCCACCACGGCCACCGGGCAGCGTTCACGCGTGCAAATGGCTTCGAAGGCCGGCAGGCTTTCCGGCGCGATAGCCAGGACGTAACGTTCCTGCGCTTCGTTCGACCAGATTTCGCGCGGCGACAAACCGGATTCCTCAAGCTGCACGCGACGCAATTCAAATCGCGCGCCCTTGCTGGCCCCATCGACCAGTTCAGGGAATGCGTTCGACAACCCGCCCGCGCCCACGTCGTGGATGCTCAGGATCGGGTTATCAGCGCCCAACTGCCAGCACGCATTGATGACTTCCTGCGCGCGCCGCTGGATTTCCGGGTTGCCGCGCTGGACGGAATCGAAGTCGAGTTGCGCGGTGTTTGCGCCGGTCGCCATCGAACTCGCCGCTCCGCCGCCCATGCCGATCCGCATGCCCGGACCGCCGATCTGGATCAGCAGCGATCCCGCCGGCAAATCCATCTTGTGCGTGTGCTGGTCAGAGATATTGCCGATCCCGCCCGCGATCATGATCGGCTTGTGATAACCCCGCACGCGCCCGGCAGCATTCTGCTCATACGCGCGGAAATAGCCGCCCAGATTGGGCCGGCCGAATTCGTTGTTGAACGCGGCCGCGCCGATCGGGCCATCGATCATGATCTGCAGCGACGATGCAATGCGCTCCGGCTTGCCGTACGGCTCGTGGGCGTCCGATGGATTGCGCTGCGGCACCGGCACAGCGCTGTCGCGGGCGTTTTCCCACGGCTGGCGTGCATCGGGCAAGTCCAGGTTCGATACCGTGAAACCCGCCAGGCCCGCCTTCGGGCGCGCGCCGCGGCCCGTCGCGCCTTCGTCGCGGATTTCGCCGCCCGAGCCTGTTGCCGCGCCGGCGAACGGCGAAATGGCGGTCGGGTGGTTATGCGTCTCGACCTTCATCAACGTGTGCGTCAACTCGGTGTGGCGGCCGTAATGCTCATTCGAACCGCGCGGGAACCAGCGCTCGGCCGTGCCGCCTTCCATGATCGCCGAGTTGTCCGAATACGCGACGATGGTGCCGGCGTGGTTCAGCTTCTCGGTGTTGCGGATCATGCTGAACAGCGAGATGTCCTGCGGCTCCCCGTCAATGGTCCACTGCCCGTTGAAAATCTTGTGACGGCAGTGTTCGCTGTTGGCCTGCGCGAACATCATCAGTTCGACGTCGGTCGGATTGCGCTCCAACTGCTTGAACGAATCAACGAGATAGTCGATTTCATCGTCCGCCAGCGCCAAACCCAGTTCCGCGTTCGCCGCTTCCAGCGCGTCGCGGCCATGGCCCAGGATATCGACGGCTTGCAGCGGCTGGGCCGGCAGTTCGTCGAAGAGATGCAGCGCGTGATCCCGCGACGGCGCGACGCTCTCGGTCATGCGGTCGTGCAGCGCGGCCACAACTGCTGCGCGCTCTTGCTCGCTTAACGCTTTCTTGCCACCAATGCCGCTGCCAAGCAAGCCGCTTTTCAGGATCACCGTATATTCGATCCCCCGCTCGATCCGCCGGACCTGCGTCAGGCCGCAGTGATGCGCAATATCTGTCGCCTTGCTCGCCCACGGCGAAACGGTGCCAAAGCGCGGCACGACCATGAAGGTCTCTTGCGCGCCGCGCTCAGTGCTGGCCTCGAACGGCGCACCGTAGTGCATCAGCGCGTGAACGCGGTTGCTGTCCTCATCGGAGAGCGGTTCGGCCGAGTTCACGAAATGCAGATACTGGCCGCGCACGCCGACAATTGCCGGGTCGATGCGCGTCAATGTTTCGAGCAGGCGGGTTTGACGGAAATCGGAGAGGGCCGAAGCGCCGGGGAAACACGAGAAGTGGGCCATTTGTCGCGGTGCTTAAAGGACGTCAAAAACGCCGAGGCAGACGTCGAGACGAGAGACGTCGGAGCCATTTGCGGCAGTGCCGCAAATGGCGGTGGGAAGACCCGGATTATAACCCGGAAGTGTCTCGAAAACGGACCCCGGGCCAAGCCGCGAAATGGCCCGACGGCACACGCGCAATCTCTGAAATACACCCGCGACGTTTTTGCGAAGATCCGGGCGCGCGCTTCAAGAGCCTTGCCACGCAAGGGTTTTCAGCCTCCGGTGCGCTCATCGGCGTTGCTGTCCCGCGCCTCTTGGCGTCCCGTCGACGCCCGTTTGGCGCTATCATGGCGCGCTTTCCCTGACCGGCGTTTGGTCGCACAAACGCACAAACGCCGGTTCGCCTCTCTCACGAGAATCCCGGCGAATCCCGGGCGCCCTGACACAGTCGGGCACCGGCTCGTGAACCAGTCTGGTCTTGCGCCTTCGGGCGAGAACGAATCATGGATGTCATCGTCATCGGCGGCGGAATCGCCGGCATCGCCACCGCGTACCAATTGCGTGCAAACGGCCACCGTGTCTGCGTGGTCGAGCGCCATGCCACCGTTGCGCAGGGCGCAACCTACGGTCATGGCGGCTCCGTGCTGCCCTCACCGCTCGACGTGTGGTTCGGTCCGACGTTCATGCAGACACGTCGCGCGGCCAAAACCGGCATTGTGTTCAAACCCGGCTTCAATTCCGACACCCGCGAGTTCGCGAAGCAACTCGCGCGGTTCAAGGATCCGGAGCTTTTCACCGGTCAATACGCCGCTTTGCGGCCGCTGGTGGACGTATCGCGGGACGTGATCGCCGATATCGACTCCCGGTACGCACTCGATTACGAACAGCGCACCGGCGTGCTGCACGTGTTCCGCCATGAACGCGATCTCGAGCTGGCGCAGTCCGCGATTGCGCTGCTGCAGCGCTTCGAGACGCCGCACCGCATGCTGACACCCGAGGAATGCGTGGCGGCTGAACCGTCCATTCCCGACGATCCGCCGCTCGCCGGCGGCGTATTGCTTGGCGATGCCCGCACCGCCAATTGTCCGTTGTTCACCAAGCTGCTGAAGCAAGTGCTGGAAGACAGCGGCGTGCAGTTCCAGCTTGGTCGCGAAGTCACGGCCATTCGCGCCGACTCCCAGCGTGCCGCCGTAGAACTCGGACCGCGGGCGGGTGAAGTCGACGGCAAGGGGCGCAAGTCCCGCGACGTGGAATTGATCGGCGCCGACGCCATCGTGGTCGCAGCCGGCACCGGCACGCTCGCATTGCTGGCGACGCTGGGAATCACGTTGCCGCTGCATCCGCTGCGCCTGCACACCCTGACCGCGCCGATTGCCTACGAAGAGCGCGCGCCGCACATTACGGTGGTCGATTCCGTGAAGCGCATCACCATGACGCGGATCAACCAGCGCATGCGCGTGACTGGCGGTGCGGTGCTCGAGAGCGTGGCAAAAGCGCAGAAGCCGATGAACGAAAGCATGACGCGGCGCGCCCTCGCGCTGCTCGGCCAAGCAACGCACGACTGGATCCCAGGCGCGGCGAAGGTATCGGCGGCGCGGGCTTGGGACGGCATCAGGCTGGTGTCGCCCGATGGTTTGCCCGTTGTGAGCCCGAGCGCGCATGCGCGCTTGTTCATCAACGCCGCGCACGGGCCGGCGGGCTGGGGAATCGCTTGCGGGGCGGCCAAGGTGGTCGCCGCAATGGTCTCCGGAATCACACCCGACGTGCCTGTTGAAACGCTCAGCGCGCTGCGGATGGACCGGTTTTAGGAAGGGTTGAGCGTTATCCGGCTTGCATCCGGAGCGGCTAAGGGCTAGCGAAGCGAAAAAGCAAAGGCGAAGAGCGGCGTGGACTAGCGAAAGCAGCCGCAAAGCGCCTTTCGCGAACGTCGCACACTTTACGAATCTCTGGCCGGTGTCTGCAGCCATTTGGGCGCAATAATTGCGATGAGCTCACGCACTCCTCCAACGCTGGCGCCATGACCGACTCCAACTCCCCTTCCTCCGCCGTATCAAACACCTCTGCGCCGCCCTACGTCGAGCCGCGCGATCACGCGCTGGCGCTCCTGACACTCGACGAACTCCGCACGCTTGAAAGCCGTGCGGCGGCTTCCCTGCCCGCCAATACGCTGATGGGACGCGCCGGGGCTGCTGCGGCGCAATTTGTCATCGACCAGAACCGGCATATGCCGCATCTTGCCGCGCTGCCGGTCTGGATCGTGGCCGGGCCGGGCAACAATGGCGGCGATGCGCTCGTGATGGCTGCCCGCTTGCGGCAAGCCGGCATCGACGTCGAAGTCTGCATGCCGGTGGAAGTCAAACCCGACGATGCACGCTGGGCGCTAGCCGAAGCCAGGCAAGCGGGCGTGAAAATCACCACCGATTCCCCCCAATCCTTCGACAACCTCGGCTGGCTCGTCGACGGCATGTTCGGCATCGGTCTCGGACGGCCGCTGGAAGGCGTGTTCGCGGATCTCGCCGCACGCCTGTCGCGGCGTTCGAAGGCGAGCGGCGGCGTGCTTGCGCTGGATATCGCGAGCGGACTGTCGAGCGACACCGGCGAACCGGTCAGCCGGAGCGCCGACGGCCGTGCACAGGCCGTGCGTGCCACGCACACCATCACGTTTATCGGCGCGAAACCGGGCCATTTCACCGGCGATGGGCGCGACCTCACGGGCAAGCTTTATATCGCCGACCTGGGCGTCAAGCCGCCCGTTGAATCCTGTGTCGTGCTGAACGCGCCATCGCTGTTCGGCTCGCACTTGCCGCCCCGCGATTACGCGACCAACAAGGGCACATTCGGCACGCTGGCCGTGCTCGGCGGCGACACCGGCATGTGCGGCGCGCCGATCCTGGCCGCGCGCATGGCGTTGTACGGCGGCGCGGGCAAAGTGAACGTGGCGTTCATCGGCACTGATTCACCGCCTTATGACCCGCCGCATCCCGAGCTGATGCTGCACCACGTCGACCAGCTCTCACTCGACAAGATGAACGCGCTCGCGCTCGGCTGCGGCATGGGCCAGAGTGAACGCGCGAAGAAGGTGCTCGTCGATGTCCTTGCGCTCGATGTCCCCAAACTCTTCGATGCCGACGCGCTCAACCTGATTTCATCGGATGAAAAGCTGGCTGCCAAGGTCGCCGAACGGGGCGCGAGCGGGGACCCGTGCGTGTTGACGCCGCATCCACTCGAAGCCGCGCGTTTGCTCGGATCGAATGTAAAAAAAGTGCAAGCCGATCGCATCGCTGCCGCACGGCAGCTGGCCGCGCGCTTCGCTGCGGTCGCTGTGTTGAAAGGCACGGGCACGATCGTCGCTTCGCCGGACGGACGCGTTTCAGTGAATCCCACCGGCAATGCCGCGCTCGCCACCGGCGGGACGGGTGACGTGCTGGGCGGGTTGATCGGCGCCTTCCTCGCGCAGCGGTTGCCGCCTTATGAGGCGGCGCTGGCGGGCGTTTATCTGCACGGGCTGGCCGCTGAAGAGCTGACCTGCGAAGGCGAAGGTCCCGCAGGATTGACCGCGGGCGAGCTGGCTCCGAAGGTACGCAGCTTGCTCAACCGGCTGTTTTACGCCGCATAAGCGAGCCCGCCGGTGGTGTCGTTTGCGAACGGCGTTTATCCAGGACGAACGAAACACGAACCAACGCAGGAAGCCATGGCCAACGCGCCTTGACTTCCATGCAAGCAATCATTCATCCATCGTGGCTATACTTGTTGACTCGCGCGTAAGCTGGTCGACGCGGCGGTCGATGAGCCCGTCGAGATGAACCCTCATCAGACTCCGCGCGATGAACAGCACTTCCCGTCACCCTCTGATAAACGGACCGTTATGACGCTCAATTCGCTTCCTGCCTGGCCGGCGCTCCAGACGCATTACGATGCCATCCGTGACGAACGCCTGCGCGACTGGTTCGCGCCGCAAAACGACACAACGCCGTCCCGCGCCGAGCGCCTGACTTTTGACGGCGGCGGCATCTCCATCGATTTCTCGAAGAACCGCGTCACCGAAGCCACGCTCAAGCTGCTGGTCGAACTCGCGCAGCAGGCCAAGGTCGCTGACAAGCGCGACGCCGTGTTTGCCGGCGATATCGTCAATGTCACGGAACATCGCGCGGTGCTGCACACGGCCTTGCGATCCACCGACGACAATTCCCCTTTCCAGAAAGAAATCCGCGCTGAAAAAGCCAAGATGGCGACGTTTGCGAACAAGGTTCGCGACGGCTCGTGGACCGGCTACACCGGCAAGCGGATTCGCCATGTGGTGAACATCGGGATTGGCGGCTCGGATCTCGGACCAAAGATGGTCGTGCATGCATTACAGCACTTGGCACAGCCGGGTCTGGACACGCATTTTGTCTCCAACGTCGATGGCGCCGATATCTACAACGTACTGAAGGGCCTGAACGCCGAAGAGACGCTGGCTATCGTTGTGTCGAAGACCTTCACCACGCTCGAAACCATGACCAACGCGCGCTCCATGCGCGAGTGGTTCGTGAAAAGCGGTTGCCCGGAAGAAGCGCTGTCAAAGCACTTCGTGGGGGTATCGGCGAATCCTGAGGAAGTGGTCAAGTTCGGCATTGCGAAGGAAAATGTCTTCGAGATGTGGGACTGGGTCGGCGGCCGTTATTCACTATGGTCCACGGTTGGCCTGTCGATCGTGATCTCGGTTGGACCGGAGAACTTCGAGAAGCTGCTCGCCGGCGCGCATGCGATGGACGAGCATTTCCGTACCGCGCCGTTCGAGCGCAACCTGCCCGTGCTGATGGGCATGATCGGCATCTGGTATCGCGACTTCTTCGAGTCGCAAAGCGTGATGGTCGCGCCGTACTCGCAAGCCATGCGCTACCTGTCTTCGTATCTCCAGCAACTCGAGATGGAGAGCAACGGCAAGTCGGCACGGCTTGACGGCACCATGGTCGATTATCCGACCGCCGCCGTGATCTGGGGCGAACCCGGCACGAATGGTCAGCA
>Ga0302308_10002583_pt1 | contig 14642 bp, 11 predicted proteins | sample III_Palsa_E3_3_FD_200531 | JGI IMG/M metagenome (GOLD analysis project Ga0302308, IMG submission 200531) | Peat permafrost microbial communities from Stordalen Mire near Abisko, Sweden - III_Palsa_E3_3 | ecosystem: Environmental > Terrestrial > Soil > Palsa > Peat permafrost | place: Sweden... | reverse complement strand
CGGACGGGCACCAGGATCTGGTTCAGCGGAGCCAAGATCGCGTCCAGCGCGACCAGGTTCTCCATCCGGTCGTCCACCAGAAGGATTCGGGCCTGCCGTGACACTGGCTCACTTCTCTCTCGCTGCCCGCAGATCTAGCAGCCCGCCCCCAGCCGGCTTTGTTCTATCGTCTCACGTCCTGACCTGGCCGTCTTCCCCCGGCGGCGATAGTCGCTGGCTCGCCATCGTCGGCGTGAAGGCCTCGCCGCGCAGCGCGCGTTCGACCAGGCTGACCGCCCGGGCGGTGGCGGCGAGCCGGGCGCCCTCCTTGCGGTAGACGGCGAGAACAGTATCGATGGCGTGCGGTGGCAGCGAGCCGGCCAGCTCGGTTCTCGCCGTGCGGTAGCCGTGACGCGCTCCCTCGACGCACGCCTTCGAGTGATACCTGGCTATAGCGGCCAGCGCGACCGGATAGCGACGCAGGACGCCGTGCAGACGGTAATCGGGCGGCACGACGTCAAGCAGCCAGCCCACGGCGGTGGACTCGAAATCCTCGCTGCCCGGGGGATGCACTCCGGCCGGCCACCCGGGCGGCGTATACGTGGCCATGCGGCCAGTATACCCCTACTCGAACCTGTATTCTATCCGACCATGTTCTCGTCCCGGCGTTCACCGCGAAGCGGGACTGGGCAAATCAGTGCCGTTCCTGAACGCCGAAAAGATCGCTCCGGTTATCGTGGAGGATCCGGGCTCAATGGTGGATCCGGTGCATTCCGATCCCCCCGATCCACCGCCAGGCCCGAATCCACCACTTAAACTCGCCAGTAAATCCGGCAAACCGGGCAAAGGGGATGCCAGGTATTGCACGGCGGTGAGGTCGACCACGAACCGGCCGCCCTCCGGGGCAGCCGGGCCGAGCGCGTCGCGGAAGCTGTCGGGGTTGCTCAGGTGGATCTCGCCGACAGCGGTCACGACGGGGGTGCCGTCGGTCTCGCGCCGGGTGGAAAGGATCGAGTCTTGTGCTCACGCATGATCCTCGCGTACCTCGACGGTGGTGCCGGCCGGCCCGGCTCGATGGTCACCTGCTGCATGAGGGCACGCATCAGCGCGATGCCGTGACCACGATAACCGCGGTTGCCCGGCGGTGCGGTCTTCCACCGGCCGGTGTCGGTGACCGTCAGGCGCAGCTGATGTGCCGTTGAGACCCCCCGGAGCCGGATCTGAGCGCCGGGCGAGAAACGGTGGCCGTGCTCGATCGCGTTCGCGCAGGCTTCGCCCGCCGCCACCAGGACATCGGCGACCATTCTGGCGTTGATGTCGCAGCTGTTCAGCCAGCTGCGCAGCCCGGCCCTTACCCGGGCAAGCTGGCCCGATTCCGCCGGGAAGACGATCTCCAGGGGGGCCGGGCTGATGGTAGAGCACCAGGGCGACGTCGTCCTCGTAACCGCCGGCCGGGGCCAGCCGCGTCATCAGCTGATCGGCGAGGTCCTCAAGCAAGGCCCCGCTGCCCTCGCGCACCGCCGCTCCTGCCGCGGTCATGCCATCGGTGATCGGCCGCCCCCGGCGCTCCACCAGGCTGTCGGTATACAGCAGCAGCGTCGAGCGTGGTGGCAGGACGTACGCGGCCTCGGTCCGCCGGGCATCCTGGCGGATTGCCAGCGGGAGCGAGCGCCCGCCTTCGAGCCGGATCACGCTGCCGTCGGGGTGCACGACGATGCCGGGCGGGTGAGCGGCACTTGAGTAGGTGAGCTGGCCGGTGCCGGGATCAAGGATGCCGCAGAAGACGGTGGCGCACTCGCCTCCCGGGACGAAGGAGGCGAACCTGTCCATGGCCGCCAGCGCCTGATTGGCGCTCGCATCCTGCAGCAGCAGCGCCCGGCAGGCGCTGCGCAGCTGCCCCATCACCGTGGCCGCGCCGAGATCATGCCCGACGCAATCGCCGACCACGATGCCGATCCGCCCGTCGGGCAGCTCGACGATGTCGTACCAGTCGCCGCCGACCTCGAGCCCACGCATGGCGGGTTCGTAGCGGACGGCGAACCCCGCGGGCAGCCCGGCGGCCCCAGGATCGCGCGCTGCAAGGCCAATATAGGGCTGATGGGCCAGCCGGCCAGGCCCGTGGTGGCATGAAGGAGGGCGGAGAACCGCGGGCGCCGCCCGGCCGGGCGGGGCACGGTCAGCTCGCCCATGGGTTCGGCTGTCCCGGATCGATCTTGGCCTGCAGGACGGATGCCGAGACCGAGGTGCCGCACACCTGCGTCGGCAACGCATCATGGTCGGCGGCCCACTGCTGCCAGTAAAACAGGGACTGCCCAGCTATCACGGTGTTGCTGTGCGCGTCCCACCACGTGCTGAACTCAGCCCCGCGGGAGCCGGCGCCGGTGCCGGACAGCGGCAGCACCTTCCCGTCGGAGTACCACGGCTGGCCGGTTTGCGGCTTGATGGCGCCGCTGCTCAGCCCGCACTGCACGAGCAGGGCAGGTGCGTCGCCATAGCGCAGTCCAAGGGCGTGCGAATCGGTCGGCGATAGCGTCGTCGGCGCCGATCCGGTTGGTGATGCCGTCGTCTGCGGCTTGGCCGACCCGGTGCAGCCGGTCAGCACCGCAGCCATGAGCCCGGCCGCCAGGATGACCGTGAGCCGACGGAGTGTGATGGTCACCCGCCCGATCCCGCCCTTCTCGGAGATGCCGTCTTGGCGGCCGGTCACGAGGCGACCGGGGTCGGCATGGCCGTGCTGCCGCAGATCTGCCCGGGCACGTGCTGCTGGCTGTAGGCCTGGGTCTGCCAGGCCGACAGGGTCTTCCCCGAGATCGTGATCACCCCGGTGTTGGCGTTCCACCATTGCGCGAACGACGAGTTGTCGACGATGTGCCCGTCGACCAGCCAGTGATGGGCTGCGGCGTCGGCCGCCCAGTACTCTTTCGGGATGAGGCCCCGGTCGATCGCGCACTGCGTGATGGCCACGGCGTACTGACCGCGGCTGTACGAGGCCGAGGCCGAGGCCGACGGCGCGCCCGACGACCCGCAGGCCGCGACCGTCATCGCGATGGCCGTCGTCACCAGCCCGGAGCGTATCCAATGCGGCTTTACGGGCATCGGGCCGAACGCTACCACTGGCCTCCTTCTGACGACGCCCGCCATGATGACCGCGCCCACCGCGTCGTGCTCACATACTCCATGGCTGGCCGGCCGCGGGATCCTGGGCGAAGACCCGCTTCTGCAGGGTCGCCGCCGATACGTTGCTGCCGCAGACCGGGGCGGGCAGCTGGTCGTGGGCCGCTGCCCATTGCGTCCAGTAGACCAGGGTCTGCCCGGCGACGGTGCTCCCGTCATGGCCGCCGAACCAGGCGGTGAACTGCGAGGCGCTGGTCGAGTTGAGGATGATGTTCGCGCCGTGCAGCCAGGTCGACTGCCCGGCGAAGGCGGCGTCCGACGGCTTCATCGTGCCGCGGTCGAGCAGGCACTGGACGAGCAGGGCCGGGGCGTCGGCCAGCCGGAGAGCATCGGCCTGGCCACCCCCCGCCGACGTCGTCGACGAGGCGGATGACGCGGACGACGACGCGCCGGATGTGGGCGCCGACGCCGACGGCGTTGCCGACGAGCATCCCGCGCAGGCGATAAGGAGGCCAGCCGCGGCCCAGACGAACGGCCGCCCGAGGCTGGTCATGGCCGTCTGCGTGGTCGCGGATGGCTTGCGGATTTTCACGGGCTGTCTGAGGAGGTGGCCTGCTGGCTGTTCATGTCCTGGGTGTACTGCCGCACCTTGGCCGCCAGGTCGTAGTGCCCTTCGATGCCTCCGTACCAGGCAGTGAAGTCCGAGGTCGTGGTGCTGTTGAGAACTATGTGGCCGTTTTGGAACCATTGCTGCCCCTGCAGGGAACTCTGCGGTATGCGGGGATCGGGTATGACACCGGCGTTGATGAGGGCCTGCACCAAGGTGACGTTGAGCTTCGTTTCCCCGACGGCGTATTCCTGGGCGTCGAGCTGCGCCGTGCTGGCCGCGTTGTCGGTGCTGAGCTGCGGGTTGATTCCGAGCAGCCCGGCCGCCGTCTCGGTGCCGCCGAGGAGCGAGCCGATCACGGGAACCTTGGTGGCGGCGGACTCACCGAACGAGAGCAGCGCGTTGTACTCGGCGTTCTGCTCGTCGGTCCGCTGGGCCCCCTCGAACTTGTTGTTGTCTATCTCGGTCTGGACCCGGCCGAGCAAGCTGGCCATGTTGTCGTCCAGCGCGGTGTACTGGAACGGCGCCGGGAAGCCCTTGGTCACGCTGAGCGCGTAGTACTTTCCAAGCGCCGTCTTGATCGTCGCCTCAAGCACTCCGGCGTCCCCGGGGTCGGACAGGATCTGCTTGAGGAACCGGGACTCAGCGGTGTTGTCTCCGCCATTCTGCTCGCTATTGATGTTAAGGGTGTAGGGCATGCCCTTCTCCGTGGAGTCGAACAGCGTCGTGACTATGGAGCGGCCGGTGTTATCTGTCGAGTCGGCCAGGTCGTACAGGTAGCGCTGGGCAGTGTGCAACAGCGCCTGGCGGACCGGGTCGGGCAGCTGGACCTGGTTCGGCGGCGGCGTCGCGTCGATGAGGTTCACCGCCGCGTCGGCCGAGTCGAGGGCGGCCGGGCCCGTGCCTCGCGGCGCGGCGGTGGCGGTATCGAAGAAGCTGCCGATCACGCCGGCCGACAGCGTCAGCGGGTGCGCCATCGCGTACAGCGGCGCGCTGAAGTCCTGTAGCTGCCCCTCGAAGTACGGCTTGGGATCCGCCTCGGGGAAGAAGCCCTCCAGGCTGCCCGAGCCGTTGTTGCCGAAGTACGGGTAGTAAAAGGTCACCGGCTGGTTCATCAGGTCGCTGGCGATCTGCTCGCCGTGCGGGCCGGCCAGCACCTCGCGGGCGGCCGCCCCGTTCTGCGTGGCCAGGGTGAGCATGGCCTGAGCGGGGTCGAAGTCGCTGATGGTCTGGGTGACCAGGTCGGCGCCCCAGGCGCCGGTGCCGACACCGGTGAGCGGGATGACGTAGCCGCCCCGCATCCGGGCCAGCTCGATCGCCGTGGTGACCGAGGCCAGCAGGTTCGGCGTCGTGTCGACCTCGCCGGTGGCCCGGTTCAGGGTGGCCTTCTCCTGGGTGCCGTAGGCCGATCCGGGCGGTCCGAACTTGAACAGCATCCCCACCGACCACAGGTTCTTGGCCCCGGAGAACGCGTTGATCGTCGTCGCGTTCAGGGTCCCGTACTTACCCGCATAGGCCAGGCCGGTGGCGTAGGTGTGCAGGATCTGCTCGTCCTGCGCGGTGAGCACCACCCCGTCCTTGCCGTCCTCGGAGTTCAGGGTGGCGGCGAGGTTAGCCACCGGCGTCGCGCCCGCAGTGTAGAACGCGGCCAGCCAGGCCGCATCGCCGGACTTGACGTGGTCGGTGATGTCCAGCTCGATCGAGGCGATCTCGGCGCGCGCGGCCTTCGGATCCTGGCCGGACTCGGCCTCGGCGTCCGCTAGGGCCTGGGCCTGCGCCTTGGCGTCGAGCGAGTCGAGCTCTTTTAGCGAGGCCGGCGTGTTGCCCCACGGAATGTTCACCATCCCGTTGCCGCTCAGGCTGACCTTCTGGGCCAGCCATGCCTCGGCAAGCCGCGCCCGGGTCAGCATCTCCGTCGCGTCATCTATCGAACGGGCCTGGGCTTGATGCAGCGCGGCTAGGCTTATCGGCGAACCGGCGCCGCTGCTCCAGTATTCGTTCATCAGGTTCACGATGACCGGCACGTTGGCCGCCAGCACTTCCTGCAGGTTCTGCAGTGCGGCCGCCGCCTGGCTGACCCGCCCCGGGTCGACGCCGACCTCGTCGCTGCCGCTCATAGGCTCCCTCGTTGTGTTCACGCGCTATCTACCTTGACGGCGCGATCCGGTTCGAGCCAAAGACCGGGTTAGTCTAACCCCGTGCCGCGACGCGTCATCTGGGACGGCTGAGGTCGTTGCCCGATCGTGTCCGGCCCCCCTGTCATTGCTGGCCCTGTCATTGCTGGCCCTGTCATTGCTGGCCCCGTCGTTGCTGGCCTGGTCGCGGCTAGCTCGCCCGGGCGGCGGCCGCGTGCTGAGTGACGAACTGCTCCGCCTGCCGCTGTACCCCGGCGATGACGCTCGACTCGGCCGCGGGCAGCGCGTTCAGGCAGCTCAGCACCGCGCTGTAGCAGGCATTCCAGTCGCCTTCCCAGGCGTCGGCGGCGGGTCCGGTCCAGGTCTGCCCGCTCAGCAGGGGCTTGACCTTCCCGACGGCGCCGCTGATAGCGTCGGCCGCGGCCTGCACGGCGCCCATGTCGGCGGCGGCGGCCTGCACCGCCTCCTCGACGAAGTTGTTCATGCGCCCGCCTCCTGCCTGTGCTGTACGCCGAATACCCGCCCGATGCTACCCGGTATGAGCATCCGGGACGAGTGGTGCATATGGGAACGGAGTGGTGCATATAGGAACGGATGGCATCTAACGATGCTTGAGCACCGCGAAGTTGTGCGATACGTAACCTTCTCCGGGTGATGTGCGTCAGTATGGTGGCGACAAAATGTCCGGGGCCGATCTCAGCGGGTTGAGTACGGCACCCACGAGACCACGGAGGGTAATTTCTGGCATGGCTAGTTACATTGGTTACGACCCGTCGGGCGTTCAGTCTCAGATGAGCAGGCTCGAGGCCGCGCACCAGGCTGTCATGGACGCGCACGACAACTACCGCACCACGGCGCAGGGGTTTAACGACGTCACCAGTGGCGCGCACTTCCAGAACCTCAACGGGCAGTGCGAGGACCTGACCAACAAGATCAAGGCGGACCACACCAACCTGCACACGCAGTACCGCAGCGACACCAACAAGCTTGTCCAGGGTGTCGAGCAGGTCGCAGGCGCCTGAGGCGCTCAACCGGGCACAAGACGTGGCCCCCGGGGCCACGTCTTGCCAGCTCCGGCCTAACCGGGGCAACCCGGCCTCCCTCGGCTTAGTCCGCCAGGGCCAGCTGGACCGGCGCGATCGTTCCTGGCCGCACCAGCAGGCCGCGGCCGAGCGGGCCAGGCCCGGCGTTGCGCGGCAGCCTGACGCCGAACAGGTCGCCGTCGCCCGGCGAGTCGACCGCGACCAGCACACCGCAGCGTGACTTGAGCGCTTCCTTGATGAACCCGGAGTAGGCCCGGGTCAGGTCGCCGGTGGCGCCCGCGATAATCAGCCCGTGCTCGCTGTCCCGCCCGCTGGCCAGGATCTTTTCAAGCGGCGCGGACAGCGGGCCGTTGAAAAGCAGTTCCGCGTCGTCGACCAGCACCACGAACCGGTCAAGGCCGCTGGTCGCCGCGGTCACCTCGTCCGGCTTCGCCTCGCCGTCCAGCACGCCGATGACCCCGTCCCGCCCCAGCAGCGCCCGCAGCGGTGACCGCCGCGGGGTGAGCGCGAGCACCGGCGTTCCCGCCTCGAGCAGCGAGATCGCCATGGTGATCAGCGTGCTCGACCGCCCGGACCGAGGCGGTCCCGCGATGGTCAGCCCGGGTCCCTCGTCGCGCACGTCGAGGCCCTGCGGGGCGAGCTCGTCCCCGCCCGCCCCGAGCAGGGCCCACAACCCAGACGGCGGAACGAAGCCTGGCGCGAGCCGCCGGGTCTGGCTGAGCGTGATCCGGGCCGGCAGCGTGTCGACCCGGAGCGGCCGCTGGCTGGCGCGCGGCGATCCGTGCCGGGCCAGCGACTGCTCGCCGAGCCGCCGCAGCGCCGCCACCTGAGCGGGCCCCGACGCGTCGGCATCGAGCAGCGCGACCTGGGCCTCGAGCGGATCAGGCACCCCCTCCATCATGATCCGGCCCGGCGGCTGGCGGGTGGGCAGCGAACGCTCGCGGATGTGGGCCTGGCCCGCGTCGCTCGGGTCATTCAGGCGCAGCAGCAGGCGCTTTTCGAAGACGGTCCCGGTCTGCCCGAGCAGGGCCAGCCGGTCGGTGGTCACCACGACCCGCATGCCGACCGCCGCGCCTTCGCGGATCAGCTGCAGCAGGCCGTCGACCAGCCGCCCGTAGTCGTACTTCTCGAACGCGGCGAAGTAACCCTCCCACCAGTCAAGCAGCAGCACCATCCAGGGCAGCCGCTGGCCCGGATCGGCGGTGCGCACCCGCTGCTCGGCGACGCCGGCGAATCCGTCGGCGGCGAGCAACTGCTGGCGCCGGATGATCTCGGCGCGCAGCTTGCCGATCAGCCGCTCGATCCGGTCGGTCTGGTCGCGGGTGACGACCGCGCCGCAGTGCGGCAGCGCGGTCAGCGGCAGCAGTGCGCCGGTGCCGGCGTCGATCGCGTAGATGTGCACGTCGGCCGCGGATTCCCGGGCGGCGATCGATCCGGCGATGGTGCGCAGCAGCGTGGACCGGCCGGTGCGGGCCGCGCCCGCCACCACCACGTGCCCGCCGTGGGCCAGGTCCAGCGTCATGGCTTCCCGCGCCTGCCTGGCCGGGACGTCGGTGCTGCCGAAAGGTATCGGGGCCACCGCAGCGCCCAAAGCGCCCGCGGGTATCTCGTCCAGCGTGACCAGGTCCGGCAGCGGCGGCAGCCACGGGCTCGGCTGCCGGGCGCAGTCCAGCCGCCGCGCGGCGGAGCAGATGGCATCGACCAGGACCGACAGGTCGGTGGTGGTGTTGCCGTCATCGTCGGCGGCGGCCAGCCTGACCTCAGGCAACGGCCGTCCGACCGACCACCACGGCACCGGGACGAGCCGGGCCGGGTCCCGCGTCAGCGTGGTCGCGCCGCGCCGCCTGCCGCCGATCCGCGCCGCCTGCACGCCGACCGGGCTGGCGGCGCCGGACCGCACGTAGCATCGCCCCGGGGTGGTCTTGGAGATCCAGGCCGCGTCGGGCACGTCGATGACGTCGGACGACTCGCTGGCGTCGGTGACCCGCAACGCGATGCGCAGGTTCGTGTTGGCCCTGATGTCCGCGCTGACCACGCCGGCCGGGCGCTGAGTCGCCAGGATCAGGTGCACGCCGAGCGACCGCCCGCGCTGGGCGATCCCGACCAGGCCGGTGACGAATTCCGGTAGCTCCGCGGCCAGGGAGGCGAACTCGTCGATGATCAGCACCAGCCGGGGCAGCGGCGGCAGCCCCGGGTCCGCGGGTCTGACCCGGCGGGCGTCGCCGTAGTCTTCGATGTCCTTGGCCCCGGCGTGCAGCAGGATTTCCTCGCGCCGCTTCAGTTCCGCGGCCAGTGAAGCCAGGGCCCGTTCGGTCAGGTGCCCGTCCAGGTCGGTGACCATCCCGACGGTGTGCGGCAGCCGGGCGCAGTCCTTGAACGCGCTGCCGCCCTTGTAGTCGATCAGCACGAAGTTCATGGCGTCCGGCCGGTTGGCCACGGCGAGCGAGGCGACGAGCGTCTGCAGCAGCTCGGACTTGCCCGCGCCGGTGGTTCCGGCCACGAGCCCGTGCGGCCCGTCTCGCCGCAGGTCGATGGCGAACGGCCCGTCGTAGGACTCGCCGAGGACGGCCACCGTGGACTGGCCGCCGGCCCGCCAGCGCGCGCTGATGAGGTCCGGGCCCGGTGGCTCAAGCCGCAGCACGTCGAGCAGCCGGCTCTCCTCGGGCAGCACGGAGATCTCCTCGTCGTCGCTGGCGTCGCGCACCGCGGCTATCCGCCGGGCCAGCTGGGCGCACCAGCCGGGGCTGACGTGGTCCGGGCGGACGCCGCGGTAGGTGGCCGCGCTCATCTGCTGCACGCGCAGGCCGTCCGGCTCCACCACGGTGACCGCCTGGCACTCGGCCGGCAGCAGCCGCTCGTCGCCGTCCAGGCAGATCGCGTACACGCCGACCTGCGGGCCCTCCCGCAGGACACCGATCGCACCGGGCAGCGACCGTAGCCGGCGGGACCCGTCGAAGACGACAAGCACGCTGGGGTAGAACGCGGCCTGATGGGGTTCCTGCCGGGCCTTGGTCCGGGCACTGATGATGGCCAGCAGCTCGGCCAGCCGACCCGCGACGGTCTCCGCGTCGTTGCCGATCAGCGCGACGCAGTTCGGCGGCGGGTCCGCCGGGGCGGCCGGGTCCGGCCGTAGGTGCGGCAGCCACCGGGCCCATTCCCAGCCGGACTGGCCGCTGGCGTCGGTGAGAATGTAGATCCGCAGGTCGTTCGGGCTGTGCAGGGTAGCCGCCTGGGCCACGAGCCAGCGCCCGATGGCGCGGGGCGTGTCCGCGGGACCGGCCACGCCGAGCACCCCTCGCTGGGCCAGCGGTATGGTCACCGGCGCGTCCGGGATCTCCCACACCACCAGCCTGCGGTGCTCGTCCTGGGCCGGGTCGGTCAGCTCGACCGCTGAGGGCATGTCTGCGGTGCCGGTGCGCAGCAGCAGGTAGTCGGGGTCGGTGCGGCGGCGTTCCCACAGCCGGCGGCGCGGGCCTGAGGCGATGGACAAGACGGTGGCGGGGTCGGGGCAGTCCTCCCGCTTCTGCCGGCGCTCGGCCTCCAGGGCCAGCCGCGCGTCCTCCTCCACGCGGGCCTTGTGCTCGGCGTACTCGGCCATCCGCTGCGCGCTGGTCACCCGGCCGTGCTTGCGGTCGGAGATGTAGTTGCCGATCACCATCACCGGGCTCATCGCGCACAGGGCCAGCATGTAGATCTCGTGCGTCAGGTACGCCAGGCCCGCGCCCAGCAGGACCGGCACGACGGCCATCAGGATGGGCAGCGGCCGACGGTCCTGCTTGCCCGGCGGAGTCGGCAGCGCGAACCTGGTCCGGCGGACCGGGGGCAGCAGCCGGGGCGGGCGGTTGAAGTCGATGCTCGCGCCGTCTTCGCCCGGGTGCAGGGCCGCATCCGGCGGCTCGTACGGGGCGATGCCGAGCAGCGTGTCGCCGATCGCGATGAGCTGCCCCGGCCGCCACGGGACGGTTCCGGTCAGCGGCTCGGCGTCCAAGGCGGCCTGCACGCCCGGGTGCGGCGTTACCTGGCATCCGCCGCCCGAGTCCACGCTGATGTGCAGGGCCAGCGGCGGCACCGACCGGTCGCCGACCCTGATGCTGGCCACCTCGCCGCTGCCGATGTCAGCCTCCCCGAGGCTGATCCGGTGCACCCCGCCGGCGCCCGGGCCGCCCGCGACCCGGATCTCCACCAAGCCGGCCGGCTCGGGCGCCAGGCATCCCGAGGGGTCGCCCAGGCTGACCACCGACCCGTTCCTGATCGGCGAGCTGGCCAGTGTGAGCTGTGGCCCGATCTGCTGGAAATCCAGGTAAAGCGGGATGGGTTCGGCTGGCCGCGGCACGGTGGCGTAGCCAGCCGGGGACCCAGGAGCCGCCATGGCCAACGATCCCCTCGGCCGAGGCCCGGGAAACCGCAGCACCCGGCCGCCCGGACCGGTGCCAGGCCCGCCTGGACCGTCGGTCCGGCCGCGCGCACCCTCATCGCGCGGCGAGTGCGCTCCGTAGGCCATGCGCTCAAGCTCGGCCGCCACATCCGCCACCGGCGTCGCCGGGTCGGCGTCGATCACCACGTCCGCCCAGAATCGCGTCGCGGGCGACACCACCGTCAACGCCAGCCGCATGATCGTCCCTCCCGCCCGTGTCCGTTTTGGCCCAGCTTAGAAGCGCGGCAGGTTAGACGAGGCGATAGTGGCGGGGATTGCCTTAGGAGGCTGAACCGGCGTCCTGGCGCGCTGGTTACGCGCTGTCTCGGCAAGAGGCAACTTGGGTCATCTGAGCTTACGGATTTGTCATATGTGGGTCGGAAATGGGGCTTATCACGATATCTTCGGGCGCACAGGTGGCGGCGATGCAACAGCGATGTAAGTGCGCCTGAAGTTTCCTCCAGGGGCGCGCCTGTAGACCAGGGGAGACCGCGATCTTATGGTGACCGACCGGGGCACGCCGTCGCGCGGGGCAGCGGCCGATCAGCAGACGTGGGCGGAGCCGACCGCTCCCGGCGGACGGCGGATGCCGAGCGCGCCGCGAGAGCGCAAGCCGGCCCTCGCCGCCCTCGCCGTGCTGCTCGTCGCTCTGGGCGCGGTCACCGCGGGACTGCTGGTGATCAACGCCGGGCATCGGGTTGCGGCCGTCGAGATCGTGCAACAGGTGGGCCAGGGTGAGCAGATCCCGGCGTCAGCCATCCGCGAGGTCGAGATCTCCTCGGACAGCGGCCTGGACTATGTGGCCTGGCAGTATGCCGGCCGCGTGGCCGGCGTCTACGCCGCCGCCGAGATACCGGCCGGAACCCTGCTCACCGAGGCCATGACGTCGACGACGAACAACCTGGCCGCGGGCAAGGTCGAGGTGGGACTCTCGCTGAAGGCCGGCCAGGTTCCTGGCAACCTGCTGATCGGTGACAGCGTGGAGGCCTTCCCGGTCGGGACGGGCAGCGGTTGCGCGACCGACGCGAACGGGAACAGCGTCAGCTCGGACGTCCCGATCGCGACCGGGACGGTCGCCGGCCTGTCCGGCAGCGCCTCGGAAACCGGGAACAACGCCGGGGTGACGCTCGCCGTGTCGTCGGCGGATGCGGGCACCCTGGCCTGCTACGCGTCGGCCGGCGACGTCGCCATCACGCTATTGCCTGGCACCGGGGCCGGGTGATCATGGCGCTGATCGCTATCGCCTCAGACAAGGGAGCGCCAGGTGTCACGACAGCGGCCCTGGCGCTCGCGGCTGTGTGGCCCCGGCCGGTCCTGCTGGCCGAATGCGACCCGGCGGGCGGAGACCTCGTTTACCGTTTCCCGGCGGCCGACGGCGGTCATCTTGATCCCCGGCGCGGGGTGCTTAGCCTCGCCGTCGTGGCTCGCCGCGGCATGCAACCGCAGCAGGTCTGGGAACACACACAGAAGCTGCCCGGCGGGCTCGACGTGCTGGCCGGCGTGACCAATGCCGAGCAGGGTGCCGGGCTCAGCCTGCTCTGGGGTCCGATCGGCAAGATCCTCGCCGCCCTGCCGCAGGCGGATGTCATCGCGGACTGCGGTCGGCTCGGCGCCGACGGCCCGCTGTACGACCTGCTCGCCGAGGCGACCACGGTCGTGCTCGTGACCAAGGTGCACGTGGCCGACGTGATCAGGCTGCGCGACCGGGCGGCCGCTTTCGCCGCGGCGGCGGCGAGCCGGGGCCGGCGGGGCTTCGGCGTCGGCGTCGTGGTCGTGGCCGACCACAAGAAGTTCCGGGCCGCGCTCGGCGAGGTACAGCAGGTACTCGGCCAGGCGAATGCTCGGGCTACCGTGCTCGGGGGCATCGCCCACGACGTCAAGGGCGCCGACCTGCTAGGCGGCGAGTGGGGCGGCAACCTGGACCGCACCTTGCTGATCAAGACGGCCCGGGAGGTGGCCCAGCACCTCCTGGTCGGCCTTCCGCCCATCGCGAGCCCGGCCGCGCCCCGCCCGCCCGCCATGAACCCGGAGCCGCTGCCACCGTCGGTCGTGCCATCGTCGGTCGTGCCGCCCTTGGCCCCCGCCGCCGCCGCAGCGCCACTCGCCGCTACGCCCGCTACCGCCTCTCCCGGCGCCATCGGGCTGACCGATTTTCCTGTCGGTGAGCTTCCGGCGGAGGGCCGCTCCGCCGGAAGCCCACGTCGCGCGTTCAGCCGGGTTCTTGGTACCCGTTCCGGCCGTCATCAGGCGGATCCAGGCCAGGCCCTCTACGCCGGTGCACCCGTCGCCGACGTCTCGGCCAGCAATCCGGCCCAGGTGCGGTCAACCGCCCGGCACGCCCAGGGACCCGCTAGCCCGGCCGCCGCCAGCCCGGCCCCCGCTAGCCGGGCCGCCGCCAGCCCGGCCCCGTCCAGCCAGGCGCCGCCGGACCCAGGGCAGGCCAGCTGGATGCCAGACCCGGCTGCCGGTCAGGAGTCATCCGGCCCGGAGGTGGGCCCGGGCCGGCCGGAACAGGAGGTCGACGACCGGGGAAGCTTCGGGTGGTCGTGGTCACCGGGGCCGATGGGCTCGAGCCGTCCGGGCGGGGGGTGACGGAACATGGACCACACTCTGGTCAAGCGGCTACGCAGCGACGTCGGCGACCGGCTGGCGGAGCAGCGGCGGCTGGACGCGGCGGCCAGGATGCCGCCGATGACGGGCGAGGACGAGCGCCAGTTCGCCCGGGCGATCATTTCTCAGGTGCTCGAAGAGCACGCCAGGAGCGAGATCCTGGTCGGTCGTCCGCCGCTCGGCGCGCAAGAGGAAACCGATCTCGCCGAGGCGATCCACGCGGCCCTGTTCGGCGTGGGCCGGCTGCAGCCGCTTCTGGAAGACCAGAACATCGAGAACATCGACATCAACGGCTGCGACCGGGTCTTCATCGGTTACGCCGACGGCAGTGAGGTGTTCGGCGAGCCGGTGGCGGAAAGCGACGAGGAACTGGTCGAGCTGATCCAGGTACTCGCCGCCTACTCCGGCCTGTCCAGCCGCACGTTCGACACCGCCAACCCGCAGCTGGACCTGCGGCTGCCCGACGGGTCCCGGCTATCGGCCGTCATGGACGTGACGCTGCGGCCGGCCATCTCCATCCGGCGTTCCCGGCTGGGCAAGGTCTTCCTGGCCGACCTGGTCGGCAACGGCACGCTCACCCCCGACCTGGCCTCGTTCCTGGCCGCCGCGGTGGCGGCCAGGAAGAACATCATGATCGCCGGGGCGACCAACGCCGGGAAGACGACGATGCTGCGCGCGCTAGCCAACCAGATACCGGCCGACGAGCGGCTGATCACCGTGGAGCGCTCCCTGGAGCTCGG
>Ga0302308_10002580_pt1 | contig 14647 bp, 15 predicted proteins | sample III_Palsa_E3_3_FD_200531 | JGI IMG/M metagenome (GOLD analysis project Ga0302308, IMG submission 200531) | Peat permafrost microbial communities from Stordalen Mire near Abisko, Sweden - III_Palsa_E3_3 | ecosystem: Environmental > Terrestrial > Soil > Palsa > Peat permafrost | place: Sweden... | reverse complement strand
ATTTTGCCGAAGGCCTGGATACGAACTGTCTATGTTCCCCGGCCACTCCCGTCGACAAGCACACTGTAGAGTCCGTGTGATGGCCTCTCCTGTGGGATGGTTTTTTTGGGGAGAGGAAGAAACGGGACAGACACATCTCCACCTATTTGCCACACATCGACCGCGATGGACGCTGGATGCACAATAACTGGCGCGTCAATGCGTGTATTGAATACGGGTACTCCGGCCACCGATTTCCGCTCAACCCGGTCGAAAGAGCGTAAGCGCCCGGTGATCCCATCTGGTGTCCCGCTCTACCCCGTAAGAGCATACGTTTCCACGACAAGGTGGACGCCTATGTGTAAGCACCCAGCAATCCCGTCTTGAACGAAGCCTGTCGAACAGTGACGATCGCGTCCATTTCACCAGCACGTGCTCCTCGACGGGTAGATTAGACCGAACGGGGCACATTGCTGAAACGGACGGTGCGTTTGTCGGTCCGATCAACGCAGGTCAGATCGAAGGTTGAGTTCTGATTTCGAATAACGTCACCTGCTTCGTAATCAGGCTATTAGTTAATCTCAGTAAAATTGCGCAGCTTTCATTCAAGGATTGAGTATGCATATCAGGTGGTTTTCACGTCCCAGCCTCCCGCCGCTCGGCCTGGATCTTGCCGATTTCCGAGCTCGCGGCACTTGTCAGTTTGGCGGTCGCACCTCCGAGGGCCGCGCCATCTACGCAAGATATCGGATGGGTTGCCTTACTGTGAAGCTCGAAGACCCTGAAGAGGTTCTTCTGAAGACCTGCATCGGGCCCGCCTATCACGGAAGCATGATGCTTGAGCAAGTGTGCGATCTGGCAGGTATGACGATAAAGGGCAGATCGCCTATCATTTCTGCTGAAATGCTTGAGGAGGCCCAGAATCACGAGCCAGTATTAGATTGGTCTGGCAGAACCACATATTGGCAACCTCAGGTAGAGCTTACCTCCCACGGAATTGCATCACTGACTGATGTAGTGAACAACGCGGACTCCCACTACAACATTTCTCTTTCCATGCAGGCCTTCTACCGGAACGCTTCCGTCGTTGATCCGACGCTTTTCGATCGACCCACGCTGCTAGCTGAGACTACCAGCGGGACGCTTTTTGTAAATTTTCCGTCGGACAGACCAGAAGATCGCGTATTTTTCGAGAACCTTGCCTCGCGTTACCTATTCAACCGGATTGATATTATTGATCTTGCAACTGGTGCCGTGATGGATACTCGCGAGGCCGGCGTCTGCTACAGCAGAGATCTAATTGATTGGTGCGCCGCGGGGGCCGACAGATATATCACCGCACATCTCTCCGGTGAGCCATCTCAAATGATCGGTATCAGGCCTGCCCAGGATGTTGGGTACCTCTTTGCTTCCCGCTAATGAAGCGCTCGCGTTCGCGAGGCCGTGCCTGGAGTGGATTGCCTGGCGCGATGTACGTGCTTTCTGCCCCTTCCGTAGCAGCGGTCACGCGTTGTGCTGAGGTGTTTCCCAACGCGCTTGCATATGCGATATGGATCATCGGGCTCGACTATTTCGGCGTAGTGTGCGCACCCAATTTCCTTTATCTGGTGCCGGCGATCGGTTAGCGACCGGGCAACCCAGGTTGACAGAGGACTGGTTATTGCTCGGGCGACCAACGATGCGGCAGCAACGCCCCAATATCGCTAGCTCTGTGTGTAGGCAGGCGCGTGAGCACATCCTTCAGATAAGCGAACGGATCATGCCCATTGAGCTTGGCTGACTGGATCAGGCTCATGATCGCCGCCGAGCGCTGGCCAGCTCGTAAAGAGCCCGCAAACAGCCAATTCTTCCTGCCGGTAGCCCAGGGCCGGATCTGGTTTTCACACCAATTATTGTCAATCGGCAGACGCCCGTCATCGAGATAACGGATCAGGGCATCCCAGCGCTTCAAGTTATAGTCCAAGGCTTTGGCGATCGCCGAGCCCTCCGGTACCAGCCGACGCTGATCAACTAGCCAAGTATGCAACGCATCAGCCACCGGCTTGGCTCGCGCCCGGCGAATCTCAAGCCGTTGCTCGGGCGCGAGGCCCACGGCGTCGCGCTCAACGTCGTAGAGTACCGTATAGAACTTCAACCCCTGCTCGGCGATGTGGCTGCGCTCATTGACGTGCAAATCGAATAGCTTTCGGCGCGCAGACGCCGATACCGTCGTGAACCAGCACCTTCATGCGATTGGCGCGACGATTGGCAAACAGATAAGCATGGTGGGGGTGAGCCGCGCCAAACACCTTGATCACCCGCGCCAGCGCCGTGTCGGTGCCGGCACGCATGTCCAGTGCGTCGACGGCCAGCCAAATGGCGTCAATACGAATCACCGCAGAATCTCCCGCACCCAGGCAACACTGTCCTCCAATCGGCCAGCCGGCCACATCACTGATACCGTCGCACCGTTGCGTTGGATTTCGATACGCACATCGGCAGCGGCAGCGCTGGACGCTCGCGCGGCGACAGTGGCCAGCGGCAACGGCACGAACGCCGACTGGACATCGACGCTCATCGGGTTGAGCAACACGGGCACCGCAGCGCCCCCGCCTTGGGCTTCTTTAATCCAGCGCCGCAGCACATTCGGGTTCATGCCATTTGAGATGGCGACGGCCTGCAGCCAGGTTTGCTGGATCAGACACCGCCGTGCCGACGCAACAACTCGGCTGGTTTAAATGGTTCGCCGAATCGCTTTTCCGCCTCGGCCAAACATGCAAATATTTTTGGCAAACCGATCTTCAAGGCCCATAACATCGGGCCATAGAATGGCACTGCGAAACCATAACCTAGCCCGGTCACCAGATCGATATCTTCGGGATGAAGCGCTTGTTTGCGGTCAAGTAAATGGCATCCGGCATTGGTCAGCGCACAAGCCAATAAAAATTGCTTTTTTTCCACTGCTGATGCACTGGAAGCAGGCTCTGATTCCGGCAGGAAGATGCCAGTTCTATCGTCGATCTTAAAAAAATCCTCGAAGTGTTGACCAACGCTCGCGGTCGAGACGAATTCGCCTGCGTTCTCTGTCGCCTTGGTCACCATGCGGCACTCATCCAATAGCAATTGCCCCAATGGCGCAGCGGCATCTGAGTGAATCACCACAAATCCGATCGAGCGTGCGGCCTTTACCAAGGTGGGTAAGACATCCGCTTCCAGATCGTCGCGCAGGACCGGCTGGAATATCGTCTTTGGCCGGCCACCACAGGTATGGACAAAGACCCACCGCGCAGCGGTATCGAGACCGGCTAGTGCACGTGTGAAATCGTCCGCTGACCCGATATAAGCAATCACGTCGCTGGGGCCGGCCATCCGCGCAACCGACATCACGCTGGCAGGCTCGGGGTAATCGAGAATAAACACGGCGACGCCGCCGAACCGTGCGGTAACCGAGGTGAACGGATGTAAGCCGGCTACCAGTCGTGCTCGGTCACCGCTAGGCAGTGCGACGCCAGGGCGTAGCGATTGCGCAACCACAGTCACGCAATCGACTGACAGCGCTAGGTCCTTATTCGCCGCAGGGCTACGCCACTGGGCTCCGGTGCGGCACATCTTGAGATTATTGAGTGCAACACGCACTGGACTTACCTCGCACCCTTGATAAGCGTCCAGTTCGAGTTGATAAGCGTCGCGATACGCCATCGTGGCCGCGGCTTCGACGCAAGCCAAGATAGCCTCGAAACCTTCGCCACTACGCATTTCGGTGCCGTCGCGGTGCGCCGCAATCACATTTCTTATCTGGCTTGGATTGCGGAAATCGCGGGTCCATACCGGGCGAGTGGGATAAGCCGCATTCGTTAATGTGCGCGCGAACTGAAGTACCTCCGGCATGTCATCGCGATTTACCACGGCAGATACCAATTCGGATTCCAACGCCTGTTGCGCGTTTATCGCAATGCCGTCGGTCAGCATCGACAGTGCCATGGCTGTGTCGATCAATCGCGGTAAATGTTGCGTGGCGCCAGCACCCGGCGGAAGACCGAGATGAATTTCCGGGAAAGACAGCGTCGCGTCCGCAGTTGCCAAACGTTCGTGGCACGCGAGGGCGATTTCAAGTGCACCACCATAAACCGGGCCGCTCATCAACGCCAACACGGGCTTGTCTAACCGATTCAGAACATCGACCGGGAGTCGCGCCGCGTCGCTATTGTATAGACTCCCTAATTGACGAGGATCGGCACCTTTGGAAAATACGCCCTCCGCGCCGTAGAGAATCGCTGCACGGCAGGTATTATCCATCTCGAAGCGAACCAATGCGTCATGCAAGGCTTCGATCAGGTCTTCGCTTAGGGTATTTTGCTCTGGAGCCACCATCATCAACAATGCGATCTCTCCGTCACAACTATAGCGGATCAATGATTCACTCATACAGCAATACTCCGAAGGTTATTTACGCACGATTGAAGCGAGTCGATGAATTTTTTAAAGGAAGAGCGAGCAATACAATCTGAGGCCGTCAGTGAGTTCGTCCGGGCAATCTAGCCCGTACCGCCCACCGTCATGCCATCGATGCGCAGTGTGGGCTGACCTACGCTCACGAGCACCGATTGGCCGGCTTTGCCGCATACCGCGATACCGGGGTCCAGCTCCAAGTCGTTGCCTATCATCACCACTTTGCGCAATGTTTCCGGACCATTGCCGACCACCGTTGCACCTTTGACCGGCGCTGTGCATCTACCGTTTTCGATCAGGAAAGCTTCAGATGCGGCAAACACAAAGCGCCCGCTGGAAATATCGACCTGACCGCCGGCTAGACCGGCGATATAGAGACCGTCCTTGACCGAGGCTACAATTTCAGCCGGATCAAATTCGCCGCCTAGCATATAGGTGTTGGTCATACGCGGCATCGGCAACGCCGCATACGATTCGCGCCTGCCGTTTCCAGTCGGGGTCATGCCCATTAACCGCGCATTGAGTGAGTCCTGCATATAACCTCGCAGAATCCCATCGTCAATCAAGGTGGTGCATTGTGTCGGCCAACCCTCATCATCGATTGTCAACGAGCCTCGGCCATTGGCTACTGTGCCATCATCAACGATGGTTACGCCAGGTGCGGCAACGCGCTCCCCAATACGCCCGGCATAGGCTGAAGCACCACGTCGATTGAAATCGCCTTCAAGGCCGTGGCCCACGGCTTCGTGTAACAGTACGCCATTCCAGCCTGGCCCCAGGACCAAATCCATGGTGCCTGCCGGTGCTGGAATGGCATCGAGTTTCAGCAATGCCGTGCTCACAACGCGTTCGACCAACTCAAGCAACGCAACCTCATCGAATATCGCGTAACCGTCGCGCCGCCCTATTCCGGAGTTCGCACTTTCCCGGCATCCATTTTGTTCAACATAGACCGTCATCGAAAGTGCGACTTGTGGGCGTACGTCGGATGCGATGTGACCGTCGCTGCGTACCACCCAGACTATTTCATGACTGGCGCGGAAATTGGCTAATACCGATACCACACGGGAATCAAGACGTCTGGCAAGGGCGTCGATACGTTTCAGCAACTCGACCTTGCGTTGTGCATCAAGTGAACTTAAGGGATCGATATCGCTGTACCGTGCGACTGCCGGTGCCGGTGGTAACTCCAGCACCACCCGCCGCGCGCTCGAAGCGCCGGGTACCGCCATTCGCATCTTGTCGGCAGTCTGCTTCAAAGCATAAGGATCGAGACGCTGCGAGGTGGAAAAAACAATGTCGTCCCCACGCATGGCACGCAAGCCGCAACCTTGATCGATTTGAAAATCGCCGCGCTTGACCGCTCCACTTTCCAACGCCCAGAATTCGCTACTCTTGGATTGCAGGAAGATATCGCCGTAGTCGGCCCATTCCGACATCGCGCGCGACAAAAATCCACTCAGCTGCGCCGTATCAAGACCGTATTCGCTCAACAGGAGATTTGGGGTGAGGCTTGCCGGCGTAATCAAAGTTGAATCTGTGTTCATGGCGCGTCTACCTTCTGCGGCAGACTATTTGCGTCAATCAAGGCCCGCAGGCGCAATTTCGACAGCACGCCGATATGCCGCGCAATTTCCTGCCCATCACGCATGATCAGTAAAGTTGGAATGCCACCGACTGAAAATCTTTCGCGAGCGTCTTTTTCGTCATCAACGTTGACTTTGAAAATCTGAATGGCGTTCCCGTAATCCTCGGCCAGGGCATCCAGAACCGGCGCCAGCATTTTGCATGGTTGACACCAGGGAGCCCAGAAATCAAGCACTACGGGAACCTGGCTGGCTGCCACTTTGGTGTCGAAATCGGCAAGTGTCAGATGATTGACTGAGTTCATGAGTTGATCTTCCTTATGTAATTAAAGGTGATGGATAGGCGGGTCATATACCGCCGATCATCATGTTTGAAATGAGCCAGGAGCCGCTGCTGAACGCGCCACGCGTCAGCGTGTCGCAACCGATGGCATCAATGCCCGCAAACATCTGCTTCAGATTGGCCGCGACGGTAATTGCGTCGACCGCGAAGGCAATCTGGCCTCGTTCGACCCAGAAGCCGTGCGCGGCGCGAGAGAAATCGCCGGTCAGTAAATTCACGCCTTGGCCGCTGGTGCCGCACACCAGCAAGCCCGTGCCCAGCTTGGCCAACATGCCGTGAAAATCGTCGTTTACGGCAGTCTCTTGACTTCTCACCTCAAGGTTGGCAGGGCCCGTTTGGTTGCCGGTCGGTTCGAGACCAAGCCGGCGCGCGGCATATAATGAAAGAAAATAACCATCAAGACGTCCGCCTTCCACCACGTATCTCCGCCGTCCGCTAATGGCGTCGGCATCGAATGGAATGCTACCGTTGCCGGCCTTAAGAAACGGGTCTTCGATGATATCGATGTGCTCGGCAAACAAAAGTTGACCCAAGGCACCATTTAGAAACGATGCTTGGTTGAAAAGTGCTTGCCCCGACGCCGCACTGACAAAAAATTCAAGTAGACCCAGCGCCGCCGGTGGATCGAACAGCACCGCACATTGACGAGTGGTGATTTGGCGCGCGTCAAGGCGGGCCAAGGCTTTTTCGGCGGCGCGGCGTCCAACGCTCTCGACTGCGTCAAGTTGAGCTGGTACACGCGCCCCGCTGCCCCAACCATCAATCTGTTTTTTACCGTCGCGAACCGCCAGTGCGCTACACGAAACGCCATGACTTGACCAGGGATAAGTGCCCATAAATCCGCGGCTGGTGGCCAGCATAAAACGTCCAGTCGAACTGCCGACTGTGGCTCCTTCACTCTTGATTGCCGGGTCGATTTCAAAGGCTGCGGCCTCGATGCGGCAACCCAATTCGAGCGCATCTTGCCCCGACAAGGTCCACGGATGGTACAGATCGAGGTCGCGCGGCACGGCAAAATAGGCCGGCTCGGTTGCCTCGCCGCATAGATCAGCGGCAGTAATGCGAGCCAGATCGCGCGCGGCCTTGACCACTCGGGTCAAGCCATGTGCCGACATGTCATTGGAGCTTGCCGTGGCACGCCGCAAGCCATCGTGGAAAGTCAGCGTAATGCCGGCATGCTGCTGAAAAACACGAGCAGTCGGCAACTGATTACGTACTGCAACGTGCATGGTATTGCTTTCAGATAGTTGAACCGACGCATCGCTTGCGCCCGCGCGCCGCGCATCGTCAAGCAGACGTTGTGCGATGCCGGCCAATGCGTCCGTATCGCGCTGGATGATGCTCTCAGTACTACTCATATCTGATTTACTCTATCGAAAAGCAGGTTCATGGTGTGTTCCGCTGTCATGTGGAATTAATTTGGACAGATCCAGTTCGCGGTTGTGAAATTTCGCCACTGCCTCGCGATGCGCCACGCTCACCAAAGTCAAGCCCGGCAGTTGCTCCACGATGGTTTGATACAGCATGGCTTCCGCCGGCGCGTCGAGGGCGCTTGTCGCTTCGTCGAGAAATAGATACGCGGGTCGTTGCAGCAGGATCCGCGCAAAAGCCAGGCGTTGTTGCTCGCCGCCCGATAACCGTTGCCGCCAGCGATCCTCCAAATGCAATGCATCGCAATACCGATTCAGGCCGCACCGAGTGAGCGCGTCGAGACAGTTCCGATCGTCGTAAGCATCAGGGCCGGCCGGATAAGCCAAGGCCTGCTTTAAACTTCCATCCGGCGCATAACTCTTCTGCGGTACGAACATCGTGCGGCTCGTATGTGGCATGCTGACGGTTCCGTTGCCATACGGCCAAAGGCCTGCCAAGGCGCGCAACAAGGTACTTTTTCCAGCACCCGAGCGACCTCTTATGAGGCAACGGTCCCCCGGCATCAAATGAAACGGAGGAATAATCGCCAGTGGCATATCGGCAGCGCTACGCAAAATCAAGCCATCAGCGGCGACCGCGCCATCTGCCGAAAAAATGGCCGTGATCCCCGGTGCTTCGGTTTCGGTTTCGGCCGCAAGCAATTGCCTGAGCCGCTGCGTGTTGGCCCGCCAAAGAGCGAACTGTTGATAGACTTGAGGGAAAAATGACAAGGTCGAGCTCACGCTCCCGAATGCGGCGCTTACGCGCATCAGGCCGCCGAGGTTTAGCTGCCCGGCAAGTAATTGAGGTAGAACCAGCAATGTCGGCAGGATGTAGCCGATCTGACCGTAAATATTGGTGGCAAATTGTGTCTTGCATTGCACGCGGATGATGCCCCAGGTATTTTGCCGCACGGCCTCAAATGCCTGGCCCAGACGGCCGACCTCGGTAGATTCGCCGCGATAGAACGCGATCTGTTCCGCACTTTCGCGGATTTGCACCATCAGTACCCGAAAATCAGCTTCGCGCTTTTGCTGAAGCACATTCAGATGGATCAATCGGCGCCCGATCAGGTGCGTAATCAGCAAGGTTCCGCCGGAAAACAGATAAGTTGCGAGCACCATATAGCCTGGAATAGCGATAAACACGCCATGCCAATGGAACCTCAACGCACCGGTCAAACGCCACAATACAATGGAGAAAGTCACAGCCGACACGGGAACCTGCAACACGTTGAAAAATAGACTCACGGTATTGTCGACAAACAACTTGATGTCTTCGGCGATACGCTGGTCAGCGTTATCCAGCTCCTGGTCGCGTTCGATGCGATAATAAGAACGATTAGCCATCCACCCGGCGGCGAAGCGCCGTGTCATCCACGTGCGCCAGCGTATTATCAAACCGGATTGCAGCACGCTGGCAAAAATGGCCAAACAACTGCTAACCGTGACAATACCTAGGAACTGCACCATTAACGGGCTGAGTTGAATGAATTTGGCGGCTCCGATGGCGTCATAAAAATGACCGGTCCAGGAATTACGCCAAACCTCGAAATAGATATTGATATAACCGCAAGAAATAATAGTGATGACGATCAAGCCCGACAACCATTTTTCTTCGGAAGTCCAATAGGGTAAAATTAAGCTCCAGAATGAAGGGAGGCTGTCTGTTTTAAGTTTGACGCTTCCTTCCGCAGTTTTTTCGTGTGGCTTAGCCGAAATCATGATTTACTACCTTATACGACACGTCGGAAATTTAAATCATTATTTAATTGAGTGGAAACTCGATATTGGCGGCATCGAATTTCCACTCGCAAAAAAATTAAAACTTAAAAATCATATGTTCCTGTAAGCAACATTGTACGACCCGGTCCCATTGGGATATAAGATGAATCTGTACTGCTATAATAAAGATTTCTGTCAAATACATTTTTGACGGATAAATTCAAACTATAGTTTTTCCTTTTATAAAATATACCTATATCGGTTTCGACTTGATTCGGGATTTTGTATTCAGAAGTGGTTCCGATATATTGATCACCCGCATAAAATAGACCCAAACCGACCCCGAAACCTGGAAATTTATCGGATGGAATATTGTAGGTAGTCCAAAGGCTGGCCGAATTTTTCGGCAAAGAAACCTTGACCGTTGGGTTGTATGGTTGGACGTAATCGTTATATGTATAATTACCGATAATATTTAATCCCTTGGCGACTTCTCCGGCAATATCCAATTCAAATCCACGACTTACAGCACCACCGGCAGCTAGAGAAAATCCGGGATGAATTGGATCGCTCACGTTTTGGTTTGAATAACTGATGCGATAGGCCGACGTCGTAACGGAAAGTTTGTCGCCAAGAAAATTGGCTTTCAAGCCCACCTCGGCCTGCTTGCTACGTTCGGGAGGCAGGATTCCACCACCATATATTTGTGCCGTTCCTGGCACAAAAGAGGAATTATAATTCCCGTAAGCAGCAATATCAGATGTAATTTGATACATCAAACCGACACTTGGAGAATTCGCTGCTTGATGAGTTGAGTCGTAGCCGAATCCAGGAATTGCATCCGAATCCTCATACTGATCCCGCCTGACCGATACCAAACCATGGAGCCGATTATAATTAAATTGCTCTTGAATAAATAACCCGCTTTGAGTTGATAAATAGTTTATCGGCGAGTATGGGCCACCTCCAGCCGCTGTGGGAATGGTAAAAGACGAGAAAATATTCTGTATCATGTCAAAATTGACATTGTTGGTTTGATTTTGCGTCGCCTGATATCTCAAAAGATCCCAACCAACTAAAGTCGTCGTTTTCAAATCGCCTATCGTGTATTTGGCTTTCACATAATCTTCCAGTGACCAGCTATAATAATCATAGAGCGTCTGAAACGAAAGTATCGGCAGCGAATTTCCAACAGATGATAAATTCGAAACCGGCGTCCACGCCTGTTGCAACTCATGGTCTTTGGTATAGGTGGTGTGGCTGACAAAGGTAATATTGCTGTTAAGTTTTTGCTCCAATTTTAGACTGACAGCATCGGAATTGGTATCGAACCCATCATTCACATTCCCCAGTGGGTGATCGATGTAATGCCTATAGATATCGCCTGTATCATACCCAAGCGTAAATTGCGGAATGGGATCGTGGGTGACGGTATGGGTGTAGTTAAGTAACAGATCGGTGTTGGCGTCTTTCCACTCAATGGTGGGCGAAAAGAACAGATGTTTTAGTCCGTTATAACCCATGCCGTTCTGGCCCGAGTGTTCGTCGGACAAGATAAAGCGATAAAGCAAATGACTGTTGCCCCCGATGGAACCGGTCGAGTCAATAGCGGCTTGCTTGTCGCCATAGGTGCCATAGCCAAGCTGAATTTCATGAAATGCCTCTGCCTGGGGCGTCTTCGTCACAATATTCACCACGCCTCCCGGGGGCGAGTCGCCGGCAAGGATCGCAGAAGGCCCTTTGAGCACTTCGACGCTGCTGATCGCGATAGTCGGTGTCAAGCTAGGGGCGGAGCCCACGGTAACTTGCCCATCGCTTAGAACCGGCGCGGCGAAGCCGCGCACCACAAACTGGGGCACACCCAGAGGGCCTGGTTGCGTAACAACACCGGAAGAGTTGCGCAGAATATCTGCCAGGCTTTGGTCTCCCTGGCTTTGAATTACCGCCGCATTGATCACCTGTACCGATTTGGGTGTTTCGCTCAACGGCGTGTCGGTGCGTGCATAACTGCTCGAAGAATCGCTGACAAAACCGTTGCCGCCCGAATCGGCCTGCGCCGCCACGCTGATCAAGGGTAGCGTGGCGGAAGGTAAATCTGCGCTCACCGCCTGGGCATTAGGTGTGGAATTTGATTTATGGCGCACCGCCAAACTACCGTCCGGGTTGGTAATGCGTTCGAGATCGGTACCCAGCAAGGCATGGTCGACGGCTTCCGCCGCGGTAAAATTACCCTCAAGCGGCGCTGCACGCAGCTTGGAAACCAGCGCCGCGTCGAATGAAATCGGTTGCCCCCCGGCCTTCCCGATTTCAAGCAAGGTCGACTCAAGCGTGGCGGAAGGCAGATGATACACGTGCTTCGACGGTGTCTCTTGTGCATAAACCGACGCCACCCAGAAAAGCTGGGCCACCGACAAGGCGACTGCACTGAACCGTATCCCCGACCCTCTTGCACCTGTTTTTTTCATGTCAACAACACGCGAAAATTTCACCCGATTCATGGCATTCCCCTCATTTCATTTAGTACAACTATATTTATATGAATTGCGAACCGCGTTTCAGAAAAAACCGTTTCGGACCGGGATTTATCCTATCGCTATTCCACTTGTTACCGTGTGTGCGTCGCTTGATAAGTACGACAAGAAAACTATGCCGATTAAGGTTGATCGGTCTGTGTCACAAAATTCAATTTCGACAAGCCGCCTGCCTGCGCCGCAGACAGTACATGAGCAACGCGGTCGTACTCGACATGGCGATCGGCAAAAATCAGCAGGGCCGGAATCGGCTCTTGCGCCGCAGCAAGCTTGATTTTCTCGGCCATCTGCGTTGCGTCCACCGGCTGCTTGTTCCACAGGATCGAACCGTCTGCAAGAATCGAGACGTCGATGTCCTGCGCTGCTTCTTTGGCGGGAGCGCTGGCAGCCTGCGGCAAATCGACCTTGACCGCATGGTTCATGATCGGCAGTGTGACGATAAATATGATCAGCAGTACCAGCATTACATCGATCAACGGGGTCATGTTGATGTCATTGACCACGTCGTCGTCCAGACGGTCATTCATCTGCATCGTCATGTCAATCCTCTATGTGTTTGATCGGCTGTCAGTCAGGCGGTCTTGACACGCGAATGATTCAATTCAACGGCGGGCATCCCGGTACTTTTCTTTTCCTGGCGATGCTTGCCACCGGTAACAAAATACGCATGCAGCTCATGGGTGAAACGCACCATCTTTCGCCCAACACCTTTATTGCCGCGAGAAAGCGCGTTATAACCGAGCACTGCGGGAATCGCCACGAACAAACCTGCCGCAGTCATGATCAACGATTCGCCGACGGGCCCCGCTACATGATCAAGACTGCTTTGTCCCGAGATGCCGATGGCCATCAAGGCATGATAGATACCCCAAACGGTGCCGAACAAACCGACGAAGGGAGCAGTGCTGCCTATTGAGGCCAGTACTGCAAGACCCGTCTGCATTTGAGCAAGTTGTTCGTCAAGCATGTTATGTAGGCAGCGCGACACCCATTCGCCGTTACTCATACTGCCATGTAACAATTGCTGTGCATCGCTTTGTTGTTCATTTGCCTCACGAGCAGTCAACGCCAATTGCCGATAGGGGTTATGAATCGCCGCGCCCAAAGCATCAATACCCGCCTCAAAACCCGATGCCGCCCAAAAAGCGCGGTAAGCTACTTTACTCATGGCCCGAGCGCGCAATAGCCCCATCGTTTTGATGAGAATCACCACCCAAGACGCGATCGACATCAAAGCCAGGAAAACAACAATGCCGCGTGTGATGAAATCACCTTGCAGCCAGACGTCGGCAGGACCATAGTTATGCATAAAGACTCCAGATCATCAATAAATAAAGTGCTAACAACTAGTCCGGTGCGGTGAAATCGATGCGCTGATTTGCTTCGACGATTCTAGGTATGCCGCCTTCCTGATAAGGCTGGCAAGCCCCTGCACGGACCGCCTCAAGGGCGGCATGGTCCAACTCGTCGAAACCGCTGCCTTGCATCACCCTGACTTGAGAAAAATTTCCCTGTGTATCGATTTGCACGTGCAGCGCCACTGATCCTTCTTCATGCAAGCGTCTGGCTTTGGCAGGATAAACGGGTGCTGGAATGCGACACGCCAGTTTCTTGAATTCGCCTGCACTTAAATTTTTTGGTGTAGCCACAGTTGCAGGCCCGGGCGTTGCCCCAGCTTGCGTTGCGATTTCAGCCGCCTGCGTCGGCAACGCGGCGGGTTCCGGCGCCACTTGCGCGGGTATCGGCGAGTTAACCGGCAATGGTTTTTCCTGCCTCGCAACCGCACGCAATGCCGGCGTTTTTACCGTGACTATCGTCGGCATTTTTTTAACCTCCTGCCTGGGCTGAGCGGGTGGCGCCGGCTGTGCCGGGCGAGCGATCGACACCATCGATACTCTAATTGGCGTGCCGGTAGCGGAAGCGGCTTCGCTTTTCATCTGAAACGCATCTTGTTTACGCAACAAAATTAAGCCCGCCAATAGGTGCACCAGCACCACGATAAACACCACCAACGCCAGGCGCACAAGCCCTGATGCCGGGGGCTCATGGGTCAAGGTAAAATCGATACTCTTAGATGCGGATATCATGCTCAACTCGCCAACAAAATTTCCTGGGTCCTGACTGCTGAGGCAAGCAGGTTGGGCTTTCGATCCAACTCAGCACTCCGGATCTTTTGCGACTGCATCCGGTGATGGCCGATGCCGATTTGTCACCATTCGGTCATGCAACAGCACGATAATTCCACTACTGGTCTTCTGGAATAAGAACGGCAACAATGCGTGTACTAAACTCGCGATGAACGCAAAAAACAGCTTGCGCGCAAAAAAAGTCGAGGACTGGAAATGCTGCCAATATGTCTCTCCGACAGATTGAGGATGCCGCGTAAATAGTTTGTTCATGCGACACAGTTTAGCCAGCCAATTTTGGAAAAAAATTCCATTCTTTTTACTGATTTCGCCTGATTTTGAAAAAAAATTCCTGATTCTTGCAGAGCCAAACCGAGCCATTTTTATGACTAAAAAAATTAGGATTACTAACTTGAATATTCAAGTGGAACCTCGGTAGTATGTTTTAGCACTTCCATCGAAAAACTGGAACTGACGTCGAATAACTCAACACTGGCAATCAGTCTCTTGTATACGCTGT
>Ga0302308_10002579_pt1 | contig 14652 bp, 11 predicted proteins | sample III_Palsa_E3_3_FD_200531 | JGI IMG/M metagenome (GOLD analysis project Ga0302308, IMG submission 200531) | Peat permafrost microbial communities from Stordalen Mire near Abisko, Sweden - III_Palsa_E3_3 | ecosystem: Environmental > Terrestrial > Soil > Palsa > Peat permafrost | place: Sweden... | reverse complement strand
CCGAGCGCCTTCACGATCTGGCCGGTATTACCGACCTGCGGGCCGGTTCCTGACACAGCCTGTCCGATACTCTGGAAGGGTATGGGGGACATGTTGCGGAAAACGTCGGCGTACAAGTCCTGCGGTTGCAGTTTGCGCCCCCAGTGGTCGCGGCCTGTGGTGAGCTCGGTCGCCAGGTTCACACCCGGGGATAGGCGGCCCTTGATAAAACCGGTGGGGTCCGCGGCGGCGTGGAGCAAGTCGGTCGGCAGGGTACGGATTGAGTACACGATCTCTTTGCCGTCTTTGTTCTTGGTGACCAGTCCGAACGGGGCCTCGTTATGGAAGTTACCGGTGGACATGTAGTTTAGGACGCGGGAGATACCCCATACGCCCATCGCCATGCGCGCGACCTGGAAGCGACCGAGGCCGCCGTCATCCTTGTTGAATAGCCGGGCCGCCGAGCGCATTTCAGATTCCAACCAGTCCGGCGCGAGCAGCAGCAGCCGCCCCCAGTCCTGAGTGGTAGCCGACCGGCCCATGGCCTTCCAGTTGATCCCGCCGAAGGTGTCGTTGGTGTGAAGAGCCGCGGCCTTAGCGACGCGATCGACGCTCCAGTCCGGATGGGCGTTCTGGTAGTCGTGGAACATCTTCTCCATAGCATTCGCCTTGAGAGCGGGCATGAAACGCTTGAAGAGGAAGTTCTGGTACCAGTCCAGCGAGTTGGCGATGGTCGGCCCGACCCCTGGGATTTTACGCACGAGGCCGCCGCCGGTGGACACGCCTTCGGAGTGTTCTTGAAGTGCTTTGTAATCAGTACCGGTGGTGAGGCCGTTCTCGACGCCTTTCCGGATAATGGAAGGGGAGGAGGGGTCGTTTGGATCCACCTTCTCGCCGTTCAGGATGTCGGGCGTCTCTAGCGTAAACGGGTTCATTCCCACCATGACACCGCGGAGAGCGAGCTGAGCCATGTGGAACGGACTCATTGAGAGCAGGATCTCTTTGGACTTGGTGCCGAGGGAGAGCGCGCCCTTCGAGATCGGGTGCGACGCGAGGGCGGACGGTTCTAGGCCGAGGCGGTTCTTCAAGTACTCGGCGAACTCGGGATGGACACGGATATCTGACCGCACGACGACACTATTGCCGTTGGGGTCATTGGTGACGAAGTTCCACCCCTTCATGGCCGAGTTGTCCATGTTGATGTAGTCCTGCGGGTCCCAGGCGTACATCTTCTTCAGGTTGTCGTTGTAGTCCTTCAGTTCCGATATGTTCCGTTTGCCGCTCTGGATGTCCTTCAGGAACTCAATGGCTTTGCGGTTGAGGCTGTTGCCCTCCTCGTCGAACTTGATCGGGGAGCCGATGTTTCTTTCTTGCAGCTTGGCGATTGCGGCGTCGATACCCTCGGGCCGTATCTTGGGGGTGATATCGCGCAGGCTGCCATTTTCTAGGAACCGTTCGAGGTCGCCCGACTTGGTAAGTTGCTGAACGACGTTGTCAGCCACTTGAATCTTGCGGACGCGGTCGGGCTGGATCATCGTGGTGGGGTCTTCGCCGTCGGGGCCGTGAACAACCTGCCCTGAGCCGGAGAGGACCACAGCGGGGCGTCCGTCACTTGCGCGGGTGAACTTGTCGCGCAGGGTGTCGATAAGCTGTTTGTTTGCCGCAGCCTTGATGAGGTCTGCGCGGCCTTTGGCTGTCATCTTGATCGGGTCGAGGTCGAGCTCTTTGGGAGACTTGAGGAGGGCGGTAAGGGTAGAGTCGTACACGCGCTGCCGGGCCATCGTCACGTTGGTCGCGAACTTACCCGCCTTGGTGGCGGCGGTGATGACCTTGCCTTCAGGATTTTCGTCCTTGTAGGCGCGGGTCATGTAGTTCTCGACATAGGTGTGCAGCAAATCATTAGCTAGCCCAAACTGGAAGTTCTTATCCTGCTCCCCAGCGAGATATTTTGACGTGGACAGTTCGCGATCGGAGAGTTGTTCTTTAGCTACTCGGCTAAGCGCGGTAAGTACTATGTCTTTATACTCGGGAGTCATCTTAGCGAATACGCCCGAGGAGATCTGCTCGGCCAGGTTGTCCGATAGGTCTACTTTTCCAGATGCCGGGATCCGGTCGTCTTTACCATCGGCCTCCGCTAAAGCGTTGTACCAAGTTGCTGCCTTATCTGTGTCTCCACCTAAATTCCGGTGCAGGTATGTAGTAGCTAGTTCAAGCCTACGCTTCGCTTCCGCCACATTTTTGGATACTTCGTCTTGGCCGCTACCTTTCATTGCGTAGGTGTTAATGTCGTGCCCCAGCATTACGCGCGCGGTTTGGTCAAGGTCGGTTGCTTGGGCCTCCCCGACAGCGTGCAGTGCCTCCCGCTCGTTGTTAGCTTTACCCATGAACTGCCACTGGTCGTTAGGCCGGAACTTGTTTGTTTCTAACAGCGGCTGGAACAGTTCCCCGGCAGAGTGCAGGGCGTGGGTTGTCCCCATGACCCCGAGTACCCCGCCCGCCAGCGCCTCGGTGCCGTATTCCCACGCATTGTCCGTGTCCCCGTTCTTGAGGGCGTCGAAGAACTGGGGCGAGATAGCTGCGGCCTGTTGGAGTTGCTGGTAGGTGAACCCAGCCTGCATCACCGTGTTGGCGGTCTTGGCAGCGCGCGCCGCGGCGGCTACCGGCATGTCGGGCACGGTGTTGCGGATGATTTTGAAGGCCCCGCGCTCGACGGCATCGCCGCCCAGTAGGTCGTGCTCGGTCAGGCCGTTGTCGTACAGGATGCTCTGGGCCTGTTTCCACTTATCCACATCAGCGCCCGAAGCGCGGACGGCGTCTTCCACAGGTGAGAAGTCGGCTTTGGCTTTCTGGATGGTCTCGCTGGCTTTGGTCAGGTCTTTGAGTTCCTTGTCAGAAAACCCAGCCTTCTGGAGGGCGGTCTGGACTTCGGGTTCCGCGAAACTGTCTTCCAGGTTTACGGGGCCGAGGGCCTCGCGCGCCTTAGTGACGAGAGCAGGATCATGCCCGGCAGCGGTCAGGGCCTGTTGGACGGCACCCTCGGCGGACGGCATCTCTTTGGCCACGTTGGTCGCGATCTCGGAGGCCTTGGACACGTCGGCGATTTCAGCAGCGGTAAGACCAGCTTCACGCAGGGTACTCGCGCCCGCAGACTCCAGCAACCCGCCCCCGCCGAAAGTAGCAGCGGTCAGGGCCAGACTGAGGGGGGAAGTTAGTCCGGACACAATGTGCTCGACTCCGCGCTCGAACCCACCTGCGCCTGCTCGGGAGGTGGGGAGGCCGAAATCCTCTGTGAGCGGCGTATTTAATGCGTCCCAGGCCTTGGTATACCACGGTTCGTTCGGGTCTTTGAACATCGAGTGCGGCTGCGCGTTTCCATTATCTGGAATTGACGCGGGAGCAGGCGCAGCTCCGCCCGAAGGAGAAGCGTACTTATCCCACGGGTCTGAGCTAGACGAAGGTGCTGTCGGGGTTTGGGAAGGAGCGGCCCCGCCAACTGGTGTAGCGTACTTATCCCACTGATCGGGCATAGTTCCTTTTGACGGCTAAAAACCCACGCCGGTAGTAAGATTTATGTGGTATACTTCTGACATGAGAGACTACGATTATACCACAGAACAGGACATTTCCGAAGTCTTGCAACGATCAGCCCGAAGAGGCTGTTCCCGGTGTGGTAATTCTGTCCTGAAAGTTGACGAAAAGATGTCAACGGTGTCCTGTGAAGAGTGTGGGTTTGGGTTGTTTGTTCACGTTAGCCCGTACAAGTCCCCTACATAACGGGCGGGGCGAAGGTAGGCGAGGGCGGGGCCACCGCAGCCGCAACCTTTTTAGCCCCCTGTATCAAAGTCCCGAAACCGGGATCTGCGGTACCAAGCGGCGTGTCGGGTTCAGCAGGTGCGGGTTTTGCTCCGAGTTTGGTAGCCTGCGGGTGGGCGACCAAGAACGCGGCGACTTGATCCGCCGGGATGTTGAACGCAACCCCTGGCCGAGTTGGATCGGTGAAGGGGACGGTTGATCCTGCTACCCCACCTCCTGCTACGTTCGGTCCGCCAAGGTTGGCGAGCTGGGTGAGCGTGTGGTAGTTAGACCATAACCCGGGGAGCTGATCTTTACCGTTCTTCGCAGTGTCGGTGTCAGTGCTCTCTGCTTCCTTAGCCGCCTCGGTGATAGCTGCACGTACCTCAGCGACAGCAGGTTGTGAGGCTCTTGCAAGAGCAATTCTATCTTGCGGAGCGAGCTTGCTGGGATCGTTGTGAAAGGCGGCGAGATGCGTCCAAGCTAGATTGGTGGATTTCTTCTGGCGCATCTCTTCTTGCTTCTCTTGTGAGTTCAGATTCGAGTTCCGCGTAGACGCCCGATACTCGTCGATGAGAGACTTTGCCTCGTCGATCTTGGTCTGTTCCAGTTTTACTCCAAGGTCCTGCATGGTCCGTGCTACCTGCTGACCGTGCAAATTCTGAGCCTGTCGGTCGAGAGCGGTGAATTGATTGACCGTCATGGTTTTGCCCGGCTGAGCAACGGCTTCGTACTCCGGGTGGTAATCAAACAACCCGTCCTTTTTCCACTGATCTACCGTAGCTTTCGCCAGAGGCATGGGCTGCGTGGGGTCATATGCGGACAGGGTATACTCGTAATGCGGCCGCCCATCCGAGCCGACGACGGTCTGGACTCCAGTATGACGCCAATCAAGAGTGGACGAACCGGGCCGGTTTTTGAAGATGTCGGGAAGCTGGGACTCAGTGACGTTGTCGAAAACAGGTTTTAGTCCGGCTTGGTCGTAGGTCGCAACACGCGCCGCATCGGCCTTCGCTACCTTGTCATGCAAGTCGTAGCTCGTATCCTGAGTCAGCATGTTTGTCCGCAACGTCTCAGCATTGGCCTGAGCGATCTGCGCCTTCCGCACCTGGTTCTCAGTGTCGGCGGCGGTCGCTTCCTGTGAGGCCTTCTGCGCGGTCAGCTTGTTCTGCCACTGCTGCTGGGCGTTCTGTTGGGCGAGGGCCTGCTGTTGGGCAGCCTGTTTTGTGGCCGCTCCGGCTCCTGCTCCTGCGGCGGCCCACCCGCTACCGGCGTGGTCAGATTCCTGCGAGCCTGCTACGCTTCCAGCTAACGCTCCGGCCAGGATATTCCGAAAAAACCCACCCGCGCCCGTCTTGGATTGCACAGGTACGGGTCCGTTCGGGCCCTGCTGATACGTGGTGGTCGTCCCGCCCATAGAGGACAGCAGTGACTTGAACCCGTGACCGAGGAGGGCGGAGTGCGCGAGGTCAGCCTGCTGGGGGGTCGGAACCGGCTGAGCGGGAGGAGCCTGTGTTACCTGCGGCTGCTGGGGCGCGCCGAGGTCGGGCGGGGGCGCTTGAGGTAGTGGCTGCGGCTGGGGGGCGTTCGGGTCCATTATTTACTCTTCTCCAAAAACCAGCTCAACGGAGTCTGGCGGCTGATCTCTTGGTTTTTCAATGCGCGCTTGAGGAACTTGATGACTTGGGTCTGCCCAAGGGTTTCGGTGACGCCGTAGACGCGGAGTAGGTTCTCCAGCTTGTCGTCGGCCTTGACTCCGGCCCGCGACGTACCTTTAATCTTGATTTCGGCGTCGAAGAGGCAAGCCCGCATTCCAGCCAGTGAAGACGAGAACACGCGGCGTCCTTGGTCGTCGATCTCGTTCTTACCGGGGCGCGAGAAGCTGGGGAGACCCAAAGGATTTCTGATTTGATAAAGTTCTGAATCAGGATTCGAAAGGCTACCTTTGAGGTGGGCGATCGCGTCTACGAGTGCTTCAATTCTGTCTATCATAAGAACATACCGCTTTCATCGGACGACGTGGTACTGAGGGGTCCGCCCGACCCGCCTATCCCTTCAAGAGCCGTACCGACGCCCGTTGCGCCGCCAAGCGCCGTACTCATTCCGCCCGTTAGCACTCCGAGACCCGCGCTGGCCGCCCCACCAAGGATGCCGCTGACCAAGTTCCACGGACTGGCTGCATTGTTCTCCTGGGTGATGGTGTTGATCTCGCTCCCTGCCGCACTGCCCGCGTTGTTCGCTGAACCTGCGGTACTGTTCGCGCTGGATCCGTATTGACCGGCGACTCCGCTGAGAGCACCGGTAGCGTTGTTGTAGTTGTTCAGACCCTGTTGGTACCCGGCCTGCTGAACACCTGTGAGTCCAGTTGCGGTTTGGTTCGCCGCCCCTGCCGCAAGAGCCGCTTGCTGCCCACTCGCCACGCCCGAGGGGAGAAGTGTGTTGCCCCCGCCCTGCGCGCCCTGCTGTTGTCCGAGCGCGCGAGATGCGTTGGCATACTGGGTAGCCGTATTGTTGATTACGCTGGAGTTGAGGTTATTGGTCTCCGCCGCATTAAAGCCGTACTGGTTTGGGCCCGCCGCCACCGTGGGGTTGAAGGTGTTCTGAAGCGTGTTCAGGATGTTGTTCTGGTTTGCGAACTGCTGGGAGTAGTCGCCCGAGAGCTGATTATAAAAATTAGTCTGCGAAGCCGCGAGACTGTTCTGAGCTGCGGAGGCACCTTTGCAGAGGTCCAATTTTCCATTATCCGGAAAATCAAAACCCCGCTCGGACACGAGAATGTGCGCCTCGGCGGCCTCATCCCAAATGTAGACTAGCTCTGTGTGGATTCGCATGTATTTTCGCCTTGTCCTAGTTCCGGCCTAAAAAATTCTAGATATTGAACAGCGGAGAGTAACAACTCTGGAGTATGGTAAAAATGCCCAATTCCGCTATTGCACGCTTTGCAAAGAAGGCCTCTAATCTTATGCGTATCGTGACAATGGTCAACCGAAAGACTCACGACACGCCCGTTTTTCGTGACTGTTTCTGGTTTCTTGCAAATCCAACAGACACCGTTTTGGGCGGCGAGCATCGCCTCGAATTGTTCTATTCTCATACCGTAGTAGCGGCGAAGACTTAGAGCTTTTCGCTTGCGTTCGTAGCCAATAGGATCTTTCCTTTTTCTTGCTTCTGAATTCTCCCGACCATAGTTCGGGTTAGCAGCGTGCCACCGAGCTGCATACTCTCGGGCAACCCTTTTGGCGTGCTCTTCGCGTGTTTCGCCTTCGAGTAAAGGGTAGATATATTCTCGACGCCTAGGCATTCCCGTTCTCCAGATCTCGAACCCGAACTCTGTAGATTTTGTACGGTAGTTCTTCAAAGATTTGGTTGGTAGCGAACTTGTCGGTATCGGGATCGGAACTGAGATAGTAGATCTCTCCCGCTCCCTGAATGTGCCCTTGGGTGACAAACTGCTGAGTAAGCTCTTTCATAGCCCGAGCCTTTTCAATATCCGAAAGCCCAGGCCGGGGGGCTAAACTCTCCATCATGAGTGGACACTGCATCGGCATGTAGGCTATGGGGCCATACTCGTCGTAGACACACCAGGTGATGGTGGACGGGTAGGCGGCCACAGCGGGATCGAAATTACCCTTGGGGTTGGCCAGCGACCACTCTTTGAACTGATCAGCTTCCTCGGCCCTTGCCGGGCGAACATACAGGTGGTTCCTGCGCATTACGGGAGCCTCGATGTGAGGACGGCCCGAAAGTCCTGTCTCATCTCTTTGAAGTCATCGCGTACGCCCGCGAGATTGGCGTTGACCTGCTCTAACTCAACCTGGAGGTGCGGGAGGTGGTTGGTCATCATGGTGTTCAGGTTCTTCTCGGTCGAGATAATCGCCTCGGGATAGAGTAAGAACTTGCGCACGACCACATAGACGCGGTAGAGGAAGTAACATAAAGCGGAGATTGAGGCAAGTTCTGCCCAGTGTTCTGATGCCCAGTAAAGCGGGTTCCACGGTGTTTGCATATTGGCCTATTTGAGAGGGGATGGGGGAGTGAATCTGTATTGTGGAACGACGCCGCCGTTGTAGTACTGGCGGAGATTATCTGGTCCTGCATTGTTACTTGAAAAAGGCATCGGGCACCGCAGCGTGGTGCTCAGGATCGGGGCCGCGTTTCCAGATAATGGAGGAAACATGCGCTGTACCGGCGGCGTCAACGAGACCTCTTCCGGATTGGGTGAAACCGTTCTGGACGCTATAGAAGGCATTTGCAATTTCCTATAATTCGTGGTACAATAAAATAAATGAGAGTACTAGTTGCGTGTGAATTTTCAGGAAGGGTCCGCGAGGCTTTCCGTAGGCGCGGGCATGACGCTTGGAGTTGCGACTTAGAACCAGCAGAAGACGGTAGCCCGTTCCACCGCCAAGGAGATATTCTGGAGTGGTTCTACTGGTCAAGTTGGGACTTAATGATTGCACATCCTCCTTGCACCTACTTAAGCCGGGCCGGGGCACGTTGGTGGAAAAATCCAGAACGCCAGAAACTAGCCGACAACGCCTTTCGGTTCGTCCAAGTTCTTACATCGAACCCAATGATTCCGAAAGTCGCTATCGAGAACCCCATAGGACAGTTGAACCGGCGTTGGAGGTATCCCGACCAGACTATTCACCCGTGGATGTTTGGAGAGCCATACACGAAAGCTACGTGTCTTTGGTTGAAAGGCTTACCTAAGCTGACCCCCGCCAATATAGTTCCAGAAGAACAACGGACTCCTTGGGTCGCTTGCAACAGATCAGCGCGAAAGAAAGCCGGTCTGCCGCGACTAGGTGTTGTAAGCGGCGGACGGGAAGCTAGCCGTACGTTTCAAGGAATTGCAGAGGCAATGGCTGAACAATGGTCGTAAGTTGTTGATTCGGCTCACTTTTCCTGCTCAAACGCCCCGAATACGCTCAGCGCCAGCAGCTCATTCTGAACCGTGTCCGTCCCCCAGTTGACCTCAATCTGCATGTGGCGGCAGACGGCGGGGTCTTGGGTCTGGGATAGGTAGAACCGTTGGGCGTATGTGGTGGCGCTCGGCTCTAGCTGGGTTGGATCCGGGTGGAAGAACACGAGGGGTTCGAAGTAGCCGCCAAGGGTGGTATTGACGGTCAGGCCAGCTCCGGTGCCCGTGATGTTGGTGGTCGGGACCGCAGTTCCATTATCTGGAAAAGTCTGGCCGGACACTGTGATCTGGAGGGTCTCGGCCGCGCCACCCGCTCCGACAGACAGAACCCGCGCTACTCCGGGCTGCGCGCCAGGGACGGTGATCTGCACGAGGTTGCCGACCGCGTACCCAGTACCAGGAGTATTCGGTACTGCGGTCGCGAGGCCGGTGATATAGCTGATCTCGTCTAGCTGGACCGCCAAGGTTACGGGAGTTCCAACCGCCTGAGAGTCAGTGGTGATGCTCTCGATCATGGCGAGTTGGCCCGGCTGCGCGAACACAATCGAACCGATTACAGCGTACGCGGGGTAAGCCACGCCGTTGTCTGAGTTCACCGAGAAGTCGCGTTTCAGGATCGGGCCGCTGACTGCGGGTCCGACGAGGAGATCGCGGTTGCCGGGGGTTGTTTCGACTGACTGAACTGCTGAAAACCCGCCAGTGATCGCGGCTCGGGGGCACCAAGTGTTTCCAGTTTCTGGACTCGGAGTAGGTAGCATCCGCCACCACGAACCCACGTAGTCTGACACGTAGATTGCCTGCTCTCGGGAACCGTCTACGTGCCAAGTGACACGAGTGGTTAGAGACGTGAAAGTCTCCGTGCCCTGCGTCGGACCAAACTGGTCTCCGATCGGGAAGCCAATCTGCGATACGCCCGAACTCGGATCCAGAGTAACGAACTGGTTGTCCGAAGTGTACATGTAGATGATGCTGCCGTTGACCGCGAAGGCGTCATACGAAGAAAGCCCGATATTTTGGAGGAAGGGCGAAGAGAAGAGAGGGCTCGAACTGGTGTTAGTCCCCTGAATCACGTACACGTCCGAAGTCGTAAAGGTGGTCAGACCGCTGACGGTCGGGAACAGCCGAACTGCGGATGACGGGAAGGTAAAGACGTTGCTCGGATTCCACGCAGTGTTGCCATTGCCGACAGTGTCGCCGGGACCGTTCGAGAAGAAGACCTGATTTCCCACATAACCGAAGATGCAACCCAGATGGAAGGTGAGTCCCGTGATGCCAACGGGCGGAGGATTGTTCTCGTCCGCGAGAGGAGCCTCAATCTCAACGTCCAAAGAAGTGTCGGGCAAGTAGTCTGTGTACTGCCACGTCGAGGCCGCACCAACAGTCGGGTTCGGGACTGCATCGAGGAATAGGAACGTCCCGCCACCCTGAGTAGTTCTCCAAACCCAAATCTGGTCGATTTGCGGATCAGCGATTGTAGGTCCGAACAGAATGGCGCGATACTCACCCGGAGGCCCGAAGACCTGGGTGTTGAAGTTCTGGCTGACGGTAGGGGAGGCTGTAGACACGCTTTTGTCTACCGAGTGGTAGCTGTAGGCATACTGGACGGAGCCGGTGAACACAATGTTGCCGATGCCCACGTTCATCCAGGTAATGTTTCCGTCGGTCGTCGTGCCGCCCTGAGTCGCGTTCCAAGCTGGAGTGGTCGCCCCCGAAGTTGAAGGGGACGTAGCCGAGATCATGACCTGCAAATTACCATTCGAATCTAGGATCGCTTTGTTGAATCCGAAGACGGTAGATGGAGACCACGATACGATCGGACCCGCGTTGGTCCAAGTGATCGTGTTATCCGAGGTGGGTCCCCCTGCGGTGGGAGTGCCGACTGTAGTAGTGGTGGTTGTGCCGCCGACCGTCGTGGACACTGTGGTGTAGGTTACGGCGGGGATCTGGCCGTTCCATGCGGGGACAGAACTCCCCGACTGCCCGGCGGTGCTTACGAACTGGACATTGTTGTTGGTATCCAGAATGGAGTAGTACAGCGCGTACGGAGTGTTAGGACGCCATGTCCGGTAATTTGGGTTCTGGGAGATCGTGGGCGCGACCGTCGGTGTAGCAAGACCCCAGTTGTAAAGAGGGACGCCGAAGTTTCTCCATTGCACGTTGCCATCGTTGGTCACACCGCCAAGAGCAGGGTTGAATGCAGGAAGAGTCGCTCCGCTCTGGTTCTGGGTCGCGGTGTTCTGGGAAGTAGCAGTGCCGGTTTCACCCGAAGGACCGAAGGGAGTAGTGGCGGGGGCCAGCACAGCTACCTGATCGGCGTTCGCGCCGTAGACAGTAGGCGACTGGATGGCGAGCGTTGTACCGTTCAACCCAGTGAAGACGGTCATCCCGTTGAATGTGAGTGAGGTACCCACCGTCCAAGGAACAGTCTCGTTGAACGTGATCAAAGCGTAGTAAACACCGCTGATCGAAGAGATCAGGATGTTCGTTATATTCAGGGTGAACGCAGACTCCGCAACTTGGAGGAAGCCGTTGGAGTCGAGAATATACGCGCCTTGGTTGAACACCGTATTCGGAGCCCAGACAAGCGAGGGCGTTAGCAGCTTCTTCTGATCCGGGCCGTCCGAGAAATACAACGCGTTGCCGACCGACTGGAAGCTGGTAAACCCAGCTCCTGCGCTCTTGGTGAAGAGTACGTCCTGTGTATCGGGGCCAGTGGCGTCGTATATAATCCCGCCGTCAGACAGTGTCATCGTACCCGTATCAGGGGTAGGGCCGCTGTTGACGTGACTGGAACCTACGTTGAAGACCGCAGATCCGGGAGTCGAGGACAGAACCGTAAAACTCAGACCGTTGAGGCTGGTGTTGACGGTCATCCCAGCAAAAGCGACCGAGGTGCCGACGGGTATAATGTATGACCCCGCGTACATGAGGATAGCTTCTTGGAACCCGAGACCGGAGTTATACACCAGCTTAAGAGTCGAGATATTCAACACTTGCGAGGCCGCGGTGGAATCTGCGATGACCTGGATGTTCTCAGTGGACGAGGTCTGCGACTGGTTGAATGTCGAGGTGCGGTTCTCGTAGAAGCGGTCGATCGGTGGGAAGGTCTTCGAGTTGTAGACTGTGAGGCCCGGACGCCGGATGAGGGTCAGCTTGGAGCTCGTCTCGCAGTTCAGCCCGTCTACTAGAGCGTCGCCGCGCGAGCCGTAGAACTCTTCCTCGATATGCCCAGACGCCGCGTCCCTCAGCGGGCTACGGTTGGTCCAGATACCGTCATACGAAAGACGGTTGCTCCAGAGGATTCCGTAGCGTACGGGTTTGGACGGCTGCGCGCCTTTTGTTGCGAGGAGATTTCCCATTAGTTAGAGTTCCAGGTGTTGACGGGGCGAAGAAAAGGTGATAGGATTAAAGGACAATGCCGAATCCGCACAATAAGCTCCCTCAAGAAGTAGGAGAAGAACTAGCACGGTTGTATGCCTCGGGTCTGGAGAGCAGAGTCGTGGCTGCTCAAACGGGATATTCTCATTACACAGTTATTAGCTGGGCCAGACGGCTGGGTGTTCCAATTCGACGTTCTCCGGGGAAGTACGTAGTAGAAATAAAAGTCTGCAAGAAATGTGGAGTCGAAAAAGCAGCAAACGATTTTTATAAAAACCGGGAGAACTTAGACGGGTTGACCGGGTATTGTAAGGCCTGTGAAACCAAAAGACGGGATGAAAAAGACCCCGACTGGCGTAAAAAGCTGCTCCAAGCGACCAAGAAATATCGGAAGGAAAATTTCCTAGGGTCGCGAGAAAAAGGGCTCAAACGTCGGTTCAAAATTACGCTAGAAGATTTCGACCGAATGCTCTCTGCGCAGAACAACGCGTGTCTGGGGTGCGGCGTGGCCAACCCTGAAAATAAAAGAAGGTTCTGGCACGTAGATCATGACCACGCTTGCTGTGACCAAAAAGATAGCACATGCGGAAAGTGTCTACGAGGAATACTTTGCCGCGGATGCAATATGGCTCTTGGCGGTGTAAAAGACAACGTAGAAACACTTAGAAATCTAGCCGTGTATCTTGAAAATAGTAAAATAAATCCTTTAGAATCAATACCACGGCCCCGGTGAGTACGGGTAGGCGGCTCCGATATCCATAGCGTTGGTCCACGGGTCGTACCCTCCCATTATGGATTGTCCAGGATATAATTGATTGTCTTCCTGTTGTCTATCTCCCGCTCGCACGGCTTTAAATAATTGTTCCTCCCACTCGCCGTAGGATTGTTGAGAATCCTTGCTTCCATTAAACATCTTAAGACTGGCCCTGAGTCCCGCTCGTACAAGATACATCATCTCGTTCGGAATCGGATCCATCGTCTGCTGCATCGTGCGGATTCTCGGCGGACGCTTTTGGTAGCGCGCTTGAATCAGCCAGCACAGACCATTCAAGGCCGGGACCGGACTCAGCCGCAACGCGTAGGCATCTGGGTCAGCCACGCACCATGTAACGGTTCCGTCGGCTACCAACGTTCCCGGTGTCGCGTTCGGAACAGCAGCAGGCTGGGTTGTCCCAGAAGTACCGTATGGCGAGTTTGACGGAAGCGTAATAACGTTTCCAACATATCCTGGAGACTCGATATTCAATCCAAGCTGAGTGCTGTCGATGAAAAGGATATTGCCGTTTACGTCAACGAACTGGTTGATCGGAACCCGCGGAGTTTGCGCAACGCCGTAACCCGGGCCATAGACCGTATTCGCCTGCCACAACCCCATAAACGCGAGTGAGTTCTGGATGAAAGAGATGTTGAACGGCACACCCTGAAAACTAGTCTGCGCAAGATCGCGTACCGTTTCAAGCTGGAACACTGGCTTAGGCGCACCGTTATCATTCGACGTGGAGTTATTGATGTCAATCCGCCACGCGTCTTCAAGCCAACCGATGTCCGTAATGTTCGAACAATAGTCCTGTTGCAAGCTGACGGTGATAAAGGCCGGGAAGTTTTTACGGTTCCACTTCCACGGCATGTTCTCTGCCAAAACGCGGGACATGACTTCGTTCGCCAGCGTGAGCATCGGCTCGGAGGAATAACCCGCCGCGCCGCCGAGGACGTTGTAGAACTCCGGATTGCTCTTTAGCTGGTTGGCAAGCTGCTGGACGGTTGTCGAGTAGGCTTGATCACCGGGGATAACAGGCACTTTAGTTCCTTTTCCAGATAATGGAATTTACAAATCACGAATCCAACCGAATAGCCAGTCCAGCAACTTCCCCCACCAACTACTGGACGGTGACGGAGAAACCGGTGGGGGGCTGAGGAGAGAGGGTGCCCGTGGCGATATTGGACGCGGCGGAGGTTGCTCCGTTGAGAACAGTCACACCGTAGTAGGAGTACTGCCCTGCCGTAACCGTAGTGTCTACGTAAGGCCCGGCAGCGGGCAGACCCGAGACCAGCAACGTAAAGGACGACAACGCGGTGCAGGGTGTTCCGACGCAGCGGTAGATGCTGACCGGGCCGGGCGTGGTCGAAGTTACCCAGCTAACAGTGGCGGAATTGCCGGTCGTAGTCTGCGCGAAGGCTACTTTGAACGCAGGGTGGGTGTTCTGCTGGGCGACCAGCGGAAGAGCGAAGAAGGCAAGAAGTAAGGCGAGGGTTTTCATAAATCTCCTTAGAAACTTGTGCCGGGGGAGGCGGTGAATCCTATTGAAAATTGAACTCCGAGAAAGGTGGGCGGAGCAACGCCTGGTTCAAGCGCACCGATTGCTGGCGGGTTAGGCCGCGTGACGCCTACAAAGTCCAGCGTAGAGGCGAGGCTGGAAGCTCCTGCACCGATTGCGGGTGACCCACTTTGCAGCTCAAGGTTCGTCCAGGGTCCCGGCGTCGTCACGCTCGCAAATTTGGGATTCGTTGGGATGGCCTGCGAGGTAAGCGAGGATGCTGGCGACGTGCTTCCCGGCGTTGAGGCGCTGTAGAAAATATTA
>Ga0302308_10002576_pt1 | contig 14663 bp, 19 predicted proteins | sample III_Palsa_E3_3_FD_200531 | JGI IMG/M metagenome (GOLD analysis project Ga0302308, IMG submission 200531) | Peat permafrost microbial communities from Stordalen Mire near Abisko, Sweden - III_Palsa_E3_3 | ecosystem: Environmental > Terrestrial > Soil > Palsa > Peat permafrost | place: Sweden... | reverse complement strand
TTCCCCCACCATCCCCGGTAATCCGGCCCCAAAAGTCAATTGCCAAATATAATCCCCCACGCTCGTCAACAATCGCCGCAGCACGCGTTGCTGGGTGAGTGCGTCACTTGACGCCACTGCCAAGTCTCCTGTGGGGCCGATTGATATGTCAGTGCCCCACAGGTGCGAAATATCCGACATGTGCTAATCCTGTTGATTAGGAATACTGGTCGTTTCACCTGAAACATCGTGCGTGTGCGAATCGTAGACCGACCTTAACTGTTCCAACGTCCCATGACTGTCCTGCACATTCCCGGATGCCGCGATATTTCCTGTAACTACAAGATTGCCCTGCAATTCAAACTGCGTGGCTTGTCCGCCGATCGACCCGTCCGATCTCAACTTCAAAAAACTTCCCGAGGCATGCACGATCCACAATTCGCCCGATGGCGCAGCTGGAGGCGATGCCCCATCGTGCCAGATGCTGCCCAGAACCACGGCGTTCTCCGGATCTCCCTCGTGTGGGATAATTAACACCTGATCGCCTGGGCTCGGCGGAGAACAAAGTCCCCAACCCACGCCAACCCAACTCGACAATAGCGGTAGCCATCCACTCAGCAAATTCTCCGGTTGAAACATAACTCGTACAGCCGCCCGCGTCGGATCGACACTACTGACGATGGCAAATCGCGGCTTACCAGCAGCCTGATCCATAGACGCTGCCTGCCCCCGCAGTGCATTAAGAAATCGGTCCATCAACCCCCCCCAGAAATCATTGCACTGCGTCCAGGACTCGCCGCCCGCGCACGTACATGTTCGACAAATCCGTTCTCAGCATCTATTATGCGTTCAACTTCATCAACCACATAGGTCTGATCGAAATCGAGACCACTTCCGGCTAGCGCCAGCTGATCACGCGCTCCGATCGCAAACTCACCCGGTAGACATGCACTAACAACTCGCTCATGTTGAGAAAGTACCCCAGCCTCGCGTAAAGCCAGTTGCTCCGCGTCAGCGATTTGCAAATTCGGCCGTACAAACACCTTACGCCAAATTCCGGCACCGCTGCCTGGAACCGAAGCTGTCGGCGAGCAGCTCAATTTCGTCCGGCTGTTCCAGCTCCTAACCGTTATTTCTATATCCCCTGCAAGCCTCAAGGAACGTTCGAGTTTGAGCGTTATGCAGTCGCTCGGAAAGATCACCGCCGGGGGTGCGCTGCTCGCAACGGGCGGACCGAAATAGAGCTGGTTTCCCGAGACATACACATCAAACTGTTCCTCGGCGGCCAGCCAGATCAAAAGGTCCCAGCCACTACGGGCTCTCCCGTAATTCCCCAGCGCCGCGCGTGACCATTCCGAGTTCCAATACCGCCCAACCAACCCCGTGGTCGAAGTTACCTGCGGCACCAACCCCACGTGTGTCGCCAGCTGCGAAGCTATGTCGCTCGCAGTCAAATTCGGGTAACTTTCCTCAACCAGATAGTCGATCAGAAGTGCCGTAAGATCCCGTCCCTCGATCTCAACCGTGCCGGCGGTCACATCGAACTCGATCAAGTCGACAATCCCGAGAAACAACGAAGCCCATCCCCCATCTATGCCGATCCGAATTTCCAGCGAAGATGCCATCCAGCCGGACCAATACCCAACGGGCGCAGCATTGAATGCAAATGTAACTTGGACGCGATCGGCTGCTGAACATGCGCTGTCAACGATTCTCGCCGCCATTACGCCGGGAATTGCTGCCCCGTCAGCTAGCGCGAGTATGACGGGTGTTCGGACCTCACTGAGTTGCAACCCCGCCTCCCGCCTGGTTATTCCGCTCCGGAATCAGCAAACTGGTGAGACCGTAAACCATCGGATCCGTGAGCTTATTCAATTCCGCGATCCGATTCCATTGTGTGGCGTCGCCCAGCATCTGAGCAGCGATCTGAAAGAGATTTCCGCCAGGGACGGTAATTGTTTTCATCTACGGCTCCAGATTTGTCAGATTTGTAACCGCTCGTGCCAAATATCCTATACCGGCCGACGCGTTCGCCATGTTACCGCACGCGGCGAGCGCCGAACTGAAACTACCCGACAGTGACGCTCCCGCAGTGGTCAACTGATTACTCAAAGTGGCCTGAGCCGTGAGCCCCGCAGCAAGTGACGCGGCATAAGCTGCGCTTCCGGGTAAAATTCCCCCCGCCGTCATAGAGGTCTGAAATCCCGTAACACTCGTATATTGCCCAGCCGTAGCCACGTCCGCCGCGATCAAATCGATGGCCGCTACAACCGCTTCGGTCACCGGTGACGAAAGATCCTGAACCACTGCGCAGGACACCGTGTAGGGAATCCACGACGGGCTGCGATAATCGGCGACAAAACCCTCAATCAAGACTTCGAAGGAGTAAATATCCCAACTCAAATCCAACGGCGTTCCGGCCAACCTCAACCGATCCAATTCGCACGCCCGGGCAGAAGCGTCGGCGCCGGAAAGTACTCCTCCCCACTCAATAGTTTCTTTATCGCGGCCAAGTACATCGATAATCTGCGCCCCGCTCATCAGGCGATGAATCGCCAGCCGTTGCTTCCCTGTCAAACAAATCGATGCCGGAACCTCAAACCCTTGAAAGCTGATATCTCCGAGTGTCAAAGTAATATCCGACATCACCACAAGCTCCCAACGCCATGCCAATCCGGCCCCAGACGCGTATCAAATCCGCTCGCCGCCGCCGGGGGCAGCAATGCCTCTCGCACCAACCGATCGCTGAGTTTTCGTTGCATGTCACGACTCTGATTATTTCCGGCAGTGCCACCCATCTGTTCGTTACTCGCCGCGACCGGAACGCCTCCTTGCTGGCGCGCCGTTGAACTGGCGTGATTCACCGGGGCCACCGACCGCCGTGCGATCCCGGAAACGGCCGTTAGCTGGCGCCGCCCCACTGCCGCTATTTTGTCGTTCCCGCCGACCCTTATCGCGCTCTTTGCCGCGGACTGCGCTTCAGCTCCGAGCCTCACCGCGAAGCGGTTAAGCCCCGCCCGTATGCCCCCGGCGCCTAACCGAAATCTACTCACGAACGCCGTTCCGCCGCCGACTGCCGTCCAGCCAAGCCGGGCAGCCACAGCTCCGACACGGCGGCCGGGTGCATCCGCAAACAGCCCGGAGCCGCCCATAGCGACCCGCTGAACCGGCCAATCAGGCCGCTCGGATCCCGGAGCCAAATTCTGGCTTTTAGTCCGCGAGGAAGGCGAAACCGCCGCAGGTTGCCCCAATCGCAAGCTCTGCGTGCCAACCCTCATCGCGACACGCCCCGCGCTTAGGGCTTCGTGGGCAGGGTGTTTCACAAATCGTGCGCCAGCAACTCCCATTTGTCGTCCGACCGCGAATCGCGCGGCAATGGCTGCCATTCGTCCGGCGACCACCAATCGCCTAAGCTGTGCGGCATCGATCGCCCTTCTCGGCAATCGCAACGTTCCAAGTGCCGCATTCACCGTAACTCCGCAGTAGCGCTCGAAAGGATTGCTCATTTCTGGTCTCTCCAACGCATAGAGTAGAAGTCGAATGTTCCGCCATCCAACGTCCCAAGCGCCACCACCCAAGCCAGGCGGTCCTCAATCTCTAAGGAGAACGCCACATCAAACGGCACCCCGTTCTTCACCAAATAGAGGCAATCGATCAGATCGGGGTGCCGGCTCAGTTTCCCGCGTAAAGCACCTGTTGCTCTACCGGCAACTGGTCAGCAGGAAGCACCGACGCCGCCGCTTCAAGCCCTTCGTCGCCGAGCCGTGAGATGAGCGCCTCCAGTTGTGCCTCAGATCCAGGGGCCGGCAACGGCACTTCATCCATAGATGTAACCGACACTGCCAACAAAGCCAGTCCCAAATAGGCGGCGTTCTCCGACAGCACCGGTCCGAGAGCTTTGAACAGCCGTAAACGATCGACTGCGTTCAATCGTCGTAACACCAAACGCCGCCCAAGCGTGTCCCGAACTTCGCTAGTGCGAACAGCCGCGCAGATGATCTTTTCAGATGGGCTCATATCTACACTCACATCCGCTGCCGCGTGGATGCAAAGAAGTCAAGTTTCTGTTTCACACCACTGTCGCCTTGCCACACTCCCGCCTCTGTGAGACGAACAACGACGTTCGAGTACTGCCACGTCGAAACCGACCCATCGGTCTCATTGATATACTGGTACAAAGTCGAAAATTGCATCGCGCCGCCGGCATAATAATTCTGTTCGGTCTGGTTGATTAGGTCTTCGGCGGCGCTCGACCCTCGTTCAATCTCGAACTCGCCCTCCCAGCCACGTGGCAAATTGGTACCCAGATTAGTACCGTCTAATCGCGTTACACGAATCTGCTGCGTCAATTGACGCGCCTCAAACCCGGTCACATGCGTAAGATCCACGCGCCCCGAAGGACCGATCAACACCAGTTGGCAATCGCGTCCAACCGAAAACAAATTACTGCTTGCCATCCCTCAGTTCTCCCTAGACCTGGCCCGAGGGCAACGTCTGGCTCTGAATGCTCACTGTCTGTCCGCCTTCCAGATTGATAATGAATATCTCATTGATCGCCTGATACTGGACCTGTACATCGCATTGCACATATCCGATGGACGTGCGTGCGATCGGATTATTCGACGCATCGCAGATCACCGAAAACGGTGATGTCGTGCCAGCCGATGCCAAGATATTCTGAGACACCAAATTCTGCAGGAAGGACATCACTGTGGCGCGAATTTGCTGAAACAAGCTATTATTCACTAACTGTCCAACATAAACCCCCATACCGGCATTCAACGTCGCCGCAAGATAGTTCGTCATTCTGGTGTAATTATCGCCGTTAGTCGCGGCGTCGCTGCTTGAATTATGGCCGCCGCGAACCCCCCAATAGTTACCTCCCGGCTGCGGGTTGGCGATCACGTCAATCCCGGCCCACAACAACGCAGACAGATCCGCTGATGAATAAGTCGACATCTGCGGACTCCCTGGAATGGTCGACTTCTGAGTGCCAACGACACCATATAGTTGCTTGTTCAGACTGGATTGTTCAGGCGACAGGTTTCCTAGCCGTCCCGCTACAAATCCTTGTGGTGAAACCAGCCTGGTAACGCCATTTACTTGATCTTGCCACCATGCCCAATCGCCGAACATCAACTTTGCGGCATAAGAGTCGAGGCCCGCGGTGGCCTTAACCGTAACCGCATCCTCAATCGTGTCTCCCGCTGGACCGACCAGGATCATATAGATACCCTCAGAAAGCCCAAAGGCCGCCTGTGTTGTCCACTGCGTGAAGTCATCTGCATCAGTCAACATTCCAATCGAGCAACCTTGGCCGCGCAGCGCATACATCCCCTTGCGAGGCACGATATCCTGACCCACCTGGGTCTCGGCGGTCACGCCGGTTGCTCCATCAGTCCCGCCGGAAAGACCCAAATTAGTGCCTGCCGAAAAAGCCGCCCCTCCACCAGGCGCCGTGATCATCACTAATTGCGATGCTCCCCGCGCGACGCCTTGGCCCGAATTCACAGCCGCGGCGAACGCGGCCCACAACGACGCGCCCGTACCCAAAATGTTATCAAATACCTCTGGGAACAGCCCCGGCGCCGCGACCACCATGCGGTACGATCCAAATTGCGTCCCTGGCTGCAGCGAGATCGTGAGCAAGTTGCCCAAGCTCCCGGTATAGCGCGCGGAAGCGATGATGCTCGCTTCCGTCCCGCTCGGCATATAGGTCACGCTCGCCGCGAGATCGGTTCCGTCCGACACTCGCACACAGCGAAACGCTTGTGCGCCCTGCTGCACAGCTACCGCCACTGCGGTCCCCATATCGTATTTGCGCGCCTGAACAGCGCCAAAATACTGCGCGTAGTCAGTCATGGTGCCGACGATAACCGGTTGATTGACGGGCCCCCAAGTGGCGCTGCCCACTACTCCGATCAAGTTGGTCGGAACCCCATTCAGGACCAGATTCTGTGGAGCGACAATCTGTACGTAGAGATCCGGCACAATAAGCGCGGTTGTATTCACCGTGCCCTGCTGAACAATCGGCATGAATTAATCCCCAACTAGAATGAAAATGCGCGCAGGCGCAAATACGCGGCTCGCTGACTTATGAGTAACTAGTAGACCCGTTTAACCCCAGACCACCAAACATCATCTCTGTTGCTGTCATCGACAAAGTAGTAGCGTACTCCACATGATACGTAAGATCTCGTCGATATATACTTGCGATTTGATTTTGATCCTGGCTCACTGTATCGCCAAATACTACTCTGCCACTCGAACCGTCTGCGAGAGCAACGAATCTTAACGCAGCTAGACCTAAGTCCACCCACGCCACAGCTGCATCACGCAGTTGTGGCGTCGAGCAATAGAATATAATTGAGAAGCTCTGCCTCTGGCGCCGAATCTCTTGCCACTGACCCACATCCGCGGCCGCGCGCCCAACCACCGAAATGGCCCCCGGCACGGTTACGGTATCGCCAGAACTGATCGCCGCAATATTCCCGGCGACCATCGTGGCCAGTTGCGCGGCCACGTCCAGTACCGTATCGCCAGCAACTGAACTATAGACATAGGGAACACCATCGACGAGCAGCCCCGCCAATTGTCCGATCCCTGCGGTACCCAAAAACACCACGCTATTCCCAAAAGTGGTTGCAACCATTCCCGGTGCGACGGCGCCACCCAACCATCCATCGTTGAAGCTCACCAGCGGTTTGATCGAGTTGGCAATAGGTAGCACCGAGACATTGACTATTCCTGCGGCCAAATCCGCATTAAGCGACGCTGATAGCGGCCATCCTCGATAGACCCGACAGATCGCACCGATCGCGCTCACTTCGGTCGTGCTGGTTGGATATAGGATCGACTGTATCTGCCCGACGAGCGCAACTTCGACATCCGACTGGTCCGCCACTAGCTTGACGCCTGTTTTGCGTGCAGTTGCCACCCAAGACTGGTTCGCTCTGCGGCAGTAACAACAAAGGTTCGTTCCAGATCGTCCGTTATCATGTCTGCCACCATGGGAACCACTGGAATCGCGGGCAGCAAGAACACCCACGCGCTGAGCCCATCATCATTTGGAACCACGCCCTGTTTCGCTCGTCCCGATGCTTGGAGCGAAGCAGGCCACCCGGTGAGCAACGTATCTGATGACAAAGCGATCACTCCACTATAACCACCACTCCCAATTGCTGTTATGCCCAACGGCCGGACCAGATTCATGATCGCGTTAGTCTGCACGCAAATCAAAGGTGTGAATGCAACTTGGGCGGCAATAAAGTAGGTCACGGTCGTCGTCACCAAGTAGTCGCCCTGTAAAGTGCCAGTATAGTCAAACACGCCGACCCACCCGGGATGCTCTTGGAGTTTCTCCGCCGGAGTCAAGTGCACCGGCAGCAATCCGACCAGATTTCCGGCCGCGATCGGGGTCGATATACCGGAGGGACGATACTGTGAACAAATCGTCCCTAAATATTGCGCCACTCTGCCGTTTCCGGCGGCAATTTTCGCAAGCAGTTTTGTTTGGTTCATCACCGATCCTTACATGATCAGTTGCAATCCGTTCACTAAACCGGCCGGTCCCGGGGGGACCCCCAGAAACGCGCACAGACGTCGCGACCACAGCGCGAGCATCCCCTCGCGGTCTTTGACCTCATCCTTATTGCGCGTCCAGGGTCCCGCTGCATCAGTGTCGAGATCACCGACGCTCCCCGCCAGGGTGGTCTCGAAGCCATTGAGCGTGACCAGCATATTGCTGACCACCACCGCTTCGTCCACGCTGAGATTGATCAGGCGATACTCCAGCGCGCCGGAGACCTGATAGAATCGCCATCCCGCATTTCCGTCAGCACCACTGCCAAAGGCCGGGTAACCGCAGAAACGGCGCACGTCGACCTTCTGAGGATCGGTAAGCGACGCCGCCGTGGCCCCGCTCATCCAATATGCTCCACCATTACTGCGCGCTTGTACGCTGCATTGGTTGCGGTTGGCACAGTCAAGCTTGTCGTGGTCGTATCCGACGGCGTACAGAAGCCGCCGATCCAATACCATGATTGCGCGATGATCTGCTGCAGCCGATCGATCGGCTCGCGGGTCACCATGCATACGTTATCCACCAGCGAAATCAATGCGCCTTCTGGTGCGAAATCCTGCGACGCCATCCCGGCAAAATCGCCCTCGATTAGAGCACCCTGGCCAACGATGATCGGACGGCGCACATACGCACCACTGATGGTCGGATGTGGCTGTACAAATGCCTCAGTAGTCGGAATGAAGCGCAGCCCGAGAAAATCATTGACCATACCCTGTCGGAAAACGATATTCGCCGCTGTTGCTCCCATGAACAACTGCTTGAAATCCGGATCGGCGAACAACTGCCGAGCGCTTACCGGATCCAGATAGCAATTATAGGCGCCATCAACTTCCGGTACGGCATTCATCCGAAGTTGTGCCACGGCATCCAACAGACAATCCATGGTCAGAGTATCGCCCACGGTCAACTGGCTCGTGTTTCCGCGGGCATTAGGACGCTCGATCACCGAACCGGTTGCCGACTGTACGCTGTTGCCGGCAGTTCCGTCAGCGACAACCACGCTACTCGAGAATGTCAACGCGCCGGAAACACCGTTGGGTGTGGTCGACAAGTTGATCAAATCCGCAGCAGCACCCGTTAGTGTATAAACATCAGCACCAAGAGTTACCAATAGCGGATTTGTACTGGAAACCGGCTGCTGAACACCATTCACAAACCCATACTGGAAGCCCCGAACATCATCGACCGAGACCAAGGGACCAGCCCCCGCGAGCGTCACCCTTACGCGGGTGTTACCGCCGAAGTAAGCGTTGAACAACGCGTTGCGTGCAATCTCATCCAAACTCCGCGCCGCCTGCTCCCCGTTTACATACGCGTTCTGCAGAAACTGATTGGCAATCCCAACTCTCGATGTGACCATGTTCAAATCAACCGTGGCTGCATAATGATTGATCGAGATCGTATATTGCTCAACATTCCAGCCGGCCGAGCTCAACCCGTTATCCAGATTAGTGTTGCTTGATGCCAAGAGCGGAATGGTTACCGTCGATTTCAACCCAGCGCGAGTCTTAGTCAAGGTCTCACCGACTCCGACGGCGATTTCCTCCCGGTCTGCCACTGCCCGATAACCAAGCCGCGAGCGTAACGCCTGCTGAAATTCGCGTTCCAAGAAGCCTTGCTGAATAATCGGCTGCAGCGCGGCCGGGAAATTTTGAATGCCCATCTGTGTCCCTAATCAATTTCCCGGTCGCGCCGGGGTGTTAAAATAGATTATAGTTATCAAGCCAAGACGCGTCAGCGATAACGCAGGATATCGATTCGCGCGGCACGCCATTCGTCGGTAGTCATTTCGGTAGCAAGTTTCTTTTTCAGAGGCGCGGTCGGCGGAGGTGTCGCTGCGCTCGAACTGCTTGTGTCCCCAAAGAGCCAAGGTTTACGCTTGCGGAGCGAGGCCATCAGCGTTGCTGCGCCCTCGATCTCTCCATCCGGCGATAGATGCAATTCGTCGGTTTCGACTAACTTCAATCCGTCCAGATCAATCATCCCAGCACGCACGGCGTGTGTCCTCAGTTCCGCCCGCACTAGTTTCGCTCGGGTAGTTTCCTCGGTCTCCAAAAGCCGAGTTTCCAGTTCCCTGGTTCGCGCTCGTAGTGACTCCAATTCGTCCTCTGGGGATAAGACCTGGTCCGTCATACGCTCTCCTTTTCCGCCTCAATGCGGCGAATTTCCTCGCTGACATCTTCAATGTCGTACGTGTCAGCGATCGATTTTATCGCCGTTTCACGACTGATTTGCTGTGACTGTGCAAGCGTCGCCAATGTTCTCGCATCGGCCTCCCGATCCTGCGCCGTTTGCGCAAACCAACGCGGCCACGTGAGCGACAGTCTTGCGTTGACATCCAGCCCTTCGACATCACGCCCTTGCACTCGAAGCTTAAATTGGTGAGTGGCTCGCAGGATCATCCTTGCAAGCGTCAGCAGCCCACCTTCGCCGTAACTCACTCTTAAATTATCAGCGAGCCAGACCAAACCCTGGCTCATAAGCTCTAGAGCTTTGCCCGAAGTCGCCGCCGACAGACGCGAAGCATCGGCCCGATTTCCATGAACGCTTTCGAGCGCAAATTCCCTGAGCGTCCTTACATATTCGATCACCGCCTGCGAAGCCGTTCCGCCGATCTCGAGTAATTTCGCGTCGCCTTTTTCGCTCAATACCAAGGCATTCGCGCCACCTCGCACCATTTCGCCTTCAATCCCTGCGGGTTCCTTGATCAGCAATGTTGGATCGGAACTATACTTTAACCCCCGTCCCGCCTGCGAAAGTTGGTAATCTATCTCGATCGATGTGTCGATTGCCGCCCGGAATGTGCAGTTGCCGTCAATCTGATCGCCACCGGGCAGATTGCGTATCCATACGATCGGGACGAACCCTAACCCATGGCGGACGGAGCGAGCGTGATCTTCTGCCGGCAGAGTATCGACGCCGATCGGCCAAGGATCGTACCATCGCTCCCACTTCGTGTCCCAAACTCGCATGAACCAATATTGCGCCGCGGGATCGGGAATATCGTAACCATCCGCTGCTAGTACCGTGCCGCGCACCTTATAGCGCTCCGTAACAGACTTTAGAGTATCAGGCTCCAGAGGATCGAACACGGGCGTTAAGTATAGTGTATCCATGCTAGACACGAACAGCCTACCGCGCAGTACGCGTACCAACAATGCTACCGACCCTACGGAGCCTCGGATCGCCGCGTCGACCATTACTTCGTTCAGCCGGCATTCTTTAGCAACGTCAGCCAAGACAGTGCGAATCTCATGATCTTGACAGTCAAACGTCGGAAAATGCCCCTCGCTGAAAAGGAGTGCTACTGAATCTTCGACTACGACCCTGGCCAAGGCATAGCGGACCGACGGTCTGCGCAGTCGGAGCGGAATATACTCCCCGCCGCCCGTCCGCTCGTCCTGAAATTCATAGGGCAACCCGTCGTAAAAGGTTCCGTCGAGAATTCTCTGAAACACGTTAAGCTTCCGGGTACGCTCCGGATAGTCCCGGTCTTCCGCAATGAAATTGCAGATCGATTCAAACATCTAATACCTCTGGGATCGAACGATTACTTCTGGGCGTGGTCCGGTTTTCCCCGAACCCCGAGAACTAGCGCCCGAACAAAGGCACCCGCAGCACTCGCGCCGGCTGCGGCGTATTCGCGATAGTCATAAATGCCCGCGATAGGGCATCAACCTGATCGTCTTTGGTACCATGGGGAAAGTCCCTGATTTCGTCCAAAAACGCCTGGTTCCAACCGGCCCGTGCCATCAGCATGTTACCGGCGTCAATCTGGGTCGCTACCGGTCCGGCGCGCAGTTCCTTTGATCCAGCCTCCACGCTCGCGGTCACCCGGTATCCGGCCAATCGACGAACCAATGTCTGGACTTGGTATTTTCCTGCTTGGCCTGGATCCTGCGGCAAAGATATCTGTACCTCGTTTCCGTCCCGTGCCGCCGTTTCCAAGATTAGATCCTCTACTCCCGCCGGTCCAGTTCGCAGCCGCACTACGTCGAGGACCATAAACCGTCCGTCTGCCAACCGCCCTAACTTTACGCCCGCAGTCCAATCGGGGTCGGCCCCGCCCCGGTCAGCAGTTGCAGCCAGGTCCCACGCTCGTACGATTTCCCGAAGCTGCGGTATGCTTTCGGCGGGAATTGTTTGTATCCGCGTTGGATCAAACATTCCACCCTGACGGGCTCGTGGACTCTGCTGATATAAAGCAGCCCAAGCACGCTCGCCTACCGAGGTTCTCACCTTCTCCAACGTCGCTCGATCTTCCCAAGCGGGCCAAAGTGGCGTGCCCGCTGCCCTGCCAAGCGGGTCGTCCAGCTCCGCCAACGCCGGAAGCGACAGGACATCCCATCCCCCATCCGCCGCCAGTCGTCCCGCCAAGTCGTCGGGATGCCATCGCGTCATTATCAACACCACCCGCCCGCCCGGCCGGAGCCGGGTCAGCAGATCCACCCGAAACCATTCGTGCAGTGCATCCCTGGCGGTCCGGCTTTCTGCCTCCGCCGAGGATTTCACCGGGTCGTCTACGATTACCAGATCGGCTCTTCGCCCGGTCAGCGGCCCATGCACTCCGGTCGCAAAGAAGCTACCGCCTTGGTTGGTCGAAAATCGCTGAGCCGATCGTTCGTCGGTCCGAAGCGCGAACCCCAATCTAGCAGCATGTTCGACCGCCAAATGCCTCACGGAACGTCCAAAATGCTCCGCCAGTGACGCGGTATGGCAAGCCAGTAGCACCGAAAACTTCGGCTGCCTCGCTAAAGCCCAAGCAGGAAACAAAACCGATCCATAAGTCGATTTGGCGGCTCCTGGCGGCATATGGACCATCAGTCTGGGACTGCTGCGCCCCGCCATCAGATTTTCCAGTCGCCGCAATAATAACAGGTGATGCCGCGCCGGCTTTATTTCGGACGGCGCCAGTGCCTCAGTCGCCCACTTCCTCAGTGACCCCCTGACTTCTTGCCTGACCTTCAGTTCTGCTTCCGCCTCGGCCCGCCTTGCTTCCTCCGACGATGAGATTAAGTTCCGCATCGCTCAATCCCTGAATCGGAGACAAGCCTTCGTCCCGGCCTGCGCTGGCTTTAGGGTGCACATATGGCGCTGCTACCCGAGCAAGGCAGGCGGCGCCATCATGATCACCCTGTCGCCACTTGGATCGCATCGCGTGAAGCATCACATCCAGCGGCGAAAGTGGATCCGGCGTCTCCAATTCTGCACCGAAAACAGGCGACAAGGTCCCTGCCCCGCCGCCCGTCCTGCCGTCCCCGCCCGCGATGTCGTCTCGTCCGACGTCATCCGGCTTTGTCCTATCCTTCTTTCGACCACCCACTCCCCGGATCATCCGCTACGCTCCGGAGCCGCGAGTAGTTGTCGTCTCATCATAAAAGGATTAATAGCCTATAATGGGCGAATTAGCAAGATCTTTTTCCTGTTTTTTGCAAACCGTCCAAAATCAACAGTAACCCGGTCAAATGCCAGCGCTGCAGCGCCCGATGGTCGGCTCCGAGCAACACCGCGACCTTGCGCCAACTATATATATGCCTCCCTGTCAACGGCGACACCAATGAGCGTGCATGAATTATCCGTCGCAGCACCACTCGATCCTGCGGGATCAGTCCAATCCAAGCAAAGGTTTCGTCCATTCGGCTAATCTCCGCAGCGCTCGGCACCGGAGCACGCAAACGCCCGCCGCTCAGTTTTTCCCCGTTGGTTATGGTGTTGTCGCTTCCCTCTATTGCAGTCTCGGGCCACCGGACTTGGCGTAGCTGTGGCCCTATTCCACGCTGTGGCAGCGCCAACAGGGTGGCACCGGCCTCTTCTAGTCTACGGCCCAGCCATTCCACTCGGCCCTCTTCGACCTTGTTTGGTGCCGAACTCATAAGAACACCGGCAATGGATAGACCGTCCCCTCCAGCAATGTTCCTTTGGTGAGTATCTGCCAGGCGGTCGGATGCCCGGACGGTAATGGCGGCCGCTCCCGATCATCAACAGGCTGTTTGGGGTCGTTCGTCGTCTGACTCTGTTGCCGACTCGCCATATCTCTCTCCCGTCGCTTCCCGCCACAAAGTGGCGTTAACCGAACGTTATACATACTAACTGATAAACGTCAATAATACTAACTTGTGTTTCGTTAGAATTTTTGACATCAAGGCCCCATGACAGATCTCGAAGCGCAAGCCCGTCGCATCCGGGAAGCCCGCCGCGAGCGTGGCTTCACCCAAGAACAGCTCGCTGCGGCGACAGGCGTCTCACGCAGCGCGGTGGCGCAGTGGGAAACTGGAAGAGCGGGCCAAATTACCGGAAATTTGTCTAGGATTGCCACCGTCCTAGGCATTTCGGTCGAGTGGCTCCTTTACGGCGCCAACAAACAAGCGCCATCTGGTGCTGGCACAGGCGATGAGCTGGCACTATTGCGGCTCTACCGCGAATGCAGCCCCGCCGACCGCGCACTTCTACTTACAACGGCGCGCCGATTAGCAAGCGCGCCTCAACCTGCCATGCCCTAGTGATTATTTCCTCGGGGCGAGTGAAAGACAGCCAGGGCCCCTGGCCGAAGTAAGCTCCAGCTTCGACAGAGTTATTTTGTGGATATCGCACAACTTGGCAGTCGGCGGAAGGAATGCGGGCTTTGGCTGGGCAGCACTACTTTGGAAATTGTTCTGGAGGAGACGCTTAGGACGCCATGCAGACGGTCGGATCAGCATCCGCCGACTCCAGTGTCGTCACAGCCCTCTCAGCCTCGGCAAGACAACACGACCGGCCATGGGCGGGCATTCGGTACATCAAAGCTCGGTGGAGCGTCCGATCCGGCGAATTCACGTCCCGAATGCGCCCGAGCTGCATCAGATAATCAAAAATGCCACCATAGCGAGGATAAGAGCTATCCAGAGTAGCGTATCGGAACGGGATCCGTCCGAGAGCTCAAAATGTTAGCCTCCGCTAAGGATTCCTCACTCAATCTTTGGTTGAACTCGCTATAAACATGTGCTGCGCCGAGGCACGCTCAGAACCAAATGGCTAATCGCCCATCCGCAGCGCGAAATGCTGGGAGGACGCAAACCCCGCAAGTGTAACGGCACGGTCTAGGGCAAGCCACGCCAAAGCAAAG
>Ga0302308_10002573_pt1 | contig 14668 bp, 15 predicted proteins | sample III_Palsa_E3_3_FD_200531 | JGI IMG/M metagenome (GOLD analysis project Ga0302308, IMG submission 200531) | Peat permafrost microbial communities from Stordalen Mire near Abisko, Sweden - III_Palsa_E3_3 | ecosystem: Environmental > Terrestrial > Soil > Palsa > Peat permafrost | place: Sweden... | reverse complement strand
GGAGCGTGATCTCGAGATCGAAGTGATGAAGGAGATCAGCGCAAAAAAGTGGTGAGCGCACAGGTTCGCCGTGAACAAGCCCAATTTGCGATGGAGCGTGGCTTGAGCCAGCGGCGGGCATGTGTGCTGATGCAAGTAAGTCGTTCAAGCCTGGGTTATACGCTGAAGATGCCGCCCAAGAATGCGCCGGTGATTGAGGCAATGTGTTCCCTCTCGGGCGTCTATCCCCGCTTCGGGTCTCGGCGTATTCGCGTTTTATTGGGGCGGGTACGCTACCCATTCGCGGCCTTGTCCATCTATGGCGCGTACTACTTTGGGACGCAATCCAATATGCGCATAGTGGCTGGCTGACCGTCGCATGCATCGTGGCGGCAGCCATGTTCGCGTTCGAAATTACGGGAATGCTGATTCTGGCCGTGATTGTCGGGGGGATAGCGTGGGCCATGGTAATCCACCCATAAATTAGCGGTAGTTCAAGGTAGAATTTTCTAGCAGCAGGAACATGGGAAATTTTGCATGAAGACCTCACGATTTACAGACAGCCAAATCATCGCGATTTTGAAACAGGCCGACGCCGGCACGCCGGTATCGGAGTTGTGCCGCGAACACGGCATGAGCAGCGCCAGCTTCTATAAATGGCGGGCCAAGTACGGCGGCATGGACGCCGCCTTAATGACGCGGATGAAGGAATTGGAAGCCGAAAATGCCCGGCTGAAGAAGATGTACGCCGAAGAACGCTTGAAGGCGGACGTGTTGCGTGAGGCCATCGAAAAAAAGTGGTGAGGCCATCTCAGCGTCGTGAGATGGCCTGCCGGGCAGTAAGAGAACGCTCAATGAGTGTGCGGGTTGCATGTGCTGCATTTGGTATCAGCGAGACTTGCTATCGCTATCAAGCCAAGCATTCGGCCGCGAATATTGAAATCGCGGACTGGCTGATCAAGCTCACGCATAACCAGCGCAACTGGGGTTACCCCATTGGCGGCGCGCTTGCTGGGATTCCAGTGAGCACGGCAATCATCATTGGCGCTCTCATCATCGCCAACTCAAATAAAAAGTGACCGATTAACGAGTGCAGGCAGGGGGGCGCATGGCCAGCAAACAGCCGAAGTTTGAGACGTTCGAATGGAAGTCGACCATGTACGACATATCAGCCATTCTGTCTGAAATCGAGCAAGGGACGTTAAGCCCGCGTCTGTCCTACATCGGGAAAGGGCTAATGGATTGGTATTACACAGAGATGCTGCGATTCAACGATGAATCAACGCCAACCTCGGGGCGGGACCGCGTTACCCTCAGCCGGAGCCACGTCGAAACTGTCGCGCAGAGCGGCGCACTAGAGCGCCCAATAATCGTGGCTGATGTCGGCCCCGGCTCGAGTGGCATGACAGAGGTTCGAGATGATGGAGCATGGCACGGAACGTACGTGGTTATCGACGGCAATCACCGACTGGCATACGCGCATCTCAACGGGGTTCCGCGCCTTCCGGCCTATTACCTTGAACGAGAAGACATTGCGCGCTTCATCCGCTCGATTGATGGCTACCTCCCGTCTCCCGGCATGGGGTTGATTTCGACCGCGTAGAAATCCTCTTTCACGGTGACCGCATGCTGGGGATCGTCCAACTCAACGCCCTTCGCATCCAAAAAATGTAGGTTGGTGTCGATGACCACGGCGATTGTGTAGGGCCCCGACGTTCCTTTCTTTTTCGCAAAAACGGTGTACGGTCCGATACGCTGGCCGGCGAGCACAGGGTTCACGTCTCGGCCCACGGTCACCGCTTGCGCGGATTGATCGAAGTCAAACGTGTCCAACAAAAACCGCGCGAAATAAGGACGCTGCATCAAGAGCGGCTGGACGCCTTGCACAAAATCAAGGGTTCCATCCGCAAACGCCGGAACGACACCACTTTGCAAAACAATGCCGATGGCCGCTGAAACCAGATATTTTTTCATTCATTGACCCAGGTATTTGATCTTGTGTTGCGTGCCGTTGACCGGACCATGGAGCCAAGCGGTGACCACAGCCACCCCGGCTCCTAAAAAGTTGTCGACGTGATACCCCAGGACCTGGCTACCCCGATCATCCGCATGACGATCGCCCACGGCATCCACATTAACCCTTGCACGCGGCGGAATGACGGTCGGATCCACGGCGATTGAATGATTGACGGTCACAGGGCCAAACGACCCCGTGACAGCATCGGTGTAGGCGAAAGTCGCCGTGTCCGGGTTGTTCAAATGGTCCGCGTGCCCTGCGTTGTTATGATGCCAGCCGCCGGTCATGCTGACAAACCGCACCATTTGGCCGTTCAACGCCTGTCCCGTCCCTTCCATAACTACTCCACGCGCGCCGTACAAAAAGTCTTGGCGGTGTTGATCTCCTAGACCGTTCGCCGCGACGAGCGCTCCGGTAAAGTCTGCTTCGTCGCACACGTTGTAACCTGTGATCAAAAAGTTGCTTTCGTACCACGCTTCGCCCAAGGTGATTGGAAACGTGCACGTGCTGTCCGTGATGTCCGGGCTCCCGGTAACGGTCAGCGAGAGGTCTCCTTTATCACGCGTCTCGAGCGTCACTAGGATCGAGCCGGTCGCATCGGTGATGGGCGACGCCAAGGTGATGGTGTCATGCGCCCGGTTCGACTTGATCGATAGAGGGTGACCCGCGACGAGTTCCCCCGTGCTGAACCGATGCAGGGTGACTTTGACCGTCAAATGATACAAAATTTTGCCGTGGTCCACGCGTGAGGCGGTCGGGATAATGGGCAACTTGTCGTGAAACGCATTGTCTTGAATTTCCCACGCCAACAACAAATCCGTCACATTGACGATGACAACGCTACCTGGGGTGGTGTTGGTGGTGCCCGTGGCAACTTGAACCGCTTGGGTCATGAGGAACTTCCTGGCATGAGGTGGAACGTCAGGGACTGCCGGTCGTCCGTTTGGACCCGTTCGGTTCGCCCATTCATATCTGTAGTCCCATTGATGAGGTCACCCCCACCCGTCCTTATTTGATACGGAGCGTTCGCCAAGGGTTGACCGCTCGTCGGGTCTCGCACCAGAAACTGTTCATCTTTGGGCAGATGCGGTGAGCCGCTGTCGGGCGTCGCGCCTCCGCTCGTGGCTGGACCGGGTGAACCCACGGTGTCCATGGATAAGACGATTTGACTGGAGACCAGTCGGGGGGCTGGGTTGCACTTGCACAAACAAATATCGTTGTTGAGCGCGGCTTGCCGACCATCCACCCCAGTCATGGGCCACCGTGGGCCGTCGCAGACGATTTGCCCCGTGGATTTGCAGTGCGGACATTGAACCCCGTCGCCCTCGTACGCCATGCCCTGATCGTACGACGCTGTGACGCCGCTGCCTTGGATGACGGTACCGCCGACATTCGTCTTGTCGCCGTAGTGGATGTAATAGCGTGTGACCATGAAAAGTTGGGTTCTGCTCGATACGGGGTTGTGTAGTGTACCGGTGCGACCTTGCAACCGGATTACAGCACCGCAGAATGAGAGGTGCCCCGGTTGCCCACAGCCGAGCGTTCGTCGCCCGTTTTCCCTTGCGCACATTATCAGGCATTAGGGGGACGATGTGCTCGCGCGTCAACGGGAATATCTGCGCCGATATGGTGATCCGCTTGTCTCAGTGGCGGGGTGGAAATCCGGAAATCTGGCTGCTACAGCAATTGCAATATGATTTGTGGCACGCTGAGCAGGCGAGGCGTCGCGGCGGCCTTGTTTGAATAATGAGCCTGAGCCGTTTCGGGTTGACTGAATCGAACTAACGCGCTCTGCGATACTGTTAACGTCTCGGTAGTCGGCTGCTTTTCGGCCATTGCTGACATTGGGGTGGGCTGAGTTTTACGTCGGCAATGTGGCGGGTTGCTGACAGTGGCAGCGTCGAGCAGCTGGACGGCAGCTTCTCGCATCGGCGAACTCACACTCCCGACCCACTCCGGCCCCTCGACCCGATGAGACCTAAACGGCGGCTCCCAAGATACAACGGCCAGTGATCCTGACAACGAGACAGGTGGCAGTTCGGCTAAAGCAGACAGATAATTGGGCAAGACGGCGAGACGAATATTTCGCCAAATGCCTGTATTGACTACTTTCGGTAACGGAACCGGTCATCTCCACCTCGTTACCTCAACCGATAGGTGATTTTTGGAACGCGAACAACCACCCTATGTCAGGCGCTATATGACTGCTCTCGAAACGCGGGCCATGGATCGATGGCAAAACGATGAGGCTCACCGGGAGCTGGCTAAGTATCGTAGCATGCAGGTGATTCAGACACCCTCGGATACTGAACTTTCACTTCCCCCGGCCGGAGTGTCTCGGGAGTTCGGATTTTTGCGTGACTTTTGGAACCTATTTTACGAGTGTATTCAGTCGTGTCAGGCTCTCGATCTTATTCGAGACCTTGCGTCAAAGTCCGTAGAAGCGATCGAACCAAAAAGACATACTGCAACGGTAACATTTTGGATGGAAAGCTATCTAAATGAGGTTTATATCTTTCAGTGCAGATTGATTGATTTCATCAAATTCATCCAGCGCCGCTACAAGAAAGATGCCGACTTCACGGAGTTCGTCACAACAGTAGGAGACTCTCTCGCGGAGTTCGTTAAGGAGCAACTGGCTCCCCTCATTCAGGATCGCGGTACGCACGTTCACGAGAGGCGCCACCGGCGGGCGGATCCTGAATTGGCAAAGCTAACGCTACTAGACACGATGATTGACGTTCTTGGCCACACAGAGCTGAATGCAAACCGAGAGCAAACGCGAATGGATGCGGCGGCTTGGCTATCTAGGCAGGTGCGACATTTTTCCGATTTGGCGTGGCATCTATTCAACGAGGTGTGCCGGGGCTTTTCTGATGGAATTCTTCTTGACATAGACAGGATCATCGTTCCGATCCATCTCAAGGACGATCCACGAGCTTTAGTTGAAGTACAACGCCCCGACACCTAACAATCATTCCCACGGACCAATTCGTGAGCCGCTGAATCCGCGCCTTTATGGCGTGCAGCGTGAGGCAGTAAAGCATCTATAAGACGAGGTCTATATGAGCATCGAAGCGTCCGCCCTGCCTCCCGACATACCGGTCGCGCCGGGAAGCGCAATTGCAATGAACTTGCAAATTCCGTCAATGAAGTCGCTGTACATCGAGATGCGGTTCCAAGAAACTCTGTTGAGCAGTGGGACCGCGTTCCTTGTAGCCAACGACCAATCTTCGCATTGCGCCCTCATTACTAATCGCCACAACGTAACTGGCAGGCATCAGGAAACGGGCGAGTGCCTAGATAAAAAGCATGGAGCTGTCCCGGACAACGTCCTTATCTACTTTCACAAACATCCTTTAGAGCTCGGGGATTGGGAATGCGTCAAGCTTCCGCTTTTCCGAGACGACGATTCACCGCGGTGGATTGAACATCCACGTTTTGGCGCGTCGGCCGACATGGTGGCCCTGAATTTGAAGTGGGGAAGTGACGTTCACAAAGTGCCGTACTACCTTAAGACAGATCTCGACCGAAGGAAGTTGCTAATTCGTCCCGCTGAACCGGTTAGCGTAATTGGCTTCCCTTTTGGTTTGTCTTCCACCGGACGGTTTCCTATATGGGCGACTGGATTTCTTGCCCAGGAGTTAGGGATTGTTACGCCGGACAATCCAACATTTCTCATTGATTGCCGAACCCGTCAGGGGCAGTCGGGGTCACCTGTGATTGCATACCGAACCAACATGATTACGACGGTCGAGGGCAATAAGGCCTCGACCACGATGGGAGGCGGTTCGGTCGCGTGGGAGTTCCTCGGCATCTATTCGGGCAGGGTCAATTCAGAGTCCGATTTGGGGCGAGTGTGGCACGTCAGTGCTATCGAGGAACTGTTGGCAGCTGCGGAAATTTCCACGTCCAAAAATCTTAATAGCGCTGGCGCGCTCTAGATGCCAACTGATCGAGTTCGCCCTGCGGACACTGAGCCCGCCCAGGTTCTATGCCGTCAATCTGTAAAGGTTGCAGACGGTCGAGCCATTAAGGCGATCACCCCCCTTTCCGCAATGCGTCCATCGTGGAAAAAAACAGCTTTTGAAGAGGCCAGGCGAACATGCCACGCAAACGTCGAAGACTTCTCCAGCAACGCAAAGAACTCGTCGAACGCTATGTACGCATCGCGGTCCATCGCAAGGTAAAGCGGATTGCGCATGCACTTGCAAGGCGCTTCAGTCGGCCAAGACTTCAGTGGTCTGAGCGGAAGAGAAAAAAGGCCTTGGTTGCCACATTGCAGACGACAGCTACGGAAGCAGCGAGAACGCGCCGACATGGATTTGAAGCGGCAACAACCCTCTTAAATATCGGTCTGTTCTTTCTTATCGCAGAGCGAGACATTCAATCCGTGAAAATCGATGCTTTGACGCACTCCGATTCATGGAAAAGAGGTCTCGCTGCGCGGGTCATGTTGCTGACTATTCATGAACTGGACATCGACAAAGTGGCGGGAAACAAATTACGACAAGCGCTTGACGATGGCCAAGTTCCGGGGGAGTTAAGGGCTTCCGTCACAGATGCAATGCGAACAATCCGAAAGGCACAGTCGCGAGCGCAGCGTCAGTTCACGTACTTAAGGAACTCGACAATCGCCCATCGCGATCCAGATGCGATCCGCCAGTACAGCGATATCATTGCGATTGATGGGCTTGAGGTAGCTAAAGTCGCAACTGAATTTTACGCAGGAACGAGCAAGTTCATAGATATTCTCCCACGCGTAATCATTCATTTAAGCACTGTTCCCGGAATGATTAACCAACTAGCCGCTCAAAGGGCAAGAGCGGAACTCTCTGGCGCATAAAGTGCGGACGCGCAAGCGAAAACTAGGCGTTCCCGGCCTCGAAAACTTCCTGTGCTTCGATTACCCAGAGACGCCCTTGCTCCCAAGCCTGAGACTGAACCCCCGCGAGCACCCTCTTGTTCGAGGCCTCTGGCACTCGCTGCCTGAGCTGCGCGCCGTTCGCCTAGATACCAACAGGAATGTCATTTTTCGTTGGACGTGACAGTTATGATCGCGATGAGACGACGAGCCTTAGCCGGTCGAAAGTGCACGTTCGTTAAACTTGGTAGTTTTCAATCGCCAATGTCTCTCGACGAAAGGCCGGTCTGTGATAATGATCGGGCAAGTCTGCGCCGACACCTTAATGTCGGCTCCCGCCGATGACGCAACGCAAGATCTCGGAGATCGGATGACCGCTTGCTGAGTGGGACTGCCGTCTGAATGTCCTGACGACGCATTGGACGGAAGTCTCTTCCTGGCCGGCATTCGCCAATCCGAGCGGGGATTCAAGCCAACTTTGAATAAATTCGCGTGTTCCGCAAACTACCATCTGGAGCGCGCCGTTCCTGCCGTAACACGCCTTCCAGTTGCATTCCGATGCGCTCACAAACTCGAATGCTCCTTGCATTCAAATCGTCGCAGATTGCCTCGACCCGCTTCGCGTCGAAATTGTAAAAAGCATAGTTTGCCAACGCGTCCGCGGCTTCGCTGAACAAACCCCGCCCCACAAACGACGATCTACCCCAAAAACCGAGTTCAAAAGCAGGAACGGCCCATCTTGGCCGGTGAAGACCGCCGCAGCCCACAACGCTGCGCGACGTCTTATCGATAAACAAAAACGGAAAATCTGTTCTTGCCTGGAAGGCCACGGAGCCACCAGCGCAAAACGACTCTGATGCTTCAATCGATGGTGTTTCGAGCGCCCAGGGCAGGGACGCGGGAAACCGTCGCAGGTCCGCCAATGCATCAACAGTGGCATCGAACAGGTTTGAACCGTCACCGGGCTGTGGACACCTGATGATCAGACGGTCCGTTACAACTGAGGTAGGTAAATGTGAAAAGGCCAATGTTGTCGAAATGTCCGCAAGATCCAGATAAGTGAAATTGTCAGCGATTCATCCTGCCTTGTCGACCGGCCGATTCTGGCCGACTGCCGCCTGATGCATCCAACATGTGTGGCCCATCCTCCCTTACCGCTAGCGTGCAATCAGGAATCGTCGGATTCGGGTTCGTGAACGTCGGCATCGACGCGGCAAGACACCTCTCGTTATCGACCACAACGTCCTATTTTTCAGAACGGCTTCTTACGTTGATATCCGATATTCCCGCCACGAGCGTCGAATGAGAAGAATGGCCCAAATAGGTATGCCCAAAAGACCGATCAAATAAAGCAGCCCCAATAAACTGAAAACAAAATAGCCCTGCTGTGCTCCCATGAACCCGAAAGGAGGCTGAATCAAGATGGTCACTTTCTCCGCGACTAACGCCGGATCGACGTCCGTGACTGTGAACACGATATTACTTGTGCCGGGTGCTACCCTAAGCTTGTAGTGAGACGAAAATCGCGCCCATCGGTGTCGGTCGGTTGGTTGATCCTCTGATAGCTTCCTAACGGCGAAACCCGCTCCGTATCCGCTAGCGGGCATCGCTTCAAGATTGACAACGCCTCCACCGTTGACCGAAACAGCGAACGCGACGCGCTTTCCTGGATTTGGAAAAATTAACGCGTTGCCTGCCGGCGGCATTGCAAACCAGTCGCCAAGATCGCTTTGCCTGTGTTCGTTTCGCTCGAGCTGAAAGAGTACTTCGGCTTGGATCGCCTGTCCAAATAGGCTGAAGATGCGCACTTCAGCCGAGCTGTGAGGTTCGAGAGTTAAAGGAAGCTCGTAGGTACGCGACGCGATCCCTGCGGCCCAGTGGTAGGCGGCTACAAGTATGATTCCGAGAGACAAAGCTGCCCAGCTGATACAGAGGGTTCGCCGCGAGGACGATGTATTGCGATCAGAATGCATCTTGACTGGCGAACTCCGGTTACGGGTTGGTATACGCAAGACACGTCGAGCGACACGCGGCCAGTTTGAAACGTTCGATAAAACACTCAAATCGCGAACGCTTCGCACTATCATGAAATTTTAGAATGGCTAAACAGAACTCAAAAAAGCCGCATAGATGCAGCATTCAGGCGACAACTAGGTTGAAATTTTCCGGTATCGTTGAGAGAGAGTCAATGATGCACCATTTCGAATGACCGCTAACACGAAAATCAAATGTCGCTTCAAGGTCGGGAGTGTGAGTTCGCTGATGCAGAAAGCCGCCGTGCGGCAGCTCGACACCGCCACCGTCAGCAATCCACCACATTGCCGACGTAAAACCCAGCCCACCCCAATGTCGGCAATGGCCGACTTCCGGCCTGACACAATGACGTCAGGGCGATCAGGTTGTGCGACTTGTCATCTAGCGAGTCTTTTTTTGTTGGTACCGAAAATACCCCGCAATCTACCTACTGGATGGCTTTCTCCGGCGCCTTAAGGCGCGACAGCCTGTTGCGCGAAAACAAATACAATTTCCCATCCGCGCTCAACAATACCGAGCTATCCGTCCATCGCACATTTTCCAAATCCAATTTATCACTAATCGGCAACGCAACCGGCGGGCTCTTCCGAAAATCGTACAGCGTTAACGACGGAAGATCAGAAAATCCACCGACGAAATCTTCTAAAACAATCCGCGTGGCTGGTTTGGCGGTTCCATCGGAGTCGGTGTAATAAACATAGTGAGAACCATACAGTTGATCGAAATTCGCACCGTTCAATGTCGCATTAAATGTAGCGCCGTCTTTTTGGACTCGTTGCACTTTTGTTACGGACAAGGCTCCGGCAACGGTCTGGATAGTATCGTGGTCGCCGCCAGATGTTTGCGCATACGATCCCGCGCACCAAGCTGTCAGGATCAGGATAACTAGCGATAACTTGAACAAACTTATCTCCTAAAATGTTGGGTTGGTGCCGCCCACGGCAGTCGCAAGGTCCAGCAGAGTACGAACGTTGTCGAGCTTGGTCGGGTCACAGGCGAAGTTCTTGAAATTGACACCGTTGTCTATCAGACCACTCAGCCAGTTTCGATGGGCCTTAACATAGTTGTCACCATTCTGCTTTGCAAGCCTTGCTGCGGCGGCGCTCCCGATCTGCCCCACCAAAAGCGATTTCGCGCCACGTGCGATCAACCTCAGTAGATGGCCAAGCTTGGCCGAGAGTCCGTCACAAAAACGACACGTAGCAATATATTGACTCGATTAATATCACAGGCGTTTTCCTGATATCGGCTAAAATTCTACTGTGACCCGACTGAACCCGACTACGCAGATTACCGACGCCTTCCGTGCTCTTGCTTCCCCTTTGCTCCGCGAGGCGATACGTAGAGCGCGATCGCTAGACCAAGGAACGGATGCCGAAGCGTTTCACAAACTTCGCATCGCGTTACGCCGACTACGTTCCCTTTGGTGGGCTTACGAGCCTTTTTTGGACAAGCAGGACGCGAAATTGCAGCGGGACGAATTCAAAGTACTCGCGGATGCTGCAGGTAAGACGCGCGATTGGGATGTGCTGCGGGAACTGTTGGTAAAGAGGAAATATACCCGAGAGGCCTTCAGTTCAATACTGCAACCAATCGACGAATATCGCGCCAACGCCTTGTCTTACAGTCGTGCTGCGATAGGTAACGCCGACATCGAGCAAATCTTGGGAAATGCTTTGGAGCGAGCCTTAGTCCAGCTGACGTCCATAGCTGAACCACCGCTGCTAGGCGAGTTCGCGCGGGCCCGCATAGAAACCGCCGAACGGAAGCTCCGGAAACGGATAAACGTCGCTGTTAAGACAGTGCATGACGACTACGCGACACTTCATCAAGTCCGCATTGCCGGTAAGAAGGTACGTTATCTTCTGGAATTTTTCTCGCCGATCCTTGATGATTCGCATCAATCCGCAATTTTGACTTTGGCTTCCCTACAACAGGAATTGGGCAACCTGAATGACATTGTCACGAGTGAAAGCCTGATACGACAATATGAGTTCGCGCCGGCTACACAGCCTCTGGTAGCGGATCTTCTACGCTGGTTGCTGCATGAAAAGCAGCTCAGCCGGGACCAAGCCTATTCCCATATACGGCGGCTTTAGAAACGCTTGAAGGCCCCCTTTTAGATTGGCACGGTGGCACTAAGTTTTCGTGATGAGTTGAGTATCGGTGGCGCGGGGCAGAACAGGTAACCACTCGTCTCGATTATCTCCGCTCTCACAACAGCTTATAGCTCTGCCGGGGTCAGCACTGTGGTGTGTTCTCCCAACGCATTGCGAAACACGACTTTGACCGGCGCAGGGACGTCACAGGTCGCGTCCAAATGGTCGTAGTATGTAAGGATTGTACTGTCGTTGATCGAAACGATCTCGTCCCCGGGCTGCATCCCCGCCGCTTCCGCGGGAGAGCCCCGTACCAAAGTCCTGACGATCGCTTGCTCTTTATAAAGCCACGGCGTAAATCCCGTCGTACCGTTGAAGCTTCCTCGAGGTACGCCGTGACAGGCAAACGAATTACTATCGCGCCGCTCCAGCCACGCCTTGCCGGCCAGATTGGCAATCGTGATATCGAATCGCCCTATCACGCGTAAGCCGATGATACCGTCGATCGGTGGCTCGGCCAGGACAAAACGAGAAAGGCGCGAAACTCCGGACGGCGGCGACGGAGGATCTATCGATCGCGCAATGCTATTGGGACCCAGTGGATAACCGCCGATCTCGATCTGGCCAACGGCGCCGGTTTTTTCCGCGACAATGCCATCCGGTGTCCACGTCAGACTGCTGATTTGATGTAGCGATTTTCCGAGAAGCTCGCGGCCTAGTGGTGAATTCTCCAGAAAATTCACCGCGCCGTTACCGAAATTCACACGAAATTTCCCCGGCTGCCCGTCCAGCAATAATTTAATACTTGGCATACGGTCCATCTCAGCGCCGACCGCACTCTGATCCAGAGATAGTTCGATCGCGTCGGGCGCATGTATGATATTCATCCCGCTGGATAAAATTAGCTGCCCATGTGACTGATCGATCTGGACGACCTGGTTGCGGAAAAGCTCGACTCCGAGTTGGCCGCCATAATTAGAAACGGGGACATACGCGGACAAGTCCCGATCAGAATAGACCTGCGCGCCGTCCAGCGACAATTTTCTGTCGCCGAGCAGGAGAAAAGCCCCGTGTAGCCGATAACTCTGGTGAAACTGATTGCTGAAAGCGGTAACAGCCACCCCATTGTCTTCCTCCGCCAAACCAGCCTCATGAACCACTGCGGGTGTCAGCATCGTATGCCCGGCGATACTCAGATTGAACCGATAGGGTCCATGGCCATTGACGTAACCTTGCACAAAAAGACCGAGCGAGGGACGGATTTCGAGAGGAATCGCCGTAACCGTATCGCTGGCTCCCCCAATCTGGAAATCCTGGGCTTTGGCCTGCCCCCACACGCATACGGCCATCATCAGAAAAATTACGATTAAACGCATGACCTGCTCCCGTGAACATGACTTTATTGTCGGCCACCGTACAACACTCCCGCGTCGACATCGTGGCCCATCTATCTCTGCTTCCGATCACTCCCCCACAATCCGCTCAATCCCCAACCTACCGAGCTTGCCCGCCAGTTGCAAGCGTGCCGTGCGCCAATCCGTCAGAGCCTGGATCCGCTGTCGCTTTGCAGTCGCCAATGCGGATTGGGCATTCAACAGTTCGAGAATATTGCCAACGCCTGCCTGGTAGCGGCGCAGGGCAGCGTCTTCCGAGCGTTGTGCAATATCGAGCAGCGTCGCGCTGTTTTCTACGTTCTTAGTAGCCGTCTTCAGCGCCTGATAACTAGTCCAAACATCAAGCCCGACCTGGTTTCGCGTCTCATCCAAGGTGTATTGCTGGACCTCGGTTTGCGCTTGCGCCTGCCGCACCTGGTAGTTCCGCACAAACCCCTCAAACAGCGGAATCGTGACCTGCACCCCAAAAAACCATTCGTGCCCCACTGCCGGGAAAGTCGGAATCCCCAAACCTAAAGAGGCTGGCTGGTTGTTTTGGCTGTATTTACCGACAAAGGAAATGCTGGGTAAGCCTTGGTCCCGGATCTGTCGAGCCTTGGCGGCGGCGGCATCAAGCTGCGCTTCGGCCGCCATAATGCTGGGGTAACTACGCTTGGCTTGCCTCATCAGCTCGCCAATCGAGGCCTCAAATTCGTCACCGGGTGTCACCCAATCGGAAACCGCCGGCAGCGTGATCGGCGTGTCCGGGCTCATCGCCATATCGGCAGCAAGCGTGCCGAGCGCGCTTTGCAAATCGCCTTCCGCCTTGGTCCGATTGAAGACAGCCTGGGCATAAGCGGTTTGCGCCTGCAGCGCATCGGTGATCGGCGCAACCCCATGATTGGCGCGTTCGGTGGCAGCAACGAAGCTATCATGTGCGTCGCTCTCCACCTCGCTCGCCGTCACCAGGGCACCCTGCGCCGCCTCGGCGGCATAATAATCCTTCGCCGCATTGGCGAAGGCCTCCTGCAGCGTGGCGTCCTGAGTGGCTTGCGCGGCGGCCAGTAAAGCTTTCGCATTGTCCAGTGCGGCGCCGCGCGCACCGAAATCGTAGAGGACCCAATTCATCGACACACTGTCGTTTTTGACAAACGATCGGCTCGCCGAACTCAGTTGAGGCTCACCCGTGATATTGGTTACGGAATCATCGCGCGCGCCTTGCCAGGATCCAGAGAGGGTCGGTAAATAAGCGCCTTTGCTGATACCGACATTGGCCGCCTGGACTTTGACTGTGGCCCACGCCTCCCGCGTTTTGGGGTTATTACATAAAGTACGCTCAACAGCCTCGGTCAGTTCAAGCGGAGAGCCGATCGGGCCGAAAGTGCAAGCATCGTTATCCTCGTTGCTTCCGATCAATGTGCCCGCCGCTGTCGAGCTCACGTCACGCGTGGTGCGAAATACATCAAATCCCTGCCCCCGGGACGGCATCGCAAACGCAAGCGAACAGATGAACATGAATCCCACCCGGAGACGTCGGCCTGTCCACGCCGTCGCCTTCGATTCATCGCTCACGCATGCTCTCCTCAGCCCCCTGAACCAATGGCCCAAGAAAATACTGCGCCACACTGCGCTTACCGGTCTTGATCTCTACAGTGACTTCCATACCTGGGGTCAGGTTCACCCATTTATTCTCGACGCGAAACCGGTTGCTCGGCAAGCGGATACGCGCCGGAAACATGAGGCCGAGTTTTTTGTCTTGAGTGGCGTCGTTCGACACCGAAATCACTTTGCCGGTCAGAAAGCCGTAGCGCGTGTAGGGAAATGTCTCTATCTTGACAATGGCGGTTTGACCAACATCGACAAAGCCAATATCCTTGTTTTCGATATTGGCCTCGACCTCGACCGTGTCGTCCGGGACGATCTCCATCAACGACTGTGCGGCGGTGACAACGCCACCCAAGGTATGCACTGCCAATTGCTGGACCGTCCCGGCCACAGGCGCCGTCAGACTAAGCAGCTTTTGCCGCGTGTTGGCCTTGGTCTCGTCATCTTGGTTTTGCACCAATTGCTGCTGCGCCTTGTCATAGGCATCGAGTTGTTCGCGTCGGAACTGCGAGGTGACCGATTCAATATCGGCTCGCTGCTCGGCCATGCCCGCTGCAAGCTCTTTCGCATGCGCCTGCTGAGCGGCAAGCTCGTGTTCCTGCTGGAGCGCGGTCTGTTCCTTGTCCAGGTAGTCGTTGTTCGCGACGTATTTTTGATTAACCAGCGCCTTGTAGTTATCCGCCTGCTGGCGTGCGAG
>Ga0302308_10002566_pt1 | contig 14681 bp, 10 predicted proteins | sample III_Palsa_E3_3_FD_200531 | JGI IMG/M metagenome (GOLD analysis project Ga0302308, IMG submission 200531) | Peat permafrost microbial communities from Stordalen Mire near Abisko, Sweden - III_Palsa_E3_3 | ecosystem: Environmental > Terrestrial > Soil > Palsa > Peat permafrost | place: Sweden... | reverse complement strand
TCTCATCGTCAGCGTCGGCCAGCGCTAGCTTCACCGCCAACGGCGGCCAGGCCAATGTCGATTTAAGGGGCATGGGCACCCAACGCACGCTTGTGCTTGTGGATGGAAACCGTCTGCAGCCCTCGCTACCAAACGGATCGGTGGATCTCAATACGATCCCATCGGCGCTCGTCGACAATGTCGAGGTGATCACCGGCGGCGCTTCGGCGGTTTATGGCTCCGACGCTATCGCCGGCGTCGTCAATATAAAGCTGAAACCGCACTTCACCGGCGTCGAAGTAGACGCCCAAGCTGGCGCGACCGGCGCCGGGGACGGCGGGACGCAAGATATCGCGATCACAGCGGGAACTGACTTCGCCGATCACCGCGGCAACGTGTTTGTTTCTTTCGACTACGCGAACCGAGAGGCTGTGAAGGCGTCCGACCGAAGTTACCTCGAGGGTTGGTACGTTTCATCTAATCTTCCATCGTCGAGCCTGTCCTTCGCCTCAGCAAACCTTCCCTCGCAGGCGGCTCTAAACGGCGTCTTCGCCAAGTACGGATATGCCCCGGGCAGCGTTGCGGCGAAATCATCCATGATATTGTCGACCAATCAAGACGGCACGCTGTTCTCCCAACCAGGCGGGGTGAATTACAAAGGATCGACGACAAATCCCTTCGACCTTGTCACGGCGCCCGGGCAGTTCGGTGCATCAGCGGCCCAGGTCGGACCTCTGCTTTCGGTCGCGGATTTTGTGGATGCGCAGATACCGCTGACGCGATATTCGCTCCTGAGCAAAGGCGACTACGAGGTCAGCAACGCCGTTACTGTCTATTATTCGGGTATTTATACCCACTACACGACTGAGACGTTAGAAAATCCAGATGTCCTGGGATCATCGTGTTGCACGCCCGTCACTGTTCCGGTGACCAACCCGTTCATTCCCACCGATCTGGCGACGCTGCTTGCCTCTAGGCCAAATCCGAACGCGCCTTTTAATCTGACCCAGTCGCAGATCAATTCAGGTCCCCGCATAGAAACCGATCAATACGATCTTTATCAAATTACAGTCGGCGCAAAAGGGCAATTGCCTTTCCAGGATATCACCTGGAACGCCTATGTAACGCATAGCGATCTGAACTATAACGCGACCGAGAGCGGATATCACAGCAGCTCCGCCTTCAATACTCTACTCGCGGCGCCCGGTGGAGGGACCGGCATTTGCACGGGCGGTCTAAACCCCTTTGGCATCAACCCCATATCGGCGAGTTGCGCCGCCTATATCGACCGGACGGCCCATAACAGTGAGACGCTGGGCCAAGATGTCGTCGAACTAGACACTCAGGGGCGCCTATTTCAGGTTCCGGCGGGCGAAGCTCGTTTTGCCGCTGGCGTCGACTACAGAAGAAACAGCTATAATTTCTCTCCGGATGCAGAGATCTCAAGCGGAGACCTCTCGGACTACGCATCTCAGCAGGGTTCTAGCGGCGCTGAGGACGCGAAGGAGATCTACTTGGAGCTCCTGTCTCCGTTAGTCCGAAATCTACCTCTTGCAAAGCAGATTAATCTCGACCTGGGCTATCGTTATTCGGACTATGATACATCTGGGGGTGTCTCTACATATAAGGCCGACTTCGACTGGGAGGTGATTGATTGGGCTGGTTTTCGCGGTGGGTTCGCGCATGCAACCCGCGCGCCCAGTGTTGGTGAGCTTTTCCTTGCCAGCACGGGCTCTTCGATCAGTATTGGCAACGCTGGAACGTTCGGCTCTGGAGATCCGTGCGACGCTACGGGGGCCTATCTCAATCCGAAGAATCCCGACGCGTCCAAAGTGGCCGCGCTCTGCGCCGCTCAGGGCGTTCCCGTAGGATTTGTGAACACGCAACCACGGCCATTGAGCACGACGCAGGGAAACCTGGCGCTAAAGCCGGAGTCTGCCGACACTTATTCGTTTGGCGTCGTGCTGAAATCGACGTTCGAGGCTCCGCTATTATCGCACATGTCGGCGTCGATCGATTACTACAATATCAATGTAACGAATACGATTGGCACGGTGGGCGCGAACGCTACATTGGACGACTGTTATTCGGCCGAAACGAATCCCACGTTTTCGCTCGATGATAAGTATTGTCAGCTTATCAGCCGCCGTTCAGCGACGGGTCTGATCGAGGACATCTCCAATCCGCTGCAAAATCTCGGTAACTACGAAACGTCGGGCATCGATTTGCAGACCGACTGGTCTGCGCCATTCGATGCCGTGGGTTTGCCGTCGGCATTGGGCTCGTTGGACCTCAATCTCCTGGTCAACTACCTCGACGATTTTATGATCCAGTCCGCGCCGAACGCCCCGCGCCTAAATTTTGCGGGCACCATCGGGAATACCCAGATCGATCAATATGCGGACGCGCATCCAAAATGGAAAGCTACGGTGACCTTGTCCTGGCGCATAGCGTCCGTAGAGACAAGTTTTCGTTGGCGGTACTTGGACGGGATGAAGGACTATGCCTTCGTCGGCACCTCGTCGACGGGACCCGGCGCACCTGCGATCAGCTACTTTGATCTGGATAGCGGCTGGACCGTACGGCCAGGCCTCCAACTGTCAATTGGGATCGAAAATCTGTTGAACAAGGCGCCTCCGGTGCTGCCATGGATGTCGTTCGGAACCGACCCCTACACTTATGACGTCATTGGACGGAGAGGATTCGTCAAGTTGACCTCCAAGTTCTAGGCGGAGTTCCAAGATATTCTCGCGGGCGTCCGCACCCGCCATGACTGATGCGCCCACACCTTCATGTCCGCCATCTGCATCCCGGATGCCGGCATCTAACTGGCTATTATCAATCAGTCCTGAGCCTAGCCGCCCCAAAGTTAGCACGGCATCGATTTTAGGCTCACAGATCCGTCAGGCGCTTTGGGAAAGATCCAACGCGTCAGGGCCATCTCCGGTGAGGACCGCGTCTATCGTGTTGACCAGTTCTTCAAACTGGATCGGCTTAGCGAGCACCCCGTCGATCTCCGCGGCGCGATACTTGGCGATTTGATGGGCCATCACGTCGGCGGTGAAGGCGGCAATGGGGGTTCGAGGCCGACCGCTCGCCTCCTCCTCCCTGCGAATGGCGCGGGTGGCGCTCATGCCATCCATTACCGGCATCTGCATGTCCATCAAGATAAGATCGAACGCGCCAGCCCGCCAAGTCTCAAGCGCTTCGGCGCCATTGCCCACGAAGATCGGATGCAGGTCGAGGTGCTCAAGAAGGGTCTTCAGCACGAGCTGGTTGATTTGGTTGTCCTCGGCGGCGAGGATGCGAAGCCTTGCAGGACAACGTTTTGATGCGCCGCCGTCGGGGGTCTGCTCGTTGGCTCGCATCGCCGCCAGCGCCTCGGGCGACGCGGCCACGAGCGGCAGGTGCATTGAAAAGGTAGAGCCTGTTCCAAGGACGCTCTGCACCTCAACGGCGCCGCCCATCAGTCGCGCAAGATCCAGACTGATCGAAAGGCCAAGACCGGTGCCGCCGAATCGCCGGGTCGTGGAGGCGTCCACCTGCTCAAACTTCCCGAAAAGCTTGGTGAGCTTATCTTCTGGAATGCCGATGCCGGTGTCGATCACGTCCACCGTCAAGGCGCCATCGGCAAGCCTTGCCGCGATGGTGATCGTGCCTTGCTCCGTGAACTTCACCGCGTTGGACACGAGATTGCTGATGATCTGGCGGATCCGGGTGGGATCTCCGTGAAAGTATCCTTTCACCTCTGGCGCGATCTGGAGTGGGAAGGCCAAGCCCTTGGCCTCGGCCAAGGGCGCGAAGATGTCGTGAACAACCTGCAGCAGGCGCTCGACATCGAAAGCGGTGGCTTCGAACTCAAGTTTTCCAGCTTCGATTTTGGAGAAGTCCAGGACGTCGTTTAGGAGGCCGAGCAGCACTTCGCCAGAGGCGCGGATGACGTCCACCCGGCTCACTTGAAGCTGGGACAGGTCGGTCAGGGCCAGAGCCTGGGTCATGCCCAGCATGCCATTCAGGGGGGTTCGAATTTCATGGCTTATGTTGGCGATAAACTCAGACTTGGCTGCGTTGGCGATCACCGCGTCACGGCGAGCGGCGCGGGCGGCGTCGTTTAGGACCGCGAGCCTTTTCGCCGTGCGGCTCCGCTCTCCGATCACGTGGTTGGCCGGTATCGTGCAAAGGAAGAGCGAGATCAGAAACACCTGAATCGCGGTTTGCAACAGGAAGGGGTCGCGGGAAGACAAATAGGTCAAGGGGCCAAGCCCGCGCGCCGTAAAGGCCGACGCCACTAGCGACACCGTCGTCACGGACACCAAAACCCAAGCCGGGCCGGAGCGAAACGCCACCAAGATCAGCAGTGGGTAGACGAGCAGAAAGGCAGGTGAGCGGCCGAAAAGAAACACGACGAAGGTGACGCTTGCGGTGAGGGTGAGAAGGAGACAGGGCTCAAGCAGGCTCTTGGACTGCATGACGCCTTTACGCCTGCTCTTGAGAAGCATGAGAATGGCGGGGGTGGCGATGATCAAGCCAAGGCTGTCGTCCAGGGTCCACTGCGCCCACTCGCTGAAATTGAGCGGGGCGCCGGTGAAAAGCAGCTCCGCCAGCACCCCGGCGGTGGCCTCAAAGGCCGCGCTCATTATCGCGATCACGGAAAAAGCGGCGAATCGACGAAAGCGGGAGAGATCCGCGGCGGCGCCGCAGAATCGCCGCGTCAGGGTGGCGACGAGCACACTGAGGAGGGCGTTGCAGAGCGCTGTCTCGACTATGTCGAACACAGAGGAGTAGTTAAGGAGATTGACGCCGATGTTAATCGCCAAGCACGCGCCGATGACGGCGAGGCTGAGCCGACAAGGCAAGACCAGCCAAGCCACCACCAGGGCTGCGTCAGGGGGCCAAAATGAGGTGTTCCCTAGGCTGTCTCTGCAGAACGCCCGGATAATCAGCACGAGACCGCAAAAGGTGACACCTAGAGCCAGCGCGGTCTTTGGCCCGCGCAAAGGCTCGGCGGCTCTCGGCAGGCGCCAGTTACTGTTCATTGACGTCGCGCCCCGCAGTCAGGATTGCACGCCTAGCAGATTGGATTTGCCATGACGTTAATGCGTCAACCGCAAGGTCCAGACTGACTACGACAAGACCCCTCTACCGCCAGCGCGAGAAAATCGAGAACATGTTCGGAGGGCTCAAAGATTAGCGACGCCTCCAAAACTCGCTACGTCCACACTTTCATGTCCACCATCTGCATCGCCGCAGCCGTCATCTACTGGCTATGATCAATGAGTCCTGGCTCCGGCGACCCTGCGTCATGCAACCCCGGGACGGATCCGATCGGTATTTCCACGATCGAGGGCATGCAGCTGGTTGACGTCGTCCTGTCGACCTTTCAAGCCGGCGTGCAACCCCAACCGGATAAGGTGGCGCCCAGTTGAGTTGGACCGATATTGTCGGATGGCTGCGCCTGGGACGATGCTACGCTGACAAGATCGGTGTAGTCAGCGGCCTGATAATACAGCGGGCGAAGTAAGTGAGGGAGCGACGGAATGGCGTACGAAGCGAACGAAGTGATTGAGATGACCGCCGAGATCGTTTCGGCCTATGTGGGCGCCAACGCGCTGCCCCTTACTGAGGTGGCGGATTTCATCCGACAGGTGCACGAGTCGTTGGCAGGCCTCGCCCACGGCGCGTCCGCAGCGCCGCTGGTCGAACCCCTCAAGCCAGCCGTCCCAATCCGCAAGTCAATCACCCCAGACAGATTGATCAGTTTGGAAGATGGCCGACCATACACATCGCTCAAACGCCATCTGGCGACCAAATACGGGCTGACGCCGCAGGCCTATCGCGAGAAGTGGGGCCTGCCGAAGGACTATCCGATGGTCGCGCCAAACTATGCCGCGTCTCGGTCGGCCATGGCGAAGACCTCGGGTCTGGGGCGGGGATGGCGCACCGCGAAGGCCGCGGAGCCAACAGCCGCGTCGACCGCCATGTTGGCTCCGCTCAAATCGCGATCACGCCGGAAAAAGTCCGACTGATCTCTGTTTTCAATTGGCGGGCCGCGCGTCGGGATTGACCGCGTGCGCGTTGCCTCTCGATCGAACGACCGGGAGGCGCCCGCGCGCTGCAATAGAACGTAATTCTATGTATTCAGGCGATTGAGGCCCCGCCGTCGACAACGATGACCTGACCCGTCGTGTAAGTGGACTTCATCAGATAGAGGTAGGGCTGCGCCAGTTCCTCCGCCTTGCCTGCACGCGGAACCGGCTGGGCCGCGGTCATCTGGTCAATCATTTCAGCAGGAAACTGAGACATGGCTTCGGTTAACGTTAGGCCGGGGCAGACGCTGTTGACGCGGATGGGCGCCAGGTCCAACGCCAGCGCGGTGACCAGATGCTCGACGGCGCCTGTGAACGCAGAAGCGAGCGCTGCGCCCTTCCGCGGCCTGCGGGCCAACAATCCATCCGTCAGGGTAATCGAGCCGGCTTCGGAAATATGTGGCAGCGAATGCTTGATTGTCGCCAATGCGCCCCAAAATCTTACGTTCGTGCCGTCACGGGCGGCTGCGATATCGAGTTGAGACAGAGGCCCGCTGGCGTGGCTGGCACCCCAATCCCCGGCCGTGAAGACCAGGTGGTCGATCCGGCCAGTAGCCGCGAAAAAGGCGGCGAGACTCGCTTCGTCGGTGACGTCAGCCACACGCCCTGAGGCGCCTCCGGACCGGGCGACGGCCGCCTTCACCTTCTCGGGGCCGCTGGACCCGATGACGACCTCGGCGCCTTCAGCCAGTGCACGCTGCACGACCGCGAAGCCAATCCCAGAACTGCCTCCGATCACCGCGACGCGTTGACCCGCAAGTGCCAGAGTATCTGTCATCGCCTTCTCCCTGCACGCGGAGCCGCTGCCCCACCATGACCTGTCTTGCTTCATCGGGGCCCAGCCCCGTCGCACCAGGCCCCTAATGTCTAGCGGTCAGCGCAGTGATGTCAACTAGTGACATCACCTTGGCGTGGTCACGAACGCTGCTCGACCGGGAGAAGGGTGGTGGCGCCCGCAGCGCTGCGGGGCGGCCAGGGCTGAAGCTTTCGCCGCCAGAGCGAACTATTTGTTTCGCCTATCCGGTTCATCGTGCTTCTTGATGCTTCTTGACTTGGCATACTATTCTGGGGTCGCCACCGCACCGCTGTGGCTGCGCCTGCTAAGTCTAAAGGATCCGATTGATGCCATTGGCGGAGGCAAGAGCCGGCCCAAGCGCTTTTCGCCCGCAGCCAACTGGCAGCCGTCGTAAACCTGCCGAGCGGAAGGCCTGACGATGGCAAGATGGGCTCCGGATGCCGCCGGCAGGCTTCAGGCGGCCGCGCTGGAACTCTACGCTGATCGGGGTTTCGACCAGACAACGGTCGCTGACATCGCGGCGCTAGCTGGCGTAACTCAGCGGACCTACTTCAGACATTTTGCCGACAAGCGCGAGGTGCTCTTCTCCGGGCAGGATCTATTGCAAGAATTCCTGGCCGACTGGATTCGCAGCCAGATTAACCCCGATGACCCGATCGGCACGGTGATGAACGGCCTTGCGATGGCCGTATCAAAATTCCCTGCGAAAACGCCCTTGTCCGTGAAGCGCAGCGCGATCATCGCCGCGAACGGCGAGCTTCGCGAACGCGAACTTCAGAAACTCGCCTCTCTTGCGATGGTGATTTCAAACTCACTTCGGCAGGCCGGCATCGATTCCTCCAAAGCCGAGGCCGCCGCAGAGATTGGAACCTTGGTGTTCAAGCTTGGCTACCAGCGCTGGATTGGCGGCGACTCGGAGAGTCTTGAGGGCGCGCTTCGCGGTGTGTTCGCCGATCTCAAGTCGGTCATTGGCGAGGACGCCGTCACCGTGCCCGTCCTCGCCCGTCGCCGACCGAAGGTCGCCTGAGCGGCCTACCGCCAAAGCGTCTAGCATCCGCGAGGCCAGGTCGAGGCGCCCGCCCGCATCGACAGCTCCGATCCGCGTCCCCGTCTATTTGACGATGAACTCCGCCCCGGCGGTTTCCGCCAGCTCAGCCCCGAACAAGGCTCCTGGCGTGAAGGCGCCCGGCCGGCCTTCATTGCGCGACAGCCGCAGCGCCACCTCGGCCGCGATCTTTGCGGTGAAGGCCATGCCTTCGCCCGCCTTCAGCCAAGCCTCACTGACCCTCCCATCATCCCATTCGACCCGGGCGTGGGCCCAGGAGGGTTTGGCCGGCCCTTTGGCGGGCGCCACATTGATGTTGGCCACGCGTTTCTTGGCGAACGCCCGCACGCCCTTGAAGCCGAACAGCGCTGCAATCAAGGGCATCATCGCTCGCACCATGGGCGCGCTCGGCGCCATGGTCGACGCGGCGATGGCGAAAGACGCCCCGCTGGCTCGCCGGGCGGCTTCCAGGTCTGCGGTCGAAACCGCGCCCGTGCCGATCTTCGAGCCATCCGGCGCGGTAAGGGTTTCGCGGTGGCTGCCTATTCCTGTCCGCACCAGCCGGCCGCGGTCATAGATGGAAGTGCCGGCGGGAATCCCGTCTACGATCGTAGCAGCGACCGTGGGGCCCAGCAGACCGGGCGCGTCGATGAAGGGGGCGACGTCGACCCTCACGCGGGCGGCTGGCGGCCTGTCCTTGCAGAGCTTCAGCACGGCGGCTTCCGCGGCCAGCACGCCCCAACCGGCGCCACTGACGAAGCAGCGATTGGTCGCGACCGCGACCTGGTCGAGGTTGAGAATGCCGGTCATTGCCGGCAGCTCGTTGGAGAGGTCCAGATAAGCGCTGCCTGGCGCCGTCGCCATCGCGGTGGGGACTGCGGTTTCAGCGAACGGCCCGATAAGGTTGGCCACCACGATCGGACCCGCGTTCGCCAGTTCGGCCCTTAGGCCTTCGAACGAGGTCGTGGTGACGATCCGCGATCTGCCGCCGATCCTTCCCGCCAACGCCGTCAGGCTCGCTCTATTGCGCCCTACCAGCACCACAGAGGCGCCGGCCGCCACAAGGTCGCTCGCGACGGCGCTACCGACGCGGCCAGCCGCGCCCAAGATCCAAACGTCAACCATGTCTTGCAGGTCCCAAAGGTCGGCGCCGCAGCGCTCTGGAGTTAAGATTAGCACGCGGGGCGTCCGCTCACCGCGGACGCCGTGGCGCCATAGCGACTAGGCCGCCGTCGCCGTCTCGGGCTTCAGGTGGGTCACGAACCATTCCCGAGCCGCCGCGATCGCAGCCTCCTTGCCTTCAAGGTAAAGGCCGTAGTGGTTGCCAGGCAGAACCATCAACGATTTCGGCTCCAGGGCCGTCGCGTAGACCTCGAGCTGGTAGTTGGTGTTGCACATCGTATCCCGGTCAGTAAGGATCATCCGCAGCGGGGTCGGCGAGATGGTTTTAACCAGGCCGGCGATGTCATCGGCGGGCGTCGGCTCGAATGAGCGAAGGGTCATTCTAAGATTGAAGTTGCGCCGTTCGGCCTCGCCAAAGGTGGACCAATAGGCGGCATGGTCACCGTTCTGGTCGTCGATCGGCAGGTAGATCGGATCCTTGCCCAAGGCGCGATCGCGACGGTCCTGCGCCAGCAGCCGGTTAAACGCTTCCACGTCCGGGCTGCCGGTGGCCATCATCGCCCGCAGCTCAGGCGTGCCTTTGAAAAGCGCGGGGACCTGGGCCAGCACGCACTTCACCCGCCGATCCATCGCCGCCACCGCCAGGACATTGCGGCCGCCAAGGCTGGTGCCCCAGATGCCGATGCGCTCAGAGTCGACCTCGGCAAGGGTGGTCGCGAAGCTGATGGCGCTTCGAAAGTCCTCGATCTGGCCGCAGTGGTCGATCTCTTCGCGGGGCGTCCCCTCGCTGTCGCCGTAATTGCGGTAATCGAAGGCGAGAGCGGCGATACCGGCGTCGACAAGAGCTGTCGCCACGTCGGGTATCGTCCATTCTTTGAGCCCGCCCATGCCGTGGGCAAGCACGACCAGGGGATGTGGTCCCGATCCGGCCGGCAGGCGCAGCCAGCCGCGAATGAGGATGTTCCCCGAAAGAAACTCTACGTCTTGCTGCTGCTGGCTCATGGCTTCATCCCTATCCGAACGCGGCGCCGATTGATGTCAGTAAATGACATCATTTTACTACGGGCTCAAGAGGGAGCGGGAAGGGCGCAAACCGCCTCGGGCCCAGAGCTAGCGGGGCGTGCGACATGGAATGTCGAACGGGCGGCCCCGCGCGTGTCGAACGATGACAGCCTTAGCGGCGTGGACGTGAGCGAGGCCTGACCGGCCAGGTCATGGGAGGCGGCACTGCGAACTGACCGCGTTGATCTACCTCGAAGGCCTGCATCGGCGCCTGCGCGCCAGGTCGCGTGCAAACATGGCCCGCTGGGCAAGCGGCTCCCTAGATCGGCTTAGCCAGGCCGACCAAACACCATCCCCGAAGGCACAGATTGCCTTCCACCTCCATTGCTGACCGGGGCGATTTCAAGTCGGCTTCCCAAGGACGCGCCGGACGTGGCTAGGAGCAGGGCGCGGACCTTACCCGATCCGCACGATCAGAATTTGGGATCAATGGGTGTGACTAGGGGAAGCCGCGCCTCTATCGCTTCTGCGGCGTCGAGACAGATATCTTCGCGGAAACGCCGCCCGGTGATCAGAACACCGATTGGGAGCCCGCTTTCGGAGTCGAAGCCCGCCGGTACGCAGGCGGACGGGAGCCCAAGTAAATTTGCGGGCATCTGCGGACGGATAAGCGTCCGGGTCGCCCGAACGCTTTCGTCGGACGCCGTATCAAAACCGACCTTAAACGGCAGCCTCGTCCAGGTGGGGGTTAGAACGAGGGGATGGTCGACCATAAAGGCCGACCATGCGCGGGCGATGCTGTCACGCTGTACGAACAGCTGCGACATCTCGGCGACCGAAGTTACCGGCTGGATGCTGCGGTATAATCCGCCCAGGAATGCCGCGCCTTCGGGTCCCATGAGCGGGATCAGATCATCGAGTCCGGGCGCGAAGTCTCCCATCAGGATGCGCGCCCAAACTTCTTCCGCCTCCGCATACCGAGGGGGCGTGGCCTCGACGACATCGTAGCCAGCGTCCGACAGCGCCGCGGCGGCGCGCTGCACGGCGTCAACGATAGGTGTATCGACCTCGTCGCCCAGGGGCGACGAAGCCACCGCTACCCGTATTCGGCCTCCGAGAGGCCGGCCTAGCAGCGGAGCATCGATGGACCAGGGATCGCGCGGGTGCGCACCAATGAGGATCTCAAGTCCCAGGCGGACGTCCGCCACGCGACGCGCCATCGGCCCCTGTGCATTGAAGAGTTGAACAGCCAGCAACCGGTCTTCACTGGGGATGAAGCCGGCATCGGGAACGCGACCCGCCGATGGCTTGATTGAGGCGATACCGCAGGCGTTTGCTGGATTGCGGAGTGAGCCGCCGATATCGTTGCCAAGGCCGATAGGAGTCATGCCCGTCGCGAGAGCAACAGCCTCGCCTCCACTCGAGCCTCCAGCGGTGCGAGCACTGTTCCAGGGGTTGCTGGTATGCCCATACAGGGTGCTTGCAGTGTCGGACCGTAGCGCCATATCGGGCAGGTTTGTGCGGGCGATCAAAACTCCGCCCGCGTCCCGCATCCTTTGGACCACCGGCGCGTCCAATGGGGCGATCGCCTGAGCCAAAGAGGGAACCCCCAAAGTCGTCGGCAAACCCCCGACGTCGATATTCTCTTTCACCGTGAACGGTACGCCATGCAGCGGGCCGAGCGGCAAGCCGGACGCGACCGCTTCATCAGCCTTGCGCGCCGCCGCTCTCGCGTCGTCAGACAGGACCCGAACCACGGCGTTCACCTTCGAATTCACCAAGGCGATGCGGTCCAGATGCGCCTCCACAACCTGTGCGGAACTCACCTCTCTCGCGGCGATCTTCGCGGCGAGGTCCCTTGCCCCCAGCCTCCAGAGTTCAGTCATTTGGTTGCTCCAAATCGGCCAGGGCCGAGCCACGAGATGTAGAAATCCTGCTCGACCGTCGCGATGACCCGCGCTCGCGGTGCGCTCGGTTCAATCCGCCGGAGCTTCCCGGATCCGGGTTTCGGCGGACGAACAACCTCGGCTCGCCACATGCTCCTGAAATGTGCGAACCATGCCGTTGCATGGTCCAGGATGGCGTGAACGTCGCGCCTTAGCTCCAACGAGACGGTCAAAAAATAACCCGCAAGATCTGTAAAAGGACCAGCACAACAAGCAACATAACTATTGTTGGACCAATAATGGCTTGTTTTAATACAACGAGATGGATTAGGACGGCTTGAACGGCCATCACTAACAGAATGATCGCGCCATACACTGCAGTCTGAGGCGCCACCACCATCACCCCACCCAAGATATTGGCGAATGCGGCGAGGTAGACGTAGCCATTCCCCAACCCAACGGCTTTAAGTTCTCTCACAATTGGCTGATAACCAAAGCAGGCCGCCACGCCTGCAGCGGCAAAGACGAGGCCGAGAGCAAACCTAAGGACCGTGAAGATGACCATTGGTGAAAATCGAGCTTCCCGCTGAGGCAGTCGTTTGTGGCGATCCTTAAGACTGCTCGACTGACGGGCGCCCGACGACTTGGAGAGGCGTGGCGGGGCCATCCCGTTGGGGTTGACGGATGTCCTCAGTGATCTCGAAAAACGGTTTCGCCGCTTCCAACCGGGGAACACTGATCCCAAGGCGGTGCGCCTCCACCAGCACATCGCGGCAGAAGTATTTCGGCTCCTCTGGATTGGAGGCGCTGCCGATAATGGCTCTCGTAGGACGGTGAAGCGTGTAGGACCACTTCAAAGCGGCGGCCCCTACCCAGGTCGGGAGCTGGAACAGCGTTACATCCTTCGAGAAATCCTTCAGACGGACACCGCGCGCTTCCAGAATGGGCAACACCTCCCGCACGTTCAGCACAGCGCGCTTGCCCCGCGCCATTACCTTCACCATCCGAGCCATGGAGCCCGCCTGCAACGCCTGCGCGTGAATCCCGGCATTCAGGGCAAAGTGGGTCCACAGCCAACCGCGAAAATCGGGCTGCTCAACCACCTTGAAGCCTGCCCCTCGCATCAGATCACGGACTGCTTTCTCCCTCGCGGTCAGCGTGGGGTTGAAGCTCCCGAATTGCACCTGTCCGAAGAAGCCGCCCTGAAGGGTATGGCCGGCGCTAAAGCCTCCACCCGCCCCGGGGAAGCCCCAGACAAGCTGCTCCCGCGGTAGCGGCGCGGCCGCCAGTTCTGGGTCAGCCCAGAAATTATTGAAAATGAGAATGGACGCCTTACCCACCCTCGAAGACAGAAAGGCGGCTGCCTCTGAAAACCGGTAATGCTGAACGCTCAGCAAGATCAGGTCATAGTCATGATCGACATCCAGCTCCTCTAGGAACCGCACCGGCCAACTCTCATTCAGCTGGACGCCGTTGAAGGATTTCCGCATGTCGAAGACCTTCATATTTATGAAGGTCCCGTAAGTCGCGGCCCGACCAGGGCGCACATAGAAATCAACCTGATGGCCAGCCTTTTCTAGCGCCCAGCCATACTGCGCCCCAATCACGCCGCGCCCGAAAACGAGTATTTTCATGTTCTGTTTTCACGCTCTCGGCGCCGATTGGCGAATTTAATAGGGTCAGAGATTGGGTATATTGTGATGGCGGCGCTAGTTCATGTCGCCATCCCACATCAGCTCGCCGACAACTTGCCAATATGAATAGACGCAGCATTGCCGATTTGGGCCCGGCGAGCTGGGCCTCTCTAAGCGGGAGGCGCATCAAAACGGGAGCCGATCAACTAGGCGGTGAACGTGACGACAGCCTCATCCCAGCCGCCGGTGGCGTCGTTTGGGAGCAGGATATGTGTATCGACCGTAGCGGGAAGATTGATCTCGATAGCTTCAAAATCCGGCGAAATATAAATTTCGCGATGCCTGTTCATCGGCAATTGATAGATGACGGTGCCACGCTCAAACTTGACGACACCTATGCCCTCGAACTCGAACTCCGCCGTGCCATTGAGCACAACCGACATCGAAAGATCCCATTTGTGGTAATGCCACGGCGAACCGTGATGGCCTTCTGCCGCCGGCGTCGCCCTAATAACCGTCGCACCGATTCTTCCGCCGCTCAATTTTCCGATATCAGTGGTCCAGTATTTGAAATAGTCTATTCCTTCGGGAAGCTGAAATTTATCATCAGATGGCTGCATGATAAACTCGGGCTGCGCCAGGAGCATATCCGGCTCCCGCGGCGGAAGGGCTCGATCTTGTAGATCGGCGTCGGCTTTATACTCCGTCATCGGAATCTCCTGTGTGCTCGAGAGCGCTGGAGGCCGAACATATACATACTTGTTGTCGACGCAAGTAAGATTCTCGGAGCCCTACGGTCCCCCGCGGCCGGTCAGGTCGCTTCTGCTCTTAAAGTCGTCCCGCAGAAGGGCCACGAGCCCGCTCGGGCGCTTTTCCTGGGGTCGCCTACCGGCCACGCAACCCTTAAGCGCTGGATCGGCTTCCTGATTGAGCCACTCCAACATGCTTGTTTGTCTGGTCAGCAACTTCTAGAGTGGTCCGCCATCAAACAATAGGAGTTCACATGTCAGCCAAGCTAGTCGCGATCCACAAGATGCCAAAGGACCCGGAGCGCTACCGCTCGTATTATCTCGAGACACACCTGCCGCTCGCGCTGAAGCTGCCTGGCCTCAGAAAATACGAGCTCAACCA
>Ga0302308_10002562_pt1 | contig 14685 bp, 16 predicted proteins | sample III_Palsa_E3_3_FD_200531 | JGI IMG/M metagenome (GOLD analysis project Ga0302308, IMG submission 200531) | Peat permafrost microbial communities from Stordalen Mire near Abisko, Sweden - III_Palsa_E3_3 | ecosystem: Environmental > Terrestrial > Soil > Palsa > Peat permafrost | place: Sweden... | reverse complement strand
GAAGCGTTCCAGCAGCCTGGCTTTGGCCACCTTGTAGTCGGCTTTGAGCGATGTGGCATCGGAAGGGGCGACGGCTGGAACACTGCTCATGGGCGCGCGTGGGTGGGAACGAGGGACGGTCAGGCCGCAGTGGCCGAGGCGACAACCGGCGGACGCGCCGGGGTGCCCGCCGAGACGGTCAGCACGTCATAACCGCTTTCGGTCACGAGCACCGTATGTTCCCACTGCGCGGACAGGCTGCGGTCCTTGGTCTTGACAGTCCACTGATCCGGCATGGTGCGGATGTCGCGGCGGCCGGCATTGATCATCGGCTCGATCGTGAAGATCATGCCCGCCTGCAGTTCGAACCCCGTGCCCGGACGGCCGTAATGCAGGATCTGCGGATCTTCGTGGAACACGGTGCTGATCCCATGGCCGCAATATTCGCGGACTACGCTGTAGCCTTGACCTTCGGCGTGCCGCTGGATCGCATAGCCGATGTCGCCGAGATGGGCGCCGGGCCGGACCTGATCGATGCCGAGCCACATGCACTCGAAGGTAGTCTGCACGAGGCGTTTGGCCAGGATCGAGCCTTCGCCGACGATGAACATGCGGCTCGTGTCGCCGAAGTAGCCTTCCTTGATGACGGTGATGTCGATATTCAGTGCGTCGCCGTTCTTCAGCGTCTTGTCGCCCGGGATGCCGTGGCAGATCACGTCGTTGACGGAAATGCAGGTCGCCTTCGGATAGGGCGGGTAGCCGGGCGGCTGATAATTCAGCGGCGCCGGAACCGTGCCCTGTTCCTTCAGCATGTATTCGTGGCACAGACGGTCGAGTTCGCCGGTGGTGATGCCGGCGGCGACGAACGGGGTGATGTAGTCGAGCACTTCGCTTGCGAGGCGGCAGGCGACGCGCATCTGCGCGATATCGTGGTCGTTTTTGAGCGTAATAGCCATTTTTCCCTCAAGTGCCTTATGCAGTAAGGGTTTCCGCCTTTTGCGCTGGGGGCGAATCCGGGAAATTCCACCAAGATTCCACCAGTGCGGCACAGAAGCCCTAGCCAGCAGGGGTTTTGCGGGCGGGCGGATGAACTATTTCCACCAGCAGACCGCGCAAACCCCATAAATCGGGCCGAATATCACATTATAAGCCCGTTATGCCACTCAGACCGAGCGCTGGCGTTCCGCAATCAATTGCGGACGACCGCCCCGCTGGTGGAATCCTGGTGGAATGGACACCGACCCACCTGTGTTCGATTACAAGTCGATTTCTAAACATACTTCTCCGCTATGTGTGTCGCACTACCGGCACACGGCGTTCTCCACCAGGTACATGGTCGAGTCCGGTTCGATGTTACCGGCTGGCAAAGGCACGTCATTCGCACCAACGGTTTGATCTTTCAGGGTGGACCGTGACGAAAGAACGGATACCGTATCGTTGGCACAATCTATTTCAACGCGGTCCAATAACATGTCGTACTTGTCTCCCGTGACGGGAGTGGTCTGCGGTTCGTTGAACAATTCGCGCATCCACCCAAGTACGTGCGTACCGTGACGCTTAAGCATGGTCCGTTCAACAGCGAGGTTACCGACCTTCGATTGCGCGATTACGTGCCACTCAGCAGCAAAGGCAGGCAGGATACCTGTGGCAGCCCACAGTATCGCCAGCGCTATTAGTCTTTTCATTGTTTTTCCCGATGGCCTTTCTTTAATTGCCCTATCAGCGGCGCTGGCCTGCTGGAGCGGCGGGCGGTTGCGGTGGCGTGGGCGGAAGCTCAATCGGCAACCGCTCCTTATCGGCAAGGATTCGCGCCAGTGAGTGCAACATTGACGCGTGATCACCCGCAACAACCGGATTGACGCCGAGATCGAGCGGAAGCCGACCTTTGCCGGTAAACAGGCCCGCCATGCCGCGACGGATTTTTTCTTCGTCGCTAATACGATCGACAAGCGCGGTGGGGAAGTAATGAAAGGTTTTCAGGTCTAGTTCGGGGAAGTCGTAACCGACACACGCGCCGATGCGCCGCAGCATCGCAATTTCCAGGTCTTTTCTGCGCGACTCCCATGCGTCAGGTTGATTCAACCACTCCTGGCTGCTGGCGCGGTCGAAATGGTGGAGCAGGTCGCGCCACGCCTGAATGACCGCCTTGTCTTCCTGCTTGTCGCCATAGAAGACAATAGGAATGCCGTTGAGCGCTTCCACGCGGGCGGGCGACACCGAGGTAGCGCGGGTAGCCATGAGAACGTTGAAAATTCTTTGCTGTTCTTTTGTTCGCCCGCGCCGCCGTTCTAGCTCGCCTTGCGCCCAGACGCCGAAGAACGGACCCAGGAAGGTCGCCAGCACGATGGCGAGATCGGTAACCCTGACTGAAGTATCTAGAACCATTTAATCCCCCGCGCCCTAACGGAAATATTTGCAGGGGTTCTGGCACCAAAACGTCGCGGTGCACATCACAAGTATCACTCACGTTCGCGCGCCTTGGCATCCGCCGCGTACGCCTCAGAGCGCCGCCAGCGAGTAAACTGTGCAATCACAGATTGCCACGCAATTAATTGCGAGCCGACCATGAGCAACTACAGTCCACGCCGCGTCGACCCCGCGACCGATCCAAAGGCACTGGTGATAGACGCGGTGCTACGGCACCTGATAGAGGCCGTACACTACGCTCGACGGGCGATTAGTCACACACGCGTTAGCGACGACACGGTGACCGTACAGACGGCCCTGGATGATGCCCAGAGAATATTGGAGCAGGCCTTGCCTGCCCGCACTGAGTAGCGCCTGCAACAACTGCATAGCCCATCCGCTCATGACCGACTACCACGACCGCCACAGCAGGCCAATCATTGCCGACCCGGCGACCGACACCGAGGCCCATGCAATCGAACTATCTTTGCGGATTGCGCTAGAGGGCATCAGGCTCGCCCGCAAGTCCCTGCGCATGACACGCATCAGCGATGATCAGGTGGCCGCACAGAAGGCCCTGGACGACGCACAGAAGGTGTTGGAACGGGCGATACCAACTAAACCTGTGTAGGCGCTTCCGCAATCAATTGCAACGGCACGGGCGGCGTTCGCTATTCACGTTCTTTGGCATTGTCGCCGCCGACCCCCTGAAGCAACTCCAGGGCACTATCGAGGGCGCGCTGGGCGCGGGTACGGTCGTCGCTGACCGGTACTTTGTTCAGGCGTTGCCGGGCGTGCGCCACGCTTGCCGTAGCCATCGCCAGGATAATGTTCACGACTACCGGATCATCTCCCACAGTAGGTGGCGCGGGTATCTCAACGGTATCGGCAGGTATTCGGACGCTGGGCATGGCTGTCTTGGATTTGAACGCAATCCGATGGCCCAGCATTTTCCGGTCCCGGCAAAAAGACGCCCCCGGGAGGGCGTTTAAAAGAAGAACACCCCCACATTCCGAGGCAGGGGCTGCTGATCGTAACGTGACCCGCATTGCGCTGCAACGAGTGAGGCGCGTAAATCGATTTGACAAATGCTATGACGTGTCCTATCGTCATAGCTGGGTCGGCGGACACAGACGCCGCTCGTTTCACACTGCCATGGACGGCTTAAACCTCAACAGGATTGGGGATGGCCGTCCATTTTCGTTTACGCCCCTGATCCACATTAGGAGCAGCAAAATGAACATCGTACCCGTATATGACGCACGGAGCGGCAGGATTACCAGCAGCTTGGACCTTGCTACCGGCCATATGGGTGGCGAAGTACAGCCACTACACCCCTTCCATTTTGAGGATGAGGGCGGCACTGACGTTACTGCGGAAGTCTACGCAGAAGCCGAACGCCAGGCAGAAAGGGCCGAAAAAGCGCTCGAAGCCCGCGCGCGTAAATTGGCCCAGGCTTCGGGCTATGAAGCCCGTAAGACTTCGTGGCAGGCAGAAAACCCCTTGGTCAACAATGGCGGCTTCCAGATTGTGGACGCCTCAACAGGCTTTCCTGTCTGGGGATGGATCCACAGCCCGCCCGATGGGCGTACCTGTACATGCCAGATTAATCGGCGTCCCACGTGTGGCCGGGCCACGAATTTTTTGAGAATTCGCCAGTAGAACAGCGTACGTTGGCCGAACAACCCGGACAGGATTCGACGCGCGTCCGCAATTGATTGAGGAGAACCCACAGCCGCTAGCTGGTGGAATGCCGGTGGAATTTCCAGCGCCTACCGGCCTTGAACCCGCGAGAAGCACCGCCGCACAAGGGTCTCAGGCCAGAGGTGTCTATTATGCTGTCCAACAGACTGGCCTTTTTGAGCGAATTCTGGCCTGATGTTTCTACGGCTGCGGGGTTGCACGTTGCCTGACTGCTGCGCAGTTGATTGCACGCACGCTGGCTTCCCAGCAGCGCGCTTTTGGTGCAATCGTCATGTTTGTCAAATGCGCCGAAATGGTGTATAAATGACGCATCATCCGCGTAAGGAGTACGCCATGAGCGCTCGATTCAACATAGTTCTGTCCGACGACCTGAACAAGGCTCTTGATCAGGTTGTTGATGAAAGTGAAACCAGCAAGAGCGATGTTTTGCGCAAGGCACTTACGCTATATCTGGCCGCCCGTGAAGGGAGTCGCAAGGGTTTGAAGCTGGGCTTGGCGGAGAAGTCTGAAGACCTTAAAACGGAAATCGTGGGCTTGTGAGTACCCTCGACCTGAATTCGCCGCCTCCCGGTCACAAATATAGCGTTGCGATTGATCCCGAGGAAACTCCGTGGGAGCGCGCCCTCCGGTTATTTAAGGATGTGGCGCTTTTTCTCTTTGCAATAGCCGTAGTCGCGACGATCCTGCTAGTGTGTTATCACACTGTTACCTCGACTACCGCAGCGGCAGACGAAAAAAAATGGGCAATGTCGGTGTTATCAGCGGCTGCTGGTGGCATTCTCGGCTATCTAGTTCGTAAGTAGCACACGCCACACGTCTGTCAAACAGTGCAATTCAATTGCATAGCGGTGGCATCTCGCCAGTTTCCAGGTGCGTGCGGATCACCTCATTCGACCACCACGCACGCGGGTTGTGTCCGGTGGGTGGTGGGAGTTGACCTTTGGCGACTTGTCGGTAGACCGCACTCTGCGAGCAGCCGTATAGATACATTAGGTGCTGTACGCGGAGACTGCCGGGACCACTCAGATACTCCTGGGTGACCGGCTTGGCCTTGACCTTGTACGGCGCTGGCGTGGCGGCGGGTGCGGGCGTAATGGGCGCGGGAGCGCTGGCGCTTGAAAAGGAAACGGACACGGGACTACCTCACGCAAAAAGTATTTCCCCGTGCTCTTTACGTGCTGCGTGTCTCTATCTGTTTATGGCGCGCATTGGCGCTTGATCAGTCATTTTAGCGCGGTCCACACTCATTAGGTGGGAGTGCTAATCAGTGAATCGAGATAGTCAGACCAACGTTGCATTAACGCAACCCGGCCCGTCAGATAGGTCGCCTGGTTATACGAACCCTCTGCCGTGGTGTTGCCCTTGGACTTTCTGTGAGCCAGCACGGCGTCGATTACATGCGGTTCTGACCACTCTGCCTCGTTGCAGTGCGTGCTGAATGTCGAACGGAACGAGTGCGGAGAGTATTCCTTGCCGGTCAGCCGGTACATGGCCTCACGCGCGCTGCTTTGCGGCATGGGCACGTGGGGGTTGTTCTCGTTGGGGAACAGCAGGCCGGTTGTCCCGCTGATGTCCTGCAAGCGCGTGAGCAGGGCCACTGCCTGACGACTGAGCGGCACCTTGTGCAGGCGCTTCATTTTCATGCGCGACGCCGGAATGACCCATTGCGCGCCAGCCATGTCGAACTCCCCCCAGTCCGCGCACCGGAGTTCTGACGACCGGACGCACGTATGGGCCAGCAACAGCAGCATGAGCCGCGCCCGTCCGTCGCCACCGTAGTCCCGGAGATCAGCCAGCAGTTTGCGCAGCACATCGGGATTCATGACCGGACTGTTGACGGTCTGCGCTTCGGACTTCTTTTTCCTGGTCCGCACGTTGGCGATGGGGTTGACCGTCAACAGCCCTTCGTCGCACGCGTGTTCGAAGGCCGCGTTAATCCAGATTTTGGCTATCTTGGCGACAGCAGGCGTCGCCCGCGTCATCGGCACGTGCTTGCCCGCCTGGTCATCCCATGGCTTGAGCGTGCCTTCGCGGATGCCCCGCAGATGCACCACCAGTTCATTCCGCGTGACCCTGGCGAACGGCACCTGACCGATATCCATGCGCGGGCCGAAATACCTGTCCATGTACGTGCGGACCTGCAGCGCGTAGGACGGCACCCAGTCCGGGCTGTTTTCCTTGATCCACGCCTCAACCAGTTGCCAGACCGTTTCAGCTTGTGCCTCTTTCGCCAGTTCGGCCTTTGCCGCCGCCTTGACCGTCCGGTGCTGGGGCGGGTGCTGGCCCTTCTGCACGTAGTCCGACCAGGCCTTGGCGCGTGCAGCGTCCGCCTGTTTGTATGACATCGCAGGCCACTCGCCAAGCTTGACCTCGAACTGGCGTTCTTTATCCTGTGCGGGATCGAACAGCCGGTAAGCCCATTTCCATGTCCGGTCACCACCGAGGCCGGTGTACAGGTACATGCGATTGCCGACCGCGAGCTTGGAGCCGGGCAGGGCCTTTTCAATGTCGGCTTTGGACGGGCCGCCATCGGCTTTTCCGGCCTTCTTGGGCGCAACTGGGGATTGTTGCGCTGGCGTTACCAATGACAAAACGGGGGACGGGTTCACGGCGTGTTCCTTTTTAAAATTCCACCAGAATTCCACCAGGATTCCATCGAATTTTAACTCAGAACGCACCAGAATGAACTAGATGGATAACCGCAGGGCCTTGATTGGCAAGGGTTTCGCGCCAGAATGCGCCAGATTGAAATGGCTTTCTTCATGGTCGAGCGTAATAGCCATGAGTCGGGCCTGAAATGCGGTTATTTAAAGGTTATCGCACCATATTCCGGCTCTCGCTGGCTTTTGAGAGGACTGGCTGACCCGTCGCCGGGTGCAACCCGCCCGCCGTTTCAGGGCTACCGGTCGGGTTGAGTCTGCCGATAGTCACGTGCTATAATCTCTGGCTAAGTCGCTCCACATTATTCTATTTTGTGGAAAGGACTGGCCCGTAGCGATAGTTGCCTGCGCTACAGGAGATTTTCAAGGCAGCAGACTCGCAAGCCGGCAGCACCCAGGGTGTCCGCCGCGTCAGGTCCTCGCACATGGCGAAGACGGCGCGGCCGATGCAGCCGCCGGCTTAAGACCCAACCCTAGCGGAGATTTTCATGGCAGTTACCATGCGTCAAATGCTGGAAGCAGGTGTCCACTTCGGTCACCAAACGCGCTTCTGGAACCCGAAGATGGCCCCCTTCATTTTCGGTCATCGCAACAAGATTCACATCATCAACCTCGAAAAGACGCTGCCGATGTACAACGACGCACTGAAGTATGTGCGTCAGCTGGCAGCTAACCGCGGCACGATCCTGTTCGTCGGCACGAAGCGTCAATCGCGCGACACGATCGCCGAAGAGGCACAACGCGCTGGTATGCCGTTCGTCAACGCACGCTGGCTCGGCGGCATGCTGACCAACTTCAAGACGCTGAAGGTTTCGATCAAGCGCCTGAAGGACATGGAAGCAGCGGTGGAAGCCGGTGAAACGGAACGCATGAGCAAGAAGGAAGCGCTGTTGTTCGAACGCGAAATTCTCAAGCTGCAAAAGTCGATTGGCGGCGTGAAGGACATGGGCGGCATTCCGGACGCAATCTTCGTGGTTGACGTCGGTTACCACAAGATTGCCGTGACCGAAGCCAACAAGCTCGGCGTGCCGGTTATCGCGGTGGTCGACACGAACCACTCGCCGGAAGGCATCGACTACGTGATCCCGGGTAACGACGACGCCAGCAAGGCTGTCGCTCTGTACACGGCTGGCGTGGCTGACGCGATCCTCGAAGGCCGTGCCAACGCGGTCAACGAAGTGGTGCAGGCTGCACGTGGCGGTGACGGCGACGAGTTCGTCGAGGTCAACGCGGAAGCGTAAAGCTGCCCCGTGTCCGGCAAAAAAGGGGGCTTTCTACAGGCCCCCTTTTTTTAAGTCATGACACCTGGCTACAGTGCGAGAAAAATACGCGCTGTGCGGAAACGAATTCTTGCCGCCGGCATCGAAGTGCGGGCGGTATGTGAAAGACAGACTTTAGGAGCAAATGATGGCGGCAATTACCGCAAGCATGGTTGCAGAACTGCGCGCGAAGACCGATGCGCCGATGATGGAATGCAAGAAGGCGCTGACGGAAGCCGACGGCAACATGGAGCGCGCTGAAGAACTGCTGCGCGTGAAGCTCGGCAACAAGGCCAGCAAGGCCGCTTCGCGCGTCACGGCTGAAGGCGTGATCGCCTCGTTCATCGGCGGCGGCGTCGGTGCGATCGTCGAACTGAACTGCGAAACCGACTTCGTTTCGAAGAACGACGACTTCCTGGCTTTCTCCAAGCAGATCGCTGAACTGGTCGCTGCGAAGAACCCGGCTGACGTCGCTGCGCTGGCAGCCCTGCCGCTGGAAGGCTCGACGGTCGACGCAGTGCGCCTCGCGCTGGTCGGCAAGATCGGCGAAAACCTGTCCATCCGCCGTTTCGTGCGTTTCGAAACCGCCAACAAGCTGGCGGCCTACCTGCACGGCACGCGTATCGGCGTGCTGGTCGAGTACACCGGCGCGGACGAGCAGGTCGGCAAGGACGTCGCCATGCACATCGCGGCCATGAAGCCGGTCTCGCTGTCGTCGGACGAAGTCCCGGCAGATCTGATCGCCAAGGAACGTAGCATTGCTGAACAGAAGGCCGCCGAATCGGGCAAGCCGGCTGAAATCGTCGCCAAGATGGTCGACGGCAGCGTGCAAAAGTACCTGAAGGAAGTGTCGCTGCTGAACCAGACGTTCGTTAAGAACGACAAACAGACGATCGAACAGATGCTGAAGGCCGCAGGCTCAAGCGTGCAGAAGTTCGCGCTGTTCGTGGTCGGCGAAGGCATTGAGAAGAAGCAGGACGATTTCGCAGCCGAAGTGGCCGCACAAGTGGCTGCTGCAAAGCAACAATAAGCATCGCCTAAGTTTCAGGTTGTACCGTTGGACCCGCGGTGGGGCAAGACCCTTCCGCGGTCGGCAGCGCCGCAAGGCGGTGCGCGGGTTGACCCTCGCTGTGCCGCCGCCACTGGCGAACCCCAGGGTTCGTCAATTTGGCGACGCTTGCCCGAATCAGTATTTCACCCCTACAGTTAGTTCCTTGTTGTTGCCCTGTTCTGCGCGATCTGGATACCCCTATGCCCACTGCCTATAAACGCGTCCTGCTCAAACTCTCCGGCGAAGCTCTAATGGGCGATGATGCCTTTGGCATCAATCGCGCAACGATCGAAAGAATGGTGGCGGACGTGGCCGAGGTGGTGCGGCTCGGTACGCAGTTGGCCGTGGTGATCGGCGGCGGCAATATTTTCCGTGGAGTGGCAGGCGGCGCGGCGGGTATGGACCGTGCGACGGCCGACTACATGGGGATGCTGGCCACCATGATGAACGCGCTGGCGCTGCAGGACGCGATGCGCCACGCCGGTATCGAGGCGCGCGTGCAATCCGCGCTGCGCATGGACCAGGTGGTCGAGCCGTACATTCGCCCCCGGGCGATCCGCCAGCTGGAAGAAGGCAAGGTCGTGATCTTCGCGGCCGGTACCGGCAATCCGTTCTTTACGACGGACACCGCAGCGGCGCTGCGCGGTTCGGAAGTCGGAGCGGAAGTCGTGCTGAAAGCCACCAAGGTGGACGGCGTCTATTCGGCCGACCCGAAGAAAGACCCGACAGCGACGCGCTACACGACGATCAGCTTCGACGAGGCGATCGGCCGCAATCTGCAGGTCATGGACGCGACGGCGTTTGCGCTGTGCCGCGACCAGAAACTGCCGATCCGCGTGTTTTCAATTGTCAAGCCGGGTGCGCTAAAGCGCATTGTGCAGGGCGAGGACGAGGGTACTCTCGTCCACGTGTAAACTCTCGTTCACATAACGTGGGCTTTAACGCGGGCCCGGGCCGCCGCTAATCGCGCGCTGGCCGGCTCGCACCGTTTTGAAGGTTCGGAGGTTTAAAAATGTCTGTGGCTGATATCAGGAAGGGCGTCGAGCAGAAAATGCAGCGCTCGATCGACGCATTCAAGAACGATCTGTCGAAGATCCGCACGGGCCGTGCGCATACGGGCCTGCTCGATCACATCCAGGTCGATTATTATGGCTCGCCGGTGCCGATCTCGCAGGTCGCGAACATGACGCTGATCGATGCGCGTACGATCGGCGTGCAGCCGTGGGAAAAGAAGATGGTGCCGGTCGTCGAAAAGGCGATTCGCGATTCCGATCTGGGCCTGAACCCGGCTACGCAAGGCGACGTGATCCGCGTGCCGATGCCCGCGCTGACCGAAGAACGCCGCCGCGAGCTGACCAAGGTCGCGCGCAGCGAAGCCGAAACGGCCAAGGTCGCGGTGCGCAACCTGCGCCGCGATGCCAACGAGCAACTGAAGAAGCTCGTGAAAGACAAAGAAATTTCCGAAGACGACGAGCGTCGTGCCGGTGACGACGTCCAGAAGTTTACGGACAAGTTCGTCAACGAAATCGACAAGCTCGTGACGACCAAAGAAGCCGAGATCATGACGGTTTGAGGCCGTCAGGCTTCAGCACCTTCAGGTCTTTACTTCTTTATTTGCAGTCACTGTCCCGACGGCCATGACCTATACCAGCTCAACCGTTCGCGTGCCTGATGTCGCGGCGGTGCCGCGACATATCGCGATCATCATGGACGGCAATGGCCGTTGGGCAACGCAACGCCGTCTGCCGCGCGTGGCCGGCCATACGCGCGGCGTCGACGCAGTGCGCGCCGCCGTCGAGGCGTGTGCACGCTCCGGCGTCGAATATCTGACGCTGTTCGCCTTCAGCTCCGAAAACTGGCGCCGCCCGAACGACGAAGTGTCGTTCCTGATGCGCCTGTTCGTGACCGCGCTCGAGCGCGAGGTCGGCAAGCTGCACGCCAACGGCATTCGGCTGCGCGTGGTCGGCGATCTGTCGATGTTCGACAAGCGCATCCGGGATCTGATCCGCCGCGCCGAGACCAAAACCGCCCGCAACACGCGTCTTACCCTCACCATCGCCGCCAACTACGGTGGCCGTTGGGACATCATGCAGGCCACCCGCAAGCTTGCCGAGCAGTCGGCGCTGGCGGGCGTGGCCGTCGAGGTCACAGAAGATGCGTTTGCCGAACACCTCGCCATGGCGTACGCACCGGAACCTGACCTCTTCATCCGCACCGGCGGCGAGCAGCGCATCAGCAACTTTCTGCTGTGGCAGCTCGCCTATACCGAGTTCTACTTCACCGACACCTTCTGGCCGGATTTCGACGCCGAGGCCCTGCGCCACGCGATCGATTCTTATGCGGAGCGCGAACGTCGCTTCGGCCGGACGAGCGCTCAGCTCGAGCCGCAATCGCAAAACGTCGATTCGCTTCCATGCTAAAAACCCGTGTTATCACGGCGATCGTCCTTCTGGCTGTGTTTTTGCCGGTCACGCTGTTCGCGCCGGTGGGCGCGTTTGGCGCGCTGATCGCGTTCGTGGTTGTCTTTGCCGCCTGGGAATGGGCGCGTCTCCTGAAAGTCGAGGGTGCGGGTCCAATCATTTATGCGCTGGTCGCGGCGGCGGCGCTTGTCGCGAGCACGCGACTGGGCACCGGCATGCGTCTGCCACGACCGCTCTTTCAGGCCGCTGCGGTGTTCTGGGTGCTGGCCGGCCCGTACGTGCTGCTGCGCAAGCCAACGCTGGCGCAGGGCGCCTGGCGCCTGTTCCTGTTTATCGCGGGGATCGTCGTGTTCGTGGCCTGCTGGCACGCGTTGGTCGCCGCGAGGATGAAGGGTGTGCCGTTTGTTCTGTCCCTGATGCTAGTGGTCTGGCTGGCCGATATCGGTGCATACTTTGCGGGTAAGGCGTTCGGGCGGCACAAGCTGGCGCCGGCCATCAGCCCCGGCAAGACCTGGGAAGGGGCGATCGGCGGCTGGCTGGCGGTTCTGATCGTCGCGACGGTGGCCATCCTGTTACATGCATTCGAGCCGACACTGTATTCTGCGCTGCTGGAGCGCCTTGGGGCGATCCGGACGCTGGTTGCGCTGACCATTCTGGTGGCCTTCAGCGTCGTTGGCGACCTGTTCGAGTCGATGTTAAAACGTCAGGCCGGCGTGAAGGATTCCAGCGGCCTGCTGCCGGGTCATGGTGGCGTCCTCGACCGCATCGACGCATTGTTGCCGGTGCTGCCGCTCGCCATGCTGCTTCTCGGCTAGAGAAAGAGATATGCAAAAAAGACTGACACTGCTCGGTTCCACGGGCTCAATCGGAGACAGCACGCTCGACGTCGTCGCGCGTCATCCGGAGCGCTTCTCGGTGTATGCGCTCACCGCGCATCGCAACGGCGACAAGCTCGTCGAACAATGCCTGCGTTTCAGGCCCGAAGTGGCCGTGGTCGGCGACGCCGCCACGGCGGCGCAAGTCGCTGCGAAGCTGCGCGAAGCCGGCTGCAAGACCGAGGTGACGTACGGCGCGCAGGCGCTCGTCGAGGTCTCGAAGAGCGACGGCTGCGATACGGTGGTCGCGGCCATCGTCGGCGCGGCGGGGCTTGCGCCGACTTTGGCGGCCGCGCGCGCCGGCAAGCGCATCCTGCTCGCCAACAAGGAAGCACTGGTGATGTCCGGCGCGATCTTCATGGACGCGGTGCGCGATCATGGGGCCGTGCTGTTGCCGGTCGACAGCGAACACAACGCAATTTTCCAGTGCTTGCCGCGCGAAGCCGCGCTGCATGGCGGCGTGTCGAAAATCATTCTGACCGCGTCGGGTGGCCCGTTCCGCACGCGCGAGCCGGCCAGTCTCGTCAACGTGACGCCGGACGAGGCCTGCAAGCATCCGAACTGGGTGATGGGCCGCAAGATCTCGGTCGACTCGGCGACGATGATGAACAAGGGCCTCGAAGTCATCGAAGCGCATTGGCTGTTCGCACTACCGGGCGAGCGCATCGAGGTGCTGATTCATCCGCAGAGCGTGATCCATTCGATGGTCTCGTACGCCGACGGTTCGGTGCTCGCGCAACTTGGCAATCCCGACATGCGCACGCCAATCGCGCACGCGCTCGCGTTCCCCGAGCGGGTCGATTCGGGCGTGGCGCAGCTCGACCTGGTGCAGGTCGCATCGCTGTCGTTCGAAAAGCCGGATTACGCCCGTTTCCCGTGTCTGGCGCTGGCCATGAAGGCCCTCGCCGAAGGTGGTCTCGCGAGCGCGGCTTTGAACGCCGCGAATGAGGTTGCCGTGGATGCGTTCCTGTCGCGCAAGATCGGTTTTATGGCGATCGCGCAAGTAGTCGACGCAGTGCTGAACGCGCTGCCCAATGGCAGCGCTCACGCGCTCGACGACGTGATCGAAGCCGACGCAGCCGCGCGCCGGGCGGCAGCAGACTTTATCCAGCGTTTGCCGCAAGACGCTCTTCGCGCGGAACGTGCCGTCCAGTGAGGCGAATATGAATGTGCTGATCGAGGTGCTCGCCTTCGCGGTCGCGATAGGCGTGCTGGTGGTGGTACATGAGTATGGCCATTACAGCGTGGCGCGTTTGTGCGGTGTGAAAGTGCTACGCTTTTCGATCGGCTTCGGCAAGCCGCTGGTTCAGTGGGTGAGCCCAAAGACGGGCACCGAATGGACGATCGCCGCGTTACCGCTGGGCGGTTACGTGAAGATGCTCGACGAGCGTGAAGTGGGCGCGCCGATTGCACCCGACGATCTGCCGCACGCATTCAACCGTCAGCATGTCGCGAAGCGGTTCGCGATTGTCGCGGCCGGCCCAATCGCCAATTTTATTCTTGCCATCGTGCTGTTCGCCGCCGTGTTCGCCACGGGTGTGAGCGAACCGTCCGCCATCGTTGCTGCGCCGACTCCGAACACACCCGCTGCGCTCGCCGGGTTCGACGGTGGCGAGACGGTGATCGCCGTGCGCAACGCGGACGGCGGCGCAGGCTCCAGCGAAGCGGTTCGCTCATGGTCGGACCTGCGCTGGAAGATGCTGGGCGCGGCATTCGATCATCGCCGCATCATTCTGAGCGCCAAAGACAGCCATGGGACTTTCGATTTCCCGCTGGATCTGCGCGATGTCTCCGAGAAGGATGTCGACGACGATTTCATGTCGCATCTGGGCTTCGAGCCGGGTGGCGGCAAGCTGATCGTGGCGGGTGTGCAGGCCGGCAGCGCGGCGCAGCGCGCGGGCCTGGCGGCCGGTGACCGTCTGCTGTCGATCGATGGCACGCCTACCGATAACGCAACGTCGTTCATCGCCTACATCAAGACGCACGCAGGCAAGAGCATCACGTTGCAGGTCGCGCGAGGCGGCGACGCGCAGCAGGGCGGCAAGACCGAGGATATCCACGTGGTCCCGCTCGCGCAGCACGACGACGCGAGCGGCGCGGAGGTCGGCCGTATCGGCGCGGAACTCGCGACCCAGGTGCCGTCCATTACGGTGCGTTACGGTCCGATCGAAAGTCTGCAGTTGGGCGCGCGCCGCACGTGGGACCTCGCGGCTTACTCGGTGCGCATGTTCGGCCGGATGATCACCGGTGAAGCGTCGTTGAAAAATCTGTCAGGTCCGGTCACGATCGCCGACTACGCAGGTAAGAGCGCAAGGTTGGGTCCATCGGCAT
>Ga0302308_10002559_pt1 | contig 14712 bp, 14 predicted proteins | sample III_Palsa_E3_3_FD_200531 | JGI IMG/M metagenome (GOLD analysis project Ga0302308, IMG submission 200531) | Peat permafrost microbial communities from Stordalen Mire near Abisko, Sweden - III_Palsa_E3_3 | ecosystem: Environmental > Terrestrial > Soil > Palsa > Peat permafrost | place: Sweden... | reverse complement strand
TGATGCTATCGTCGTGAATCTGCCGAACCAGGGATTTGGAGACGGCCGGGGTAACGATCGGCCTCGGCGTAGATGGCTCCGCCTCGAACGACAGTTCGAACCTGATGGAGTCGGTCCGCCACGCCTTGCTGATGGGGCGTCTGGCCTATGATGCTCCCTCGATTACCCATCTGGATGCATTCAGGTGGGCAACGGAGGGGTCGGCAAAGTGTCTCGGACGCCGCGATATCGGCAGGCTGGAAGTCGGGCAGCAGGCAGATCTGGCTTGTTTCACGTTGGAAGAACTACGTTTTTCCGGCGCCGGCGATCCAATTGCGGCTCTTGTGCTGTGCGGCGCGCATCAAGCCGATCGGGTGATGGTCGGCGGCCAATGGCGCCTTACCGACCGAGCGCCCGTCGGCCTGGATTTGGCCAGACTGCGCCATGAGCACGGCCAGGCGGCGCTGAAGTTCGCGGTCAACGCCTGATCTGAGGGAGCCCTCGGAGCGACGGACCGGTATGCAATTGCCCACTTATCGCGTTTTTCTGCCTAGTTGTTAATCATGCGGGGGCTCGGCAGCACCAGACCAACCTTCGTACTTTCATCGAGGTTTTGCCGGATCAGAACAGGAACCCTTCCCCGGCAAACTATCCGCGAACAGGTACCCACTTCGCTCGAAAACGCTCTGGTCTAGCGAAGCTCGAATTGATCCTTTGAGGGCACACCGTGGGCGATCCGGCGGATGCTCGATTCTGAAATTGAGCTTGGCTCAGACGGCGCAACGTTTGCATCGTCGCCGCGGCGGCAAAGATATCGGACATGAAATGGCGGAAGACGCGCTCGTCGTCACCCAGCACTTTGACTCCCACCGAGTGAGTATCGACGCCGGTTTTGCCTGCAACCTTGCTTGTTTTCGGCATCCCTCGATCAGTCTCGTCAATTCAGATGGCTTGCGAGATCGCTTGTCCACGAAGCCGCGCTCGATCCCGAATTAGCCCGAGCGGCCGGAACTGGTTTCCCGAACGCTCCTGTTCTCCATGATTTGACGGAAGTCGGCCAGTATCTGCGCTGGCCCGGCCCTCGGCGCCATGTTAGGCGATCCTGATGGGGTTGGTTTGCGTCGGCGGGGAATGATGATCGAGGCTGTGATCTGGGATTTTGGCGGCGTGCTGACGACGTCGCCGTTCGAGGCTTTTGCGCGGTTCGAGAGCGAACGCGGCCTGCCCGCCGATATCATCCGGCGCACCAATGCGGCGAACCATTGGGAGAACGCCTGGGCGAAGTTCGAGCGCGCCGAGGTCGACATCGAAACCTTCGATCGCTTGTTCGCGGCCGAGTCGCTGGCGCTGGGCGCCGAGGTTCGCGGCAAGGACGTGTTGCCGCTGCTATCAGGGGATTTGCGGCCGGAGATGGTCGAGGCGCTGCGGCGCGTCAAGGCCAAATTCAAGACCGGCTGCATCACCAACAACCTGCCGGCCAACAGCATCGGCAGCCAGGGCGGCCGGTCGCTCTATGTCGCCGAAGTGATGGCGCTGTTCGATCATGTGATCGAATCCGCCAAGATCGGCCTGCGCAAACCCGATCCGCGCATCTACGGCATGATGATCGAGGCATTGGCGGTCGACCCCAAACGCTGCGTCTATCTCGACGACCTCGGCGTCAACCTGAAGCCCGCGCGCGAGATGGGCATGACCACCATCAAGGTGCTCGACGCGCCGCAAGCGATCCGCGAACTCGAGGCGGCGACGGGGCTTTCTCTTCGCTGACGCGCAAAGATCGATGGTGAGCCGCGATGCGCCGCACAGCCAGCTACATCCTGATCGCGATCGCGCTGGCGATCGTCGCGGTGATGACGCCGGTGCTGCTCAATTTTTCGAGCCTGTATCCGCGGGTCTACGATGACCGGCGTTTTCCGGCGCTGAGCCGGTACGCCCTGGAGCGAACGCCCGACATCGCGCTGGTCGGCAGTTCGATGACCTTTCGAATCTATGAAGGGTATTTCAGAACACGCCTGCGCAATGTCTCGATATCGGGCGGGTCGCCGTTGACCGGGCTTGCGATACTCGCGAGCTATCCCTCGGTCCCGCATGTCGTGCTGGTCGAAACCAACATCATGTCCCGGGCGGCGGAATCAGAGCTGATCGAAAAATTCGGCAAGAATGACGCCGCTTCTTTTCAGTGGTTCCGGCCTTATCGGGCGGTGATTTCTTACGTCTATTATTGGCTCAAATATAAATCCGAAAATGTTGCCGCGCTTCGAAATTCCGCCCCCGCGACCTACGACATCTCGACTTCCGTGGAGCAGGCGGCGGCGGAATATGCCCGCTCGAATTTCGACAGCGCAATGGCGGACAACACCCAAACGATGCTGCGCCTGGTGTCGACCTTGCAAGCGCGCGGATGCAAGGTTTACTTTTATGAGCTGCCCTACCCGGGAAATCTCGGTAACTCGCATTTCGCCGTAACCGCGCGAACCCTGGTGCACCGCGCGTTTCCAAACCCGGAACAGTGGCCGCAACTGGATTATCCCGTGCCAAGCCTGCGCTGGGTCGACGCCGCCCACATGGATGAACGCTCCGCGGCCATCGTGGCGCAGCAAATGGATGTCGTTCTGGACAAGCTTGGCCGCGGGATCGACTGACGGCGCCTCCCAAGACATCGCGGCAGCCATCCCCCACTCACTTTACACGGCGATTAATCTTGGCGTTGGAACATCGCAGCAGCTTTGCCGTTTGCCCTTGTCAGGCTCTCAAAGGAAGTTCCACACATGAAACTCACCGCAATCACCGTGGCAATGGCTTTCCTGGTATCCGGCCCGTTAGCGTTCGCTCAAAGCAGCCCAGGAGGTCCCGGGACGCCGCGGCCGGCCGCGACTTCGGCAAGTTCGAAAGGCTCCTCCGATACGACAGGAATGGCTCCAAACAAGAGCGGCAGCGGCACGTCGACATCAGGCGGAAGCGACGCCAATGGAGACCAGGGCCGAGACACGATGCCGAGCAGCAACAAATCCGTGATGCCGCTTGATAGGCAGCACAAGCCCGAAAATAAGTGAAGCGTGTGTCGCGAGAGAACGGCAGCGCGAGACCTCAAGCGAAGACGCATAAACGGAGGGTTGGCCATGGCTGAAAAATTTGACCCCGCGCCCCACGACCGGCATGCGGCGGATCCGGCGAAGGCCGCGGCAGAAGACAAAAAGACGCATGACAGGCTGCTGTCGGGTCTCGTTGGGTCTTTTCCCGCTTCGGACCCGCCGAGCGCGAGCCAGCCGGGCTCTTCAAGGCATGACACCGCGCAAACCGGTAACTCGTTGTGGGCAAGGATCAGCGGAATTTTTCGATAGTCCCAGGGCAATCTCCAGGACAACCTCCAAGGCAACCTGAAGTTCGACGCTATCGAGTATTCCGCGGGCCTCCAGCGGCGACGATCACGGCGATGATGACGAGGCCGGTCACGAGCAGCCGCACGCCGGCGCTGACTCCGAAGGTGTTGAGCATGGTCAGCAACATCACCAGGAACAGCGAGGCGCCCCAGACCCCCGTGACGTTGGCCTTGCCGCCCGCAACCGAGGTGCCCCCGATCACCACGACCGCGATCGAGGTGAGCAGATATTCGTTGCCGATATCGAGCGAGGAGCCGCGGAAGTAGCCGGCCAGCAAGGCGCCGCACAGTCCGCCCAGGCCGCCGCTCAGCGCATAGGTCATCAAGCGCACGCGTTCGACCGGGATGCCGGCGAGGCGTGCGGCCCGCGCGTTTTGCCCGATCGCGGCGACCGAGCGCCCGAACGCCGTACGGTGCAGAACGAGCCCGATCAGCACGCTGAATGCTACCGCCGCGATGGCCAGCAGCGAGATGCCGCCGACCTGATCGCTGGTCGCGGCCGCGAAGCCCGGCGGCGGCTTCACCTGGAGTCCGCGGCCGTAGCTGATGCCGATCGACTGGATGACAAAGCTCGCCGACAGAGTGGCGATGATCGGCGGAATGCGCAAAAGCCGGATCAAGAGATAATTGGCGAGGCCAATCCCCACTCCGGACGCGATCGCCGCCGCCAGCCCTGCGGCGATCATGCTGTCGTCGCCGCCCATCACCTTCATCGCGACCGCACTGGCCAGCCCGATATTGGCCGGGAGCGACAGGTCCACATTGCCCGGCCCAAGGGTCACGACGAACATTTGCGCAATGCCGACGATCGCTGAGAAGGCGGCAAGCGCGATGGTCGCCGACACCATGCCACCGGCGCCGTAGCCGCCGGTGTAGGTAATCGCCGCGATCCACACCGACACGGCCCCGACAAAGGACCACAGCCAGGGCTGCGAAAACACAGGCTGGACGAGAAGCTTGATCCGGCTTCCGGTCATGCGGAAACTCCGGCGCGGTTGATCAGGGTGCGGGCCGCCAGCACGACGATCAGGATTGCGCCCTGCCCGGCGACCTGCCAGTCGGGCGAGATATGCATGAAGTTCAACAAGGATCCCGCAAGCGTCAGGGTCAGCGCCCCGATCACCGCCCCGATCGGCGACACCCGCCCGCCAACGAATTCGCCGCCACCGAGGATCACGCCTGCGATCGAGAGCAGCGTGTAACCGTTGGCCAGATTGGCATCGGCCGAGGTGGTCAACCCGATCAGCGCCATGCCGGCCAGAACGCCACAGAAGCCCGCGAGCCCAAACATGATCATCTTGCCGCGCAACAGCGACCATCCGGCACGCGACACCGCCACGGGATTGCCGCCGGCGCCGCGCAATATCACGCCATAGGAAGTTCGCATCAGCCCGACATAGGCCACGATCCCGATGACGAGAGCGGCCACGATCGGGAACGGTACCCAGGGCGTCTTCACGGCCATCAGGCCATGAAGCCAATCGGGCGCATGGCCGCCAGGTTTCGGCAAGACCAAGATGGCGAGGCCTTGCCAGACAAAGAACATGCCGAGCGTCACCACGATGGACGGCAGGTTACGCAGATGGATCAGCGCGCCGACCAACATATAGGCCAACACCAGTCCGACAAGGATCAGCACGCCAATGACGGGCTCGTCGCGCAGCCAGGTCGCCGTGACGCAGCCGACCAGGCCGACGAAGCTGCCAATCGACAGATCGAGGTCGTTGACCGCCATCACCATCATCTGGCCAACCGTCGCGAGCGCGACCGGCACCGCCAGACTCAGCATCAGCGTCAGGCCGAAATAGCTGATGGCGCGGGGATTCAGCGCCCAGATCGCCAAAATAATCAGCGCAAGCGACAGCGCCGGCAGCACGGCCCGCAACAGACGGCGTCCATCATGAAGACGCGAGATGCCGATCGACGTCCGCGCGACCTGTGCCTGCACGCTCACCCGACCTCCGCGAACGATGCGCCGATGACGCTGTCCTCGCTTACTTCGCTGCGCATGAGGTCGGCCGCGATCACGCCGTTGCGGAACACGTAGACGCGATCGCAGTAACTGAGTTCATCCATTTCGGTCGTGTACCAGAGAAAGGTCCGGCCGGCCCGGGCCTCGCCCCGAACCAGATCGTAGACGTCGAGCTTGGTGCCGATATCGACCCCTCGCATCGGATCGTCCATCAGCACGATGCGGGCATCCGAACCGAGCGCGCGGGCGAACAGCGCCTTCTGCTGATTGCCGCCGGACAGCGACAGGATCGAATGGCGCATGTCGGGGGTGCGGATGTTGATGCGCTTTTGCCATTGCGCCGCCAGTTCGTCCTCGGCGGCCTCGGAAATCAGCAATCCGCGACGTAAATTCTTGAGCGAGCCGACCCCGATGTTCTCGGCGATCGACCAGAGCGGAAACACGCCGTCGCTCTGCCGGTCGCCGGCGACCAGCGCTACGGGCTCCGTCACTTCCGCTTGACCGGACTTACGCTGACCAGACTTGCGCCCGGCCGCGTCGAACACCGCCAGCAGCAAGTCGGTCTGGCCATGGCCCGCGAGGCCGGCAAGCCCGATCACCTCGCCCTCCCGCGCCACCAGTTCGCGTCCATCCGGCTGCCGCTTGGGACGAATCCGTACCCTGACCGGCCCGGTCGATGGGGCCGCCGCCGTGATCGCAGCCGCATGGGCTTCGGCGCCACCCATGGCGGCGACGAGCTTGTTGCGATCGAAGCTCGCGGTGGGGCCGCTGGTGACGACGCGACCATCACGCATCACCACAACCCGATCCGAGGTGCCGAGGATTTCACCGAGAAGATGAGAGATCAGGATGCAGCTCAACCCTGCCTCGACGCTGCGCCGGATGAATGCAAAGAGCTGGGCTGCGGTATGGCCGTCGAGCGAAGATGTCGGCTCATCCAGGATGACGAGACGAAGCGGTTCCGATGTCACCGTAAAGGCGCGCGCAATCTCGATCATCTGCCGCTGGCCGATGGCCAGATCGCTCACCACCGCATCGGCGGAGAGGCCGTGCCCGGGAAACACCTCGTCGAGCTTGGCCTTGATCAGGGCGCCGGCGCGCCGCCGCCAGCCGAAGCCGCGCAGCGCCGAATGCAGGATCCGGGCGTTCTCGGCCACGGTCAGATTGGGGCAGAGCGACAGTTCCTGGAACACACAGCGGATGCCGAGCTTGTGCGCGAGTTCGATGCCGTAACCCGGCTGCGCGTCGCCATTGACCTGGATCGCCGCTCTATCGGGCGTCAGTGTGCCGGCCAGCACATGCATCAAGGTCGACTTGCCGGCGCCGTTATGGCCGATCAGGCCGACGCATTCGTGCGTCGCGATGGCAAGATCGACACCGTCAAGCGCCCGGACCGCGCCAAAGCTCTTCGCGACGCCCTCGACCTGGATAACAACGGGGGACTGGGACATCTTGGGTGGGATATTTCCGATGCTGGGACAGGCCGGAGATGGCCAAGCATGCTTCATCCCGGACCGGCAACGCGAAGAAGACGCATGCCGATCCGGGACCAAAAGATCTGGATTTCGGATCGAGAGGCTATTTCTTCACGTTGGCGTTGATGATTTGCTTGGCGTCATCGAGGCTATATTCAATGCTCGCAACGCCCCCGACCGGAATTTTGGGCAAAGCGGCATCAACTGTCTTCTGGGTGAATGCCAAATAGGGATCAACCAGATCATGCGGGATGTCCTTGCGGCCGTCGAGCACCTGCTGGGCCACCCAAAACGCCAAGGTCGAGACACCCGGCGCGCTGGAGGCTGACCAGGTCTCGTAACCATTGGCGTCCTTCTGTTCCTTCCACCACGCCAACTCGTCCTGACGATTGCCGAGGATGATGATCGGCGTCGGCCGTCCAGCGGTCTTGAAGGCTTGCGCTGCGCCGTAACCATCGCCGCCCTGATCGACGACACCGACGATTTCCGGCAAGGACGGCAATACGGTTGAAACGGCCTTCTGGGCGGTGGTCTCGTCCCAGTCGCCTTCGACCGCGTTCACGACCTTGAACTCCGGATGCTTCTTGAGCCCTGCGAGAATGCCGTTGTGGAAATCGTCGTCGATGGACGTGCCGGCAACGCCGCGGATCTCGAGCAGATTGCCACCTTTGGGCAGACGCTGAGCCAGGTAATCGACTTCCTTCTCGGCCAAATCCTTGTAGTCGACCGTCACCCGGTAAGCGCAGGGTTCGGTGACGATGCCGTCGAACGAGACAACCACGATGCCGGCGTCACAGGCTTGCTTGACCGCGCCGTTCAGCGCATCAGGTGAAGCCGCGTTGATCACGATGGCGTTATAACCCTGCAGAATCAAATTCTGGATCTGGGCCGCCTGGGTCGGCACTTCCTTGTCGGCCGTCGTAAAGACGTCGGCAGCGCCAACGATTTTGTCGGCGACGGCCTTCTTGCTTTCGGCGTCATACGACTTCAGCATGGCCTGGCGCCACGAATTGCCGGCGTAATTGTTGGAGAAGGCGATCCTCATGTCCCTGGTTTCGGCCTGCGCTTGCACCACCGAACCCGCAAAAGTGGCAGCCGTCGCCAACAACGCAAATCGTATCGATCGCATGGTCGTCCTCCCTGTATTCCGATCTTTTTTCGATCGCGAATTTTTTTGTGTCATCGCTCGCGCGATAACAACGTTGAATTTCCCTAGTGTCAACCAGGATACCTTCAATCGATTTGGAAAGACTACCCACAGGCCTGCATGACGATTTTGAGACGTATCCTTTTTGGGACACGCGCCTGCCGCGCAGCCTGGAACCCGTTTTGAGCTAGAAAGTCCTTTGGCCTAGAAGGTTTTGGCACCGTTCACGAACAGACGAACAGAATAGAGCGAGGTCGTGGCGCAGATGAACAGGCGGTCGCGCTTCGGGCCGCCGAAGCAGACATTGGCGACGACCTCGGGGATCAGAATCTTGCCGATCAGCGTGCCATCCGGATCATAGGCGTGCACGCCGTCGGCGGCCGAGGTCCAGATCCGCCCCTCGGTATCAAATCTGAAGCCATCGAAAAGGCCTTTGGTGCTGTCGGCAAAGACACGGCCGCCGGACAGTCGCCCCGAAGGTTCGACGTTGAAGACGCGCATATGGGCCGGATGCTGCGCGCCGTGGGTGCGGCCGGTATCGACGACATACAGCAGGCTCTCGTCGAGCGAGAAGGCCAGACCGTTGGGCTTTACAAAATCATCGCAGACCACGCTGATCTCCGCCAAATGGGGATCGATGCGGTAGACATGGGAGGCGCCGATCTCGCTATCTGCCTTGTTGCCCTCGTAGTCGGAATCGATGCCATAGGTGGGATCGGTAAACCAGATTGATCCATCGGATTTCACGACGACGTCGTTGGGACTGTTGAGCCGCTTGCCTCGATAGCTGTCGGCCAGCACCGTGATCGTGCCGTCATGCTCGGTCCGGGTGACGCGGCGCGTGCCGTGCTCGCAGGTCACCAGCCGGCCCTGCCGATCCACGGTATTGCCGTTGGAATTGTTCGAGGGATTGCGGAACACGCTGACCACGCCGTTGGTCTCATCAAAGCGCAGCATGCGATTATTGGGAATATCGGACCACACCAGATAGCGCCCGCCCGGAAAATAGGCCGGCCCTTCCGCCCAGTCGCATTTGTCGAACAGTTTGTGGATCGTCGCCGTCGTACAGGGCAAACGCGCAAAACGCTCGTCCAATATCTCGAAGTCAGATGCCGACAATGTGTTTCCTCCCGAAGATCAGCGCTCGTTTTGGGCGTGGCAACGCAGTCTGCCACGCTGACTGTTTCGCATGCGATCTCGATTCCTCGAATGATCGTTTGCGATCAAGTTCCACGAGCTTGGATGTCGGATTGTTGCTGCAGCCGTCAGCCGCCGTCAACCTTCGTAGCCTTTGAGGCCATACAAGGAAACATGTGGCTGCCGCATGGCCGCCTTCCGCGCAGTGCGGTCAAGGTTCCGAGCAGGCTACGCCCATGTCATTCCGCGTCTGTTCGTTCGCAGTTGCGAAGACAGCTGACGGTACACACTGAACGTTGCCCGGGCGGCCCGCTTCCCGCGCCGCCGGGCTGAACAGGACGTCAACCGAGCCGTCCCCGTTTTAGGCGCCCTGCACGATATGGTGGCCCGCAGCCTGCCCGCCGTCGACGTGAAGGATCTCCCCGGTGACAAACTCCGCGCCATCCAGATAGAGTATCGCTTCCACGATGTCGGAGATATCTCCCATCCGACCCATTGGATGGAGCGCCGCCAACGCCTGATATGCTTCCGCGGGATGCATCGGCGTCTTGACGATTCCGGGCGACACCGCGTTGACGCGAATGCCGGTCTTCGCATACTCGATGGCAAGCGATCGCGTTGCAGCCGCTATTGCTCCCTTTGTGAGAGAGGCCAAGACAGACGGGACACTGCTCATCGGCTGGTCGACAAGGCTCGTTGTGATCGAGACGACGTGCCCGCGTCCCTGCTTGCCCATCAATTCCAGGGCCCGCTGAGTCATGTGGAAAAAGCCCGTCACGTTTGTCGAGATGTAGAGCGCGTAGTCTTCCGGCGAATAGAGCGTGAATGGCTTCGCCATGAAGATACCGGCGTTGTTGACCAGCGTATCGACACGGCCGAACTTCTCGATCGCCGTTTTGAACACCCTCTCGGCGGTGTCGGCGGCACCGATGTCGCCCTGGACGGTCACAATATCCTTGTCAGCGGCCGGCTTGATCGATCGCGATGTCGCAACAACCCGGTAGTTGCGATCCCTGAACGCCTGGAGAATACCCGCGCCGATCCCCTGCGATGCTCCGGTGATGACGACTACTTTCTGCTCTGTGCTCATGATTCACCCCTTTCAACGATGCTTCGCGTTTGGTCAGACTTCCACCTCGCCGCCGGTCGTCAGCGGATCGTACCCGGGTTGTTTCAGGATCGCGTGGAGTTGCCCACGCCGGACGCCGATGTTGCCGCCGCCAAACAGCGGAAGCGCCAGCGCATCCTGCAACAGGCGCCCCAACGGCAGAGCATGATCGTAGCTCTCTATTCCGACGACCCGCATCAAATCCGTCAGCACCCGCACGGCCGTTTCCGAACCATATATTTTCGCCTCGATCGCCAGTTCCTGCGCGGCGGGCGATTGCACATCGACCGCCTGGCACGCCCGCCAGCTCAGGCAACGCGTCGCTTCGATCGCCATCTTGGCGTCCGCCAGCGCGTATCCGACGGCTTGATGCTCAATGATTGGGTAAACGCCGCCTCGGCTTTCGGTGCGCGCGAAGCCGAGCGTGAACTCGAACGCGGCCCGCATCAGCCCCACTGCGAAGATTCCGACCAGGGCTGCCGCTCCGGTGAAGCAGGCCGCCGTCAGCGCAAGACCGCCGCCGAGGCTGCCCAAGACATTGTCTGCGGCTACGCTGACGCTCTTGAGGCTGAACACGGGCAACAGGTGGGCACGGTGCCCCGCTGAATCGATCGCACGCTCGAAGATCAGCCCCGACGCCGGGCGCTCGACGATCATCACCGAGATACCCCGCTCGGCTGGAGCATCAGAATCGGTTCGGCACAGTACCGTGAGAAGGTCTGCACCCCTACGATCCCAACCGGTGGCCGAGGAGACCCAGCTTTTTCGACCTTCGATGATCCATCGGTCATCCCGAAGTACCGCCATGGTACGAACGCCTTCGCCCGGCGCGGGCGAGCCGGGATTGGCGCTGCCGCCCGGCTCGGTGGCGCAAAACCCCGCCAACGGCGCTCCAGCCCGTTCGAGGAACCGAGGCAGCAACCGGTCCTTCTGCTTTTGCGAACCGCCGATCAGGAGCGGCAACAATCCAAGGAGCGTTCCAATCAAAGTCAGGGTAACGCTGGCATTCACCGCGTAAAGTTCTTCGACCATGATCGCCGTATCGATCAGACCGGCGCTCTCTCCCCCGGCGGCAAGAGGAATGCATTTGCGGAGAAACCCGGTCGCGATCATTGCTTCGTAAGCGGGCTTGGTTGCGGCGAACCGTTGCTCCGCGGTCGGCAGCATCTCGGCCTCCAAAGCCGAAGCAAGCACCTCCCTGGCGAACTGGCGGGAATGAAGCTGCAGTTCGCGTTGGCGCGCGGTAAGTCGAAAATCAACGGCCACTACGCCGCCCCGCTCGCGGCAAGCGGATCATAATCGCTTCGCTTGAACAGCGTATGCAACTGGCGCCGCCTGACACCCATATTGCCGCCGTCGAAGATCGGCAGCGCGAGTGCATCCTGCAACAGACCGGCGAACGGAGCCTGATGATCATAGCTGTCGATGCCGACCACGCGCATGAGATCGGTGATCACACGGACCGCAGCTTCGGAACCGAAAATCTTTGCCTGAACCGCGAGTTCCTCGGCCGACGGCGACTGGGTGTCGAGCGCGTGGCAGGCGCGCCAGCTGAGATAGCGCGCCGCTTCGATCGTGGTCTTCGCATCGGCCAAGGCGTATCCCACCGCCTGGTGCTCGATGATCGGGTGAACGCCGCCACGCTTTTCGGTACGCGCAAAATGCAGCGCGGATTCGAACGCGGCGCGCATCAACGCGACGCCGAAGATGCCAACGAGTGCCGCGGTACCCGTGAATGCCCCGGCCGTCAGCGCCAGCCCTCCCCCCTCCTGTCCGAGCAGATTATGGTGAGGTGCCGCGACGTTCTGGAAGCTGAATTCCGGCACGAGATGCGCCCGATGACCGACCGTGTCGATCGCCCGTTCGAATACAAGGCCCGTTACCGGTCCTTCAACCGCGATGATGGAGATCGCGGCATCGGTCGCCGCCGCCGGATCGGTTCGACACACCACGCAGAGAAGGTCGGCGCCTTCGCGATTCCACCCCGTGGCTGACGACACCCATTTCTTGCGGCCGTTTATGATCCAGTTGTCGCCTTCTCGCCTGGCCGTGGTGCGAACGCCCTCGCCCGGGGCAGGCGATGCGGCATTGGCGCTGCCTCCAGGTTCGCTGAAGCAGAAGCCGGCGAGCGGCGCGCCGCTGGTCTTGAGAAATGGTCCGAGCAGCCGCATGCACTGGTCTGGTGTGCCGCCGAGCAGAAGCGGCAACAGGCCGAGCACGGTGCCCAGCATCGTCAGCGTCACACTCGCGTTCACGCTGTAAAATTCTTCCGCGAGGATCGCCATATCTATCATGCCGGCATTCTCGCCACCGGCCGGCGCCGGGATGCATTTGCGCAAATAGCCGGCCGCCACCATCGCCTGGTAGATCGGCTTGGTCGCAAGAAAGCGCTGTTCCGGCGTTGGCAACGACTCGGCCGCCTTGGCCCCGCTGAGCACCTCCTTGGCAAATTTGCGGGAGGTAAGCTGCAGATCGCGCTGTTGCGCCGTGAGCGTAAAATCAATCACGATTGAAAGCTTCCTCATCTTCGGCGGCGTCCGGCCGCGTTCAGCTGAGGACTAACTTGCTCATGAGAGAAAGTCTTGGACGGTGGTGAACCGATTTCTTGGCCTACCGTGTACTATCGGCCGGGCTCATGGAACGTCGAAATTCCCGCGGCGCCAGGCCGCTGCTGCGCTTGAACAGCCTGTTGAAATACGAAATGTCCCGGAAGCCGGCGTTAAATGCGATCTCCGCGATGGTCGCGTGGCGATGCGCGTGATCCAGCAAATTCCGGGTACAAACCAGGATACGCCGCCCGTTGATGTGTTCTCCGACCGAGCGCCCGGTGGTCGAAAACAGCTTATGCACGTATCGTTGCGAGCAGTGGAACTTGAGCGCCAGTGCGACCGCACTCAGCTCGGGGTCATCCGCATGGCGATCGATATGGTCGAGCATCATCGACAGCATGACGGACAGGCCAGCCCGCTCCGGCGGTCTTTCTTCCAAAATGCCCGGCGCGTGCGATATCAGGTCAACGACATGTTGAGCGCCGAAGGTCGAGATTCCCGAGTTTTGCTCCGAACGAAGACAAAGCTCCGCATGCCCCGCCAAAGTCCGCGACAACGCGCGGCCGGCCTCGGTCGCGGAGAGCCTGAACCGCGGCCGCTCTGCCAGAGTTTTTGGCAATAGCTGTCGCGGCACCGCAAAGCAAAACAGGCTGAAGTTACGGCAATTCGCGATTTCGAACGGCTCCGTGGTGTCGACGACGGCAAGGTCTCCAGGGCCGCAGACCTGCACATGGCCGCGCTGGGTATAGCGACCAACACCATCGAGTTGGAGATTGACAAAGTAGACATCACCGACGCTTCGCGCGATGTGCGAACGCAACCGCATCACCACGTGCTTGGTCGCCTCGACGTGGGAAATCTGGATCGACGCGACGTCGGCTCGCGAGATCATCCCGTGGAAAGGCTGCTCGGCGATTTTCCGCGGTTCGAGCTGAACGAAAGCGTCGGCTAAATCCTCCGCCCAACTTCCGAAGGGCCGATCCGCCTCAATCGCCTTTGTCGACCATTGCATAGGACCACCTAAAATTCACGGTTGCAAATTTCATGGCTTGGCCTTTCGCTGGAGAATACATCAGGGAGCGACAAGGTCAAATCCGGTACCGCACCCGGGAGACCCGCCACCGTCATTTCCTTCGGCTCCACGTCAGATCCGCGAACTCTGCCGGTAGAACGGCTCGTGCTTGGCGGGATCGAAATAGTCCGTGTAGAACTTCTTCACGTGCGGCAATCATGCCTTGGAGAGATTGCGGCGTTCGACTTCATCGTCGCTGAGCGCGTGCTGCAATTCGTCGTGCAGGGTCTTCAGCGCGTTGTCGCGATCGACCCGGGTGAAGCGGCCGTTGTCGTAGATTACTTCGCCGTTGCACATGACGGTACGCACGCCGTCCGTCTTGGCGCGCTGAATCCCCGCGTCGAGCAGCGGCATCTCCGCGTCGAGATACGGATACGAAATCTGCCTCCAGTCGATCAGCGAGAGATTGGCGGCCTTGCCTTCCGCGATGGTCCCGATCTGCTCGCCAAATCCGGTGGTCCTGGCACCACCGATGGTCGCCATCCGCAACACCTGCGCCACGGTAGGCACCTCGTCGCCGATGCCCGGCACACGGTGCGCGCGCAGCACCAGCCGCATTTCCTGCAGCATGTCACGATCGTCGTTGATGCCGGCTTCGTCGAGACCGATCGCGGTGTTGATGCCCTTGGCCTCGAAGTGCTGGCGGCGGTCCGTCGTCGCCGAAATTCGCACGGACCGGTTGCGGGGGCGCTGTGGCTACAGCTCAGACCAAGCGTCCTAACGCCCACCGCCCACCTGTCGGAATGAGATTCCCGGAGGGAGTTTAAGTGCTTGAAAAGGTGGTGGGCGCACCAGGGCTCGAACCTGGGACCCGATGATTAAGAGTCATCTGCTCTACCAACTGAGCTATGCGCCCGGAACTGGCCGGGAAAGCCTTCGCAAGAGGGCGTCGTT
>Ga0302308_10002558_pt1 | contig 14714 bp, 16 predicted proteins | sample III_Palsa_E3_3_FD_200531 | JGI IMG/M metagenome (GOLD analysis project Ga0302308, IMG submission 200531) | Peat permafrost microbial communities from Stordalen Mire near Abisko, Sweden - III_Palsa_E3_3 | ecosystem: Environmental > Terrestrial > Soil > Palsa > Peat permafrost | place: Sweden... | reverse complement strand
TTTCTTTACTCTGGTGAGACCCCGATTGCCGCCCAGTTCGGTCTGCGTTCAGGTGGCCTCTTCGCCGGCTGGTTCACCGCATATGACCACCGCTTCAGCAAGTACTCCCCTGGGCTACTTCAGACCATGCGGTTGACCGAAGGGCTAGCCGCCGTGGGAGTCCGCACAATCGACATGGGTAAGGGTCCTGAGAACTACAAACAAAAGTTGAAATGCCGAGATTTCCTGCGCGCTGAAGGCATCGTGTCCAGAGGGTCAGTGCTCGCCGCTACACACCGTGCCCGCAGCACTTCCAGCCAGTGGGCCGCCCGTACCCTCTTTCAGCACCCACATCTCTATCACGCAACCCGCGGCGTTCGCAGCGCCGCGATGAGTCTCATGAATAGCGATCACTAGAACGAGGCTGCGTCCCATTAAGCTCCTTGTCGCGTAGCGGACCCCCGCCTACGATGACAGCGGGCCAGTTCCGGCCCAGCGAATGGGTCGCGGAGATCACCGGCATACTGGACCTAAAAAACTTGGCCGTTGACAAGCGGACTGTAACTCAGCCAAGTCGGTACCATCGTATGCTACGAGCATGACACCGCAGGTTAAGGTAACGATTCCTCATCCTACGCAAGCCTGGCCACCTGTTGGCCCGGGCGCTTGCCTGGCTGCGGGCAATCGAGGAGAAACGGGCACTGTCGGCTGATGGTCACATCGCCGTACACACGACTCTCGTCGACGACTCCGCTCGCTATACGGCCTAAACAAACCGATCACTGTCATCAAGAACGCCATAGATACCAAGCTCTTCAGCCAATTGTCCCAACTTGACCGGACTAGTAAGCGAGCGGGACTCACTGCAATATGGATCGGTCAAACCGACTACGGCAAGGGTCTTGACGTTGCGATGGCCGCCGTGGCCCAAGCATGCCGAGACCTGCCAGAACTAAGACTGATTGTCGCCGGGGTACCCGCCGGGAAACCAGTCGACGAAGTCGATTGGCGTGGGGTCATTCCCCAACCGCAGCGACTGAGATTTACCGCGATGCGGATCTACTTATCTTCCCGACCCGTTACGAAGCCTTTCCGTTGGTTGTGATCGAAGCTATGGCGGCTGGGCTGCCCGTTATTGTGTCTGATAGCGTACCTACAGGAATCGTTACTGACGGCCGCAACGGCGTTGTGATAGCAGGCCAGGACCCAGCGGAGTATGCGGTTGCACTGAGGCGACTAGCTGACCCGCAGATTCGAGCGAAGATGTCGGAAGCCAATCGGCAGGATGTCTGCCAATTCAGTGTCAAGCCGACGGTAGAAGACTATGCGTCTGTCATTGAATCTTTTGTAGAGATCCAGTAAATCTCCGGACGAGTGGGGGCACCATTCGGGAACAAGCCAGGGAACTGGGTTTTGTATCCTGCCATCCGGCTCGTGTTCTCGTCCCGACCAGAGAGCCACGGATGAGGGGCCAGTGCTTTATTGCGGATGAAGGAATTATCAGGTTCTGCCGTTTCCGAGTAGGGAAAATCGCTGTAGTAGACGGTGGGGAGTTCCAAGAGCTGCACTGCCCAGCGCGTAATCAGGTGGTCCACATGGCGGCCAACGCCCAGCGGGGCGAAGACCACCTCTGTCTTTCTGGCCTGGACTACCTCATCAACTCGGACGCGCACCTTCGCAGCCAGCCCCGCGTCGCTGGGCGCAATTCGACCGCGGCCAGCATGGAAGCGGAAGGTCGGATAGGTTGGCTGCCAACCTGTGCCCGGCGGTCCCATGGCGGCTTCGCCCACCCGGCGGAACAAAGCATCCCGTAGGCCGAGATGAACCCATGCGGCGCCAATGCCTTTGAGGACCGAGATGTCTTCCGCCCGGCGGTCCTCAAAGAGAGCTTCGGCATCGGTCACGCCAAGGTCATGCATCTGGCGTCGAGCGGCGAGACCCCAGAAAGGCGGCGGCGCAGCCGCCGTAAATACGGTCAGCACCGTTACAGGGCAATAATGAGCGAGATGGGCCAGCAAGGCGCCGGCGGAAAATATACCGTCATCAAGGTGAGGGGATACGATCAAAACAGGTGAACCAGTAGTCTGGAGTTCGAACACCAGTCGAGTCAAGTTATCTGGCATTACGAAATCACCCAGCACCTCTCTCCGAAGAATGTTTTCCCAAGCTGGACCTTATCAGGTAGCGCCCGTCCGCTGAGCAGGTTTCCGCAATGAGTCGAGTCGCGATCTCGTGCTATGCCACGGGGATAACCCCCATGGCGGGGGAGAAGAAGAAGATTTGGCAATTTCGGTTTCCGAGCTCGTTCGTTTCCTTGCGTGTATTCATCACAAGAGAATGCCGCGGCCAGCCACCGGAATCAACGACCCGCAGGCGAACGGATCAGCGTGTCGAGCGCGGCCAGCCCCTCGGCCAGCCCCTCAGTCGACAGCAAGCCCCAGCGGGGCCTGGCCGCTCGGTCACTTTCCTGACGATCTCCGCGTCGATGACCTGCGCCCAGCCCCGCCCCGCGGCCCGCGCACCGTCCAGGCCAGCCAAGAAGCGGCGGCACTCCGCCTGCGAGGGCGCTTCCTTCTCCTCGCCCGGGTCCGGGTCCCAGGGCCAGGCCCTTGCCCGGGTGGCAGGGATCGCCGCCCCTGTTGCGGTCCTTCCGCCGTTCTCGCTCCGATTCCTGCCGCCGCCTCAGCTCCGCTCGGCGTCGAGCCCCGCCCGCAGCGCCGCGGCCTCCGCCGACCCCGACGGCAACCGGATCGATGTCGGCCAGCCGCTGTAGGTCCAGCCGCGGGTGACCGGTGCCCGCAGAGGGCCGAGGCGCCACCCCCAGGGGAGTGCTCGCGGTGCCGCACGCGCTTGGACTCCTGCATTGCATCGCTCGGGCTCGTGGTGGTCGCAGGTCTGGGACGTGAAGATCGCCAAGTTCGTGACCGAGTGCCTGCAACCGCTGCTGCCCTGCCTCGCCGGGGTTCATCGACGGCGCCAGCGAGCGGTGGTCGTCCCGGCTGGAAGACGGCGGATTCGACGAGGCGATGCAGGCCGCTCTGGGACGAGCAAGGCCTGGAAGCCGGGCAACCTGCTGGACCCGCGCGCCGGGCTAGCCGAGGAGGACACGGGCGCGCCCGCATGTGCTCGTGGTGCGCACCCTCACCGGGGGCTGACCGGGCTGCGGGCGCTCGGCTCCTGCAACCCGCCGCGATCACCACGATCCTGTCGTTCTTCACCGGGGTTGATCAGCGACGGGTACTCCGCCTACCAGCGACTGCTCCCGCAACTAGCGGGTGCAGCAGTGCTGCCAGGAGTCATCCGCCGTTGTCTGAGACCACGCCGCTGTACGGCGCGAAACGGAAGCGCCTGGCCTTGACTATGCTCCAGCTGTCGCACGGCTGGCATATGCGCAACCCGTGCACGTCCGGCGGGACGAGATTGCGTCGGTCCTCAGCAACGCAGGAGCCAGCGCGGCGGGACATAACCAACCAGAAGTGTTTACGCTCGACGTAGACAGCCAATACGCAACCTTCCCCGGGGCACAGTCTGAACCAGCCACACTGCCCGAGTGCATGAACTGGCTCAGTACGCGACTGGCTGCCGTCGCCGCGGAATTCGACCTGCTCACCGACCCACAGCACATCGCACCCACGAAGACCACGGGATGGTGCGAGGAACTAGCCGCCCTAGGCCGCGACGCAGAGTTCCAGGCGCTGCCCGTTGCACGGCGCCGAGCTGCCGCCCGGGCCCGGGCCCTAGTCGATGCCGTAGCCGACCCACCCGTCTCAGAACTACTCCAGCGCAGCGGCCTGTCACCGGCGGCCACAGCACCTGTCCTCCTTCAGGGTCTGGAGGATAGAGCCGACACGATGCCGTTCCTGCGACTCTATGCAGATGCACTCGGCGAGCGGCTCGTGAACCGCACCCGGTGGGAGCCGAACGACTTGATCGACATGCTGTACCTTGCATGCGCCGCTGCCTACCTAGACCCCACCGTGCCGCGATCCATCAGCGCACACCGCACCAAATTTTACTCGATCATGGCGGCTTCGGCCGCCCAAAGCCCTTAGTTACGTCAGCGTAATACCGGTCGATCTCGGCTGCCTTTTTCTCCAGCGTGAGGTGTTCTTTGACGATGCGCCGCCCTTCAGCGCCCACCTTCCTCACCGTTTCGGGGTCCGCAGCCAGTCGGCCGATGGCGCTCGCCAGGGCCGCGATATCCTCAGGAGGAACCAGCAAGCCGTTCAGCCCGTGCTCTATCTGTTCCACCGCGCCTCCCGTGCCCACAGTCACTATGGGGCGAGCGCACGCCATGGCTTCGATCAGGATCATGGGAAACGCCTCAAGGTGCCTTGGGCAGTGGACCAGCACATCAATTCCCGCCATTATGCGAGGCACATCCGAGCGGAAACCGGTGAAAACCACCTTGTCAGAGATGCCAAGGTCGCGGGCGACTTGCATAAGGTCGTCTTTGACGCTCCTGAGCTGGTCGAAGACCACATCACCAACGATCAGTAGCCGGGCCTGCGGATGCTCAGCTACCACCATGGCGAATGCCTGGATTACCAGGTCGAACCCCTTCCAGCGTTCTAGTCGCCCGATCGCCCCTATGAGGAAGGTGTCTGGCGGCAGCCCGAGCTCGTTCAGAAGTGCGTGGCGCGCGGTAGGATCTGGAGAAAAGAGCGCACTGTCCACTCCGTTATGGATGACGCGGTAAGGATAGGAATGGTGGTCCGCCCTGTAGTGCTCGGCCAGCGCCCGCGAAACGAATATCATCGAGGCCCGCTTGTAATGCATGAGGAGAGTTATAAGCCGGTTAGTGAGGCGCGCCGTCTGGAAGTCGTGTGCGTGTACGACAATGGGTAGACCCAACAGGGCGGCGGCGGGCACAGCATGTATGCCGGCCACCGCCGAGTTGGCGTGAATGAGATCGGCCTTCTCACGTTTTGCAAGTCGAGTGATCTGCCAGATGACGCGGAGCATGCTTGCCACTGCTAGCGGTACGGACAGTGGCCTCGTCAAGCTTGGCATGCGGTAATTGCTCTCTCGAAAGTCGATGCCGACCGAGCGTATGCCCGCGTCCGCCAGGCGCTCGCGAAATGGATTGTGCAGCGGCAATGCGGCAAGAGGCTTGTAGCGAGTCCGGTCGAGGTGACTTACCATATTGTATAGTACTCGCTGGCCGCCCCCGAACTTCGGATAGGCGTCCACATAGAGTATGTTCTTGACCTTCGATCCTGCATCCGGCTTCCAAGTTCGAGCGTCGTGAGAATCGTCTTTTGCTGCGCCCGGATGGCGGGCTATCGAACCCAGTTCTCGGGCTTGTTTCCGCATGGTGCTCCCACTCGTCCGGAGATCTACTGGATACCCGCGAAGGATACTGCTACCGCTGCGTAGTCGGCGGCCGTCAGCGCTATGCCGAAGAGACGGGCGTCATCCACGTTGGCTTTAGAAATCCTGGCCCGAATCTGCGGATCCGCCAGGAGCCGAAGCGCTTCCACATACTGGGACGGATTGTGTCCCTTCACTACCTTGCCGTTACGACCATCGGTGATGATCCCAGAGGGCACCTTATCCGACACGATGACTGGCAGGCCGGCAGCCATGGCTTCGATCACGACCAACGGAAAAGCCTCGTATCGGCTCGGGAAGATTAACAAATCCGCGCGCCGGTAGATCTCTGCTACCTCGGAGGGAGCGAGGACTCCACGCCATTCCACTCCGTCGACAGGTTTTTCGGCCGGTACGCCTGCGACGATCAGTCGCAGATCGGGCAGCTCCTTGCGTGCTTCCTTTACGGCAGCCAGCGCCACGTCAAGGCCCTTGCCGTATCTTATCTGGCCGAGCCACAAGGCGACGAGGCCGGTACACTCATCGGTGCGCTCCGTCCGCGACAAATAATCCAGGACCTTGGGGTCCACTGCATTCCCGATGACGGTTACTGGCCTGGTGAAACCGTACATGAAACGGAGGTCGTTTACGATCTCTGAGTGCACCGCAACGTGACCGTCGGCTGACAGCGCTCGTATCTCCCCGATTGTCCGTAGCCAGGCAAGCACCCAGGCCAGCGGGTGACCCGGTTTGCGCAGGATGAGAAATCGCACTGGGCCGGCCCCATGCCAGACCGCGACAATCGGCGGCCCGTTCCGGCTCTTTTTGCGGAGCAACTGGATACCCCAGAAACACTCGGGGCAGTGCAGGAAGATGACGTCTGCCGTATTGTTGCGCAAGCGCCACCCCAGCCGCAGGCTGGCGATCATATCCGAAAGTCCCGCGACGCGCCCTACCCAGCCGCCGTGCAGGAACGCCGAGACGGCGTCCACCCGCCAATCAGGATGGAGCTCGGCTAGTTGTTCCATCACGCTGGTGACTACCCGCTCTACCCCGCCGATCTCAGTCGGCTTGCGGCGAGTCACCATGGTGATGGCCAGTGAACGGGCTCTTGCCCTACCTGGCATGGGTTCCCGTCGAGCTTCGCTAGTGCGCAAAGTGTCGCCGACCTGCCTCACCGCGCAGCAGGAGCAACATATCGGCTGTGACCACGGCTCGTCCGCCTCCCACGTCATCAATTATGTAATACGGTGGCGCCCCGGTTGATAATGACTCGTAAGCATATTCGCCTGCGAGCGCGTTGCTGCGCGCCCCCGGGAGCATGAGGAGGTGCCGATGACCATCGTAGACGGACTCAACATTCACCGGAAGCAGATCAGCTTCACTCATCCGGACATCGTCACGGGTGAGGTGCGGCGCAGGGCTCCGGCGTGTTTCGTGAATGTCCCATTTCTATCTAATTAAGGCCGTGCAGATGGAGGGCTTCAGCGGGGGTGGTGTGATCGCGTCGGCCTTCAGGGATGTGCAGGTACCCGGCGTCCTTGATGGCCGGGATGATCGCGGCGCGGATGGTGGCCAGGTTGGCGGGCCCGCTGCCGGTACGGCTGGTGGAAGTGTCTTCATGAAATGTCCCGGAGAACGGACATGGTGGTGTGCCTCGATGGACCAGTGCTCGCGGACCAGCCGGGCCAGGTCCGGCGCGGTGGCGTGCGCGCTGGCCAGGCTGGTGACGACGTAGGCGGTCTCGCGGGAGACCTTGCCGGTGGCGGTGTCCTTCCGCCAGCGGGTGACCTTGATGGCCTGGCGGGCATGGGGGAAGTCCAGGCGGCTGACGTGAGCGGCCTTCACGGTGCGGGTCTCGGTGCGGCCGTGCCCGGTGTCGCGGGTGACGCTCCCGGCCGGTACCTGCCGCCAGGGCAGCGCCTTGACCCGGGCGTGCAGCAGCGGCTGGTTCTGCTTCACCACCGCGATGTAATGCGCCTTCTTCTCGGTTGCCAGCCAGTCCAGGTTCGCCCGCACGGTATGCAGGGCGTCGAAGGTCACCACGGACCCGGCCAGGTCCAGGGGTTCCAGGAGCTCGGTGGAGTGGCTGGTCTCGTTGTGCTTGACGTCAACCTCGAGATGATCCAGCAGGTGCCCGCCGTGCTCGGCGACGCCGGGGAGATGGACCCGGGTGCCGTCGGCCCGCCGGGCACCGCGGGAGGTCTTGCCATCCACCGCCACGGCCCTTAACCGGGCCCGGGCCCGCGTTCTTGCCCGCTGGCGGCGCGCCGGGCCCGGTAGCCGCGCACGCTGGCCGAGGCCGGCCCGCCGGAGCGCCGGCGGCCGTGCGGGCGCGGCCCGAGCAGGGGCCCGGGTCAGGGCCCGCGGGTCGAGACGGTCCAAGATCACCCGGCCCGCCATCGGCCTGCCAGACTGCCCGGATTCGACCGCGCGCGCCGCCACGCGCGACAATGCCATTGCGGGCATGCCGCACCTCGTTCACGTAGACCTCGAAGACCTAGTGCGACATGAGGCCGCTCGTGATGAGTGAGTCCGTCATAGGAGGTCAGCGATGCTGAAGACGTGACTCCGGGCAGTGCTGAGGCTCGTCCCCGCCCTGACGTGCGTTGCTGGGTCCTGCTCAGCCGGGTGCGGAGCTCAGGGAAAAGCCCGAGGGTCCCCGTTCCGTCCGGGGACCACAGGCGAGGGGAAGGCTGGGAGGGGTGAACGGCAGTGAACCCTTGATGATGCCTCGTGACTGAGACTCCCCGGGACGGTTCGCTGCACCGGGGTGACAGGGACCGGCCGCTGTGAGGCGGCAGGCGGCGGTCAGGGATAGGTCCTGGCCGTGAAGGCACCGCCGTCCCCGGGGCAGAGAGGGCACCCGGCCCCAGCCGTGTCTCACGCGTGCGGAACATGGAAACCCCGTCATGGTCCGGCACCTGGTGCCGGTAGGCCGATCGTAAGAGGGGCGGAATACCAGGCGGGAAAGGATGTCCAGGAAGCTAATGCCGGCGGCCGAAAGGCAGCAGGAAACCAGCGCCGTCATGCCCGGTTCTTCCGCCGGGGCGCTGCATAACTGGCCGGATACCGGGCCTGGTGCCCGGGCGCGAAAGCGCGCTGACGTGTGGCAGGTGAGCTGTTGAAGCGATGCAGTCACGATCGCCGGAACCGAAGGGCAAGTTAGACGCGATGACGGGTTACAGCTTCTCCACCCCGGTATGGGATGGCGGCACCTGGGTCACCCCTGCGGTGGCCGCGGTGACGGGCCGGGCCCGGATAGCGAACGGACCGGAGGGCCAGCCTTCAGGCGCGCCCGCCCAGCGGGATCGGATCGACTGGCGGGCACAAGAGGAGCAGGTACGGCGGCTGAGGCAGCGGATCTTCAAGGCGACGCAGGAACAGGACTGGCCCAAGGTCAGGAACCTGCAGAAGCTGATGCTGCGGAGCCGCGCCTGCACGCTGGTCAGCGTGCGGCAGGTGACGCAGCGCAATGCCGGGCGCAAGACCGCCGGGATCGACGGGGAGGTCGCGCTGACTCCCGAGGCCAGGGCGCAGGTGGCGGTGCGGGTGCACCAGTCCGTCACGTCGTGGAATCCCCGCGCGGTCAGGCGCGTGCACATCCCGAAGGCATCAAACCGCGCAAAGCTTCGCCCGCTCGGGATTCCCACGGAACCCGCAAACTGCCCGGTCGCACAGGGATCGTGAGGTTCCGGAATCGTTCGTCACGGTCACGCATCCGTTCCACCCGCTGTCGGGGCAGCGACTGCGGGTGCTGTTCGAGCGGAAGACCCCTGATGGCCTGGCGGTGAGCTGCGAGGGCGGCCCGCTGGGGTCGGTGATGATGCCGCTGGCGTGGACCGACCGGGGTCCCGTGGCGGCGGAGGCGCCGCTGACGTATGAGTCCCTGGCTGACCTGGCCGCGGTGGTCGCGGCCGTGAGCACGGGACACGCCGGGTGATGTCGTTGACTCGGGGCACCCTGGCTGGCATTTTCTTGTGTGATGAATGCATACAAGAACGATCTTCGGGCGCTGTCCTCGGCGGAGCTGCGGTCCCGCCGGGACCGGCTGGCCGCGTCCCTGCCGGGCGCGGCGGGGTTCCTGGCCGGGTCGCTGGCCGAGCAGCGCCGCAGGTGCGGGAAGGAGGGATGCCGGTGCGCGCAAGGCGAGCTGCACGGCCCGTATGCGTACCTGTCAGTCGCGGGGCGGATGGTCTACGTGCCCGCCGTGCTGGGCGAGGCGGTCCGGGCGCGGCTGCGGGAATCAGCACGGCTCCGGGAGGTGCTGGAGGAGATCTCGGCGGTCAACCTGGAACTGCTGGCCAGGCGGGAACTGGACTAGGCCGTGCCCGCTGCCCGTGCCGTGCTGGCGCCGGATCCGGCGCAGGCAGCGCATGCGCGGGCAGAGATGATCGCGGTGCTGGCGAACATGGCCGAGTCCGCTCTCGCGGCCCGGCCCGCACGGGGGCAGGAGGCCGGCGGTGATCCGCGGGGAGCAGAAGGTGACCAGCGCTCACCTGGAGCGGGCGGCGATCGTCTATGTCCGCCAGTCGACGCTGATGCAGGTCCGCGAGCACACCGAGTCCACGCTGCGCCAGTACGACCTGGCCGGGCAGGCCGCCCGGCTGGGCTGGGCCGGCACTGCCATCGAGGTGATCGATGCCGACCTGGGCCTGTCCGGGCGCACGGCGTCGCACCGCGACGGGTTCAAGCACCTGGTCGCCCGGGTCTGCCTGGGCGAGGTCGGGGCGGTGTTCGGCCTGGAAGTCTCCCGGCTTGCCCGGTCCAACGCGGACCTGGCCCGCCTGCTGGAACTGGCCCGCCTGACCTCCACCCAGGCTCATCGACAACGACGGGGTCTATGACCTGTGCGACATCAACGACCGGCTGCTGCTGGGGCTCAAGAGCCAGATGTCGGAAGCAGAGCTCCACTGGCTGACCAGCCGGATGAACGAGGCCAAGAAGGCGGCCGCCCGGCGCGGCGAGCTGCGCGTCCCGCTGCCAGTCGGGCTCGTCCACGACGAGGACGGGAACGTCGTCATCGATCCTGATGAGGAGGTCGCCGCCGCGATCAGCGACGTGTTCGCCGCGTTCACCGCCACCGGGTCGGCCTACGGGGTGGCCGGGGCGTTCGCCGGGCGGCGGTTCCCGCGCCGCGCCTACGGCGGGACATGGGCCGGGCTGCTGCGGTGGGGCCGGCTCACCCACGCCCGCGCCGCCGGGATCTTGCGCAACCCGGCCTACGCCGGGGCGTACGTATACGGGCGGCGCCGCTCCCGCCAGGTCGTCGACCCCGACGGGTCCGTACGCTCCTCGGTCACCGAACTGCCCCGCGACCAGTGGGAAGTCCTGATCCCCGACCACCACCGGGGTTACATCACCTGGGAGGACTACCTGGCCAACGAGGCCAGGCTGGCCGCCAACCGGACCAACGCCGGGGCCCGCCCGCCGCGGGAAGGCACAGCGCTGTGCCAGGGCATCGTGTTCTGCGGGGCCTGCGGCCGCGCCATCCAGGTCCGCTACCAGGACCGGTACCCGCGCTACGAATGCTCCCATTCCCGCGCCGACCATGTCGCCACGCCGCTGTGCGGGTCGGTCCGCGCCGATGTCATCGACCAGGCCGTGGCCGCCGCGCTGCTGGCCGCAGTCGAGCCCGCGCAGGTCACGCTGGCGCTGGCCGCCGCCGAGCAGGTCACCATCCGGCGGCAGCGGTCGGTCCGCGCCGCCGAACTGGCCGTCGAGCGGGCACGGTATGACGCGGACCGGGCCGAACGGGCGTTCCTGGCCTGCGAGCCGGAGAACCGGCTGGTCGCCCGCACCCTGGAGGCCCGGTGGGAGGCCCGGCTCGCGGACCTGGCCGGCACCGAGGCAGCGCTCGCCGCGCAGCGCTCCGCCCGCCCCGAGCTGCCCGGCCCGGACCAGCTCGCCGCCACCATCGCGGACCTGCCCGCCCTGTGGTCCGCCCCGGCCACCAGCGACAAAGACCGCAAGCGGCTGCTGCGCACCCTGCTGGCCGACATCACCATCACCCCGTCCGCCAGCGACCCCGCCCAGATCACGGTCGGGCTGCGCTGGAAATCCGGCGCCAGCCAGCAGGTCCAGGTCACCCGGCGCCGCAGCGCCGTCCAGCTGCGCTGCACCGACCCGGCCGCGATCGGGCTCGCCCGCCGCATCGGCCCCGGCCTGGACAACAACGCCCTCGCCGCCGCGCTCAACGACGCCGGGCACCGCACCGGCACCGGGCAGCCCTTCGACGGGGTCGCCGCCGCCAACCTGCGGAACTACCACCGCATCCCTTACCCCGGGCTGCTCGAGGACGGCGAGCTGACCCCGCGCCACGTCGCCGAGCTGACCGGGGTGTCGGTAGGCACGGTGCACTACTGGATCAGGTCCGGTGACCTGGCCGCCCGCCGCGGCCCGGCCGGGCGCTGGTGCATCCCCTTCCCGCCCGGCGTCGAGCAGGCCTGCCGCGAGCGCGCCGCCGGCTCCGCCCACCAGCACCGCAACACCAGCCCGGCACCCCGCCGCGAGCAGGAGCTCACGATCGCCGAGGTCGCCGCCCGGCTCGGCGTCAAGCCCGACGTCATCTACGCATGGGCAGAAGGGGGCCACCTACCCGCCCGGCGAGGCGGCGCCGGGCGGCTGTGGGTCGACTTCACCCCCGCCGTCGAACGCGCGTGCCTCGAACGGATCACCAGGTCATACAAGCTCCCCGCCAACATCAAAGCCCAAGCCGCACAACACCTGGAAAGGACAGCAGTATGAAGCGCACGTCCCCGTGCTGATGGACCGCTGCCACCAGCAGCGGGTCCGTCACGCGCTGGAGCCCGAGTGGGAAGCCCGGTTCGAACCCAGGTCCTATGGGTTCCGGCCGGGCCGCGGCTGCCACGACGCGATCACGGCGATCTTCACCACCTGCGCTGGCCCGCTGGCCAAGCGCTTGTGGGCGCTGGACGCAGATCTGGCCGCGGCGTTCGACCGCATCGATCATGACCATCTTCTCGCCTCTCTCGGGTCGTTCCCGGCCAGGGACCTGATCCGGGGCTGGCTGAAGGCGGGCGTGTTCGAAGCGGGCAAGGGGTTCGCGCCGACCGGGGAGGGAACTCCCCGGGGCGGCGTATTCACGCCCCCAACGCAATGGATAATTTCTGCTTTGATGTCACGCTGAGCTACCGGCGGCTGGAACGGCCGCGGCGTGTTACCGGCAGGTTGTGACATGTCGGGTAGTACGGTTATGGCATGGCTGGGGATCGTCGGGTGCGTGCTGGTGAGCAGGCTGAGCGTGTCAATGCCGCTGCTGACCTGCTGGAGGCGGGAGTGCCGGCGGCGGAGGCCGCGCGCGTGCTGGCGGGCCGGTTCGGGGTCTCGGCGCGGCAGGCGCGCCGGTATGCCGACCAGGCCAGGGCGTCGGGGCGGACGGAGGTGCCGGAGGCGAGCGTGGTGTTCACCGTCAAGCTGCCCGCGGCGCTGGCAGGGCGGGTGCGGGCGCACGCGCGGGAGAGCGAGACCACGATCTCCGCCGTGGTGACACGGGCGCTGACCGAGTTCTTGGCGCGGGGCCGCAGAAACAATCCCCGCAGGTGAACGACCGGGCGGTCGAGACGGAGTCCGTCTTCGGCCGTCACGCGGCCACGGAATTGTCAGTGGCCTACGCCATATTGGTGCCGCAGCGGCGGGCCCGCATCGTGCGGCCTGGCCAGGAAGGACGGCCGCAGCATGACGAGCGCGGCGATCTACGCCCGGGTGTCCAGTGCCCGGCAGAAGAAGGACGAGACGATCGGGTCGCAGACCGCGGCGTTGCGCGAGCACGCCGGGCAGGCCCGGCTTGACGTCCCGGAAGAGTGGGTGTTCGAAGACGAGGGCCATTCGGGCGCGACGCTGGTCCGCCCGGCCCTGGAGGCGCTGCGGGACCTGGCCGCCCAGGGCTGCCTGGACGTGGTGCTGGTGTATTCCCCGGACCGCCTCGCCCGCAAGTTCGCCTACCAGGCGCTGCTGCTGGAGGAGTTCGCCCGGGCCGGGGTCCGGGTGGAGTTCGTCAAGGGCCCCCGCGGCGACACCCCCGAGGACCAGCTGCTGGTCCAGTTCCAGGGCATCTTCGCCGAGTACGAGAAAGCCCAGCTGACTGAGCGGTACCGGCGCGGCAAGGCCCACCGCGCCCGCACCGGGTCGGTGAACGTGCTGTCCGGCGCCCCGTTCGGCTACCGCTACGTCCGCAAGACCGACCTGTGCGGTGCCGCCTACGAGGTCCTCGAGACGCAGGCGGCGCTGGTCGCGGAGATGTTCCGCCGCTACGCCGACGACGGCGCCTCGATCGCCGACCTGGCCCGCTGGCTCACCGGCATGGGCGTGCCCACCCGGACCGGCAAGACCCGCTGGGACCGCAGCGTGATCTGGGCCATGCTCCGCAACCCCGCCTACGCCGGAACAGCGGTGTTCGGCAAGACCATGGCCGCCAGCGGGACACCGGCACTGAACCGGGTCGCCCGCCAGCAAGGCCGCTCGGTGCCGCGGGCCGTCAAAACCGTGGACCGGCCGCGGGAGGAGTGGCTGGAAATCCCGGTCCCGGCCATCGTGACCCGGGACACCTTCGACCGGGTGCAGCAGCGACTGGAAGACAACAAGCGGTTCGCCGCCCGCAACACCAAGGTCCCGTCCCTGCTGCAGGGCCTGGCCGCCTGCTCGGCCTGCGGATATGGCTACTACCGCGGCCACGCCACCACCAGCGCCGGCAACAAGATCTTCTACTACCGGTGCATCGGCAGCGACAACTACCGGTTCGAGCACGGCAAGGTCTGCGGCAACCAGCCGGTCCGCGCCGACTACCTCGACACCGTCGTATGGGACCACATCACCGGCCTGCTCGCCGACCCGGCCCTGATCCGCGCCGAGATCAGCAAACGGCTCGACGCCGCCCGCACCGCCGACCCGGCCACCCGCCAGCGCAAGTGCCTCGAACTCGAGCTGGCCAAGGTCGCCACCTCGATCACCGCCATGATCGAGGCATTCTCCGAGCAGCTCCTGACCATCGACGAGCTGCGCGCCAAGATGCCGCACCTGCGCGGCCGCCAGGCGAACCTGCGCGGCCAGCTCGACGCTCTCGACGCCCAGGCCGCCGACCGGGATGCCTACCTCACCCTCGCCGGCGACCTGGAAGGCTTCCTGGCCCAGCTGCACGGCAACGCCGCCACCGCCACCGTCGAAGACCGCCAGCGCGTCCTGCGGCTGCTCGTCAAGGACGTCCTCATCGGACCCGAGAAGATCACCATCCGGCACCGCATCCCCGCCCGGCCAGGCGGCCCGGGCGCCCGGCAGCGCGACCCCGGCCCCGATACGGAGGGTGACCATCGCCGGGATTATCCATTGCGTTGGGGGCGTGATGTCCCCGCTGATCTTCAACGTGGCCATGTCGGCGCTCGATGAGCACCTGCACCGGCCATGGA
>Ga0302308_10002556_pt1 | contig 14726 bp, 11 predicted proteins | sample III_Palsa_E3_3_FD_200531 | JGI IMG/M metagenome (GOLD analysis project Ga0302308, IMG submission 200531) | Peat permafrost microbial communities from Stordalen Mire near Abisko, Sweden - III_Palsa_E3_3 | ecosystem: Environmental > Terrestrial > Soil > Palsa > Peat permafrost | place: Sweden... | reverse complement strand
CCGGAGAACTGGTACCTCACCCCGTCGGGTAGTCGTGCAGCGGAGTCGATGGGGAACACATGTGATCGAGCCTTGGTCCATGCGCTCTACTCAATATGTATCGAGGCTTCGGAGACGCTCTCTGTTGACGAAGATCTTCGAGAGCAACTAAAGACAGCACGCGCCAGTCTGTCACCCTTTCAAATCGGCCGGCACGGGCAACTGCAGGAGTGGTTGGAAGACTTTGAAGATGCGGACCCAAACCACCGGCACACCTCGCACCTTGTAAGTCTCTATCCCCTTCATCAAATCTCACCGTACGATACGCCAGAACTTGCGCGCGCTGCGGAGGTCACAATCCAACGCCGCATGAACACGCGCAACTGGGAGCAAAGTGAGTGGGGCCGCGCGAATCTCGTAGCCTACTTTGCGCGATTGCTCAAAGGAGACGACGCGCACAACCACTTAATAGGCCTGCTGGCCAAAGCGACAGACGCCAACCTTCTTACATTCTCAAGCGGCGGCGTAGCAGGAGCGACACAGAACATCTTCGCGGTCGATGGAAATACGGCCGGCACGGCTGGCATAGCCGAGATGTTGCTTCAATCTCGGGACGAAGAAATAACTCTCTTGCCGGCTCTTCCCGCAGCATGGCCAAATGGTTCCGTAACCGGCCTGTGCGCAAGGGGCGGCTTTATCGTCGACATCGCCTGGCATGACGGCAAGCTCATCTCGGCGAACATCTTCAGTCGCAACGGAACGAGCACTCAGCTCCGATACGGCAACCAGAAAGCGGCCGTTCACCTCAGGCGGGGCGAAGCAAAGCGCTACTCCTCCAATCTTTCAATCGCATAATGGGAACAGAACGGAGCCCGATGAATCACAACTCGCGGAAACACGATACAGCTGTCGCTCGAAGCGCACGATCCATCGCAAACCTGCTGCTCTTTGCGGTGTGTGGTCTGTCGTCGGTGGCAATTGCGCAGAAGCCGTCTACGATTCCGGAAAAGATCGAGTGGACGTGGGAGGTAAGGCCAGACACTGTGAACCCACATCTCCCCAATGTCTTGATTCTGGGCGACTCCATCAGCCGCAACTACTATCCTGAAGTTGTAAAGAACTTGAATGGCATAGCGAACGTATACCTGATGGCATCTTCCACCTCCGTCGGAGATCCGCGCATTGAAAGCCAGATTGCGGAGTTTGCATCTACGGAGCACGTTCGCTTCAGCATCGTGCACTTCAACAATGGAATGCATGGATGGGCCTACTCCGAGGCGCAGTACGGAGCGGAGTTTCCCGAATATCTTCGTGCCATTCGCAACCTTGTGCAGAGAAAAGAAGACCTCATCTGGGCCAGCATAACGCCGGTACGGCCTGACGCTGACACCGGAGCGACGAATCCGCGCATCGAAGAGCGCAATCGAATCGCTCTCTCCTTCATGCGAGCTGCTGGAATCTTCGTGGACGACCAGGCCGCGCTCATGCAGCCGTATCAAGATCTTCACGAGGATTCCGTTCACTACAACGCAGATGGAGCGAAGATCCAGGGAGATCAGGCAAGCGCGATAATTCGCCGCGCCCTCAAAGTTCCTGAATCCTCGCATCCCAAAGATTGATCGCCGCCGTCTAAACGATGGTGTCTGGAAGAAACAGCCACACGGAACGTCGATCTGTTAGCCTGCCAGATGTATCGACTCACCTGGAAGGTGGAGACGGAGCATGATGATGATCAACAGCAACAGAAAAGCCAGTGCAATCAGCCGCCGCACGGCGATAAAGGGCGGCGCACTCGCTGTATCAGCGTTCGCCTTCAACCGCCTGGGGTGGGCTGCCGCCAGCCAGCAGCCCTCGATACCGCAGGTGCGCCTTAGCAATGGCGTCATGATGCCTGTCCTTGGCTTTGGCACCTATGGGCTGAAGGGTGATGTGTGCGCGGAGAGTGTCGCAGACGCCGTCACTGCCGGCTACCGGCTGATCGACACCGCCAGGGTGTATCAAAATGAAGAAGCTGTGGGCGCGGGAATCAAAAAGAGCGGAATCAACCGCAAGTCTCTCTTTGTGACATCGAAGATATGGGTAGACGATTCCGGCTACGAACCGGCGAAGCGGGCCTTTCAAACGACCCTCGACAAACTTGAGCTCGAATATCTCGACCTTTATCTCATCCATCGGCCGCGTGGAGACGTGCAGGGGTCGTGGCGTGCAATGGAGGAGCTCAACGCCTCAGGAAAGATTAAAGCTATTGGAGTGAGCAACTTCGACAAGGCCCAATTCGCCAGCCTGACGGCAGGCGCGAGCACAAAGCCTGCAATTAACCAATTGGAGACGCACCCATTCCTACAGGAAAATGATCCATTCGGCTGGTTGCGCAATGCTGGAGTGCAGATGGAGGCTTGGGCTCCATTTGCAGAAGGGCGCAACGGGCTCTTCACGAACCCGATTTTGGCGCAGATTGGCACCAGGCACGGCAAGACCGTCGCCCAGACCGTCCTGCGCTGGCACCATCAACGGGGAGTTGTCGCCATTCCCCGGTCATCGAATCCTGAACACCGTCGGGAAAATCTTGCCATCTTCGATTTTTCGCTGGACGCTGAGGACATGCATACGATCTCGACCCTGGACCAGAATCGAAGCCAGTTCCCGGAGTGGACCTAGCGACCAGGTCTTGGAGGCTGCCACCGTCACACCGTCACGGTAAAAAACACCGTAAGTCACCGTCCGTACGACCGTAAAATCCACCGTCACTTACCATGCTCCTCACCGTAAAACCAGCCGATTTAAAATCGGCCCACGTTCGGGTACACTACCAACAACACCATGGAAAACATCAAACACCAACTAAAACTAATCACCATCCAAGGCTTACGAATCACGGACATGCGTCCGGAAGACCTAAAAGATGATGCCCCTTTACTAGGGGGAGATTTAGGAATCGACTCCATCGATATCCTTCAGCTCATCCTTGAAATCGAGAGACATTTTGGCATCAAACTGGTGGACGGCGAATTCGACCAGACGGCGTGGGCCAGTATCAATACTTTGGCGTCGACCGTCGAAGCAAAAGTGGCTGCAAAGGTCTAGCACCTGTTCAAATATTAAACTTCCCAATGCAGGTTGATAGCCCAAAGGAACCTGCACAAGTGCTTTTATTGAAGTGCATCGATCCTGTACAAGAGAATAAGTACGACCATATCCAGGCAATTCTTGTCGCGTTCTTTGTCGATAATTCTCTTGTTTCGGTCACAGGTGGAAGTTAATGCGTTGGTACCAGCATCGTTTTCACAGCGTTCCGACCCTTCAACTGATGTTTCGGTCTATGGAGAGGGTTCCACGCTTTTTTCATGTCCCGTTGGCGATGGCGACGTCGCTGTTTTTCTGCTGCGCCCTGAAGAAGGAACGCAGGGCGGTGGCGAAGAACCTGCGGCAGATTACGGGGAATCGTGGGCTGAGTCTGTATTGGAAGGTGTATTGCGTCTTCTATTCCTTCAGTGATTCGATGGTTTCTTACTGCTACATTCCTCAGGCTAGTCATGCTCAGTTGGTCTCGATGCTCGTGGACCAGGAGTGGGGCGCGGGGACAATCGACAAATATCTTGCCGCCGGCAAAGGAGTGATTGTCTGGACCGCGCACCTGGGGAATTCAGAGTTCGCATCGCGACTGCTGGAGATACACGGTCGGCCCGTCAACGTGGCCCGAGTGGTGGAAGATAGCCCCGCGGAGAAGATGCTGCGCGAAAAGATGGCCAGTGAACGGCTCAGAGTTGTGGACCTAAAGGGGGGCGCGGCGGCCACACTTGAGTTGCTGGCAGCGCTCCGCCGGAATGAGATTGTGGCAATCCAGGGCGACCGGATTTATAACCTTCGGCACAACGTTGAACTTCCGTTCTTTGGGAGAGGAGCAGATTTTCCGGTTGGTCCGTTCTTGCTTTCGCAGGTTTCTGGCGCGCCGGTCCTGCCGGGGTTCGCCATTCGCGAGGGCTGGCTACGCTACCGTATGATAGGCGGTGATCCGATTCTGCCAGATGCTTCCGGCGACCTCGAGACCGCCCAGAGAACGGCATTAATACAGGCTGTGCGATTTCTTGAGGTGCAATTGTCGGTTCATTATGATCAGTGGATGAATTTCTTTGATTTCTGGCGGGCCAAGTCTCATGACTGATGTAAAGAAGACGATTGTTGTAACGGGAATAGGCATCGTCAGTCCTTATGGCGTCGGGATGAAGAATCTGGAGTCGGGCCTGCTTGCTGGAAAGAACTGTTTGCATCTGGCGAGAGACGTGTATCCGGGTTTTGTGGGAAGTCTGGCGCAAGTGAGTGAACTTCCGCATGCTGTATCGAAGCTGGGAGTGCGCTACTCGCGTACCGACCTTCTGGCGATCGCGGCTGCGGAAGACGCGGTAACTGGTATTGATCGCCAGCAGTCCTTCTTTCGTGAGAGCGCCGTTGTGATTGCGAGCACGGTCGGGGGGCTCTCCGAGATCGATCCCGGGATTATGGGAGATCCGAGTGCTTGGTATCGACAGGGCGATGGTTTGGCGCGGGCGCGCTCGTATTCGGTGGCTCGTGCCGCGGCGTCTGTTGGTGAGCATTTTAAGATTCGTGGACCGAATTGTGGCGTTTCCGTGGCTTGTGCCTCGGGTGGGACGGCCATAGGCCTTGGGGCCAATATGCTTCTTGATGGCTTGGCGCCGATGGTTCTTGCGGGAGGGGCTGATGGGCTCTGCTCGTTCACGATGAGCGGGTTTAGCTCGCTTCAGTCGTTGGACAAAGACCCTTGCCGGCCATTCGATATGAACCGCAAGGGGTTGAATCTAGGTGAGGGTGCGGCTGTTCTTGTGATGGAAACTCTTGCAGGCGCGCAGGCGCGAGGCGCCAAGGTGCTGGCTGTTCTGCGAGGATGGGCGATGGGTAACGATGCGACGCATCCGACGGCACCGCAGAAACAAGGCACGGGGCTGGCGCAGTGCATGTCCAATGCTATGAAGATGGCTGGGGTCGACGTGGAGGAGATTGGATATGTCAATGCGCACGGCACGGGGACTCCGCTGAACGATATAGCCGAAGTGAATGCTTATGAGCTTACGTTTCGAGGGCGCAGCTCCCGTGTTCCTGTCTCGTCGACGAAGTCGTACTTCGGGCACTGCCTGGCCTCGGCAGGAAGTATCGAGGCTGCGATCTCGATTGCCGCGATTCGCTCGGGCAGTATTGTTCCTACGCTGCGGTTGAAGGACCCTATTGAGAGTTCGATGGTGGACTGGGTAAAGGATGCAGTTCGTCACCAACCGGTCAACGTAGCCATCTCCGTTTCGGTTGGATTTGGTGGCAGCAATGCAGCTGTGCTGTTTGGGAGGGCAGACGCATGAGCTCGAAGTTGCCCATCATTACCGGCATTGGCTCCGTCACTTCCTTCGGCACTCTGGCAGGACTAATCTCTCCTTCACCGATTGAGCTGGCCCCCATTACTGCGTGGACTACAGATGGATTACGGCGTGCATTTCTGGTGAAGCCGTTTCAGCCTACAAGCGTTGTGCCGGGGCTGAAGACGCGGCGTCTGGATCGGATTTCTATTTGGACTTTGGTGGCCTCGACGCTTGCGCTGCAAGACGCCGGTGTCGATCTAAACCAGATGGATCGTTCTCGGGTTGCGGTGGTGTTCGCGACGGGTTTCGGCTGCATTGAGTCGACGGAGGCGTTCTACCAGAGCGCCTACAAGAATGGCTGGGCAGGGACCGATCCCATTACGTTTCCGGAGACATTGGCGAACTCACCGGCAGGACATGTGGCGCTGCTGCATGATTTGCGCGGGCCGAACATCACCGTCAGCAGCAAGAACTTCGCAGGTGAGAGTGCGTTGTTGCAAGCTGCTTCACTGCTTCGACATGGACAGGCTGATTTAGCGATCGTAATTGCGGGCGACGCACTAACGCGCACTGCCTTTGAGTGGTATGAGACTGCTGGGCTGCTCTCGCTTGCCTGTAGCAGCGAGGTTCCCCTCTCTGAGACGAGTGGTTTTGTGCCGAGTGAGGGCATGGTTGCGATGGTGCTTGAGCCGGAAGGCCGCGAGCATGCGAAGTTATATGCGAGAGTGAGGGGCGGGCGTTGGGGCGCGACAGATGAACCGCTGGCTCGCGTTCGCGAAACACTTCAAGGTATCGCACCGAGTCTCATTATCTGTGGGGGTGACGGAGGCCCATGTTCTACGAGTTCGCCGATCAGTCTGGTGAAGGAGTTTCCAGAAGAAAATACTGCGGTGATCCCGGCGCAAGCTATTGCTTTGGGCCTGGCTGATTCGGGTGCGCTCTTCCACCTCGCTCTAGCCTTGAGCATGCAGCCGAGTAGTGGGGTCGCGCTGACGCTCGCGACCTCCGACAACGGCGGCTTTGCGACAGTTGTCCTCGATCTGCCGTGATGTTGCTGCAATGTAAAATGCCGATGCTGCGTGAGCATCGGGCATTTTACATTGCAGTTCTTATCTCTTGCCAACTACCTGTTTATTGATTAACTCACCGACCCTGCTTAGTTCTTTCTGAATGCACCCTTCAAGTCCACAGAGATGAGCGCCGTACCTGTCCTCAGGAATCACGGCAAGCTCAGTACCTGTCTTCGGATCGATAAAGTGAACGGCGATATGAAGGCGATAGCCTTTGTCCTCTGAGACATTAGTGAACTTAATGTAGAGGTCGTTGTCCGTCACATTTACGTCGTCTTTACTCTTTGCCATGGTCAGAGTCCGGCCAGCGAGATACTCGGACTTCAATTCATCCTGAAAGTAGGAGTTAACGTTATCGATGACCGTGGCCCACTGCGCCTTCGTGTCGTAGTCGAGTAGGCGGTATTCTTCAGGATCCAAATCAATCCAGCCCACAAAAATTTTGTTCCTACTGCTCATGTCGACGCTAGGCTGTTTCGTGCCGCGCGCCTCCGTGGAAGACGGTAAAGCCATGCAGAGCAAGAGCGCAACGGCTGCTATCGCGAATCGTTTCATGAAGTGGATCTCCTTTGAAGCAAAATCGAAATCAGTATACTTCCCTAGCTTTAGGTCAGACCACCATCTACTGCGATCACTTGACCTGTAATGTATGCGGCGGAAGGAGAGGCTAAAAAGGCAACTAGTGAAGCGATTTCTTCCGGCTTGCCAAAGCGGCCGAGAGGGATTTCGGAGAGGATGCGTTTCTCATCTTTCGCAATGTACTTCTCCGACATAGGAGTGGGGACGACGCCGGGGCTCACGGCATTGACGCGAACGTTGAATCTGCCTGATTCGCGCGCGAGAGATTTTGTAAAGGCGATCATGCCACCTTTGGAAGCTGCGTAGTTGCATTGACCAGCATGCCCGCGAATTCCGCTGGGGGAAACGATATTGCAGATGCTGCCACTACCCTGGCGCATCATGCTCAAGATGGCCAGGCGAGAGCACAAGAATGTGGAGCGGAGATTGGTGTCGACCACTTCATCCCATTGGTCATCGGACATGAAGGCCAGCAGCGCATCGCGATTAATACCGGCGTTGTTTACCAGGCAATCGACTGGACCGAAATGCTTCTCGACGTGAGCAAAGAGTGGCGACACGCCTTCTTTGGTGGAGAGATCGGCCTGCACGGCAATTGCTTCACCGCCGGCTGCAGTGATCCTCCCTACGACCTTGTCGGCAGAGCCTTTTGCGTGATGATAGTGGGCCACGACGCGAAAGCCTGTCGCAGCGAGGGCTTGTGCGATGGACGTGCCTATAACTCCGGATGCGCCGGTCACGAGTGCAGTTTTCATTTCTGGCTCACTCCCACTTCCTAAAGCAGTTTAGTGCAGCGGCTTGAAGATCATAAAGAGGACGCCCCAACGGGAGTTGTATCTGTCGATGTTCCCGTCAATGGCATAGGAGACCGTGCTCTGCATCAAGGTGCCGAATGGCCCGGGAGTGTTGACACGCGTTTCAAGGCCGTCAAACTTGCGGAAGTGGCTGGACTCCAACTCATTGCGCGCGCGTGTGTAACTGTACATTTCATCAAACTTTATGACGTTCATTACGTTGAAGCCGTAGTGCGCATTCGCCATGGCAATTGCGTCAAATGAGTCGGTTCCGCTGGGGATGCCGTGGACATTGGGCTGCGAAAAGATGGAAGGATAATAGCGCGAGAAGCGATCCATCTGATTTCCATCGAAATAGGCGATGTCCCAACCGCCTTGGGTGAACTTCTTGAAGTAGTAATCCTTGTTGAGGTCGCCGTCGTAGAGGGTATAACCGCTCTCGAGAGGCTGTTGTGGAGCACATCCGTTTAGTTGCAATGTGGGCGCGATGCAGCCGAACTGTCTCCACGCAAAGCGTTGCGCTCTGGTTCCGTTGGCGGTGAAGGTGTAACCCTTATCGGTGAACCTTACCTGAAAGCCAGGAAGGAGCGCGACGCCATTGCGAGGAAGGACGTACTGGCTCGATGTATCGCTGGCTGCGTGGAAGAAGTCGTATTCAAGATACGTTGAGGCAGTCAGGCTGAGATGGGTCGTGGCCAGCCATGCAGCACGTACGCCAGTGCTCTCTGACCATGCGTAGACCTGAGCACCAGTTGCTTCCGTATTGCCGATGTATTCGCGATCCTCTCCGGGTATCGCGGAGAGGGCCAGATCCCCACTTAGCCGGTACTTATTTCCATATTGTTTCGATAAGTCCGTGGCCAGGAGTACGCCTGCGAAAAAGGTGGAGAGCTGTGCGCCCGTGTGGCGATAGTCGAAGTCCGAGATAGTGAGACCCGCGATTGGAATGGGGAAGTTAAAGGTGCCCTCATACATTGCGCCGCCCACAATAGATTCGATGCGCTTCTGAGTATCCTCTACGACGATGCGTTCCTCGCCTTGCTTCTTTAGCGTACGGAGCCCATGGTCAGTATCGCGATACATTGGATACTGAGAGGCGTGCTCTGCTGAAAGCGAACTACCGAACTGCGAGGTATTGATCTCGTAGTCGGAAAACCGGGTGGTCCTTTGAAGCAGGAAGTCGCGTCCCGCAGCGTTCAGCGTTTGTTGCGCCGTAATTGACTGCAGCAGGTTGAATTGATGTCCCTTGCCATCGTCCACTAATGCGTAGTCCTGCGTTTCGATGTTCGCCAGTATGTTGCTCTTATTGCCGCGTTCGCTGAGAGATTGCCTTACCTCGCGAAACGTCGCTCCGTCGATCCATATCTTGCCGCTATAAAGAGCTTCGTCCTGCACCTTCGGTTCCACACCCACAACAAAGCAGAGCGTTCCATTGATCTGTTCTGTTCCGAGGAGTTTATAGGTGTAGCGTTCGTTGATCTTCAACTCAAGCGGCCGGATCAGCACCTTTTCCGGCTCCAGTTGGGGGAGTGGAAACTCATACTTGTTGTTGAACTCTACGCCGTTCACATATAACTCAGTTTGAGCTAGTTCCAGCGGGGCGTTGCGATCATAGAACTGCCTGATCTTCATGGAAATGTCGAAGGCAGGCACCACATTCGTACTTTCAAAGTGCAGATTCATGAAACTCGATGACAGATAGTTCTGTAGCCTCTGGTTCTGAGTCTCACGGTACTGCTGCCAGCGGGCAATGATCTCTTCGACGCTGAGATCGGCTCGGCTCTTCACATCCACGGAGTTGTAGGCGCGCAAGTTGTTATCGGCTTGCTTGTGAATCGTAATCAGAACGTACTCGCCTTTGTACGTTAGCGACTGCGAAAAGCTCTTGTCGGTTGACGCCGGTGTAGCTACAGGGAGCTGAGTGCCAGTTATCGGATTGAACCACTGGACGTCATAGTGTGATCCAGGAGCGCCTGTAAGAACCACTTGCCTGGTATGGTCGGGGCTCGCATTAATGCGAGCTACCATTGCGAGGTCCGACGACTGTCCGCTTCCAAACAGCCACGACTCGCTGTTGTCGCTGCCATCAACCGAAAGCTTCAGTGGTGCCGCTGAGGACCTCAGCGGCAGCGGGCTACCGGGGATGGCGCGCTTTATGAAACTATTCAGAGCGCACACCTGGCTTGCGGTCCTGGCATCGTCTGGTTGTGACCAGAGAATCTCAACTGATGTGCCAGAGGTTGCCATCTCTGCGGCGAGGGAAGAACTCGAGGAGGCTGAGGTCGTCGAGTCCAGCTTGAGCACGATAGGCTTATTGAGCGCCTCTCTGCCAATCCAGGCAGCGTCCTTTTGCCACTCGGGGCCGTACCTCGTACCCAATAGGTCAGTGTATATGGCAAGCCGCTTTACGATCTCTTCGTGGCGACTTACAAAGCCGGACGGAAAAACAAATGCGATTCGGACGCCCGGGTTGATGGACTTGGCCGTGAGTGCAAGGCGTACCAACTCAAAGGTGTATAGATCCGGAGCTGTCGATGGCTCGTTCACATCCACCATCACTCCACGAACGGCGGGGGACGTGAGGGGCAAAGTTTTTACCAGAGCCTCAACCTGGTCAGCGAGCTGCTTTTCGGTCTCATGACCTGTCAGTGAATCGGTTTCTGCGATTACATCCAGCCAGATATCGGAATCTGCGGGAACTTCCTTGAGGGCTGTCGCCTGTTCCTTTGCGAAACTCTCGATGCCTTCGGTTGATGTTGCCTGAAGAGGAACGGCTGGAAGTACGATTAACTTGTCTTTGATATTGCACTGCTCGGTAGATTGAAGACCTATGGCGAGGGGTTGGTTTGTTGGAATTGAGGTCGCGACGCGAGGCAAACCGACCTGTGCGGTAGCGGGAAGGAATGCCATGCTGAGTAGTAGAGACGCAACTGTAGTTGATCGTGTGTATATCAATTGTCCAACGGATTTCAAGAAAGAAGCCAACCAGTTGTTCGCTACTTTTGTGGAGCCCTGCAGGGACGTTGCCATACCAAATGATACAACCCCTGAGCTGGCGCGATCGTAGCATAACATCAATCATAAGTGTGGTTAAGAAGCCTGTTGTTGTGTCTCTTGCCCTCGCCTAAAACGATGATGGCGGGAATTAAACAGAGCCCACCCACGAGGGCAAGCGTAACGCCAAGTAGAGTGACCAGCCCTAGCTCCGCGAGTGGTGAAAACGTTGAGGCCATAAGCGCCCCGAAGCCGATGATCGTCGTTAAATTCGATTGAATCAGCGCCGCGCCGGATGCTTTAGCTACGACGAGAATTTCGTTTCCTTCGCTCTCCCGGTATCGGCGTACCAAGTGGATGCCGTTATCAATTCCGATTCCAATAATGAGTGGAATGGCCGTGATGGACATGAACGTGAAGATGTGGCCTGTCAGGCGCAGCAATCCGAATGCCACGATGATAGCGAAGACGATTGGCATTAACACCAGCAGCGATGTACGGAGATTGCGGAAGCTGAGATATACGATCACGATGATGGCTAATGCTGTCCAGACTAGCGCTTTGCGGCTGTCCCGCAGAATGCGTCTCTGCATATCGCGATTGATCTTGTCGAAGGAAAAGTCTACAAACGGACCGTATTGACTTCTCCAGGACTGGAAAACAGAGTCTGGAATCACCTGGGTGGCATCGGGATCGACCGGGTAGTAGGCAATGGCTGCAACGTAACTGCCGTCTTTTGTTCTTCGTATGCTGTTATCGAGCAGCCCCGCAGGAATGTATTTCTCCGCATCTTCCAATGTGACCGGGCTTGCGCCGTGAGCCAACTGCCGTAGCCGATCCATGTACGGTTGATGTGGAGCGATTTGTAGCCCAGCCTCTTGCAGTGATGTCTGTAGTGCATGAGCCGATGCTGCAAGGTCAACCTGCGATAACAGAGCGGCATTTTGTACCTGTGTGCGGGTTGAGGGAAGCAGGCTGGTGGGAGAGAAGATCAATTTGATAGAGCCCTTGGCTTGATAGCTTTCCAGACCAGTAGTTAGCGCCTCCGCTTTGCGTAGGACATCTTCTTCGCTGCCGACGAGCAGGAGCAGGTTGGGATTACCCTGAATGCCAAATCTTGCAGAGAGCTCGCCCTGTGCGATGGTTGCGAGATCATCTGCCCCGCTTGTAATTTCGAGACGTGCATGCAGCTTGATGGATGGTAGGAGTGCAAGGGAGACAAGGAACAGTGCTGAAGAGACAAGGACAATCATGCGCGCGTGCCTGCCAACAAAATCGACGATCCTGTGTGCAATGGTGGGAAGAAATCGAAAGGTTATGGCCTTCGGTGCAATTGGCTTGAAGATCTTTCCCCAAAGCTGCATCAACGCAGGAACGGTGAGTAATGTGTGCATCATCATCATGAACATGCCCACGGTAAGGATGAAGCCGAACTCGGCGAGAGCTTTGAATTCAGAGGTAGCCAGTGCCACTGTGGCTGTCGCAGCGGTCACGATGCAAAGGACTATGCTGAGCCCAGTGGTCTCGAAGGTGCGGAGCAAGGCCCCGTCGAAGGTACCGCCCTTTGACCACTCCTGCGGGATGCGATTGAAAAAATGAACAATCTGATCATCGCCGAGACCACCCAGGATGGCGATAAAAGAGAGGCTGATGAGGTTCACTTCGCCCGGGTAAAAACTTGCAATACCTGTGGTACAGAGAATGCCGAGGCTTGCAGGAAGCAGCGACAGGAGCAGGCGCGGAATATTGGGATAGACCAACAGGCATAACAGAAGATTGCCAATCAACGAGATCAGGGAGACAAGGCGTACGTTGCGCTCGATAAACCGGTGGTCCTGATCGGCATAGACGTATGCACCTGCAAGCATGGTCTGCACCCCGGAGTTCCGGATCGAAGGCTGTGAGCGCATTAACTTGATATGCTCCTGGGTCCATTGAATGACCACAGCGGCGGATTTGTAGTCCACGGCTGACTCACGAGGTTCTGCGATGACGAGCAGAGCCTTGTGATCTTTGCTGAAGAACCGGTTGCCAGATCCCCAGTCGAGAGCAAAGTTGGAAAACTGTGAGAGCCCTTGGCTGTTGTGTGTTGCGACGTCCATCAAGCCAAGGGGATCGGCAACAAAATAATTTGTGCCGAGGGTGGAGAACGGCGAGATCATCTCTGTCGCGGACTGGCGGACGTTCTGGCGAATGTGCTGTGGGTCAAGCCGTTGCTTTAGCTCGTTTACCTGCCCCGCTGAGGTGAATGAGGGGAAGTTCCACGAGTAGTAGCGCACCGCGTTGAGCAGATCGTCTTCTTGTAGCCCGCTACGTGCCTGCTTGAAAAGTCCACTCGCGGTCATGTCGCTGGTCAGCCGGTCGGCCACCTCTTCCATTTCGGCGGACTTATCCTGATCCCCTTGCGGTGCTTCAATTAGAACGAAGAGTTGATTGCCGTAGCCCAACTCGCCACCAATTTGACTGGCGGCCTGCCACTGCGGGTCACGACTCCCAAACATGTCCGTGAGGTCAGTTCCCAGGCGCAGGTTGTGAATATGACTATAGAGAAATAACGTCAGACCGAGAGAGAGGCACGCCACCAGGCCGGGGTGGTGAATAACGAGTCGGCCCACACCACGCATGAGGCGAGCCATCATAGCGTAGCCTCTTCGCCGGATTTCTTTGCGATAAAGAGAATATGGGCCAATGGTAGTCGATTGAGGAAGCGACGAGTCTCGGTTTGCATTCCGGCAGCCTCCAGCACGTGCTGATAGTCAGACGCCGAGAGTGTCAAGGGTGATGTGCCGGTTCGTTCGAATAGGAACAAAATCCGATCCAATGTGAGCGTAATGCGGGACCACAAGCCGCGCTCGCGATCATGAATTCTGAAGATCAGTTTTCCATTGGGTAGTAGAGCTGAACAGCACCGTTTCAGCAGAATCATTTGGTCTTCCGCTGACAGATACTGCAATACATCCAGTATGAGAATCAATCCAGCGGGTGGGAGAGCGAAGTTGCGAATGTCTTGAACGCTTACCTCGGCGTTCAGAGGGCCGAGCGATTGCCGAGCGATTGCAATCCTGCGCCTATTCAAGTCGCAGCCGGTCAGGGGACGGTTGACATTTTCGTTAGCCGCGAGAGCGAGTGCAATACCGTAACCACACCCCAGATCGACGACGGCTCCCGAACCTAGGTCTTCAGCGGTCAGCATGGCGAAGATCCGGTCGAGCCGCAGCTTCCACCAGACAAAGCTACGATCGAAGATAGAGCTTTGTGCAAAGATTCGACCTGCGAAACGAATATGCTCTCGCAGCCGGGGGTTAGCGGGTGACTTCAAATGAACGACAACGGCCGTAGCGGCCGCTCCAACTCCGCCGGCGATGACTCCTAGCACGAGGCTACCCAGAATCCAGGATAAGAGATCGTCTTTGAGGTGTGAACCGGTTAGCGCAGAGAGCTTGAACGGATGGAAGTGACCGTGACGCAGAAAGAAGCCAATGTCGACCGACGCGATGACGATCAGTGGTTGGAGAAATGGATTGTTGATGAAAGTAGCGGCCACAGTAAGAGGTTTGTTGAGTTTAAAGAGCAACGCCAGTCCGATGGCTGCCAGAAGTTGAAAGCCATAGATGGGCACGATTCCAATGAATATGCCCAAAAACACGGCGGCAGCCGCGCGTGCAGGATCAAGACGCTCCCTGAACAATGCAGTTGTGAGCCGCTCTATGTGAGTCTTGACTGTGCGCATCACCCAGTCGCAATTCTCTCATCTACAGGCCATCGGTTCTCGTCAGGCGCACACGACTGATAGCTCCCCGCTAGCCACGATGACTCCATCGACCGACGCCGTTCCGCCGATGTACGCCATTGTTCCGACCGCGGTTAGCTTCTTCGTCTCTATCCGCACTGTCTGCCCCGGGAGCACGACCTTGACGAACTTAAAGCGATTTACCGCCGCCAGGAGG
>Ga0302308_10002550_pt1 | contig 14739 bp, 14 predicted proteins | sample III_Palsa_E3_3_FD_200531 | JGI IMG/M metagenome (GOLD analysis project Ga0302308, IMG submission 200531) | Peat permafrost microbial communities from Stordalen Mire near Abisko, Sweden - III_Palsa_E3_3 | ecosystem: Environmental > Terrestrial > Soil > Palsa > Peat permafrost | place: Sweden... | reverse complement strand
TTGCCGGTGTCACAAGAAAGTCAAACCTGCGGTAGAACTTGATCCTAATCTCTAAAAGGTGCTTATCTACATGCGACAATCAATGTCAACATTCTTGACCGGTTCTAGTCCATTGCGTGCAGCTATATCGTCAGTAGGCGTTAGGGCTGGAATCTCTAAAAAGTGCCGGGCACGTGATAAGACCAAAGGTCAACACGCAAAATGCTCGGGCAAGTATCGTGGCGGCGACAATCGTATCCATCAATGCCAATGCTCGTGTCATAGGATACAAATAAAGGCCGCTTGTGCTGTGGAGCTTGATCCGAATCTTTGAGATACTGTTGAGCATCGAATCATCATGAGCATAAATATTCTTAGACACGGAAAAGCTCTGGATGATAAACGGTACGAATTTGATTGTTCTCGTTGCCATTGTAGGTTTACAGCTCACCGTGTAGACGGAGTTGTCGAATCTGATTATCGCAATGGGACAATGCTGAGGGTTACATGTCCGGAGTGTAAAAATTCCAACTGTTATGCGGATCTCTAATGGCAGCTCAACTAACACAACTTGAACGGACGCGAGTTTATGTTGCGTTCAAGGCATGTCCCACATGCGGAGCGCATCGCGGAGAGATGTGTTTCAAGTTATCGAGGTTGGGTGTTCGTATCCCGTATAGACAGGGTTATCACTGGACACGTGGCCCTTATACCAGACGCTATCCATTGGATGGCAATTGGGAAAAGGAAAAAGCCCGCTATCAAAAATTGCGGCAACAGATCTTAGATCAGCGTGAGGTTATCGGTCATGAGTGATGGTTCAGTAGAAAGTAATGACGACCGCAATGGTCTGCTGGAGAAAACCGCCCGGGAGAAAGACTGTGAGATTGTGTTGCCTAAGGACAATGAGCTACAGCTGGACCTTGACAGCAAACAGGCACTCAGAGAGTTTCGTGAAACGTGGCTTATATGCTGCGACGCACCTGTGTTCAAAAATGCAAAGCTCACGTGGTGGAGATCCTCAGGCGGAAATGTTCATGTGGTAATCGCATTGGCGAGTAAATTACCACTTACTGTTGAGGATCGTATTCGTTGGCAGACAAGACTGGGCAGCGATCCAGTTCGAGACCGTGTAAGCCTCCAGCGTGTCGAATACGGTCACGACCGGCCAGTAGCACTCCTCAGGCCGCGAAATGCTGTTGTAAAGGATTTGGTAATCCGTCAACAACAAGTCAATATTGAATAGAATCAACTACTTACAGGTAGACGTATGAGAGTGTTGACATCTAATGTCAAGATTCTTTTGTGTTTACGTTACTCAAACGACTGCATCAGGCTTTCACCTCTCGCGTTACGGCGTATTTCCGTAAGCGTGAGATTGTGCGTGTGCTGAGAGCAACGCACATGGTGGAGCTGGCACAGACGCCGGTGCATCAACATCCCCAGCTCATAGCTCAACAGCGCCATGAAATTGAGGGAATACGAGCTGGGAAACTACCACTCGTGAATCGCCGGACATTAGCCAATACAGGCTTGCCGATCACGTTCACACGCATCAATGCTCCGGTAGCAAAACAAACTCCGTTATCGATGCGCCGATTCTCCCGCACGCCAGTACCATCACGGGCGATCAATCTAGTTAAGGCAGGCTTGCTTGGATTGAATTGGGAGATCCGGGCGATTGAGGGTAAGGCTAATCCTGATAATCCGGATGTCAAGGCTCGCATCAATATTGCGACCGACTGCATGAACAAGCCGAACGATGACGATTCGTTTCGCACGTGGATCGAACAGGTGCTCAACGACTATCTGATCTTTGGTATGGGTTGCACTGAAACCCAGGCGAATCCATTTGACAATCGTCCTGTCAAAATGTGGGCCGTTGACGGCAACACTATTCAGATTGTTGGTCAATGGAAAGAGTCTGAGAAAGACATTCTGCCGCGTTACGTGCAGCAGCTCCCCTACACGACAGCCACGAATCAAGGTGTGATGCTGTTCGATGACGAGTTGATGTGTATTCGTGACAACATCGCTACAGACTCACCATTTGGTTTTGGATGCTTAGAGATTGCCTATAAGTGCATTGCGGATTTGTTAGGAGCTCAACGTCAGGCGGGTAACGCAGCGTCGGACCAGCTGGGCAGGAGTATTTTCTGGTGGTCTGGAGCTGTAGCCCCGCAGGCAATGACGGATCTGCGCGATTACATCCAAGGTGAGCTTGAGGGTGCAGCTCGTTTGGGTATGATTGGCGGTGCTCCCAAGCCCGATCTGATCGAGACGAATCCAACGCAACCCAATGACTTACTGTTGCCGTGGCATGAAATGCTAATCCGGATGATTGGCAACTCATTCAATCTGTCTGGTATGGCGTTGGGTATCGAGCGCGATGTCAACAGAAATACAGGCGAAGTTCTTGATGACAAGGATTTTCGCTCAGCAGTAGTTCCGGTAGCCAAGCGTTTCCAAGAGGCGATTACACGTCGCATTATTCACGTCAAAATGGGTTGGGATGACCTTGAGCTTGTGTTCAAGGGTACCGAAGATCCTGACATGGAAACGAAGCTCGCTATCCAGCAGGCACGGTATCAGGCAAATGCTATGACTGGGAACGACATGAATGTAGAGATGGGCTATAAGAAAATCGACAGCCCATTTGCAGACATCACGAGCATTGAGTGCCAATTCTTGATGGCCTACATCGCCAAGCTGCCTGCTCAGGTCAATCCTAATGCGCCACCAATGCTCCCAGGCGGGCCGGGACAGCCTCCAATGGGACAGCCTCCAATGGGCCAGCCTGCTCCCGGTGGAGGTGGATTCAAGCCCAAGCCGCCTGTGGGCGTTAAACAGCTCAGTCTGCCTAAGCCCGGACCTCTCAAGCTGCCTATGAGTGCGAATGAATTGCTGGGAATGAACAAGACGTATCTGCGAGCACTACAGTACGCCAGTGTGTTGCCGAAATCGTCTATCGTTCTGGCTGATGCAATGGAGGCCGATCAGCCCGGTGTGCTCAAGGAACTTTCTGATGAGGTGTGGGACTATTTCGAGGAGTTGGCAGAGCGCGAGATCGACAAGAGTAAGTCGCGTAAGGCTACGCTCAGTAAAAAGTGGACGGACTTGGCTAAAAAGCGTTATGGTAGGGATGCAAAGCGGTATAAGAATCTCCACGAGCATGGTGGGTTCTTTGGATTACCGTTGAGCAGTGCTGCTGCATCCTCTCCCGTGAAAGCTCCCCGTAAAGTTGGCAATCGTCAACAAATTGGTGGGCGTCAAAAGAAAGTCAAAACGGGATTGAGGTACTAAGATGGCCAAGCTCATCACAATGTTGCGGGCACAAACCAGAACCTCAGGACTTACTATTGAGGCTGATGCGGCGCATCCCAATAAGCTCAAGTTTAAGGGCATATTAACGCGTTTAGACGAACCCAGCACCAAGCCTCCTCAGGGTTCGATGGAACATCTTATTCAGATGCCCTCGGATGTTGCCAAAAAGCGTCTAGAGACGTTGATTGGCATGGGTGTCAACTATGCGGAAAATCTGGATGCCCATGAGATCACACATAAGGTTGGCGTGATTGAAAAGGCATGGATCAAGGGCAACGCGTTATGGGTATCCGGTTATGTTTGGGTCGGGGACTTTCCCGATGCCGAAAAAGTTTTGTCGACTAAAGGACTAGGTATGTCTATGGAGTTGACACACGTGCTGGTGGAGGACAGAGATGCGGACCCTTGGGTTCTCAAAGACTTTGTTTTCACAGGAGCAACTTTCTTGCGTAAGACGAATGCCGCGTACTTCGATACTGAGGCTATTGCGGCATCCGCCTCTACATCAATTTTCATTACGACGGAGGCAGCGATGCCCAAGACGAATGCAACCACCCGTGCAGGCAGCAAAAAGCCTGTAATCAAATTGTCTGCTCAGGAGATCAAGCTCGCCAATCTTACGGCGGCGTCGGCCTCTGCGAGCATTACCAAGGCGCTAGGCACTCCGCTGGCATCGATTGCAGCCAGCCTCGACCGCAGCAACAAGGTTAACGAGGAGATCCTGGCACGCCTCAATGCCGAGGGCGACGATGAGGATGACGACGATACCATGGCCTCCGGAGACGGGGACGATGATGATAACGACGTTCTCGACGAAAAAGGCACAAAGGTAAAAGCAGGCAAGAAAAAGCCTGCCAAAAAGGACGACGACGATTCGGATGACGACTTCGACGAGGACGAGGATGATCCGGACGGCGACGATGACGACGATGAGGATGACGACGATGTCGATTCGTCCAATGCGCTTGTTGACGCTGCCACTGAAACCGGCACTGACCCCGATGCCGGGGATTGCGATGAACCGGGCCACGTGAACGAGGATGCTGAGGATCGTGGCAACACCACGACTCTTGAGGACAAACAGGGGCCGATCAAGAGTGCCAAAATGGCAGCTGCCAAGTACAAAAAGGCAGCTGGCAAGTGGAAAACCAAAGCGCTCAAGTTCTCTGGGCTTGCGAAGTCGTTACAGGCAGAGAATGCTCGTCTGCGGGCCAAGGCTGAGGCTGCTGGTACCAAGGTGTCGGCTGCGAGCCGTGAGGCTGTACGGCAGACTTTGACATCATCGGCGCTGACGATCCTCACAAAGAACGGTATGGACGCGGGCGATCTGCGGGCCTCGGGTCAGGCGCTCTCGACAGAGGAAGTCGACGCCATGCTCAAGAACCTGCCGCATCCTCTGGAGGTTGAGGATCGCATTGCATTCAAGCGCGAGCTACAGGCAGCTGGGCTCATGGTTGTCACCGCAGCTCGTAAGACTCGTGCGTAGTATCCCACTACTCTTACTTGTGAACTTTCTGTTGTAAGCAACACAAATTCGAGAAAGGTGGGATACCCCATCATGAGCAAAGCAATGTTTATAGACCGCATGAGTGCGGCGGCTACGTACCTGGGGCCGGGCGTGATCGAAGTCGATTCGTATCAGACTGAGATTACCGACCTTGTACGCCGTCGTTTCCAGTTCGGACAGCGCATCAAGCAGACTCGGGCAACCGGCCAGCCGTCGCGTTATTTCGAGCAGTTCACCATTCCGCTCGGTGAATTTACCAACCCACGGCAGATCGTCAGCGAGGCAGCTCAGCCGTCGCGTGGTGAGCGTGCCCTGAACCTGAAGGCCATCGTTTCGGCGATGAATTTCAGCTTGTTCGATGTTGAGGTAACGCAGCAGCAGGGTGAGTTTCAGGGCTTGCAGGCCAAGGATCTTACGGACCTCGTGAACGGCGTCATGTACACACATGATCTCGCTCTCTGGGCCGGTAATGACACCGATCTGCTTGCGAACACCACCACACAGTATGTGGGCTGTTCGGGACAGATCCTGCGTGGCGCTGAGTTGGCTAACATCGGCAACGGTGTGACCACGATCACGCCTGTAACCGGTTCCGGCATCGTGTCGGGAGCTTCGTCCATCGTCGATCAGATCAAGACTTACATTGCATCCATGGTGGCACGTGAGGATTACGAGGTGCTGCCTACCAGCATCTATGCAAATCCTCTCACCTGCGATCAGTTGGATCGTGAGGCCAAGCTGCTCAACCTGAACGTGGATAAGGTTCAGATCACTCCCGGTCTGGTGGTTACGGCCATCATGACGCAGGCGGGTTTGATTCCGATCATCCCCGATGCATCGATCAAGGTGTTCCCCCAGGGCAACGGCACGTTCCTGCACACGTTCTTTGTCACGACAGACAACATGATCGAGTACCACTACCTGACTGATCCAAATCCCCGTGTATTCCAGCTGGGACTGACGGGTAACTTGGGTGGTTCGTTCTCCGTCGTGAAGTTCGGAGCGCCGGTTGTTAAGGGTGCTCCGTATGCTCACGGCGCACTAATCATGATTCGGTAAAGCGAGTCGTGAATTACTTGTGATGCCGGGTGGGTTAGTTTCCTGCCCGGCATTTCAACAAGGTGAGCTGGGAACATTCGGCTTGCCATCTCCTTGTCAGACCGCGAACATCATGACGTTGGTTGCAGCGGCAAGTACGGCAATTGATGTGTTTTGTCAGAAACAGGATTCAGATGGTTACGGCTCTTTGGTCTATTCGACGTATACCGACATCGTGCCGATCAAGCGCAACAGCATACCTACGGTATTTCGGATCACCAAGCGGCCTATGGCAGCAGTTTCTGCTATCGATCTTGCGATGATAGTGTCCTCAGGTTCAGTGTTTGCCAGTTCGGCGACTGGTGCTATGGCAGATTTACAGCCGTACGACAATGGGGCCATAGCGTCGACGCAGACGCCCCTCAATACAGACCTTACGGGCGGTCTATGCTCGATCATAGCCATCTCAGGCAGGTTTGCTCCTACACGCCCAAGCCAAGTTCCAGAGATGCCCTTGAATTACATCAATCCCCTTGCGATAGGCGGTCTATATGGTGGTGTACCTCTTTGGTTTGCTCTTGACCCTACACTCTGTGACTATGACCCGAAAATGGGCCGAATCATGGCTCCATCCGGTCTCTATTTCACTCAGTTTAGCGAGATGTCCGTCACCTATACCTCAGGGTTCAATCCGTTTGCCATGCCGCGCAACATCAAACAGGCTTGCGCTAATATCGTCCAGAATATGCTTACCAAACCAATCCCGGGCGTTACAGCGGCAACGTATTCGCAGGCGGCGATGAGCTTGCAGTTCTCAAAGACGTACATCGACGACTGGACATGCATGCTGCTGCGTCCATATGTCAACACTATTTACGGTTAGGACTTACTGATGAGTTCATGTCCAATAGTCTCGTACGGAATACAAGCGATGCTGGATGCATCACTTACTGTTGCGGGTACTGGCTTGCCTGTGTACTACCGGGTTAAGAATGCACCACCCACAACAAATACAGCGGCTCAGGAGCATGGGTTCACGACATCAGCAGCAGTAGGCATAGGGGGTACGACCGATATCCTGATTAACCCACAACCATCGGTAAATGCAGTGTCGATGTTCAATATTGCTCAGAGTATGGGAAAGTTGAATGCTGAGTCCAAACAGTTTGTGATCTCGGACACGTTCGTAGATTTCATCCTAGCCAAGTATCCGGGGTTGATTGCCCAAGCCGATAACGTTTGGGATGGGTTCAATCAATTTGTAGGGCTTGTGTATAGCAACAGGCTTTACAATGTCGTTAGCTATGCCAGCAAGCAAATTGCCGGATCATCAGTAAGTTGGATTTTACGCTGTAGCGCAACTGGGCAAGAGTAAGTTGCTTGCTGGAGGTAGGGATGAAAGATACATTGAATGTTCTAGATTATGTGGTGGTCAAAACCCATATTCCTGGGTGCGGAGCCCAGATCACAAATGCCCAGATTGTAGCCCGTGATGGCGATAAACTTTCTGTTGTCGCAATGGGCTCTAAAGATGTTCGTGAGGTGTCAGCGGCGAACGTAGAGTCGTATAAATCTGTGTACGGGACATCGGTGCCGACACCCGGCGCTCGTCCCCTCGTAAAGCAATACTAAGTCAACTCACAGGAGAAACCACCATGGCAGTTCTTACGCCCCTCAAGAATCTTGCAGCCCCTACCGCGCTGACAATCGCTCAGAGCAACAACATCAACGGTCCCATCGGGGACGTACCCGGCATGATCCTGCTGGCTGTTGAACAGACCGAGGAACTCATTATCCTGCTCCAGAACATCGAGGCCCTCACGGATTCGACAGCTCCCGATCCTAACCTTGCGGTATTGACTGCCGCGATTACCAACCTGGGATAATCCTATGCCGGTACGAGTGCTCCAACGTCCAGCCTTGATTACCCGGATTAGAGCGTTGCCTGACCGGGTAAAAGCTGGTGTAGCAGTGAAAGGCTATGCTGCTCGCTATGCGTTGGTTTGGGAATGGGGCACTCTCCGGTTTAGCACTCCGGGTCCTAAAACGATGTACGGATCTAACCCGGATGGTGTGGGTACCAAGATATTCACCAAGACCGCACCGTCTGGTTACATTCGGATTCACAAGCAACAGTTTTATGGCATGGTGCAGTTAGCCGTCAAGAGTATTTCAGCCCAGCAAGCATTTAGTGATGGGACATACGCGGTGCAGCTCACAGACAATGCCAATCGTGCAGCAACAGAAATTGCTCAGATTATGGCCAAAGATGCCCCAATAGATACAGGTCTATTGCGGTCGTCCATCGTAGCTGTAGACGGTAGTGATGTTGACTCTCTCTTGCAGGCGTCTTTCCGCCCCTTATTGATTGGAGATTTCTCAAATGGTTGAGCCTATTTCTATTGCAGATCCGGTGACTATACCCGCAGTGATGAGCAACAAAAAGTTCTACAACCAGAATTTTAAAGGTGCGGATCTCAAGAAACGAGATTTGCGCCGGTCAACGTTCATGTACTGCACATTCGATGAGTGTGACATGACTGAAACAGACTGCACGGGATGCGAGTTTTTCGGCTCTAGTTTCAGACAGACGAATTGTCACCACACGAATTTCAAAGATGCCAAGTTGCACGCAACACTCTTTGAGCCTAGCGATTGTTACGGTATGACGATCACGCTGACATGCCATACGTTTCAGGACATGAAAATTGCTCGTGTTTGGTGGGATGGTCTGATGTTCTTTCTGTGCGGCCTCTTGATTCCGCCACGGGATGCTGAGGGGTTCGATCCGCGTGATGCAGTGATTTCCGCTTTGGGTCCTGAGTATTTCGTTCGTAACTCTGAAAAGTTCAAAGCAAGGAATTACTAATGCCCAACCCGACCCAGCAGATGCGCGACATGATCGACACATACTATGAGTATGTGAAAGGTCGTATCGTCAATGGTGATCCTGCTGGGAGCGGTTTGCCGCCGATCAACCCAGAACGCCAGTTTGGAGGCATTATCCAAGCTGAGGCATGGCCTCCTACAGACATCATCCTGGGTGGTCTGTATCTTACGATCCTCCAGATGACACCCAATATTCGGTTTGGGACACGCGGTAATCCCTATTACACAGTAGTTAGTCAGTGGCTATGGGCTAACCAGGGAACGGATTTGACGGCGACGCAGCAGGGAGCAAACCGGGGCAATCGATTCCCTGACGACGTGGCAATTCGGAATGAGCTCTTGCAGGCAAATTTTCCGTTGTTCACAGCGCTAAACTCAATTTCTGTTGATCCAGTTTCAGGTGATATCATCATGACGCCATACAGTCCTACACAAGTATGTCGTTGGACAGCATTAGCCTTTGGGCCGAAAACGTCTGGTACTGATGATTCGGGTGTTCTTTACGGTGCGGCGGCTGTGGATGTTAGTACATTCCAGCAACCCTTGACTCAGTAACCTACGAGGTCTGAAATGGCTAATCTGCCCAAGAGTTTATACCAGCCCCTCCGTCAAGGGATGCTGTCGGTTGGTGTGGGATGGCGTGCTTTTTATGCGCCGTTCAACACGGTAGCGGCACTCTCTACCCCATTCTCCACAATCGGGCCATCGATGCTGGACCTCCAGAATCAGGGACCGTTCATCGATTCGTCGCTGCCTGCTCACTGGAACGACCTTGGCTATGTCAAGGACGTAAAGGTCAGTCCGGCGACAAAATGGGGATCTATCAAAACCGGATATCGCAATGTCATTCGCGCTATGTACGCGGGTGATCTTGCCGAGACGTTCGAGGTTAAGTTCGCGGAGCGCTCGCGCATCGTGGATCAGATTTCGAGCGGCATGCAGGTGTTCAACCTGTTGTCCAACCCCGCATTCTCCGGTAGTGTTGCCGGGCCGCTGTCGGCCTCAGGCACAACAGCTATCCCCATGGGTGCCTCTGGGTACCTAGCTCTGGGCATCACAGGCACAGCGACCGCTGGGTTGCCTACCCTGTGCGTCCCAGCAGGCTCAGGTGCATCGTTCCAGGTCGGAGAGTACATCGTCTGCGATCAGAATTACACGCCCGGTACTGGTGGCTATGTGGGCGATGCTGCTGCATTGGCATTCCCCGGCATCGTGACGGATATCGACTTTATCCGTAAGACCTCGGATTACGTTGCTCGCGTTGTGGGTATTGTTCCAACAGTCGTTGCCGGTCAGGATGCATTGGTCCTCAACAAGGCGTTTGTTGGCGGCGGCAACAATATCATTGTCGGCAGCGCTACGTACGGTCCTACGGCTGGGGCTATGATCCAGCCGATCAAGGGAACAGTACGGCGCAACGGTGGCATCAAGATCAATGAGTGGTCGGCATTGTTCTTGCTGGAGACGGAGGATTTTTCACAGTTCGCTCTCTACTACCCGCGTGTAGCACCCAGTTCCATGAAGGGCTTGGCATCGGACGCTGTAACCGATACCTCTCTGTTCGATTGGAGCATGGATACGGAGTTTACCGCGCTCGGATTCGATGATCCAGTCGACGGCGAGACGGTGCTTTCGTACATGGCCTATTACCCGAATGCCAACCAGGACATTCAGATTTAGTTCTGGCTGCAACAGTAAGTCTCGTGTGTGGAGTGGGACGACCTATAAACCCCCACTCCACGACATACTCTTGATTGAGGTATCAAAATCATGGCATCCACTCGTAAGGCCGCTCCCCGCAAAGTCGTCGAAGCTCCGGTAGAAACTACTGTTGAGCAAGCTGCAACAGAAACTCCCCAACCTGCACCCACACCAGAATCTTACGTTGATTTGCTGAACGAACTGAACAAATTCATTCCAGAGGATAAGTTCGAGCACTTTGACAAAGTGTTGAGCAATTTCACGCAGCGTCGGATCAATCTTATTCGCCAGGAGATGGAGGCGAATTCCGCTCGTGAGATCGTAAAGATTCGGGAGGATCTGAATGCCAAGGTCAAGGAAACCGTCACAGCTAAGTTGGCAGAGATTGAAAGAGCTGCTGGTCCTTCATCGTCTGAGGATATGCGTAAACTCGTTACGCAGGAATATCTCAAGTTTCCTATCACTATAGTTTCTGTTGACGATGAGGATTTTGAGCAGACGCGGAATTTTACGATTCGCGAGATTTCCCAAACGGCCGAAAAACGGCTGGTATTAATGCTTGCTGATCGTATCGCTCCGCTCATGCAAAAGTTCGCTGGGATCAAGTTTACGGACGCTATGACCAACGCTGACAAGTTGCAAAAGGCTATCAAGGTAGCTCCGGAAATCTTGGACATTACAGCCGCAGCTTGTGTCATCGTCCTGAACCCGTACGGGCGTGACGCGGAAATTACTGTTGAGTGGGTGCAGCAACATGTCAGCTCTGCGCGACAGATGGCCTATATCGAAGCTCAGTTTATGGCTAACAGGATTCGGGATTTTTTTTACAGCGTCTCCCGCGTTTCCCAAGGGACGTAGAGGCAGACGAGAGTGCGAATCCGCAGGCAGCAGCGGCGGCATCTTGGATGGAGGCGTTGCACATGCCTCTGCGTGATATCGAGGATAAGTACACGCTGTCAGAGATCACCCTGATGGCGTGGCGCTCACAAGAGCAGGCTTATCAGATGCGTAGCAAAATGGCAGCAGCCCGTGCGAATACACCTCGTAAAGCTATTGATGCTGGACCTGTGAACAAGAACGAACAACGCATTACAGGACTCGAACAAGTTGCGGAATCATTCGATAAACCCCTAGAGGATAGTAAGGGCAATTTCACACTCAAGCATCAATCGGGTGAGAACGCAGCCAAGTTCTTAGCCTCCATGGGATTCGCGGTCAGCTCAATGGGTTAAAACAGGAGTAAGCACAATGGCCGATTTCAGTATGGATCAACTGCTGATGGCTTTCGACATCGACTTAACGCCGATGAAATCGAAAGCTGCGGATGCTGACAAGATTATTGACGAGTTAGAGGCAAAATGGTCTAAGTCGTCGTCATCTATGGCGTCTGCCGGTCAGTCTGTTGCGGCATCCCAACAGGAAACGAGTGCTGCTGTGTCAGAGGTTGTCTCTCAGACGCAGCAAGCCGTTACTGCGAGTAGAGAACAGACTGTTGCGGCCAAAGAAACTACTGCTGAGGTTCGTCAACAGATTCTCCAGGCTCAGGCACGTAAAGCTGCACTGTCAGCAGAAACTGCTGAAATCACGAAACAGACAGCAGAGCTCCGCAAGCAGCGTTTGGAGACTGCAACATCCGGGTCAGCCGGTGAGGGTAAGAGCAAGGGTGAGGGTGGCGGATCTGGCGTCATGGGCGTTGCCGGTGCTGGAATCAAGGATGTCACCAAGGGCATCTTTGGTGAGGGCCTAGCTAGTGAGGTAGCCGCTGGTGCTATTGCTGGTGAGGGAATAGGTGCAGCTCTCGCACTTATCAATGAGGGACTCACTAAGTTCGTCGAAATGATGAAAGACGCTGTAGAGGAATCCAGCGAACTTGCCCAGGTCAAAGCACGGTTTACCGCGCTGGCTGAGGGTGCCGGATCTGAAATGCCGTCAGCTATGGATAAGATGCGCGATGCTACGCGTGGTCTGATTCCTGATATTGATCTTGCTCGCGCTGGTATCGCGGCATGGCAAACTGGGTTACACCTGTCTGCCGATCAAGTGTCAAAGTTTACAGGCGCTGTAGTAAACATGGCACTGCATATGGGACGCGATCCTGTGCAGGCGTTGAAAGCTGCTGAGCAAGCAATGGCGACGGGTCGTGCTGCAAGCCTAGCCTATGAGCTAGGCGTGAGTCGTGCATCACTTTCTCTTGAGGGAATTGGGATGTCGGCACGCGGTGCTGCCGGTGCTATGACACAGACAGCTCACATGATGTCTGCTGTTGAGCAGATGTCTGCTAAAGCAGGTCCCGCGCAACTTACCTTGGCCAACAGTATGCAAGTGCTTAAGGTTGCAACAGAAAGTATGTTCGAGGAATTTGCGGCTGGTTTTCAAGGATCAGCTGGTATCAAGCAGGTAGGTACCGTACTCACGGATATAGCCGCAAAGTTCCACGATCTATCAGATGAGGTAAAGCCGTTTGGACTTGCATTCGGCGAATCATTCGGAGCAGCAGCTGACGGTTTAAAATCGATATTTGGTGCTTTGGGAGATGTCGTAAGTCTGTTCAGTAAGCTGTCCGGATTCTCAGAGATTTCCAAGCTATTTCACATTACCGGTCCTGATGGACAGGCAGTCAGTGGTTGGCGCTTGTTTGGGACAATTATTGTTGCGTTGGCTGGCAACATCGACATGATGGCGCGAGCTCTCAAAGATTCTCTTGACGTAGCACTGGCTGTGACAGATGCCAACATGCAACGAATGGCGGCTACATTCAAATTGGTTACAGACGATCTTATAGCTGTAGACTCAGCAATCGATACTATGACAGGCCGTTCTGCCAAGCTCAAGGCTATGGAGGCTGATGTAAAGTCGTTTGGTGGCGAGGTCAAAAATCTCAGTCAGCGATTCCAAGACTGGCAAGACCATATGATTACGTCCATCATTCCTTTGGATGCGATTATCACGTGGTTTGAAAATCTTGTGCCTAAAATACGTGCTGCAAACGACGAGGTAGGCGAGTTCATCAAAAAGTTCTCCGGTTTTGAATATGTAGCCGGACTGCTGAAATCAATCCTATCCGGCAAGAGTATTTCTGATGCTATTTCTACGATGGATAAGCAGCTGGCGAATTCTGGCAATTCATACCAGAAAAGCATGACCGATGCGAACCAAAAAGTGGTTGCAGCAGTCAAAGCTGGGGCTAAGGACATGTCCAATGCCGTGTCCGAGAACATGAATCGTATTAAGACAACACTAAGTGGTTCGGTTGAGGACAAGGCAACTCCAGATACTGTTGCACCGCCGAAACAGTTGCCGAATACTGGCTTGATGGAGGAGCTGGCTAAGGCCAAGGAGAAAATGGAGGAGGCGCTGGCTAAAGCAGCGCTAGAGCGGCAGTTAGCTGACAATCAGGCAGAACGTGATGCTAACGAATTGAGCTACAAGCAGGGTTTGGAAAGCCTTGAGGACTACATTGCTCAAAAGCGTGCGTTACAAGCCAAAGACTCAGCGGCGTCATTGGCTCAAATCAATCTCGACGAGCGTGCTCAGCTTTCTGAGGCTAAAGAGGCGTTTGCAGCCAAGATGCAGCAGCGCTCGGTGCTTGAGTCACAAATAAGTGCTGTTTCCACATCCAAGGACGGCGACGCAAAAAGCCGCAGCAATCAGATCACGGATCTATCGTCTCAGCTGTCACAATACAGCGGTGCCGATGAGATGTTAGCCGATCAGCTCAAAGCAATTACTGCTGAGGCTGATGCTAAGCGCTACGCACTAACAAAGAGCGACGGTACCAAGCTCGCTGATCTACAGGCACAATTGGACGCCGCGACCATGGCAGCGGCCCGAAAGACTGCTGACGGATTGCTCAAGCTCACGACGGATCGTATCGACAAGCAGCAAGCAGCAGAGAAAGCTCAATTCGAGCAAGGCCGGGTTTCTCCTGCTGACTATCAAACATCGCAGCAGAATGCCGCTGTACAAACGGCACAAGCGCAAGGCCAGCATGCTCAGAGTGTACTTGCGGCGTCACCCCAAACGCCTGCATCATTGGCTGCATACAACGATTCGATTGCCCAAGCTGCTCAGTCTTTACAAGAGAAAGTCACGCAGATTTACAGTAGCGCGACGACCGAACAGCTACAGTTCATTCAAAATGTGTTTGATCGTCAAGAGAAAGCTATCGACGTACAGTTAGCGTTCATCAAACAGTATGGGTATCAGTTCACAACTGGATCTGATGCTGCCGCACTGTTGCAGGCTGGAATCGCAGCAGCTAGTAAAGAGTTGCAGGCATACGAGGCCACATTCCAGCAGCT
>Ga0302308_10002548_pt1 | contig 14742 bp, 11 predicted proteins | sample III_Palsa_E3_3_FD_200531 | JGI IMG/M metagenome (GOLD analysis project Ga0302308, IMG submission 200531) | Peat permafrost microbial communities from Stordalen Mire near Abisko, Sweden - III_Palsa_E3_3 | ecosystem: Environmental > Terrestrial > Soil > Palsa > Peat permafrost | place: Sweden... | reverse complement strand
CAGCTCGATGAGGCGGGGCTCGGAGACGGTGCCGGTGCCGAAGGTGTCGACGCGGATGCTGACCGGCTCGGCTACACCGATCGCGTACGCGAGCTGAACTTCAACGCGCGAGGCGAGGCCGGCGGCTACGATGTTTTTCGCTACGTAGCGAGCCATGTAGGCGGCGCTGCGATCTACCTTGGTGGCATCCTTGCCGGAGAAGGCGCCGCCGCCGTGACGGCCCATGCCGCCGTAGGTGTCGACGATAATTTTGCGGCCGGTCAAGCCGGTGTCACCCATGGGGCCGCCGATGACGAAGCGGCCTGTGGGGTTGATGTGGTACTTGGTGTCGGCGTCGAGCAGGTTGGCGGGGATCACGGCCTGGATGACGTGCTCCATGATTTCGGCGCGGAGCTGCTCGTTGGTGAGGGTGCTCTTGGGATCCTTGTCGGAGAACTCGGCGTGCTGGGTGGAGATGACGACGGCGTCGACGCGGACGGGCTTGTGGTTCGAGTCGTACTCGACGGTGACTTGCGACTTGCCGTCGGGGCGGAGGTAGGGGAGCTTGCCGTTTTTGCGAACTTCGGAGAGCTTTTGTGCGAGCTTGTGGGCGAGCGAGATGGGGGTGGGCATCAGCTCGGGGGTCTCGTTGGTGGCGTAGCCGAACATCATGCCCTGGTCGCCGGCGCCGCCGGTGTCGACACCTTGTGCGATGTCGGGTGACTGGCGGTTGATGGTGGAGATGACGGCGCAGGTGTTGGAGTCGAAGCCCTTGAGCGCGTCGTCGTAGCCGATCTGGTTGACCGTTTCGCGGACGAGGGTCTGGAAGTCTACGTAGGCCTTGGTGGTGATCTCTCCGGCGACGACGACGAGGCCGGTGCAGGTGAGGGTCTCGCAGGCGACGCGGCTGTAGGGATCTTCGGCCAGGCAGGCATCGAGAATAGCGTCGGAGATCTGGTCGGCGATCTTGTCGGGATGACCTTCGGTGACGGACTCACTGGTAAAGAGGAAACGGTCGGTGTTGGTAGACAAAGCGGGAAGCTCCTTCGATCAGATAGCCGGACGCGCTCAGGTGAAAACAGAGCGCCCGACGACCGGCTCCTCGTGCTGCAAATTGCCACGGGCGTGGCGGCAGCATTGGTGTCCGGACGTTCTGCCGATACGATGTGCATCGTGTCGAGCGGAACCCTTTTATTCTACCTGCGCGGAGGGGGTGGGGCGAAGCGGGTGCAGCGAGTGGGGGGAATCGTGGGGTGAAGGGGGAGGGTGGGGGGTGGAACAGGTTCCCAGTTGTTCGTTGTCCGTTGTCAGATGAGATAGGTTAGGCGGTTTTGCGGCGGAGGATTTGGGCTGGGAGTTTGGAGCGGAGGGTTAGGAGGACTGCGAAGGTGGCGAGGAGCCAGGCTGTGCTGCCGACGGTGAGGAGGAGGAGGTCGGCTTTGTGGCCCTGGAGGGTGGGGTGGAAGTTGAGGATGGCGTGGACGGCGGCGTAGGCGGCGGCGAAGGCTATGAGGGCGGCGGCGAAGGCTCGGGCTAGTTCGGTGTATTCGAGGTGGGTGAGGGAGACTAGGCGCTTGCGGTGGAGGAGATAGGCGAGCGTGGCGGTCTGGATGAGGATGCCTATGTCGGAGGCGATGGCTAGGCCGGTGAGGCCCTGGAATTTGAAGAGCAGCCAGTAGAGAGGAACGGAGAGGAGGGTGATGACGGTGCCGGTGATGGCGGGGGTGCGGGTGTCGGATGCAGCGTAGAAGGCGCGGGCGTAGATGCCTTGGACGGCCCAGAGCGGGAGGGTGATGGAGAGGATTTGGAAGAGGTGGGTGACGCTGAGGACGTCGGCGTGGTTGAATTTGCCGCTCTTGAAGAGGTCCATGAGCCAGGGGGCTAGGGCGATCATCCAGGCGGCAACGAGCATGGCGACGGCGAAGAGGCGGGAGGCGGAGCGGCCTACGGAGTTGGAGAAATCGAAGAGGCGATTCTGTTGGAAGAGGGAGGCGAAGAAGGGGAGAGAGGCTGCTCCGGCGGCTGCTCCGATGATGTTGAAGGGGGCGTTGAAGAGGTCTTTCGCGTTACCGATCAGCGTGATGCCGCCGTGCTGGACGGAGGCGAAGTATTTGAGGAAGATGCCGTCGAACATGACGAGCGAGACGCCGATCATGAGGGGGAGAGAGAGCTTGAGCCACTCGAGGAAGGCGGGGGCTTTGAAATTGACGCGAGGGGTGTAGTGGAAGCCGGTGCGGAAGGCGCCGAGGGTGTTGAGGACGGCAGAGCCGATGAGGACGCCGGCTATTACGCCGATGGCGAGGGAGTAGATGCCGAGGCGCGTGTGCAGGAGGATGGCGCCGAGGATGATGCCGCCGTTGTAGATGAGCGGGGTGAAGGCCTGGTAGATGAAGATTTTTCGGACTTGCAGGCGCGAGCTCATCACGCTGCCGATGAAGAAGAAGAGTTGCGCGGGAAGGATGATGCGGGTGAGAGCGGTGCAGAGGGCGGCGCGGACGGGGTCGGAGCGGAAGCCCTTGTTGGCTAGCCAGACGTATTCGGGAGCGAAGATTTCTGCTAGCAGGACGCCAGTGCCGAGGACGACGAGCATGGTGGTGAGGATGACGGAGAGAGCGCGGTCGCCACCTTCTTCGTCGCCGGCTTCGCGGTAGCGGTTGAGGATGGTGATGAGGGAGATGGAGGCGGCGCCGCCGATGAGGAAGTAATTGAGGAGGTCGGGGAGTGTGAAGGCGGCGCGGTAGGCGTCCTGGGCGGCGCCTGCTCCAAAGAGGGAGTTGACGTAGCGGATGCGGACGAGCGCGAGCAGGCCTGAGCCGAAGGAGCTCAACATGAGGAGGATGGCGGCTGAGCCGGCGGTGTGGGTCTTGCGCGTGGGCGAGGTGGAGGTCATGGACTGCAGGTTGGTTCTCAGTTGTCAGTTTGAACCATTTGGCGGTCGAACGCTTACGAGCCGCCAGCCACTCAGAACTGAGATCTGAGAACCAAAATCTGACGGGACAACCTGTCCTGAGTAGAACGGAGGCTACTCGGAGGGGAAGAGGTCGCCCTGATCGACGAGGCGGGGGGCTTTGGCGTCGGGCTTGGGTTCGAGGACGAGGCGGGGGCGAGGGGATTTTGGCTTGGGTTCGATGGGCGCGGGCGGCGCGGCGGCGATGGGCGCGGGGTGGTTGGGGAAGGCGGGGCTGGCGAGGAGGTCGGCGAGAGAACGGAGTTCGGCGCGAAGAGCGGAGACTTGGTCGCGGCGGTGGGCTTCCTGGCGGATGGTCTCGCCTACGTCGACGGTGGAAGCGAGCGCTGGCGCAGGAGTTGGTGCGGGAGCGGCGGCGAGCTGGGTGGCTTCGGGAACGTCTTTGGTTCTGGATTCGGTGGAGAAGACCTGGCGGGCGCCGGGGATGGTGTAGCCCTGTTCGTAGAGGAGGCTCTTGATGCGGAGGGCCATCTCGACGTCGCGCTTGCGGTAGAGGCGCTGGCCCGTGCCACCCTTGTTGGGCTTGAGCTGCGGGAACTCTGTTTCCCAGAAACGGAGAACGTAGGCAGGGACATCGCACAGCTTGGCTACATCGCCAATGCGGAAGTAGAGCTTGTCCGGAATGACGGTTGGCTCGGGTGCAACTGCTTTGCGGATTGGATGATGGGCGGTCACTGCTATCTGAGTTACTAACGTATAGGATCGCAGACCGATCGAACTAGTGGTAAGGGCGGTTCCGCCTATGGTTCACCTTTGGGTTCCCCCGGTATCAGGTTGATTAACCCAGGCTCGAGGGTTACTTGAAGAGTTGGGCGGGGATGGTGCGGAGTGGGTTGTTTGCCGGAGTCGACTTTGCGGTTGATAAAAGCGAGGCGTTGCGAGGAAGGCTGAGTTCTGCGAGCTGAGACGGTTGTCCTATTTTGGACTTGGGGTAGCGAGCTCATTCATTCGGGAGAGAAAGAGCTTTAGGGTGGGGGATGGGTTGGCTTTGCGGTAGCCAAGAGAGAGGTCGATGGTGGGGCCTGCGCCTTCGAGAGGGCGCGTGGTGACAGCGCGCGGAAGGAACCGTTGGGCATAGCGTGGGAGGAGAGCGATGCCGCCGGTAGAGGCGATGAGGGACATGACGCCGCCGAGGTTATCTACCTCGTGGCTTGGCCGGATGTGGACGCCGTTGTCGTGCAGAAACTTGTCGATGGTGCGGCGGAGCGCGGGCTGTTTGCCGGAGATGCTGAGGGCGGTTCCGGAGACGCTGATGAAGGTTTCGCCTGCGAGCTGCCGAAGGTTAATTGAGCTGCTGGCGGCGAGCGGATGAGCGGAAGGCAGGAAGACTTCGAAGGATTCTTCGAGGAGGGTTCGGAATTCAAGGTCTTCGCTGCCGTCATCGCGGCGAAGGAAAGCGACGTCGATGCCTCCGTGCAGGAGAGCGGCGGCAAGCTGGGGAGAGTTTTGGGTGGAGATGACGACGTGGATCTCGGGAAGTTCGTCGCGAAGGAGTTTGAGCGCTTCGGGAAGCCAGGTGGTGTCGTGACCGATCATGAAGCCGAGGGCGAAGGAAGGCCTGGTGGGATAGGCGATCTGCCGGGCTGACTGGACGGCGGCTTCGGCTTGCGAGAGCATGACGCGGGCGTGGTCGAGGAAGACTCTGCCGGCGGGGGTTAACTCGACGCCCTTGGCGCCGCGGACGAAGAGCGGGGTGCCGATCTCGTTTTCCAGATCGCGGATCTGTCGGCTGAGGGAAGGTTGGGTGGTGTGCAACTTTCCTTCGGCAGCGAGCTTGAGGCTGCGTGCTTCGGCGACGGCGACAAAGTAACGGAGATGTCTGAGTTCCAACGGGCACCTCTGCCTAAAAAGCATATCCCCTGAACTAACAAAGCAATTTTATCTGGAGCGTGGGAGGGCTATGTTCGGGTAACTGTCTTTCGCGGGCAGATTCGTTTACAGAAAGGTGGAAAGAGATGACTGAGACCTTGAAGGGGAAAGTGGCGATGGTAACGGGAGGGTCGCGCGGGATTGGCGCAGCGATCGCGAAGCGTTTGGCGGGCGAGGGTGCTAGCGTGGCGATCACGTACGCAAAAGACGCGAGTTCCGCAGCAGTGGTGGTGAAGGCGATTGAAGACGGTGGAGGCAAGGCGATTGCGATCCAGGCAGACGCCCTGGATCCAGAGGCGATTCGCGGGTCGGTAGACAAGGCGGTCGCGGCGCTGGGCAAGCTGGACGTGCTGGTGAACAATGCGGGCACGGCGATTCCAAAGGCGTTTGTGGACACCACGCTGGACGAGATGGATCACGTGATTAATCTGAATATCCGCGGCATGTTTGTGACGACGCAGGCGGCATTGAAGCACATGAATGACAACGGCCGGATTATCATGATTGGTTCGTGCGTGGGAGAGCGGAATTTGACGCCGGGGCTGGCGGCGTACGCGGCGACCAAGGGCGCGGTGAAGATGTTTGCGCAGAGTTTATCGAGGGAGGTAGGCGATCGCGGCATCACGGTGAACAATGTGCAGCCGGGGCCCATCGATACGGACCTAAATCCTGCGGCGGGAGAGTGGGCAACACCGCAGAAGGCGGTGACGGCGCTGAAACGCTACGGCACAGTCGCGGAGGTTGCGGCACTTGTCGCGTTTATCGCCGGGCCGGACTCGGGATACATTACGGGGGCAAATTTGACGGTGGATGGAGGCACGAACGCCTGAACGTGGGTGCCTCCTTCTAAGAGAGTCGAACTAGCTTTTGAGGGGTTGGCGGCGGGTTGCTTTGGCGGGGTTGCGGGCGGCGCGTTCGTACTGGACGGGGTAGCTGGCGGGTTGGTGGAGTTGCTCGGCGGCGCGGAGGGGCCAGTAGGGTTCGCGGAGGAGTTCGCGGGCGAGGAGGACTACGTCGGCTTGGCCGGTGCGGATGATCTGGTCGGCCTGGGCGGGGTCGGTGATCATGCCAACGGCGCCGGTGGCTAGGCCGGTTTCGCGGCGGATACGGTCGGCGAAGGCTACTTGATAGCCGGCGCCGATGGGGATTTGCTGGCGGGGGTCGTTGCCGCCGGAGGAGACGTCGAGGAGATCGATGCCTTCAGCTTTGACGAGGCGGGCGAAGTCTACGATTTCGTCGGGGGTAAGACCGCCGTCTACCCAGTCGGTGGCGGAGACGCGGACCCAGACGGGGAGGTTGGCGGGGAAGGCTGCGCGGACGGCTCGGATGATTTCGAGGGGGAACTTTGCGCGGTTGGGGAAGGAGCCGCCGTAGTCGTCGGTACGGGTGTTGGAGAGGGGCGAGAGGAACTCGTGGGCGAGGTAGCCGTGGGCGGCGTGGACTTCGGCGAGGAGGAAGCCGGCGGCGATGGCGCGGTGGGTTGCGGCGGTGAAGTCGGCGATAACTTTGTCCATGCCGGCGCGATCGAGGGCGTGGGGGAGAGGGTACTCGTCGTGGAAACGGAGGGCGGAGGGGGCGACTACGTTGGTCCACCCGCCTTCGTCGGGCGAGACGTTGTGCGAGGGCGTGACCCAGGGAACGGACATGCTGGCTTTGCGGCCGGCGTGGGCTAGCTGGATGCCGGGGACGGCGCCGTGGGCTTTGAGGAAGTCGGTGATGCGGGTTAGGAAGGGGATGTGGTCGTCGAGGTAGATGCCGAGGTCGCCGGGGGTGATGCGGCCTTCGGGGCTGACGGCGGCGGCTTCGGTGATGACGGTGCCGGCGCCACCGACTGCGCGGCTGCCGAGGTGGACGAGGTGCCAGTCGTTGGCGTGGCCGTCTACGGAACTGTACTCGCACATGGGCGAGACGACGATGCGGTTGGGGAGGGTGATGCTGCGCTGCGGGAGCGGGGTGAAGAGGGTGGCGGGCATGAGGGGTTAGATGGTGTGAGGGGGGTAGAGGGCGCAGAATGGGAGGGCGCGCCGGATGGGATGGTGGCGCGTCCAATAGAATGTGAATGCCGTGTCTACTACGAATGCAGCGGTCTTGCCGCCCGAACCCGCGCCGCCTGAGGTGATTCATCAATGCCCGTCGTGCAGCCATTGGCTGCCGGAGGGTACGCTCGCGTGTCCTGATTGCCAGACGCTGACGTATGGTGTGCATCTGGGCGAGATTGCGCGGTCAGCGCAAGAGTTGGAGCAGGAACAGAAGTGGGTGGAGGCGCGGGAGCGGTGGCGGTCGGCGCTGGCTTGGCTGCCGGAAGAGACACCACAGGCGGCGAGTGTGCAGCAGCGTATCGCGGGGATCGATGCGCGGCTGAAGGCTGCTGATGATACGAAGGCGAAGTGGACGAAACGGCTGGGACCGTTTGCGCCGATTGCGCTGTTTTTGCTGAAGATCAAGTCGCTGCTGTTTCTGGTGTTCAAGTTGAAGTTTTTGTTGGGCTTTTTGACGTTCTTTGCAGTCTACTGGGCCGTCTTCGGTTGGCAGTTCGCGGCTGGGATCATGGCCTGCCTGTTTGTGCACGAGATGGGGCATTACGTCGCGGTGAAGCGGCGCGGGCTGAAGGCGGACCTGCCGATGTTTCACATGATGGGCGCGTATGTGCGCTGGTATGGGCAGGGTAGGTCGCTTGAGGATTTGGCGATGATCTCGCTGGCGGGGCCGATGTATGGCGTGATTGCGGCGTTTTTTTGCTACGGGCTTTTCCTAGCGACTCACCTGATGATCTTCATGGTGTTGGTGAATGTTGGGGCCTGGATTAATTTTCTAAACCTGCTGCCGTTGACGATGTTGGGATGGGATGGCGGGCAGGCTACGTTTGCGATGTCGCGGCTGCAGCGCGGGCTGATTGCGGTGACGTGCGGGGTGCTGTTTGCGTTGTCGATTACAAATGGAAAAGTGTTTGGGCCGTCGACGATCTGGCTGTTTTTGTTTGTGGGGCTGGGGATGGTGTGGCGCTGCTTTACGAACGACGAGCCGGAGAAGCCGAGTACGAAGACGTTTCTGTACTTCCAGGCGCTGGTGCTGGTGTTGGGCGTGATTGTGTATCGGACGCAGTTTGTGGGGATGGACGCTCCGGTGCGGTAAGAGGCGAGTGATCTCATCGGGTGTCTCCGTCCGTTAGCGAGCAACAGCAGATTCCCGATGGAAATGACAGAAAGAAAAGCAAGAGCGTCGGGTAACTGATTGGAATAGCGCTAGCTGTAGACGATGCGGGGCGTTGCTTTGCGGATGACGCGGCCGAGGATGATGGAGCGCTCGTTCATGCGGGTGAGGGTGAGGCGGGCTTTTTTGAGCAGGTCGGCGGGGACGACGACCACCAGGCCGATGCCCATGTTGAAGGTGCGGAACATCTCGTCGTGATCGAGGCCGCCGAGTTCCTTGAGGTGCGTAAACAAGGGGGGTGGATCCCAAGCCGAGAGGTCGACGTGGGCGGCGAGGCCACGGGGGAGGATGCGGGGAAGATTTTCCGTGAGGCCGCCACCGGTGATGTGCGAGAAGCCGGTGACGACCTCTGCCTGGATGAGCTTGCGGATGGGCGCGAGGTAGCTGCGGTGGGGGCGCATGAGGGCGGCGCCGACCTTGTCGCCGAGCTCGTTGATGTACTGGTCGGGGCGGTAGTGGGCGGTTTCGAGTAGCAGCTTGAGGGCGAGGGAATAGCCGGTGGTGTGAAGGCCGTTGGAGGGGAGGCCGAGGAGGCAATCGCCTTCCTTGATGGCTTCGCCCGTGATGAGGCGAGGGCGGCTGACGACGCCGGTCATGAAGCCGGCGAGCTCGTACTGGGTTTGGTCGTAGAGCCAGGGAGTTTCGGCGGTTTCGCCGCCGAGGAGGGCGCAAGCGTTGGCCTTGCAGGCGTCGACTAGGCCGCTGATGACTTGCTGAACGATGTCGGGGTCGAGGTAGCCGGCGGCGAAGTAGTCGAGGAAGAAGAGGGGCGTGGCGCCTTGCACGGCGATGTCGTTGACGCAGTGATTGACGAGGTCGGCGCCGATGGAGGAGTGGAGGCCGAGCTGGATGGCGAGCTCGAGCTTGCTGCCGACGCCGTCGGTGGTGGAGACGAGGACTGGGTCGGGAAAGCGCTCGGCGTCTAGCTGAAAGAGGCCGGCGAAGCCACCGATTTCGCTGAGGACGTGCTTGTTGAAGGTGCGGCGGGCGAGGCCCTTGATGCGGTCGTTGGCCAGGACGTGGCGATCGGTGGAGATGATGGCGTGGTCTTCGCTGCGGAGGGCGCGGGTTTCTTTATGGGCGAAGGACGTTTTGGATGGTGGCTGTGAGGCGGCAGAGCCTTCACGCGGCGGTTGCTCATCGTTGCCGAGGATTGATTTTGCCACGGGGGTCGCCTTCACTTGCTGGATGGGTGCAGAGCAAGTTTATCAGCCGGATTTCAGGGCGACGTGTCTGGGGTCACTTCTATCGTGTCTGGGGTCACTTCTATACTTGTGGATATGAGCATTTCTTTTGCACGGTCGGCGGAATTACAGAAGCGCGCTGAGGGGTTTCTGCCAGGTGGTGTGGATTCCCCGGTGCGCGCTTTTCGCGCGGTTGGCGGACATCCGCCGTTTGTGGAGCGGGCCGAGGGCGCTTATCTGTTCGATGCGGACGGCAATCGGTTTGTGGATATGTTTGGGTCGTGGGGGCCGATGTTGCTGGGGCACGCGTTTCCGGCGGCGGTGGCGGCGATTCGGGAGGCCGCGGGGAAGAGTGCGTCGTTTGGTGCGAGCACGGCGGCGGAAGCGGATTTAGCCGAGTTGGTGCAGCGGTGTTATCCGTCGGTGCGGAAGATGCGGTTTGTGAGCTCGGGGACGGAGGCTTGCATGTCGGCGATACGGGTGGCGCGCGGATTCACTGGGCGGCCCTTCATTATTAAATTTGAGGGCTGTTATCACGGGCATGCGGACGCGCTGCTGGTGAAGGCGGGGAGTGGCGTGGCGACGTTTGGGATTCCGGGGTCGGCGGGCGTGCCGGCTGAGACGGTAATGCACACGTTGGCGCTGCCGTATAACGATTTGGCCGCGGTGGAGGCGGCGTTTGAAGCGCATCCTGGGCAGGTTGCGTGCGTGATTCTGGAGCCGGTGGTGGGAAATATGGGAACGGTTTTGCCGGAGCCTGGGTATTTGAAGGGGTTGCGGGAGATTACGTGGAAGCATGGGGCACTGCTGATTTTCGATGAGGTGATGGTTGGGTTTCGGCTGGCGGCTGGTGGGGCGCAGGAGTTCTTTGCGGAGGAGATTGGTGGGCTTCCGGATTTGACTACGCTGGGGAAGATTGTTGGCGGAGGATTGCCCGTGGGCGTGTTTGGCGGGCGCGCGGATGTGATGGATTGTCTCGCGCCGCTGGGGCCGGTGTACCAGGCGGGAACGTTGAGCGGGAATCCGCTGGCAATGGCTGCGGGGATTGCTACGCTGCGCGCGATTCTGGAGGGGCAAGCGGAGATTTATCCGAAGCTGGAGGAGACGACTACGGCGATTGCGGAGGGTGTGGCGAAGCTGGCTGCGCTCGAAGGGATTGCTATGACGACGAACATGGTGGGGAGCATGTTCACGTGGTTCTTCACGCCGCAGCGGGTAACGGATTTTGCGAGTGCGGCGACTTCAGATACGGCTATGTTTGCGCGGTTTCATCGCGGGATGTTGGAGAGAGGGGTGTGGCTGCCGCCTAGTCAGTATGAGGCTGCGTTTGTGAGTGCGGCGCATGGGGAGCGCGAGGTGGAGTTGGTGTTGGAGGCGGCGAAGGGGGCGTTGAAGGCGGCGGTGAGCTGAAGCAGCGGAGAACAAGCAACGGCAAAAGCGAAAGACAGGGGGTCTCTCCACTACGCATCACGAAAAGCAAGAGCGTGATGCTCCGGTCGAGATGACGAAGTTGTGGGGAGAAGAGCCGTTAGGAGTGGGGGTTGTTGGCGGCGGCCAGGAGGAAGACTAGCGGGGCGTTCCAGTTGATGGCGATTTCGTTCATGGAGTAGGCGCGCTGGTCGTCTAGCCACATGCGCATGGGGGGGGATTTGGGGAGGGCGTCGGCGATGACGTCTCCGCCGTGGGCGTTGGGGCCGCCGGAGAGGAGGCCGGGCCAGGGGGCGGCGATGCCGTCGGCGGCGCTGGGGCGGTGGTGGGGATGTTGGAAGGGGCGGTGGCCTAGTTGCGTGACCCAGGAGACTCCAAAACAGTTGCGGCCGAGGAGGTAGTGCAGGTTGGAGAGGGCGGCGTTGAGGGTGGTGGGGCTGGGTTGGAAATGGTTGGCGACGAGTAGGAGGAGGGACTGGTTGCCGGCGTTGGAGTTGGAGCCCCAGTGGTAGTCGTCGAGGGAGAGGGTGTTGCCGTAGCCGCTGGTGTGGATGCGGGTGATGAGTTCGGCGGCGGCGGCTTGGGTGGCTTGCTGGATGGCGTCGACGACGGGACTGAGCTTGTGCCGGGGTGCGAAGGCGTAGGCCCAGAGGCCGAGGGAAGCTACGTTGTTCCAGGAGGGGACAGTGATTTTCAGGTTGGGGAGGAGAGGCTGGATGGATTCGAGGAGGGCGGATTCATACTGCGATTCCAGGGTGGTGTTGTAGAGCTCGGCGGAGGCCCAGAGGAGCTCATCGGTGCAATCGGTGTCACCGTATTCTCCCGTGAGGACGGTGGGGGGATTCTTGAAGATAACGTTGGGGTGTTCGCGAGTCCAGGTCCAGGCGAGGCGGGCGGCGGCTAAGCAGCGGGCGGAGAAAGTTGGGTCGAAGGGGCGATAGCAGCGGGCGGCGATGGCCATGACGGCGCCGAAGTCGGCGGTGGCGCAGGTGCTTTTGTAGGGGGCGGCGCCGGTGCCGATGATCTCGCTGGGGAGGTGGTCGTCCTGCGGCATGATGAAGGCGCAGAAGTGGAGGCTGGTTTGTTTGTGCCAGACGCCGCCGTCGGTGGGGTCCTGGAGGGAGAGCATCCAGTTGAGGTTCCAACGGATTTCGGCGAGGAAGTCGGGGAGGGCGGCGCCGGATTCGGGGATGTTGAGGCTGAGGGTTCGGAGGGCGTTGGGATAGAGTTCCCAGGCCCAGAGGAGGGTGGCGGTGGTGATGCCGGAGTTGACGATGTAGCGGCCGTAGTCGCCGGCGTCGTGCCAGCCGCCAGTGTTGGGGACGGAGCCGGAGCGGTCGGAGGTGGGGTCAAAGGCGCCGTCGTGATGGCAGGCGGGGTGGTGGTAGCCGTTGCCGAGGTCGACTGCGCAGCCGCAGCGCTGGCCGTAGTAGCCGCGGGTGGTGAGGCGGAGGGCTTCGGCGTAGACAGTGGGGGCGATGGTGAAGGTGTCGGAGAGCGTGCCGGCTACTTCGAGTTGGTAGATGCCGGGGGTGGTGACGGAAGAGAAGTCGGCTTGGGAGGTGGTGTCTCCGGAAGCGGCGTCGAGGGTTGGGGTGGAGAGCTTGCCTTCGAAGACGATGGTCTGGTTTTGAGTGCGAACGCGGAAGTTTGTTGGAGGCGTTTGGGCGGAGAGTTTGGCGAGGAGGATCGTCGCGAGCTTGGCATTGTTCGGGAGATAGCCTAGCTGGTTGAGGAGGACGGGCGGTGCCGTGTAGGTAGAGGCGAGGGGCGCTTGCGCGAGGGCGTGGAGATGATGTGGGAGCGTCGAGGCTGCAGCGGCAGCGCCGAGAGATTTGAGGAAGGAGCGACGTTGGATTGGCTTGGTGGGAATCATCGGGCGCTCCGTTGTTCACGGCTAAGGTGCGGAGGATTTGAGTTAGACGGACTCGCGGGCGGACTTCCAGAGGTCGATGTTGCCGTCTTGCGCGTGGTCGTCGATGGATTTTAGTTCTGCGTCGGTGAACTGGAGTTTTTGGAGGGCATCGAGGGAGTTGTCGAGCTGCTCGACGTTGCGGGCGCCGATGAGGGCTGAGGTTACGCGTTGGTCGCGGAGGACCCAGGCGATGGCCATCTGGGCCAGGGACTGGCCGCGGGATTGGGCGATGTCGTTGAGGGCTCGGACGTGTTTGAGATTGGCTTCGCTGAGGAGATCTTTGGAGAAGGAACCTTGCTCGCTGGCGCGGGAGTCATGTGGAACCGCTTGGAGATATTTGTTGGTGAGCAGGCCCTGGCCCAGGGGAGAGAAGGCGATGCAACCGACGCCGAGTTCGTCGAGCGTGGAGAGGAGTTTGGATTCGATCCAGCGGTTGAGCATGGAGTAGGAGGGCTGATGAATGAGGAGAGGGACGCCTTGCTGCTTGAGGATTTTTGCGGCTTCAATGGTGAGCTCGGGGCTGTAGGAAGAGATGCCGACGTAGAGGGCTTTGCCCTGGTGGACGGCTGAAACGAGAGCGCCCATGGTTTCTTCTAGGGGGACGTCGGGGGTGGGGCGGTGGGAGTAGAAGATGTCGACGTAGTCGAGGCCCAGGCGTTGGAGGCTGTCGTCGAGTGAGGCGAGGAGGTATTTGCGCGAACCGCCAATGCCGTAGGGGCCGGGCCACATGTCCCAGCCAGCCTTGGTGGAGATGAGGAGTTCGTTGCGGTATGGGCTTAGATCTTTGCGGAGGATGGTGCCGAAGTTTTCTTCGGCTGAGCCGTACGGAGGGCCGTAGTTATTGGCGAGGTCGAAGTGGGTGACGCCGCGATCGAAGGCTCGGCGGACTACGGCGCGACCGGTTTCGAAGACGTTGTCGCCGCCGAAGTTTTGCCAGAGGCCGAGCGAGATCGCGGGGAGGACGAGGCCGGAGCGGCCGCAGCGGCGGAAGTTCGCCACTTCGTAGCGTTGGGCATCGGGGATGTAGGTCATGCTGGGCTTCCTTGGAGTGCAGGAGGGCTAGTGGGTGGGGCTGGAGGCGGTGAAGTCGGAGCAGCAGGGCTTGGAGACGGGCTGGAATTCCATGAGCTCGACGCGGGTGCCGTCGGGGTCGTAGAGGTTGGCTTGCCACTTGCCGTCTTTGCCCATCTGCGGGCCGTCGTGGCGTGGGGGAAGGCGGTCCTGCTGGTAGAGGGTCTGGACGGCCTGCTCCATGTTGGGGACGCCGAGGGAGAAGTGGTTGAGGACGCCGATCTCGCGCTCGCTGACGTGATCGACGGGGGTATCCGAGCCGTCGCCGACCATCATGTACTCGAGCCAGTCGTTGCCGTCGGGGACTTGCTGCGAGATCCAGTCGAGGGCTTCGGGTTTCATGGCTCCATACCAGTAGGGGCGGAAGCCGAGGATCTCGCGGTAGAAGTGGTCTTCGTCGGCGCGGTTATGCACGAGGTAGCCGACGTGGATGATGCGGCTGCTGATGGGGAGGGTGGTGATCGCGACGGCGTGGGTGCGGGTGGGCTGGAGGAACTGGACCTTATTGCCTTCGGGATCCTGGGTGTCGAACCAGTGCGCGCCGTCGGTGGAGGTGTTGAGTTCGGAGAGGTGGGCGACGTTGTGTGCGGCAAGGTAGCTGCGGAGGGCGGCGGCGTCGGGCGTGGTGTAGGCGACGCAGGCCATGCGGCTGAGGGTGTGGTCGGCGGGGAGGGGCAGGACTTCTACGAACTGCGTGGGGCTGAAGTAATAGCGGGCACCGGCGGGGTCTTGGGGGTCGGGGGCCTTGGTGGCGCCGAGGATGTGGCCGTAGAAGTTGTCGGAGGCGGCCATGTCATGCGCGTAGACGCACATGTGGGAGATGCCGGTGATGGCGGGGCGCGGCTGTTGAGCGAAGGCTGTGAGGGGCGCGAGGCAGAGTGCGGCGACGAGAGAGAGGATTTTCATGGGTTGGGCCACTGTCCTTATACGAGCGAGGCCAGTATACGGACGCACAGGGAGCGCTTGCAGGCCGCAGGTCAGTCGGGATCGGTGGGGGTGGGGAGGGGGGTGGCTAGCTCGAGGTGATCGAAGCGGCGCCAGCGGTAGATGAGGACGGAGAGGATCCAGGCGAGGGCGAAGAGGCCGATGATGAAGTAGCCGAGGACGCCGAAGTTGTT
>Ga0302308_10002546_pt1 | contig 14756 bp, 14 predicted proteins | sample III_Palsa_E3_3_FD_200531 | JGI IMG/M metagenome (GOLD analysis project Ga0302308, IMG submission 200531) | Peat permafrost microbial communities from Stordalen Mire near Abisko, Sweden - III_Palsa_E3_3 | ecosystem: Environmental > Terrestrial > Soil > Palsa > Peat permafrost | place: Sweden... | reverse complement strand
CTGGACGCTGACGATCGACGGCGCGGTCCAGGAGCCCTACACGCTGGACTGGGCGCAGCTGATGGCCGAGCCTCAGCGCGACTGGGACGGTGACCTGCACTGCGTGACGCGGTGGTCGAAGTTCGGGATGCGGTGGCAGGGCGCCCCGGTCGCCGACCTGATCGCTCGCGCGCGGCCGCAGGCGACCGCCACCCATCTGCTGGCGCACAGCTACGGCGGCTACACGGCCAACCTGCCGCTGTCAGACGTGCTCGAGCACCCGGCGCTGATCGCGCACCGCGCCGAAGGAGAGCCGCTTGACGCCGAGCATGGCGGACCAGCCCGGCTGTTGGTGCCGCATCTGTACCTGTGGAAGTCGGCGAAGTGGGTGACGCGACTGGAGCTGCTCGACCACGATCAGCTCGGGTTCTGGGAGCGCAACGGGTATCACCACCGGGGCGACCCGTGGCGCGAGGAGCGCCACAGTGTGGACGACTACGTCGCCCGGGCGATGCGCCGGCAGGTTCGGCGGGACGCTCGCTGAGCATGACGACCGGCATCCGCCGCGGCGCCCTGCGCCATCCGGGAGTCGAGCTGCGCTGGTACGCCGAGCTGCGAGCGCTGCCGCCGCGGGTGGCGTGGTTCCAGGCGCGCGCCCGGCTCCTCGCCCACAGACAAGACGATCGTTTCAGCCTGACGTCGGTCACCCGGCCCCGTGACCTTCGCGCGTTGCTGTCGCTGGCGGACGGCCGCGCCCACGTGGTCGAGCTGGGCACCGCGACCGGCTGGACCGCGATCTCGCTCGCGCTGGCGGCTCCCGGTCGCCGGGTCACGAGCTTCGATCTCGTCAGCCGGCCCGAGCCGGCGCGGTATCTGCGGCTGGTCGGCGCCGACGTCCGGGCTCGAATCGAGCTGGTGACCGCGCCGGGCGCCGATGGGCCGCGTGACGACCGCCCGGTCGACCTGCTCTACATCGACAGCTCACACGAGCGTCAGCCGACGATCGACGAGGTCCATGGCTGGCGGCCGGTGCTGGCCCCCGGCGCGGCGATCGTGTTCGACGATTACGGCCACCCGGACTACCCGGGTGTGCGCGAGGCCGTCCAGGAGCTCGGACTTGACGGACGGCCCGTCGGCACCCTGTATGTCGTAACCGAGCCTTGAGTTCGGTCACGCCGCGGCGCCATCGTGAGCCGCGGGCCGCGGCGGGGTCAACAGCTCGGGCGACAGCGGCACGTGCACGAGCGATGGGTGGTCGGCCCGGACGCCGTCCGCGACCGCCGTCACGAGCTCGTCGGCGTCGGTCACCGAGCGCGCCCGCAGTCCGAACGATCGGGCGAACGCGACGAAGTTTGGGTTGGAGAGCTCGGTCCCGACCGGCCGACCCGGGTATCGCCGCTCCTGGTGCATGCGGATCGTTCCGTAGCTGGAGTTGTCGACCACGACGAACACGACGTTGACCTGATGGCGTACGGCGGTCGCGAGCTCCTGGCAGCCCATCATGAAGCAGCCGTCGCCGCTGAAGGAGACGACCGGCCGCTCCGGATGCGTTAGCTTCGCGGCGATCGCGGCCGGCAGCCCGTAGCCCATCGCGCCGCTGACGGGCGCGAGCTGGGCGCCGAACCGGCCAAAGCGCCAGAAGCGATGAACCCACAGCGTGTAGTTGCCGGCGCCGTTGGTGACGATCGCCTCCGGCCCCAGCGCATCGCAGAGGCCGGCGACGGCGCGGGCCAGATCGACGCCGGCGACGACCTCACCCGGCGTCCGGAAGGCGCGCGCGTCGGCCGCCGCGGCAGCGGTCCAATCGGCGAAGCGGGTGCTGTCCGGCGCCTCGACCGCTCGCGCGGCGGCGACGAACTCGGCGCTGCCGGCACAGATCCCCAGCACCGGCTCGAACACGCGGCCGAGCTCCTGGGGGTCGGCGTGGACGTGGATCAGCGCCTGGGTGGGACGCGGTGCCTGGATCGTCGAATAGCTGCCGGTCGTCGGCTCATCCAGGCGGGCGCCGATCGCCAGCAGCAGATCGGACTCCTGCACGCGAGCGGCGAGCCGCGGATCGATCCCCAGGCCGAGCGTGCCGCAGTACACCGCCGAGCCGTTGTCGACGTAGTCCTGGCACCGGAACGCGGTCGCCAGCGGCACGCCCCAGGACTCGCAGAGCGCGACGGTGTCGGCGGCCGCGCGCTCAGACCAGCCGCCGCCGCCGACAACGACGAGCGGTCGCTCGGCGCGTGCCACCAGCTCACGCACGCGTGCGACCGCGCCCGCCGCCGGGGTCGGGCGCAGGACCTGGTAGGGAGCGGCGTCGGGGACGTCGGCGGTCTCGGTCAGCACGTCCTCGGGCAGCGACAGCACCACCGGCCCAGGGCGGCCGGCGGTCGCGACCCGGTACGCGCGGCTGACGTACTCGGGAATCCGGCCCGGGTCGTCGATCGTCGCCGTCCACTTGGCCAGCGGCGCGAACATCGCGTTCAGATCGACCTCCTGGAACGCCTCGCGGTCACGGTGCGCGCGGGGGACCTGCCCGACGAACATGATCAGCGGAACCGAGCCCTGCCGTGCCGTGTGGACCGCGACCGACGCCTGGGTCGCGCCGGGCCCGCGGGTGGCGAAGAAGATCCCAGGCCGGCCGGTCAGCTGCCCGTGGGCGCACGCCATGTTGGCGGCGCTGGCCTCCATCCGCCCGACGATCAGCCGGATCTGCGGGGTGTCGTGGAGCGCGTCGAGCGCGGCCAGGTAGCTCTCGCCGGGCACGCAGAAGACCATTTCGGTGCCGTGCATCACGAGCTGATCGACGAGGATCCGCCCGCCGGGACGTGCCTCGCTGATCGCTGACACGACGGCCGCTAATCCTGGCCGCGCTGCTTCTCGCCGCGCAGCCGGGCCCCCCAGTCGTCGAGCACGTCCGCGATGCGCTCGGTCACCGGCTCCTGCTTGGGCGCGTGCTTGTCGTCCTGCTTGGGCGTGTGCTGGTCGTCCTGCTTGGACTCCGAGAAGCGCTTGGACCACGCCGCGGCGGCGTCGTCAAGGATCGCGGAGAAGCTGTCGTCGGTCGTGACGTAGCCGAGGTCCTCGTCCGACGCGTCGCCCTGATCGGCGCGGGTGGCCTCCCGCGCTTGGCGCAGCGCGTCCTCACGAATCCGCTGGGCTCGCCGGGTGGCCTCCCGCTTGGCCTCACGCTGGCGCTTGAGCTCTCGATCGAGCTCCGCCAGCCGCTCGTCGAGACCCGGGTCGCTTGACTCGCGCGGCGGCGGGGGCGCTGACGCGCGCCTGCCGGTTCCGGACCCGGACCCGGCGCTGCGCGTCCGCGGGGCGAGCTTGCGGATCACCGCGTAGGCCTCCTGTACCTCCTCGAAGCGGCGGGCCGACTCGGCCGAGCCGCCGTTGTGATCGGGGTGGTGCAGCTGGACCAGGCGCCGGTAGGCGGCGCGGATCTCGGCGTCGGTGGCCGAGTGGGGGATGCCGAGCACCTTGTACGGATCGCTCTGCGCCATCGTCTGGAAGCGTAGTGGTCGCGGCCGCAAGACTTCGCGGAGGCGACCACCGAACCGATCAGACGGCCGGCTGGGGGGCCGTCGAGGTGCCGGTCCCCGGTCCCGGCGCGGTCGGTGTCTGCGTGCTCGTGCCGGGCGGGACGGTGCTGGTCCCGGGCGAGGTCGCGGTACCGGTCCCCGGTGCCGTCGACGTGCCCGTCGTGGCCGTGCCCTGGTCGCCGGGTTGGCTGGGCGCGCGCAGCCAGTGCGTGATCTTGCCGCCGCGGATGATGAAGTTCACCCGGGCCGTGCCGCCGGCGCCCCCGCCGCACCCGTCGGGCCCGCCGCCCGGCCCCGGGCGGTCGGTCAGCTTGAACAGCGCGTTGATGAACCGGCCCTGCTGGCTGGCCGAGATGTACTGCGCGCCGCACGGCAGCAGCCGGTTGACGAGCTCCGCGGCCCTCAGGTTGCGGAGCACGTACGCGTCGTCCGGGCCGTTGACGAACACGCTTGGAATCTGAAAGTACGCGGCCGCGGCCCGCACGTGCCCGGTCCGCAGCGCATTCGACCATCCCTTGATCACGTTCACCGACCGCTCGAACGCGCTCGGCTTGGTGCCGTGTCCCGGCAACACGCTGGGACCGGCGCAGCCGGCCGCCGCAAGCGCCCCGACGATCGACGCGACGAGCAGCCTGCGGTGGACGCCCATCGCCGGATGATCGCAGACGGCCGCCAGAGCGCGGCGCCGGCGTTCCTAGAGTCTCGCGGGATGTTGATCGCCACGCATGACGGCTCGTTCCACGCCGACGAGGTGTTCGCGGTCGCGGCGCTACGCCTCCTCGATGAGAACGTCGAGGTAGTTCGCACCCGCGAGCCCGGCGCGCTCGCCGCCGCCGACGTGCGGGTCGACGTCGGTTTCCGGGACGACGCCCGCGGCGGTGACTTCGACCACCACCAGCGAGGCTTCGACGCCACGCGCGCCAACGGCGTCCGCTACGCCTCGTTCGGTCTGGTCTGGCGCGAGTTCGGCGCGCGCGTGTGCGATGGCGATGCGGAGGTGGCGGCGGCGGTCGACGAGACGCTGGTGCAGACGGTGGACGCCAACGACACCGGCCAGCGGTTGACCGAGTCGCTGGTCGACGGCGTGCGGCCGTTCTCGATCAGCGGCGTCATCGGCGGCTACAACGCGCGCTGGGACGAGACGCTCACCCCCGAAGAGGAGCGTCGCCGCTTCGACGACGCGGTCGTCCTCGCGCGTGACATCCTCGCTCGTGAGATCGCCGCCGCCGGCGCCGGCCGTCGCGCCGAGCGGATCGTCCACGCCGCGATCGCCGCGGCTCCGGACGCCCGCGTCGTCGAGCTTCCCGTCAACGCACCGTGGAAGCAGGCGCTGGTCCCCGCGACCGCCGACGCGCTGTTCGTCCTCTATCCCAAGCGGCAGGGCTTTGGGCTGGAGGCGGTGCCGACGGCCCCCTGGTGCGGGCTGGAGGGGCCGGAGCTGGTCGCCGTCACCGGCGTCGCCGATGCGCTGTTCTGCCACGCCAAGCGATTCCTGGTCGTGGCTGCATCCCACGCCGGGATCACCCGCCTGGCCGAGCTCGCGCTGGCTTAGCGCGCACGGCGATCGCTACGCCCCAGCCGTGCGTCAGTCGCCCGACAGCTCGGCCGCGGCCGCGCGCTCGCGCTGCTCGGGTTTGGACGATCGCCCCATCGTGGACCGGGCCGCGTCGGTGCTGATCAGCGTCCAGGCCAGCACGGCGCCGATCGCCGCCAGGATCGCGCCGGTCAGGTACGCGGCATGAAACGCCGCCAGGGTGCTGCCGCCCGCGCCCGCGACGACCGTCGTCAGCACGGCGATGTCGAGCGCGATCGACGATTGACGGATCGTGTTGTAGATCGCTGAAGCGTGGCCGGTGTCCTCGCTGGAGATGTGGGTGAACATCGAGGTCTGGATCGACAGGAACGTGCCGGCGTTGCCGACCCCTCCGAAGAACATCAGCCCTCGCACCAGCCAGATGTTTACCCCCGGGGCGACGAGCAGGAACAGCGCCATGTAGGCGGTCAGCGCGATCGCCCCGGATCCGCACAGGACCCGTGGGCCAAGTCGCGGGTACAGGCGGCCGATCGTCTGCGCCGAGACGCCGACGCCGATCGCCTCGACGAACGTGGTCGTGCCCGAGCCGATCGGCGACTGATGGAGCACCTGCTGCAGGAAGATCGGCGTCAGGTAGAGGCTGGCGAGGAACACGCCGGTCGTCAGCACGAACACGGTGTTGGTGGCCCGGAGCAGTGGTTCTCGCAGCAGTCGCACGCGCAGGATCGGGTCGGTTGCCCGCAGCGCGCCGCGCGCGAACAGCCACAGCACCACGATCCCGCCGAGTCCGCTGACGAGGATCTGCGGTGCAGCCCAGCCGACCACCGATCCCTCGCTGATCGCGTACAGCAGCGCGCTGAGACCGAGCCCGGACAGCAGCATCCCGCGGACGTCAAGCCGGCCGCCCGGCGACGGCTGGTGCTCGGGCACGAACAGGTAGCCGAAGACGAGCATCACGATCCCGATCGGCACGTTGATCAGGAACACCCATCGCCACGACAGCGTCTGGGTGAGAACCCCGCCGAGGACCGGCGCGGCCGCCGGCCCGATCAGGATCGGGACGATCAGCGTGCGCGCCACCTTTGCACGCCGCTCGGGGCCGTAGGCGCGGTAGAGCATCGCGGTCCCGGTCGGGGTCAGCATGCCACCGCCAATCCCCTGCAGCGCTCGCGCGGCGATCAGCTCGGGGAGACTTTCGGCCAAGCCGCACAACGCCGACGCGGCGGTGAACAGCGCCAGCGCGAACAGGAACGTCCGCTTGGTCCCGACGCGGTCACCGATCCAGCCCGACGCGGGAATCACCACCGCGAGCGTGAGCAGGTACGCGATCACCGTCCACTGCACATCGGTGAGCGGCGCCGCGAACGCCCGGCTGAGCGTCGGCAGGGCGACGTTGACGATCTGCATGTCGACCGCGGTCATGAACAGCGCGGTCACGTACGCGATCGAGACCGCTCGCTGCGGTGACGGCCCCCAGCCGCGGACACGCGCCGCGACCGAGGGGCGCGCGGTGGGCACGGGGGAGAGGGTCACACATCGAAACTAGTGCGCCCGGCCCGTCCCGTTGTGTGTCAGCCCTCCGGTGCGCTGCGCGCCGCTCGCGCGTCCGGGATCGCGGAAGCATCCCCACCGACCCCACGTTCCGGTGCCTCGATACGTTCTGATCAGACATGGAGTCGCTGATCCCACGAGAGCGGGCCGAGGTTGCGCCGGGGGCGGTGCACGTCCCCGACTGGCTGTCACACGAGCAGCAACGACAGCTGGTGCTCGCCTGGCGGGAGCGGGCGGCCGGCGGTGAGCGGCTCGGGATGCGCCATACGACGCTGCCCCGCGGCGGCCGGATGTCCGTCCAGACGGTCTGCCTGGGTTGGCACTGGGAGCCCTACCGCTACGTCCGCTCGGCGGACGGGGTCCCGGTCGCGGAGTTCCCGCCCTGGCTCGGCTCGCTCGCTCGCTCCGGGGTCGCGGACGCCTACGGCGATCGTGATCCCGCCGCCTACGAGCCCGACTGCGCGCTGATCAACTACTACGACGGCGCGGCGAAGATGGGCATGCACCGCGACCGCGAGGAGCGCGTGAACGCGCCGGTGGTCTCGCTGAGCATCGGCGCGTCCTGCGTCTTTCGATTCGGCAACCCGGTCGACCGCAAGGCGCCGTACACCGACGTCGAGCTGCGCTCAGGCGACCTGTTCGTGTTCGGCGGTCCATCGCGCTTCGCCTACCACGGCGTCGTGCGCCCGATCCGGGCCGGCACCGACGATCCGCAGCTCGGGCTCGACGGCGGCCGGCTCAACTACACGATCCGGGTCACGGGCCTGTAGCGACCCACCGCGGGCGTTCCGCGCCGCCCTCGGGTTGACACGACGGCCGGCCGGTCGTCAGTCGCCGGGAGCCGATTGGCCGGCGTTGACGACCGTGGTGACCGCGTCGAGCGCGGACGCGTCCTCCATCGCGCTGATGTCACCCGCCGGAGATCCGTGCACCACGACGTCGCGCAGCACGCGCCGCATGATCTTGCCGGTCCGGGTCTTGGGCATCGCCGGCGTCACATAGACCTCGCCGAGTTGCGCGTAACCGCCGATCTGCGTCACCACGGTGCGTCGCGCTTCCGCGCTCACCGTCGATGGGTCGGCCGAGCTGCGCACGGTGATGAACGCGACCGGCACGGTTCCCTTGGTCGGATGCGGGACGCCGATCACCGCGGCCTCGGTCACGTCGGCGTGCGACGCGACGACGGCCTCGATCTCCATCGTCGAGATCCGGTGAGCGGCGATGTTGATGACATCGTCGGCACGGCCCAGGACCCACAGGTGGCCATCGGAGTCCACGACGGCCTCGTCCCAGGTCGCGTAGCAGCCCGGGAACCGCTCGAAGTACGTGCTCAGGTAACGGTCGTGGTCGCCCCACACGGTGTACGCGAGCGTGGGGAACGGCCGGGTCAGCACGAGGTTCCCCTTGACGCCGGGGTCGACCGGGTCGCCGCTGTCTGAGAGGACCGCGTACTCGTGGCCGGGCACGGGCGTTCCGACGGAGCCGGCCTTGAGGTCGTCGACGCCGTAGATCGGGTAGGTCCACGTGGAGCCCGTCTCGGTCTGTCCGTAGGCGTTGATGACCGGAACCCCGCCCCCGAGGTGGTTCGTCGCCCAGGTGAAGCTGTCGCCGTCCAGCGGTTCGCCCTGCACCGTCATCAGGCGCAGATCCGGCAGCGGGTGCGCGGCGGCAAGCTCATCGCCGAAGCTGCGCAGCATCCGCAGGACGGTCGGAGCGGCCAGCACCTTCGTCACCCGGTGGCGCTCGCAGATCTCGTAGAACCGAGCGGGCGTCGGGGCGTTCAGGGCTCCCTCGTAACACGCGATCGTCATCCCGTGCGCGAGCCCTCCCACCGCCGCCTGAATCGGAAAGGTCAGCCAGCCGACGTCGGCCGCGACCCAGTACACGTCGCCCGGCTCGGGGCCGACCTGCCAGCGGACGTTCGCCCAGGTTCCGACCAGAAAGCCCCCCACGCTGTGCACGACGCCCTTGGGCTTGGACTCGGTGCCGCTGGTGAAGATCAGGAAGGCGGGATCGCTCGAATCGAGGGCCTCGAGCGCAGCGGGCTCGGACGGCTGCTCGAGCAACGCGCGGTAGGGCAGCTCATCCCCCGCCAACCCCACGCCGCGGCCGGTCCGGTCGACGACGATCACGTGCTCGACCGTCGGCGTGTGGCGACGAGCGGCGCGGAGTGTCTGCAGCAGCTCGACCAGCCGGCCCCGCCGGTAGATGGCGTCCGCGACGATCACCACCCGGGCCCCGGCCAGGCTCAGGCGAGAGGCGACGGCATCCTCTCCAAACCCGGAGAACAGCACGGTGTAGATCGCCCCGATCCGGTTGCACGCCTGGATCGCGACGAACGCCTCGACCAGATTGGGCATGTAGATGCCCACCACGTCGCCCTTAGTGATCCCGAGCCCGCGCAGGCCCGCGGCCAGCATCCCGACCTCGTGCGCGAGCTCTGAGTAGGTGACCGTGCGGACCTCGCCCGGCTCGCCCTCCCAGATCACGGCGGCCCGGTCGGAGCTGGCCGGATCCTCGGCCCACCGATCCACGCAGTTGTCGGCGACGTTGATCTGACCGCCGTCGAAGTACCGAAAGTCGCCGAACGTTCCGCTTCGGACGGTGTTCCAGGGCCGGATCCACCGCTGCTGAGCGGCGGCCCACGCCCAGTACTCGTCCGGATCCTGGGCGTGCAGTGCCCGCGCGGCCGCCGCCGCCTCCACGTGCGCCGCGGACCTCCATCGCTCGGCGAGCGGCGAGATCGGTGCCGAGATGAGGTCGGAGAGGCTGTCGGACACGGCGGTGCTCCTTACTTGGTTAGCGTTCCCCGGCCCGGGCGAGGGTGTCGCGGGCGACCCGGAGCATCGGCTCGTCGACCATCGCGCCGTCCACGACGATCACGCCGCGCCCGTCGGCGGCGGCCCGGTCCGCCTCGGCGAGCAACTCGTGCGCCGCGGCCACCTCCTCGTCAGACGGCGTGAACGCCTCCCGCGCGAGTGCCACCTGGGACGGATGGATGCAGAGCTTCCCGCGGTAGCCCAGCGCCCGGCCCTGGGCGGCGTCGGCCCGAAAGGCCTCCGCGTCGTGGATGTCGACCACGACCTGGTCAAGCGCGAGCACGCCGGCCACCCGGCAGGCCAGGGCGACGCGCGATCGGGCGTAGAGGACCTCTTGGGAGCCGGCGCTGCGCACGCCGCCGAGATCGGCGACGTAGTCCTCCGCGCCGAAATAAGCCGCGGTGACCGGCCCGCCCAGCAGGTCGCGAACGTCTAACACGCCGCGGGCGGTCTCGACCCCGGCGATCACCGGCAGGCCCACGTGGCCGACGCGGCGCAGCGCCGCCGTCACCCGGGCCAACTGCTCGCGAGCCTCGAGCTTGGGGACCACCACCCCCGCCAGCCCCGCGGGCAGCGCGTCGACGTCGGCGTCGAACCACGGGGTCTCGAGCGCGTTCACCCGTACGTAGGTCGCCAGCTCAGGGGCGTCGGTGCGCAGGCGATCGACGAGGCCTGCGAGCGTCGCGCGAACGCTGTCCTTCTGGGTCGCCGGGACGGCGTCCTCGAGGTCGAGGACCACGGCGTCGGGCTGACTGCGGGGCAATTTCGCCACGAGATCCGGCCGCCCGGCGGGAGCGAACAGGAGGGTGCGCATCAGTCCGGACGGCGGCGCATCAGGGCCGTGCGCTCGCAGCGGGCGGTGAGCTCGTCTCGCTGGTTGTACCCATGGTGCTCGAAGGTAACGATCCCCTGGTCCGGTCGCGAGCGCGATGGGCGAGCGGCCAGCACGGTGCTCTCCGCGTGCAGCGTGTCGCCGTGAAACATCGGCGCCGGGAACTCGACGGCGCCGAACCCGAGGTTGGCAATCGTGGTGCCGAGGGTGAGCTCGTAGACGCTCAGGCCGATCAGCATCGCGAGCGTCATCATGCTGTTGACCAGGCGCTGGCCGAACTCGCTCTCGGCCGCGAACTGAGCATCCAGGTGCAACGGCTGCGGATTCATCGTCAGGGTGGAGAACAGCGTGTTGTCGGCCTCGGTGATCGTGCGCGTCACCGCGTGGCGTACGACGAGCCCTTCCGGCAGGTCCTCGAACCAGCGCCCGGTCACCGGCCGCTCGGTCATACGGGGAACGCTCCGTGGTGGCGAGACGGCGTCGAGCGCCGCCACCCGTCGGCTGCGGCGAGGCGCGCGCACAGCTCGGCGCGCAGGTCTGCGGGGTCGACGACCGCTTCGATCATCAGCTCGGAGGCTACGCGGATCGCATCGAGCTCCTCGTCGATCTTGCCCCTGCGCTCGGAGACGAACGCCTCCCGCTCCTGCTCATCCTCGAGCTCCTCGATCTTGTTGGACCAGACCGCGTTGACGGCGGCTTCGGCGGCCATCGCGCCGATCTGCGCGCCCGCCAGGGCGATCGTGGCCCGCGGCGCAAAGCCGGGCGAGGACATCGCGTAGTAGCCGGCGGCGTAGGCCTTGCGCAGCACCACGCAGAAGCGCGGGACCTCGGCGCTGGACATCGCCGCAATCATCTTCGCCCCGTGCCGGATGATCCCGGCGCGCTCCACCCGCGAGCCGATCATGAACCCGGGGAGATCGGCCAGGAAGATGAGCGGGAGGTTGAACGCGTCGCACAGCGCGATGAAGCGGGCGGCCTTGTCGGCGGAGTCGACGTGGATCGCCCCGCCGCGCACCTTCGGCTGGTTGGCGACCAGACCGACCGCGCGGCCGTCGATCCGGGCGAAGCCGACGAGCATCTCCGCCGCCCACAGCGACTTGATCTCCAGCAGGCTGCCGGCATCGACGACCCGGCTGATCACGTCGTGGATGTCATACGCCGACCGGTGGCTGGCGGGCAGCACCCCGTCCCAGTCCGTCGACTCCGGCTGCTCCGGCGCGTCGCGTCGCGGCCGCTCGTCATAGTGGCTGGGGAGGTAGCCGAGAAAGTCGCGGGCGCCGGCGATCGCGGCGGCGTCATCGGTGAACAGCGCGTCGCCGCAGCCGGACACCGTGCAGTGCATGCGGGCGCCGCCCATCTCGTCCAGGGTGGAGATCTCCCCGGTTGCCTTGGCGGCGATCCGCGGGGAGGCGAGGAACATCGAGGCGTTGCCCTCCACCATCCCCACCCAGTCGCAGAATGCGGGCATATAGGCGCCGCCCGCGGCCGAGGGTCCGAACAGACAGCACACCTGCGGCACGCGGCCGGAGAGGCGCACCTGGAGGTGGAAGATCCGCGCGGCCCCCCGCGGCCCGGGATGAAAGCCGAGGGCGTCGGTGAGACGGCCGCCGGCCGAGTCGACGAGGAACACGACGGGCAACAGATCCCGGTCGGCCAGCTCCAGGATCCGGATCTGCTTCTCGACCGTCCGCCGTCCCCACGAACCGGCCTTGACCGAGGGGTCATGGGCGATCACCGCCACCTGGCGGCCGTCGATCGAGCCCGTTCCGGTGAGCACGCCGTCCGCGCGCAGCCGTTCGTCGGAGGCGCTGGCGAGGACGCCGTCCTCACAGAAGGAGCCGGCGTCGAGCAGCAGGGCGAGACGGTCACGCACTGCGAGCTTGGTTCCCAGGCGCGCCGGGTCGCCCGGGGCGCGGGCCGCCCGCAGTTCGCCGGCCAGGCGCTCACGCGGGTCGGACGCCTGGCTGGACGCGGCCTTGCTGGGCGCGCTGCTCACAGGCCCATCCGCTTGGCCAGGATCTCGAGCTGGACCTCGTCGGTGCCCCCGCCGATCCGCAGGATCCGCGCGTCGCGATAGTGCATCGCGACCCGCGTCTCCTCCATGAACCCGTAACCGCCGAGGATCTGAACCGCTCCGTCGACGACTGTGTTGGCGACGCGCGCCGCCAGCAGCTTGGCCATCGCGACGGTGGTCCCCGCGTCCGCGTGACCGCGGTCGCAGCGCTCGGCGGCCTGGTAGGTCAGCAGTCGGGCGGCCGCGACGTCGGTCGCCATCTCACCCAGCCGGTGGCTGATCGCCTGACGGCGGCTGATCGGCGAGCCGAACGCGCTGCGCTCACGGGCGTAGCGGACCGCGTCGTCGAGCGCCGCCTGGGCGAGGCCGACGCCCATCCCGGCGAGCGACACCCGCTCGGCCTCGAAGCACTCCATGATCTGCTGAAAGCCCCGCCCGGCGGCGCCGAGGACGCCGGTGTCGGCGACCCGCACGTCCTCGAGGAGGATCTCTCGGGTATCGGAGGCGTGCCAGCCCATCTTCTGAAGCGGTGCCCCCAGCGACAGGCCCGCGGCCCCGCCTTCCACGATGAACGTGGTGATGCCCTGATGTCGAGACTCGCCCTCCTCGGTGCGCGCGGCGACGATGATCACGTCCGCCAGGCCGGCGTTGGTGATGAACATCTTCGACCCGCTCAGCAGCCAGCCGTCACCGTCCGCTCGCGCCCGCGTCCGGATCCCGGCCACATCGGACCCGGCGCCGGGCTCGGTGACGGCGATCGCGGCCACCGCCTCGCCGCGGAGCACCGGCTCCAGAAAGTCCCGGCGCTGCTCCGGCGTGCCGAAGCGGGCGAGATGCGGGGCCGCCATGTACGCGCTCACCAGCGGCGTGATCGCGACGCCCCCGGACGCGTGGGCGAGCGCCTCCGAGAGGATCGCGAGGGCGAGCACGCCGCCGCCGCTGCCACCGTGCTCCTCGGGGTGACCGAGGCCGAGCAGCCCGGCGCCCGCCAGCTTCGGCCACAGCTCGGTCGGGAAGGTCCCGTCGCGCTCGGCCGCTGCAACGAGCGGCATGACCTCGCGCTCGACGAAGTTCCGGCAGACCTCGCTCAGCTCACGGTGATCGTCGTCGAGCTCAAAGCTCGGCTCCGACTGCTGGATGGTGGTGCTCGTCACGGCGACGTTCTCTCCTTCGCATGCTCGACCGACGGTCGCACTGAGCGTACGCGGAGCGGAGGTCCGGGGCGGCCCCGTGCCGGGCGACCCGTCCTGGGCGACCCCGTCCTGGGTGACCCCGTCCCGGGTGACCCCCTCTCGGGCGAGTCTCTCCCTAGTGCGCGTCGGTGTCGTCGAGCGGCGCCGGCGGGAACCGTCCCTGCCCATCGGCGGCGTATGGAATCACGCGCCGAACCGCGTCGATCGGCAGCTCGCCGTACAGGTGGGGGAACTCCTCGGCGCTGCCCGGACTCGGCTCGGTGGCGACGGGCGCGACCAGCTTCGCCGGGTCGATCGACAGCAGCACCAGTTCATCGTCGACGCCCCCGTAGAACGCCTCCGCCACGCGCTTGACCTGGCCCGGGAACGACAGATGGATGTAGCCCTGCTGCTCCAGCGTCCGTCCGAGCGTCGAGATCCGATAGGCGCCGTCGCGCTGCGCCTCATCCCAGTCACGCCTGCGCGCGATGTGGAACAGCGTCTGCACCCGAGCGACCCTAGTGGGCGTGTCCCGCGCCTCGAATGCCGCAGGACTTGCCGCCCGGGTCCATCTCAGACCCCATGGCGAGTGAGTCGGCGGTCCGGCGAGGCCGCCGGGCGGGTCCGCACCCGCGGTCCTGACCGCCGGCGCAATCGGCGAGGGTCGACGCCCCGTCGAACTGGTTGCCGGCTACGGTTGGTCTGTTTTGCCGATGGCAGGACGAAAAACGACCGATCCTGCGATGCGGATCTGAGGATCGAGCGGTGCTGAGCGACCGGTCCGAGGCCGGCGTCCAGCCAGGCCCCCCGGGTCGGCGATGCTGATCACCACCGCCGACAGTTGCTCGTTTCTCCGCAGAGCCGTCCACCCACACCGGCCCGCGCCGCGGAATCAACCGTCTAATCCGGCACGGCGAGGATCACGTCAGACGCCTTGACGATCACCGTCACCTCGCTGCCCGCGCCGAGGCCGAGCTCCCGCACCGCCTCGACCGTGATCGACGCGACCAGCCGCTGGCCGGCGACGTCGAGCGCCACGTTGGCGATCGCCTCGCCCTGGTTGATCTCGGTGACCGTCCCCTGCAACTGGTTGCGCGCGCTCAGCTTCACTGGTGACCTCACGTTGGTTGGACGGTGATGGGCACGGGTGGTTTCGAACCACCGACCTCTCGCGTGTGAAGCGAGCGCTCTCCCGCTGAGCTACGCGCCCGGGAAGTGCCGGATTGTACGGCGTCGCGGCGGCGGCGATCGGTATGCCTGCACGGGCTCGGGCGCGCGTCGGCCCGGTCCCGAACGGGTCGAGATACACACGGCTGTGGCCG
>Ga0302308_10002540_pt1 | contig 14778 bp, 5 predicted proteins | sample III_Palsa_E3_3_FD_200531 | JGI IMG/M metagenome (GOLD analysis project Ga0302308, IMG submission 200531) | Peat permafrost microbial communities from Stordalen Mire near Abisko, Sweden - III_Palsa_E3_3 | ecosystem: Environmental > Terrestrial > Soil > Palsa > Peat permafrost | place: Sweden... | reverse complement strand
CTTGCGGAGCTCGGATGCGGTGGGTGGGTCGGTGCGGAGCTTGCGGACTTCATCGAGCGTGGCTTTGGTGGCCGCGACCGTGCTGGAGCTCTTGGTGCCGAGACCGACGGCGAAGAGGCCGGGGTGGTCGTAAGCCGCGCCGAAGCTGCCGCCGACTGAGTAGGCGAGGCCGAGTTTGGTGCGGACCTCCTGCACGACGCGGGAGCCGAAGCCGCCGGAGAAGATCTCGTTCATGACGGAGAGGGCGTAGAAGTCGGGGTTGCGCTCCTCGGTGCCGAGGCCGACCATGTAGACGTTCGATTGATCGACGTCGGACTTGTCGGCGTAGTAGATGCCGGGTGTGGGTTCGGCGAAGTCCACCTTGGCGGAGACGAGTTCGGTACCTTTGGGGATGGAGCCGAAGGCCGCGCGAAGCTTGGCCTCCATATCCTTTGCGTCGAAGTCTCCGATGACGCCGACGATGAGGTTGGCGCCGTTGAAGGTGTCTTTGTGCCACGCCTTCAGGTCGGCCAGTTTGACGGCGCCGACGGTGGAGAGCTCGGACTCGCGGCCGTAGGGATTGTCTTTGCCGTAGGCGATCTGGCGAGCCTCGCGCTGGACGATGCCGGCGGCGCTGTCGTTGCGGCGAAGGATGCCGGAAGCCGTGCTTTGCTTGGCGAGATCGAGCTTGGTCTCCTTAAAGTCGGGATGCTCGAGAAGGTCGAGCGCGATGGCGAAGATGCTATCGAAGTCAGTGGAGAAGCTGTTCCAACTGAGGGAGGTCGCGGCCAAGCCGCCGCCGGTTTCGATGGATGCTGCCTTGGCGGCTAGCTGGTCGTCGAGTGCGTCGCCCGGGTGCGCGGCGGAGCCGGAGGTGCGCCACGCTTCGCCGTAGAGGTCTACGAGGCCAACCTTGGCGGCGGGTTCATCGCGACTGCCTCCGCGGATGCGGACGAAGCCGCTGATGAACGGGAGCTCGTGGTCTTCTTCAAGGAAAAGCTGCACGCCGTTAGGCAACGTGACGCGGATGGGTTCGGTGGGTTTGAAGGCGTGGAGGGGTGGGATTGAAATGGACTTCCACGGTTGGGCGGAAGGCGCGTTTTGGGTCTTGGGTTGCGGGTTTTGAGCGATGGCTGCGATGGAGACAGCGGCGAATGTGAAGGTCAGGAAGGAAGAGCGCAAGTTGTTCATCGTGCACCTCCTTTGCCGGCGGAGACGGGCGTTGCGGTGGCCCCGGCGGGTGGTACGGTTGGAGGTTTGAAGTCGATGCGGGCGCTGGTGCGGTTGGTTTCGACGAAGGTCTGATTGGCTACGCGGCGGATGTCAGCCTTGGAGACGGCGTCGATCTTTTGCAGCTCAAGGAACATCTCGCGCCAGTCGCCGAAGCGGGTCTGGTATTCGGCGAGCTGCGAGGCCAGGCCGTCGTTGTCGGCGAGGCCGCGAAGAAGATCGGCGCGGGCGCGGGTCTTGAAGCGCTCGAGCTCGGCGTCGGAGACATCGGTGGTCTTGAGGACGTCGAGCTGCTTGTGAATGGCCTCACGAAGCTCGTCGTTGGTGTGGCCGCGCATGGGCAGGGCGTAGAAGGCGAAGAGGCCAGGATACTTGATGCCGGGAAAGCCGGAGAAGCCTTCGGCTACGAGCGCGATCTTCTCGTCGCGAACGAGCGAACGATAGAGGCGTGAGGTGCGGCCATTGGAGAAGATATCGGTGATGGCGTCATAGACGGCGTCGTCTGGTGAGCGGTAGCCGGGGCGGTGGTAGCCCTCAAGGTAAAAGGGCTGCGTGGTCTCGTGAAGGGTGACGGTACGCTCGGCCGTTTGCTTCGGCTCGACCGTGGTCATCGGCTCTGGCTTGGGACCGGCGGGGATGCGGCTGAAGTACTTCTCGAGGACCGGCATGGCGGTCTTGGGATCGACGTCGCCGACGACGGCAATGACGATGTTCGAGGGGACGTAATACTTCTTGTGGAAGTCGGCGGCCTCGGTCGCGGTGACCTGCGTGATGTCGGACTCCCAGCCCACGCCGGGGCGGCCGTAGGGATGGGCCATATAAGCGGCTGCGAGGAACTCTTCGACGAGGCGGCCTTGTGGGGAGCTGTCGATGCGCATACGGCGCTCTTCGTTGACGACGTCGCGCTCCTTGTAGAACTCGCGGGCGACGGGCCAGCCGATGCGGGAGGACTCCAGGAAGGCCCAGAGCTCAAGGCGATTGGAGGGCATCGACCAGAAGTACTGCGTGGAATCTTCGCTGGTAGAGGCGTTGAGATCGACGGCGCCGTTTTCTTCGGCCAGTTCCGAGAACTGGTTCGGAATGACGAACTTCTGGGCGGCTGCGACGGCGTCTTCGTAGGTCTTATGGAGGGCGTCGAGCTTGGCCTGATTCTTTGCTACTGTGTCGTCGGCGACGGCGTTGCGATAGGCGCTGTCGTATGCGGCGTAGGTGGTTTCTACCTTGGCGAGCGCGAGCTTTTCGGCGGGATAATTCGTGGTGCCGATGGTGTTGGTGCCCTTGAAGGCGATGTGCTCAAACATGTGCGCGAGACCGGACTGGCCAGAAGGGTCGTTGGCGGAGCCGGCATCGACAAGGGTGTAGAAGCTGAAGACCGGAGCTTCGTGGCGCTCGGAGATGATGAGCGTGAGGCCGTTGGGCAGCACCTTGACGGTGGTACGGGCGGCGAGGGCCTGCTCGTATTTATCGGGCGGCGCGGTCTGGGCCCGGAGCGACGGCAGCAAGGGGGCTGCGGCGAGGAACAAGAGAGCAGTTCTCAGGATGCTCGACGGGAACTTGGGGGAAGACGTCAACGTGGCCTCATTTCTTACGGTGCGATGGAACGGTGAGCGTTCGAGCTCTGGTGAATTGCAAATTTACGTTCCTATGCTAGACGTTGCGGGTGGCGAAAGGAAATTCGGCGCGGTTTCCCACAGGAGATTTCGTATGCGGGGTGGAAGCGGCAGTTGAGGCTTGCGTATCGGGCACTACTGCGGAACAATCCTATCTAGATATTATGTCCATATTTGCTCCGCGCCGCCGCCTTGTGCTGTGCCTCGGTCTCCCTTTGGCTGCAATGACGCTTGTGTCCGCAGCGATGTGCCAGGTTTCGCCCGTAGCCATGCAAGCGCCTGCGCTGCCGAGCGGCGCGCTCGACCTGGGAATGCTGCCTGGATCGCAGGCGATGCGGCTGACGCTTTATCTGGCGCCAACGCCGGAGCGGCAGGCTGCGCTTGAGAGCTATTTGACCGCAGTGCAGACGCCGGGGAGTGCGACGTATCGCAAGTGGCTGACGCCGGCTGCGTTCGGCCAGCAGTTTGGCGCGACCGCAGACCAAATCGCTGCGGTTAGCGCGTTTGCGCAAGCCAAGGGACTCACGGTGGAGAGCGCGACGGCCTCCGGGTTGCGGATTGTGGTCTCCGGCACGGCAGTGAGCGTCGAGGCCGCGATGGCTCCCGCAGTGCATGGCCTGCAGGTGGGGCAGACGGCGTATTTTGCGAACCGCGTGGCCCCTGCTTTGCCGAACACGATGGTGGGCAATCTGCTGGCAGTGGATGGGCTGAGCAATCTTCCGGCGACGTATCCGCTGACGCTTGCGGCTGACGGCGTTGCGCAGAGTGTGACCGGCCTCGCGGGGTTGAGTGCGGTGGTGGAGGCCAATGCAGCGAGGGTGGTCTCGCTGAGCACGACAAGCTGCCTGGAGGATGTGGACGCGGCGACGCAGGCGGCGATACGCCTGACGATGCAGCAGGCGAACGCGCAGGGAATGACTGTGCTGGCGCAAACTGGCTGCGGGGCGCGAGGGTCGGCTGGATTTCCGAGTGTGCTGGCGGAGGTGACTTCGGTTGCGGCTGCACCGGGGATTACGCCTCCCGCGACGGCGAACCTGACGGAGTTGCGGCCCACATGGCAGCAGGCGATGGGATTGCCTGCCGATGGAATGCGTCATGAGCCGGATCTGACAGCGTCGAGCTTGAACGCGCTGACGCAGACGATGGAGTCGATTCTGTTGCAACAGCCTGCATCTGCTGATGGAACGCCGGCGCGGCTGGGGAACGTGAATGCCACCTTCTACGACCTTGCCGTCGAGCCGGGGCTCTATACGCAGCCGGACCATGCAGCGGCGGGCACATGGGAGGCGGCGACTGGCTTGGGTCTCGTCGATCTCGATAAGCTGGACAAGCTTTTCCCGCATGGCAGCCTGAGCGACAACGTGTCGATCAATGTGTCGAACGGCGGGTTTGTGACCCATGGCGGCAGCCTGACGTTTTCGACGACGGTGACGGATACGTCAGGGCAGGGCAATGGTGTGGCGCCTACAGGGACGGTTGTCTTTTCGACGAGCACGGGCGTAACGCTGGGCTCGTCGACGCTGTCCGGTGGAACGGCTTCGGCTACCTATAACCAGTTGCCAGGCGGGACATATACGGTAACGGCGGCGTATTCGGGCGACGGAACATACGCCGCAAACAACAGCATCTCTACCGGATTTACGGTGGGGCCGGAGATTGTGACAGTGACCGGAAATCTTGCCGGAGCCGCGCCTGTGGGGACGATGGCTACGGTGGATGTGGTCGTGACAGCGCCTTCGGGTGTTGGGTCGCCGACTGGGACCATCACGGTATCGCCGCAGGGAACCAGCGATACGGGTAGCTATACAGGCACGCTGGCCGGAACCGGGGCCACGACGACGGCGGCGGTGCAGGTGCCGGCGGTGCAGGGTGGGTCGGTGACGTTCCTGGCGCAGTGCACGACGACGGCGAGTTTTTCGTGCAGCAATCCGGGGCGCATTACGGGGTCGAATAACCTGGGGACGCCGACAATGAGGTTGACGGCTGCTCCTGTTCCACCGGTGAACGGAACCACGACGAACTTTACGGCAACGGTAAGCGGCGCGGGTGGGAAGTATCCGACGCCGGCGGGAAACCTTACCTTCGAGGACAACGGTTCGTCGATTGGATCGCAGACGCTGAGCAATGGAACCGCGTCGCTTTCGGACTCGAATTGGAGCTCCGGGTCGCACAGTTTCAGCGCGGTCTATGGCGGAGACAACAACTACGCCAGTGGCACGGCAACGGCGAATTCGAGCGCCGCCGCTACATCTACGTCAACGGTGCTGGGTGTTTCGCCGAACCCTCCCGTGAGTGGAAGCACGACGACCCTGACGGCGACGATCACCTACACGCCGACGAACGGCGTAGGCCCCAGCGGCACGGTTACCTTCTTCGAAGACGGTTCTCAGATCGGTAGTGGTACGGTCACCGCTGCTGTCGCTACCTTTAGCTCGACGACCTTGAGCAGCACGACGGCGCACAGCTTTGAGGCGATCTACGTGGGTGATTCGAACTACCTCACGAGCACGTCGCAAGCCGTTGCGACTGCGGCGACGGCCGCGTCTGTGACGACGACCACGACGATGACGGTTTTGCCCAATCCGCCTGTGAGTGGCGCAGACGGGCAGCTCCTCTGCGCCGACCGGGACTGTGACGTTCTATGAGGACTATGCGATTCTTGGTTCCGTAACGGTCTCGGGCGGTAGCGCGTCGTTTACGAGCACGACGTTGTCGTCCACCGTGGCGCATACGTTCTATAGCGTCTACTCCGGCGATTCGACGTTCAAGACGAGTACGTCCCCTCTTGTGGCGACGTCGGCTTCGAGCGCGACTGTGGCGACGACCACAACGCTGTCGGTTTTGCCCAATCCTCCGGTGAGTGGGAGCACAACGACGCTGACTGCGACGGTTGCCTTTACGGGCAGCACGTCCACCCCAACTGGAAGCATGAACTTCTATGAAGACTCGGGGTTGATTGCGACGGTGCCGCTGTCGGCCGGCAGTGCGAGTTATGCGAGTACAACGCTGTCGTCCGCGACAGCGCATACGTTCTATGCTTTGTATTCTGGCGACGCGACGTTCAAGACCAGCACCTCGCCGGTTGTATCGTCGGCGGCTACGGCGACGGTGGCCTCATCGACGACGTTGTCGGTTCTGCCCAATCCGCCGGTGAGCGGAACCCTCACGACGCTTACCGCGACGATCACCTACACGGGAACGACGGCGCCTACAGGGACTGTGAGCTTCTATGAAGATGCGGCGCTCTTGCAGAGTACGGCGGTGAGCAATGCGTCGGCGAGCATCTCCAGCACCACGCTCAGCAGCAAGACTGCTCATGCATTCTCCGCGGTGTACTCTGGCGATTCAACCTTCAAGCCAAGCACGGCGCCGACGGTAAATACCGCGGCAACTGCGACGACTGCTACGACAACAACAACGGTGACCTCGTCGGTCCCGACAGTAGCGGCGGGCGGAACGGTGACGCTGAATGCGACGGTGACGCCTTCGAGCGTGGTGAACAGTGCTGCGCCTACCGGGACTGTGACGTTCAGTTCGGCACAGGGGATTCTATGCTCGGGGGCTGTGAGCAGCAATGCGGCAAGCTGCCCGGCGACGCTGACGACGACGGGTATCCAGGCGATCTCTGCCACGTATAACGGCGACAACAACTACACCGCGAGCACCAGCATAACGCCAGCAGACGTTACCGTAGGCTCAAGCACCTCGGCGGGCGTCTTGACTGCGGCGGCAACTCCGGCCACGACAACCTATGGCGGCACCGTGACGCTGACGTCTACGCTGATTCCGACTCCGGCCATAACCGGCGGCCCGGCGGGCAGCGTGACCTTCGCGCTTACCGGCACGGCAACATCGATGACGACCGCAGCGCTGGTGGCGAGTGGAACCTCGGCTACGGCAACCTCCGCGATTGCGACGCCCGTCCCCGGCGCTTATACCGTGACAGCGACCTGCACGAGCACCAACGTGACCTGCACGGGGCTTTCGGCGACAGCTTCGCTGACGATCGCAAAGGGAGCGACCTCGACAACGCTGACAGCTTCACCGACGAGCCCAATGGCTGGGCAGACGACGACGTTCACCGCCACCGTTGCGCCTACGATCACACCGAATGGCGCAGCGATTCTGCCAACCGGGACAGTGACGTTCTTTGTGAACAGCACCTCGACGGTAGAGCCTCTGAACAATGGCGTGGCGCTCTTCCCAACCGTGCTAACGGCGACGACCGGCAACTTTGTAACGGCGGTTTACTCCGGCGATACGAACTGGCTTGGCAGCACCTCTCCGCAATTGATCGTGAACATCTCGCCGATTCCGACGACGGGGTCGCTCACCGCGAATGAAGGTTCAGCGCTCTACACGGCGAACATTGTGCTGACGGATGCGGTGTCGGCAACGCCTTCGGCGACTGTTCCTTCTCCCGCACCACCATCCGGAACGGTAACCTTCTACGACCTCTACAACGGGCAGACGGTCCTGCTGGGAACAGCGAATGTGACATCGCTGGTGGTGGATTCGGTGGCGCAGTTGAGCACGACCGGGTTGATGAAGGGCACGCACAACATCACAGCGCTGTTCAATGGCGGCACGGCCTACGCAACGAACACCACGACATACGTGGTCAATATCACGGACTACGGAGTGTCGTTCTCGCCCGAGACCCTTTCGCTCACCACTGGCTCTGGCGGCGCATCGGTTGCGACGATTACGGCCTACAACGGCTTCAGCGGGCAGGTGGTGCTGGGATGCACGCCACCACCGAACACGCAAATGACCTGTAGCTTCTCGCCGGCGGTCATCAGCGGATCGGGAACCTCGGTACTGTCGGTTACGACGACGGCTACGACAGCCTACGGCGCGCGGCCGGCGCCGTTGGGCAAAGCCGCGACGGGGATCTCGCTGGCTATGGTTTCGCTGGGAACGCTGCTGTTCGGATTGCTGCTGCCAGGCACGCGTCGCAGACCCACCTTGCTGCTGGCGATTGTGGCGGCGGTGGTGATCGGTGTCAGCATGGGATGCACGACCCAGGGGATCGTGAACACCAACGGCACCACCGGCTCGAACGCAGGCGGCACACCGCAAGGTACACAACTGCTCTCCATCACAACACAGGGAACGGACGGGCAGACGACCGTGCGTCACAACTCGCAGTTCCAGGTGACGGTGCAGTAGGACGTCACCTTTGAGGACAAGAAACCCGTCCAACCTGTAAACTGGCCGTCGTTTCAATAGCGCAATTCGATTGCACCTGGCTCTGAGGTAAAGGGACCCTTCATGCCGCTCTCACGCTTTGCCCGTTTTGCCGCAACCGGCCTGCTGCTGGTTGCATCCGCAAACATGTTGCGCGCGCAAAGTTCCCGGATCGCGGGGGCAGTCGATGCTTCACAGAGGGTGGCGCTGACAGGTAATGTCTCTCCACGTCTGGCGAAGGCCAGCGATCTTGGCGCGGCAGAAGGTGCGCGGCAACTGCCGTCGATGTCGCTGCGCTTCTCCATGATCGCGGCACAGCAGGCGGCGCTAACGCAGTTGCTCGCCGACCAACAGGACCCCACATCTCCGCACTATCACCAGTGGCTTTCGCCGGAGCAGTTTCGGGTGCGATTCGGGCTCTCTGATGCGGACCTTGCAGCGGTTTCAACATGGCTTGCGCAACAGGGATTGCAGGTAACCGAGGTAAGCCGCGGCGGCTTGTTTATCCGCTTCAACGGCACGGTAGCGCAGGCAGAGCAGGCTTTCCAGACGCAGATCCACACGGTCTCCGTGAACGGCGAGCAGCATATAGCGAACGTCACCGCCCCGCAGCTTCCGGCAACGATAGCGGCGGTGACCCAGGGCATCACCGGGCTGGATGACTTTCGTCCGAAGCCGCATCATCGCGAGGGGTACATCGGCGCCGCCGATGATCCGATAGCACGGCCACAGTACACAACCTCGGCTGGTGTGCATTACCTCGCGCCCGGAGACTTCTACACCATCTACGACGAGAAGCCGTTGCTTGCAAACAACGTGAACGGCACCGGCGTTACAGTCGCGATTGTCGGCCAGACCGACATCTATCCCGCCGACATCGCCGCCTTCCAGAGTGCGGCGGGTCTCGCGAATAAGCCTGCTTCGCAGACGCTCTACGGCACCGATCCCGGTTATCCTTCGCTGGGCGATCTCGACGAAGCCGAGATGGACCTGGAGTGGGCCGGCGCGATCGCACCGGGTGCGACCATCCTGTACGTGAACTCCGTCAGTGTGATCGACGGCTCGCTGACTGGCGCGATCGATAACGATGTCGCGCCAATCGTTGCAACCAGCTACGGAGAGTGCGAAGCCGACTTTGGCACCAGCGCGTTGGCGTACTACAGTCAGTTGCTGCAGATGGGTTCCGCCGAAGGCATGACGATTACGGCAGCATCGGGCGACTCTGGCGCGACCGATTGCGACGTCAATGTAGGCAGCGCCATCGCCGGTCTCGCGGTAGACTTCCCAGCCTCGTCGCCGCTGGTGACCGGCATCGGCGGAACGACGCTGACCGAAGGCAGCGGAAGCTACTGGTCGACGATCAATGGCACGAACGGAAACTCAGCTACCTCGTACATTCCCGAGGTAGCGTGGAACGACGACAACGGCGCAGGGCTCGACGCCGCCGGCGGCGGTGCGAGTGACTACTTCTCCAAGCCGACCTGGCAGACCGGGAACGGTGTACCGAGCGACTACTCCCGCGACGTGCCGGATGTCTCACTCGCAGCTTCGATCATCCACGACGGCTATCTCATCTGCGCCGGCAGCACGAACTGCACCAGCGGCTTCAGCAACGCCTCATCAGGCTTCACCGTGTCTGGCGGCACATCTGTAGGAGCACCCGCCTTCGCCGCATTACTCGCTCTGGTGGAGCAAAAGACCGGTGGCCTGCCGCTCGGCAACGCCAATCCCGCCATCTATGCACTGGCGAGCAACAGTACATATGGCCCCGCCGTCTTCCACGACATCATCACCGGCACAAATGCGAGCCCATGTGCGCAGGGCTCCGTGGATTGCGCTGCGGGTGGAACCATCGGCTTCGCGGCGAAGAGTGGCTACGATCAGGCAACGGGCTGGGGCTCGGTAGACGCAGCCAACCTGGTCAACGACTGGGCACTCGTTGCCCCCGCACCTGTCACCGGTGGTGTCGATCCCTCCGTGACCAACATCGCCGGCAGTGCGACGACAGCCACCGCAGGCACAGCGATCACATTCACCGTGACAGTAGCCTCCGGCACGACCGCGTCGACCGCTACGCCAACCGGCACCGCGCAAATCACCGTCGATAGCGTGAAAAATGGATCGCCGATCACGCTATCTGCAGGCGCCGGCACCTACTCACTCAACACCACCGGCTTAAGCGTAGGCAGCCACATCGTTCAGGCGACTTACACCGGCGACAACACTTTTGCCGGCTCAAAGGGCGCCTTCGCGATCACGACCACCGCAGCGGTCAGCGCTGATTTCACGCTGACTCCCTCAACAACAAGCGTAACGGTAGCTTCAGGAACCATTGCACCTGCCGTGGTATTTACAGTCGCCGCGCAAAACGGTTTCACCGGCAGCATCGCCTTTTCAGACAGCGTAACAACGCCAATGGCGGCGCAATACTCCTTCAGCATGACCCCGCTGGCACTTACATCTACGACTACGAGTGCAACTACCGCCTTCTCGCTGCTCGCCTACACCAACAACACAACAGCCGCGGCACAACCGCAATCCAGCGGCTGGTTCAGCGCAGGTTCTGGTATAGCGCTGGCTGGACTGGTGCTGCTGATACTGCCGCGCCGCCGCAAGCTCTCCGCGCTGCTGGTGGTGTTCTTCTCAACCGGCGCTATCGGAGTACTCGGATGCAGCTCAGGCACGCCGGCTGCAACATCAACGATCACAGGCACGCCAGCCGGCACCTACTATGTGCAGATCACGGCAACCTCGACCAACAGCGGCGTGACGACAACACACTTCCAAACGATCACCTACATCGTGCAATAGGCAAACGATCTCAGGACTGCGTCGTAGCCTGCTGCATAAAGTATTCCTGCGAGCTGAAGGGTTTCCCCGTCTTCGGCGCACGGATGTAGCTGCCGTCCGGCTGCATCAGCCGGGCCTTTGCGGTATCGCGCAGGCATGCGCTCAGGATGTCGTCATGCAGCCGCCGCGCGCCAGCCTCATCTACGACAGGGAAGACCACCTCACAGCGCTCATAGAGATTACGCGGCATCCAGTCGGCGCTACCGGCGAAGATCTCCGCTGCACCGCCATTGGCAAACCAGAAGATGCGCGAGTGCTCCAGGAACCGTCCCACGATCGACCGCACCCGTATGTTCTCGCTCAGCCCCGGAACGCCCGGACGCAGCGCACACATGCCGCGAACGATCAGGTCAATCTCCACGCCCGCCCGCGACGCGGCATAGAGCGCATCAATCGTCTTGCCGTCGAGCAGCGCATTCATCTTCGCGATGATCTGCCCCTTCTGGCCTTTTTTCGCATGGGCCGTCTCGCGCTCAATCAAGGCCAGAACGTCCTTCGCCAGCGTAACCGGCGCAACTTGTAATGGCCGGTAAGCCTGCGCCCCAGCCTCCCAGTCGGCGGTCAAATAACGGAAGACCTTCTGTATAGCCTCCGTAAGATCCGGTCGCGCGGTCAGCAGGCTGATGTCGGTATAGAACCGCGCCGTAACAGGGTTGTAGTTGCCAGTGCCAAGATGCGCATAGCTGCGTATCGCGCCATCCGGGTCCTTGCGCACCACCAGCGAGAGCTTGCAGTGCGTCTTCAACCCGAAGATGCCGTGAAAAACCTGCACACCCGCGTCCTCCAGCTCTCGCGCCCAGCGAATGTTGGACGCCTCATCGAACCGTGCCATCAGCTCAACCACCACGGTGACATCCTTGGTCTGCGCGGCCTCCGTCAACGCGTGGAAGATCGTAGACTCCGCGCTCGTGCGGTAGAGCGTCTGCTTGATCGACATCACATTGGGGTCCATCGTCGCGGCTTCAATAAACGCCTCAACCGTGTTGTAGCTGTCGTAGGGATGATGCAGCAGGATGTCGTGGCCGCGCAGCTCTTCAAAGATATCGGCGGACTTCGGATTCAACTTGCATCGCCGCCCGTGAAACTCGGGGAACTTCAGATCCGCAACCTTGATCGCCGAATAGACATCCATAAGCCGCGAGAGATTCACCGGCCCCCGCGTGCGGAACACCTGCCACTCATCGAGCTCGAAGTTGGTGCGCAGCCGTTCGGCAATCTCATCGGTCACGGAGGCGTCGATCTCCATCCGCACCACGTCGCCCTTGCGGCGGTTGTGCAGCTCCTCGCGCACGCTCTCCAGCACCGACCGGCTCTCTTCCTCCTGCATGTAGAGATTGCTATTGCGCGTGACGCGAAAGACCGCGCGGTTGAGCACCTCATAGCCGCGGAACATCCGCTCCACATGGGCCTCAATCAGCTCTTCAAGCAGCAGAAACTTTCGTTGGCCCCGGTGCTCCGGCAGCGCAATAAGGCTCGGCAGCGAGCGGGGGATTGTCACCACGCCGAGAATCGCCGCGTTGCGCGTAACGCCAGCCTTCTTGCGTTTATGACGCAGCAGCAAAGCCACGCAGAGAGATTTGTTCAGCAGCCGCGGAAACGGATGCGAAGGATCAAGCGTAACCGGCGTCAACAGCGGATCTACCTGGTCGTGAAAGAACCGCGCAGCGAAGAGCTTGTCGCTCTCCGAGAGCTGCTTCCACGGCGCGAGGCGAATATTGGCTGCTTCCAGCGCAGGCTCAACGTGCTTCAACCAGGTTGCATCCTGTGCGTCGCTAAAGCTGTGCAGCCGATGCTGCAGCCGCTCCATGCGCTCATCCAGCGTGAAGCCACCCTCGTCAGGCTTCTGCGGCAGGCCCATGTCTTCTTCGATCCGCTGCAGGATGCCGGCAACGCGGATCTCCAGAAATTCGTCAAGATTGCTCGCCGTAATTGCCAGAAACTTCACCCGCTCCAGCAGGGGATTCGTGGAGTCTTCAGCCTCTTCCAGCACGCGCGCATTGAACAGCAGCCACGACTCATCGCGGTTGATGTAGTGCGATTCAGGCTCAGGTTTTGGCGGGGTGGAAGTGCGCTTGCCGGCGGTCTTCACGGCAACAGGTTTCTTTTCAGATGCTTTCGACGATGTCTTCTTGGCAGCCATGGTTCTAGCAGCTTATCGCAACGATGTTAATTTCGTGCTGCATGTGGAGGGATAGTACAGAACTATCCCTCCACGCCCCTAGTCTTTGCCTGGCCGGAACTTCACCGTGTAGAAGAGTCCAAACACCAGCATCAAACAACCCCACCAGAACGTTGGGTGCAGGTTATTGAGGACCGTCGGCGCCTCGTGATTGCCGAACCACTCCCACGCCCCATACGGCGCCAGCACCGCGCCATACACCAGCGTGAGCATCCCCACGAAAAACCAGATTGAGAGACGCTCGCCGCGCCCTGTGCCTTCAGCCATAATGTGTGCTCCCTATTGCGTCGTGCGGTTTAGAAGAAGATAAGGTTCAAAATGAAGAAGACGGTAATGACGATAATGGCCCAGAAGATCGGCTTCTGGAAGAGCCCTCGCGCACCGTCATCCGGTATCGGAGTCGCGCCATAGACTAACCCGGCAAGCTGCGCCTCCGGTGTGGGCTTGGTGCAATAGCTCACCACGACGGTGACGCCAACACAGATCAGCCAGCTCCACAGCGCGCGATACAGCGTCTCCGCCATCGGCCGCGCGTCCGTCGAAAGAGCGATCACTGCCAGCGCCTTCTGCCCGCCGTAGCTGGTGTAGAAGAACATCGCGATCGAGCTGACCGTTCCCACCAGCAGACCCCAGAAACCGCCCGCCTTAGTAGCCCGCTTCCACAGCATACCCAGTACAACCGTGCCGAACAGCGGCGCAATAAAGAAGCTGAACAACGCCTGCACGTAATCCATAATGGACGCCGCATTGGCAACCAGATAAGCCGTCAGAATCGAGACGAACATGCCCAGCACAGTGGAGAGCCGGCCCATAAACACATAGTGCTTGTCCGAAGCCTTCTTGTTCAGGAACGCGCCGTAGATGTCATAGGTCCAGACAGTAGAAAACGCGCTCACATTGCCTGCCATGCCCGACATAAAGCCCGCGACCAGCGCCGTGATTCCGAGTCCCAGCAGCCCCGGACCGCAGTACCGGATCAGCATCAGCGGCAGCACTTCGTTGTAGCTATAAGGATGCGCCGCATTGACGGCGTTCTCGCCAACCAGGTGCATCACCGAGCCGTCGGGGTTCTTCAACACCGCAAGTGCCAGCAGGCCGGGAATAATCACGATGAACGGCACAGCCATCTTGAACGCCGCACCAATCACCGGAGCCATCTTAGCCGCGCGCAGGTTATTGGCGCTCAGCACCCGCTGCACAACGAGGAAGTCCGTAGTCCAGTACCCAAAGCTCACCACAAAGCCCAGCCCAAAGACAATACCCGTCCAGTGGACACCCATCGGGTTGTCCTTGAAGTGGCCCAGCGTCGTCCAGAGGTGGGTATAGTCGTTCGAGCCAACATTGACGGCAATCTGCGCCTTCAACTTGGTCCATCCACCGGCTTCAATCAGGCCAAGGATCGGGATCAGCGCCGCGCCCGCCCAGATCAGCACAAACTGCAGCACCTCATTGATGATCGCTGAACGCAGCCCGCCGAGCATCACGTAGACGGCAACCGTAATCGCGCCCACCCAGATCGAAAAGCTGATATTCCACCCAAGGATGACCTTCATCACCAACGCCATGGCGTACATATTCACGCCCGACATCAGGATCGTCATCAGCGCAAAGCTGGCGGCCGCAAGCCCGCGCGCACCCTCGCCGAAGCGCAGTTGCAGATAGCCGGGAACCGAGTGCGTCTTCGAGATGTAATAGAACGGCATCATCACAATGCCGAGGAAGAGCATCGCGGGAATCGCG
>Ga0302308_10002536_pt1 | contig 14784 bp, 14 predicted proteins | sample III_Palsa_E3_3_FD_200531 | JGI IMG/M metagenome (GOLD analysis project Ga0302308, IMG submission 200531) | Peat permafrost microbial communities from Stordalen Mire near Abisko, Sweden - III_Palsa_E3_3 | ecosystem: Environmental > Terrestrial > Soil > Palsa > Peat permafrost | place: Sweden... | reverse complement strand
GTACACGGCTGAGGCACCGTCCGGTTCGCGCCCACGGCCGCGCAGCATGAATGCCGGGGAGCCTCGCCGCGCTGCGTGCTGCGGCGCAACACACCTGGATCGCCCCTTCCGGGTGCACGGTCGGTGATCTAGCATGGGGCTGTCACGGTCGCCCGCCCTCGCTACGGCCCAAATCCGCTCAGAACAACAACCCCTGAAATCCTGCTGGAGGATCTCCCATGAAGTTGCGCACCTGTCTGTTGCTCGCAGCGCTCGCGCTGCCGGCCTCCGTCGCGCTGGCCGACCCGGCGCTGTCGGACCCGAGCTCGCTCCCCAAGGTGTCCTGCACCGAGTTCACCTACAGCGCGACCTTCCTCGCGCGCTACCCGAAGGCGCCGGCCGCCTGCCAGGAGGGCCGGGTGGTCAACGGGGTGAAGTACGCGAAGTTCAATGCCAAGGTGTACCTGGCAAACCCCGACTTCATCACCGTGCAGCTGCTGAATGTTGCCGGTGACATGATTTCGACCTTCAGCTTCAAGCCTGCGCCGGGCGCCCAGATCTCGGTCAACGGCAAGCCCGAAGGCTTCAGCGACCTGAAGCCCGGGGATCCGATCACGTTCTGGCTGCCGGAGAAGAGCCTCAAGGCCCGCGCCCTTCCCGGACCAACCAAGGAAGCCTGGCGGGTTCTTCCGCCGCAGTAGTACGCAGCCGCAATCCAAGGCCCGCGTCGTGCTGGAGCTGACCTCCGGCGCGACGTTCCGCCGCGCCCCTCAGAAGCTCTTCGAGACGCCGGCGAACACCCCGCGCCGCGGGCCGTACTGCGGCGCGCCGACGCCGACCCCGGTGCCATCGCGGATTTCGTACTTGGTGTCGAAGGCGTTGATCACGTCCAGCCGCACGATCAGGCCGTTGATCCCTTCCCGGTCGAAATCGTGGCTGACCCCGAGGTTGACCTGCCGGTAGTAGGGCAGGTGGGCGCCGTTCGGGACGTTCGCACCGTCTGGCAACACCAGGTCGCGGCGCAACCCCGACCCCACGAGGATGTCACCGCTGAAGCGCGTGCCGCGCCACAGGTAGGACATCCCGCCCGACATCGTCACCTGCTGCTCATGGTCGAGGTGGATGTAGTGGTCGGCGATGTAGGCGAGGTCGTCGGGGCTGAAGGTGAACTGGCTCGAGACGATGTCCTTGCCGATCGCGCGCTGCAGGGCGACGTTGCCGTAGGCCTGGAAATGGCCGGCTGAATAGTTGCCGGTGAATTCCACCCCGTACACCTGTCCGTAACGGTAGTTGAACGGCGTGAGGATGATCGGCGCCCCGAACTGGCCCTCATCGATAAGGTCCGTGGCCTGCTTGTAGTAGCTGTCGACTCCTACCGTCAGCGCCTTGCTCAGGGTCTGCTGCACGCCGAGGTCGTAGTAGTTCGAGCGCTCCGGCTTGACCGGGTCATCGAATGGCCCGTAGGGAGCGTTGGTCGTGCGTTCGAACTTCTCAATTGTATTGTTGCTGACCAGCTCGAAGGGCGGTGGCGAGAAGAAACGCGAGTAGCCCGCGTGCACGGTGGTGCTGGCGGTGGCCTGCCAGACCGCGTTGATGCGGGGACTCAGCTGGCTGCCGCTCGAGAAGGCGCTGTAGTGATCGAAGCGCAGCCCGTAGTTGAGCGTGAACACCGAGTCGAAGCGCCACTCGTCCTGCAGGTAGAGGCTCTCGATCCACTGGGTAGCCTGCGTGTCATCGACGATGCCCAGCGGCACATCGCTGGTAGGCATAAGAGGCATATCGGTCGGCAGGAACTGCGAGTCGGTGCGCAGCACCTGGGAGGTGGTGTTGCTCGTCAGGCGGTCGGTCTGCACATACAGGCCGGCACGCACGGTGTGGGCGTCGTTGATCTTGTAGGCACCGTCGCTCTGCAGCGCGTAGGCGAGGTCACGCTTGTAGGCCTGCTGCGAGACGCCATCGAAGAACAGGTCGCCCAGGGCCGGATCAGGGGCGAAGTTGAGGCTCGAATAGCGCGCGGTGAGCGAGGTCTGCGTCGTCAGGGCGCCCTGGGAGTGCTGCCAGCTGAGCACGGCGAAGTCGGTGATCTCGCGCTGGCGCTCGTTGAGGTCATCGCTGAGGAAGTTGTCCTGCCCATTGACGATGATGAAGGGGTTGACGTCGCTCGAGTCGAGGCCGCGGCGGTTGGGAATCTCGAAGTGGTCATCGGAGAGGCCCGCGATCAGGCTGATGCGGTTGTTGTCGTCGATGACGTGCTCGAAGTAGCCGAAGCCATGGTACTGCTGGGTGTGATCGTGCAGCGGCGTCGAACTGCCGCCCGGGGACTCGATGCCGAGGTTGTTCTGGATGTAGTCGGCCGTGATGAAGTAGGTGTTGCTGCCGCTCACGCCGGCGTAGTTGAAGCTCGGCTCGAGCGAGTCGTGGCTGCCGCCATAGAGGGAGACCTCGCCGCCGGGCTGCAACGCGCCACCCTTGGTGGTGAGATCGACCACGCCGGCACTGCGCAGGCCGTACTCGGCCGGCAGGCTCCCGGTGATGAGCTTGAAGGTCTCGATCAGCCGCGGCGGCAGGGTCTGGCCGAAGACGCTGATGCCATCGGGCAGGATGACGCCGTTCAGCCGGAACTGCAGACCGTTGTGATCGCCGCGGATGTGCAGCTGCCCGAACGAATCCTGGGCCGCATCCGGGACCTGCAGCATCACCTGGTTCAGCTGCACGTTGTCGCCCCCGGGGGCGGCCTGGATGTCGGCGGCCGTGAAGGTGTAGGTGGAGGCCCCGGTCTGGGTCTCGATGCGTGAGCGCTCCTCGTTGAGGTGCTGCGCGGTGACGACGATGGTGGGCAGTTCGGCGCCGGGCTGGTCGGCGACCTGTGCGGTTGCGGCCCGCGCCGCGAGGATCAGTAGCGTGGCGGCGCTGCGGCGCAACGCCTGCGGTGAGACTATCGACATGAAGCAAATTCCTTCGGAACCCGTCACTGCCCGGGAGCTGCGCAACAGGCGCGGCGCAGGCCCGAGGCCGGTGACCTGAACGAGGCTCACCGCCGTCACGGCAACCCCGTAGGGGCGCGCGCGGCCGATGAGTCAGATCAGCGAGCTGAGGACAGGAGGACCGCGTGGAAGGTGCAGGCCGCCCGGCGGCCGGGCCGCCAGCACGAGGCCTGCGGGTATCGCCGCCAGCCGGCCCGCGAGCACCGGCTTGCCGACGATCTTGACCTGGGCCGGAGCGCCGGCGCTGCCACTGAAGTGCAGACACAGGTCGCAGTGCTCATGCTCGTGCCCACGATCACCCAGGCCGTGCGCCGAGTAGACGGCGGCACAGACGATGAGGGCGAGGGTCGCGAAGACGGCGACCAGCTGATTTCGGCGCTGGCTGCGGCTCAATTGCTTCAGGTCCGTTTACCGGACGCGCAGGGTAGCCGTCTGCCCCCCCAGGGGCAACAACTTCGGCCACCGATATGGTTGATAATAATGAGACACCGTCAGCGAAACGACCAGCAACCCCGTAGCCGCACTTGAAGCTCACCTCCGATTCCCTCTCCCCCCAGCTCGCCCAGCAGCTGCGGCCGGTTTACCTGGTGTCCGGTGACGAGCCGCTGCTCGCGGCGGAGGCTGCAGACGCCATCCGCGTCCGTGCCCGTGCTGCCGGCTTCAGCGAGCGCGAGGTGCATTTCATCGAGCGCGCCTCCGACTGGGAAGACGTACGCGGTTCCACGGCCAACCTGTCGCTGTTCGGGGCGCGGCGCCTGGTCGAAATCCGCCTGGCGAGTGGCAAGCCCGGCGTGGCCGGCAATGCGGCGCTGGTGGCGCTCCTCGAGCGCACCGACCCTGACACGCTGTTCCTCATCCTCGCGCCACGGCTGGATCGCGACGCGCAGGGCGCGGACTGGGTGCGCGCGGTCGACGCCAAGGGCGCCTGGGTACAGATCTGGCCAGTGGACGCGGCACGCCTGGTCGGGTGGCTGAAGGCCCGGGCGGGCAGACTGGGACTCAACATGGACGAGGAGGCGCTCGAGCTGCTCGCCGAGCGCACCGAGGGGAATCTCCTGGCGGCACATCAGGAGCTGGCGAAGCTCGCGCTGCTCGCCGGCGGCGCGGGGGTCTCGGCCGCGGTGGTGCTGGCGAGTGTTGCCGATAGCGCACGCTTTGACGTCTTCCAGCTCGGCGAGGCGGTGCTCGCTGGTGAGACGCCGCGCGCCCTGCGCATGTTGGCGGGGCTGCGCGCCGAGGGCACCGAGCCGACGCTCGCCCTGTGGGCGCTCACCAAGGCGGTGCGCGACATCTGGAACTCCCAGGCGGGCGGCGCGGCACGCGCGCCGAGCTGGCAGCGCCAGGCGGCGGCTCTCGCGCAGGCCCAGCGTCGGGCGCCGCGACTCTCATTCAGCGGGCTGGTGCGCCGCGCCGCCCGCGCCGACCGCATGATCAAAGGTCGTATCCCCGGGAATGCCTGGGATGAGATGGCGCTGCTGGCGGCGGAGCTGTGCGCCCAACCGACCCTGGCGCTGCCTGCAGTCGCGCACTGAAGGCACTGATGCAACCCATCGGCATTTTCGGCGGCACCTTCGACCCGATTCACTGCGGTCACCTGCGCACGGCATTCGAGCTGTGGCAGGAACTGCATCTGGCAGAAGTACGACTGCTGCCCGCCGGTCACCCGCCGCATCGCGATCAGCTGTATGCCAGCGGCGCGATGCGCCTGAAGATGGTACGTGCTGCGGTGGCCGGGCAGCCGAGCTTCGTGGTGGATGACCGCGAGGTGCGGCGCACCGGTCCTTCGTACTCGGTCGACACGCTCACGGAGCTGCGCGGTGAGTTCCCGCAGCGCTCGCTGTGCCTGCTGCTCGGCATGGACGCGTTCCTTGGGCTGCCGCAGTGGCACCGCTGGCGCGACCTGCTGACGCTTGCGCACATCGTCGTGGCGCACCGCCCGGGCTGGCGCGCCCCGACCAGCGGGCCGCTCGGGGAAGTGATGGTGGACCACGGCACCGGCAGTATCCGCGAGCTGCATCAGAAGCTTGCCGGTTGCATCTACGTGCATGCAGGTACACAGCTCGAAATCTCCTCGACCGAACTGCGAGCACTCCTGATCGCGGGCCGCGATCCGCGCTACCTGGTACCCGAGGAGGTGCGCCAGATCATCGCCGAGACGAGATGCTATGCTCCGGAGCACGGGCCGCAGGGCCGCTGATACACCTTCGCAGGAGCAACCAACAAAACGCATGGCCACCCGCAAACGCCCGCGACCCGCTGCCAAAACCGACTCGAAGCTCCAACAGGCCGTCACGAGCGCGCTCGAGGACATGAAGGCCGTCAATGTGAGGGTGCTCGATGTACGCGGGCTCACCGACATCGCCGACACGATGATCATCGCGTGCGGCAACTCCGACCGTCACGTGCGCTCGATCGCCGAGCGCGTGGCAAGCCAGGCCAAGGAGGCCGGCTTCCGCCCGCTTGGCACCGAGGGCGCGCGCGACGGGGAGTGGGTGCTGGTCGACCTGCAGGACATTCTGGTGCACGTGATGCTGCCGCGCATCCGTGAGTTCTACGGCCTCGAGAGTCTCTGGGAAGGCGGCCCCGTGAGCAGCGCGGCGGCCGCACCCGCCAAGGCGCGCGCCCCGGCGCGGCGGCGGCGCGCGGCGCGGTAGCTTGCCTCGTGCGCGTGCGCGTGATCGCCGTGGGCACGCGCATGCCTGCCTGGGTAAAGAGCGCCTGCGATGACTACCTCACGCGCCTCAGGCCCAGCCTCAACGTGTCGCTGCAGCCGCTGGAGGCCGCCACCCGCACCGCGGCGGCCGATCCCAGGCGCGCCGTCGCGGCCGAGGGCCGCCACCTGCTCGAGGTGCTGCGGCCGGGTGAGTTCGTGGCGGCACTTGATGAGCGCGGCGTGCAGCTGTCCACCCGCGAACTCGCCGCGTGGCTGAAGCTGCGCATGCAGGAGGGAGCGGACCTCGCGTTCCTCATCGGTGGCGCGGACGGTCTGGCGCCGCAGGTGCTTGAGCGCGCCGATTTCAAGTGGTCGCTGTCACGCCTGACGCTGCCGCACGCCATGGTACGCGTGCTGCTGAGCGAACAGCTGTACCGTGCCCACAGCATTCTCGTGAACCACCCCTATCATCGCGACTGATGGACCCGAAACCAGAAAGTGCGCCGCGCCTGTGCCTGGCCTCGATGTCGCCGCGGCGGCGCGAGCTGCTGCATCAGATCGGCGTCAGCCACAGCGTGCGCGCACCGCACATCGATGAATCGGTGCTTGCCGGTGAGGCAGCGGCGGACTACGTGGTGCGTATGGCGTGCAGCAAGGCGCTCGCCGGCGGCGCGCCAGGGCCGGCCCTGCCGGTGCTGGCCGCCGATACCATCGTCGTCATCGACGCGCTGATCCTCGGCAAGCCTGCGGGTGCCGCCGAGGCCGTGGCCATGCTCGAGCGCCTCTCCGGCCGTACACACGAGGTGCTGACCGCCGTCGCGCTCGCCAGCGGCGCACAAGTCGCGCATCGGCTCAGCATCAGCCAGGTGCGTTTGCGTCACTTGAGCCGCGCGGAGTGCATCGCCTACTGGCACAGCGGCGAGCCGCGCGACAAAGCCGGTGCCTACGCGGTGCAGGGCCGTGGCGCCATGTTCATCGAGCACCTCAGCGGCAGCTACTCCGGCGTCATGGGGCTGCCGCTGTACGAGACCAGTCAACTCCTGACCGAGGCGGGCGTGCCCTGCTGGCTGGATGAGGCGCGTCGCGAGCTGCCCGCATGAGCATCGAGATCCTGGTGAACGTCGCACCCCGGGAAACGCGTGCCGCGATCCTGGAGAACGGCGTCGTGCAGGAGCTCCACATCGAGCGCACCAGCCGCCGCGGGCTGGTGAGCAATCTCTACAAAGGCCGCGTCTCGCGGGTGCTGCCGGGCATGCAGGCAGCGTTCGTCTAGATCGGGCTGGAGCGCACCGCTTTCCTGCATGCCGCCGACATCGTCGCGAAGACGGACGACACTCTGCTCGGGGCGCCCGGTGCCGCCCCGGTGGAGGACATCCGGCGCCTCCTCAACGCCGGGGATGACATCCTGGTGCAGGTCATCAAGGATCCGATCGGCACCAAGGGTGCGCGCCTCACCACATTCATCGCCCTGCCGTCGCGCTACCTCGTGTACATGCCCCGCGGCCAGGCGATCGGCGTCTCGGCACGCATCGAGGACGAGGGCGAGCGTGCACGCCTGAAGAGTGTGCTCACGGGGCTTGCCGAGGGCGTCGCGGAAGGCGGCTACATCATCCGCACCGCGGCGCAGGGAGCGAGCGCGGAGAACCTGCGTGAGGACATGAACTACCTCGCGAAGCTCTGGGGGCACGTGCGCGTCAGCGCGGCATCCGCCCGCGCCGGCTCCGTGGTCCACGAGGATCTGCCGCTGCCGCTGCGCGTGCTGCGCGATGAACTGTCACGCGGGGTGAGCCGCGTGCTGGTGGATGCGCCGCACGAGTTCGAGCGCATGCGCGAGTTCGCCGCGGCCTTCATGCCGGAGTCCGCTTCCGCCATCGAGCTCTACGGCGGCCCGCGGCCACTGTTTGACCTGAACGGCATCGAGGAGGAGATCGCCAAGGCGCTCGACCGCAAGGTGCCGCTGAAGTCCGGCGGCCACCTGATCATCGACCAGACCGAGGCGATGACCACCATCGACGTCAACACCGGCGCCTACGTGGGCCACCGCAACCTCGAGGAGACCATCTTCCGCACCAATCTTGAGGCGGCGGTGAGCATCGCGCGGCAGCTGCGCCTGCGCAATCTCGGCGGCATCATCATTATCGACTTCATCGACATGCGCGATGAGCCGCACCGGCGTGCCGTGCTCACGGCGCTGGAGCGTGCCCTCGCCGGTGACCGCGCGCAGACGCACATCGTCAGCCTCTCCCCGCTCGGCCTCGTGGAGATGACCCGCAAGCGCACGCGCGAGAGTCTGGAACATCTTCTGTGCGGGCCGTGTCCAAGCTGCGAGGGGCGCGGCTTCGTGCGCACCCCGGAAACGGTCTGCAACGAGATTTTTCGGGAAATTGTGCGACAGAGCCGGCAGTTTGCCAGCCGTGAGCTGCTGATACTGGCCCACCAGGACGTCGTGGATCGGCTGCTGGATGACGAGTCGGCGACGCTCGGCGAGCTTGAGGCGCAGGTGGGTCGTCCGATCCGCCTGCAGGTCGAGGCGCTCTACGGCGTCGACCAGTACGACGTCGTTCTCGTGTGAGGCGGAAAGTGTGCGCGAGAAGCCCGCAGAGCCTGCTGTCGCGGCGGACCCCGGCGCCGTCCGTGGCGGAGTGCGGGCAACGCCCGTGCGGCTCGTCACCACGTTCCTCACCGCGGCACTGGCACTTGCGCTGCTGCTCACCCTCGCCCGTGAGCTGATCGCGGCGCGCGTTCCCGAGCATCGCGCGGCGCTCGAACAGCTGCTGCGCGAGGAGACCGGTCTCGAGATCACCTTCGGGCGGCTGGCGGTGCGCTGGGGCTGGTACGGACCCGAAGCGGTGTTTCGCGATGTCAGCCTCGGCGAGCCTGGCGGTTCGACGCTCGTGCGCGCCGCCCAGCTCACCGTCGGCCTGGATGCCTGGCGCAGCGTCCGCAGCGGGCACCCGGAAGCCGGGCGCATAACCCTCACGGGCGCCGACATCGACCTGTCCGCGCGGCGCTCGACCGCGGCCGGTGCGGGCGTTCCCGCCGCGCCTGCGGAGCTGCTCGCCGGCGCACCGCGCCTGCTGTCGCACTGGCGCGGCGGTCGCATCGATGTCGAGGGCGGGAGCCTGCGCCTCGCCGGCGGTGAGGCCAGCTCTGCTGTGACCCTGAACATTGCGCACGCGGATCTGCGGCGCCGGGGCGCCGATTGGAGTGCGCAGGCGCAGCTGCTGCTGCCGCAGAATCCCGGCGAAGGGGCCCTCCTGACGCTTGCGATCAGCGGCGACCCGGCGCGGCGCGCAACTCTTGCCGGCGCGCTCACTTTCAGCAGCGAACGACTCACCTTCGCGCACTGGCGTTTGCTCGCCGTGCTGCCGCAACTGCGGCCCTATCTGCCGCGCGCCGGCTCCGGCAGGCTCGAGTTCACGGCCACACTTGCCGGCGGCGCGCCGGTGCGGATCGCTGGCGACTTCGCGGCGCAGTCGCCCGAGTGGGAGGCACGGAGCGAGGGTGGCGAACCACTGCGCCTGCCGGCACTGCGGGCCAACTGGCAGCTGACGCGCGCGGCGGCCGGCTGGCGCCTGGCAGTGGGCTCACTGCAGGCCGGTGCCGGCAGCGCCGAGGCCAGCGCGCTCATTTTCCTCGATGCCGGCGGGGCGCGCGGCACGCTTCACGCGCTGCCGCTGCCGGCCCTGCAAACCCTGGCGCACTGGTACCTGCCGCGGCTGCCCCTCGAGGAGGTGGCGCTGGAGGGCGTTGCGCAGAGTGCGCAATTCGACTGGGATGGTGCGCGCGCCCCGGGCGCGCGGCTGCAGGGGCACGCTGCGGTCGCCGGGCTTGCGTTCGCAAGCGCACCCGCAGACGTGCAGCTCGGCGGCCTCGCCGCCCGGGTGACTTTCTCCGACACCACCCTGGCGGCGCAGCTCGAGGCACCCGCCGCCACGCTCGTGCTCACCCGCGCCACGCCTTTGACCCTGGAGGGCCTGCAGGTGCACGCAGACTTGAGCGCAGGCCTCGACGGTGCGCGCTGGTACCTGCGCAGTGACAACCTCACGATCGGCCATGACGCTGCCCAATTCGCGGCGCGCGTAGCGCTAGGCGCAGGGGCGCCCGGCACTGCGCCCGAGCTTGCTTTGCGAGTCCAGATCGAAAATGCGGACGCGCCGCAGCTCGCGGCGCTGCTTTTTCCGGCTGCGCTAGCGGATGCCGGTCCCCTGATCGCACGCCTGCGCGCCGGGCGCATCGCGAGTGCGGATTTCGAGCTTGCGGGCGCGCTGACTGCGGCGCCGTTCCTGGCTTCCCACGGTACCCTCGCGCTCAGCGATGCGGCACTGGCGGCCGATGCCGACTGGCCGCAGGTGCAGGGTCTTGCGGCGCGCATCGATTGGCGCGACGGGCAGGTAGATGCGCGCATCAGCGCCGGGCACAGCGGTGCGCTCGAACTCGATAGCGCGCAGGCCAGCTGGGACGTGCGCGGCGCACGCGCGCTGCGAGTGCACGCACGGCTTCAGGGCAATGCGCGCGAAGCGCTCGCCTGGCTGCGCGAGCATCCCCGACTGCTGGCGGTCGCACCCGCGGCGGCCTACCTCGATCTCGACGGCGATCTTGCGGCCGAGCTCGACCTGCTGGTGCCCGGAACTGCGGCGCACCAGCCACCCCCGCGCCGCCGTCTCAGCGCGGCCTTGCAGGGTGTGCGGCTGCGCGCGCTGACCGGTGTGCCGCCGATTGAAGCGCTGCAGGGAACGCTGGCCTTCGCGGCGGGACGCCTGCAGCGCTCGAGCCTCACCGGCCAGTGGCTCGGTGGACCGGTTACGCTCGCTCTGAGCGAGCGCCGCGCAGACAGCGCCCTGCTGATCGCAGCGCACGGGCTGCTCTCGGTGCGCGAGGCCCTGCTCGCCGGTGGCGTGGATGAGGCCGAGCCACCACTGGCCGGGACCGCGGAATGGACGGCGCAGATGACCGCACTCGCGCGGCCTGCGCTCGGTGAGCCCGAGTGGCAGGTGCACGCTGACTCGAGCCTCTCCGGGGTGGCAAGCACCCTGCCCGCACTCCTCGCCAAGGCCGCAGGCAGTGCCCTGCCGCTGCACCTGGAAGCGCACGGCAGCGGCCTCGCAGCGCAGCTGCAGGCGAGCCTCGGCGAGCGGCTGCGGGCCCTGGCGGTCCTGGAACGCAGCGGCGAGCGCTGGCGCATTGAGCGCGGCACGCTCCTGCTGGGCGCGGAATCCCCGGCATTGCCGCCGACCCCGGTGCTTGCGCTTACCGGGCGGATCGAGCGCCTGGACCTGCCGGCTTACCTGGCGCTATGCCGGCTCGCGGGTCGCTCGCCGGTGCTGCCGCCGCTCGAGGCGCGCCTGAGCGCCGCCGAATTAGATCTCGGCCCCCGCGGCTATAACGAGGTCGACGTGTCCGCCCGGGCGGACAGGTACGGTGGGCAGCTGGAAGTGCGCAGCGCGCCATTCGATGCCGCCTTCAGCTGGCCTGCACTGGCAGGTACGGACCACCCCGCACACGTACACGTCGAGGAATACGAGCTGGCGCAACCGGACGATGCGGCTCTGGCCGCGGCGCTTCCGGCAATGCTCGGGGGCGCGGTGCACCTGAGCGTGGACCGGCTACGCCTGCAGGGGCGATCCCTCGGCGCACTCGCTGCGGACCTGAGTGCGCCGGGGGGCGCACTGGCGGGAAGTGTGCAGCTGAGCGCTGCTGCCCAGCAGCTGCAGGCTTTCGGCCGTTGCAGCAGCGAAGGACTCTGCAGCGCGCGCTTCGGCCTCGACAGTGGCGATTTTGCGGCGACGCTTGCCGCCTTCGGCCTGCGCCCGGACCTGAGCGCCCGGGCGGGGCACCTGACCGGGGAGCTGCACTGGTCCGACGCTCTCGGCGCGCCTCTTGCAACCCTCGGCGGACAGCTCCATATGGAATTCGAAGAGGGCGTCACCCGGACGGTTCCCGGATCGGCCGCGGCGACCCCGCTGGCGCTGCTCGTGGTCCCGGCCCTGGCCAGTGGCATGGCTGCCGAATCCCCGGTCGCGATGCCGTCGCTGCAGTTCGCGCGCCTGAGCGCGGACTATGAGATCGAGCACGGCGTGGCGAGCACCGCCAACCTGCATCTGGATGGGGACACCGAGATGCTGGTGCGCGCCCGCGTCGGCCTGCTGCGCCGCGATTACGAGGGCGAAGCCTTCATCCTGCGCGGCGAGGAACGCCTGCCTGCGGCGGTACGCGGCCTGGGACCGACCCCGAAAATGGCGGCCCTGTGGCTGTCGTTGCGCGAGTGGCTGGCGGGGTCGGGCGCGGAACGCGGGCGCACGGTGCTGCGTTTGCGGGGCGCCTGGAACGACCCCATAGTGGTGGTTGCGGAATGAGGCCCGGAAGTTCATGACGGTGAAGGTCGCGGCGCTACAGATGACATCCGGCCCGGACGTGGCCGCAAATCTCGCGCAGGCAGGTGTGCTGATCGAGGCGGCTGCCGGCGCCGGCGCCCGGCTGGTGGCGCTGCCGGAGAACTTCTCGTTCATGGGACTGCAGGACGCCGACAAGCGCGCCGTGGCCGAGAGCGCCGGTTGCGGCCCGGTACAGGATTTCCTCAGCGCCATCGCCGCGCGCCTCAAGGTGTGGCTCATCGGCGGCACGACGCCGCTGCGCGCCGGCGCTGACGGGCGCGTGGCCGCGGCTTGCCTTGCGTTTGACGCCGATGGCCGCCAGGTGGCCCGCTACGACAAGATCCACCTCTTCGATGTGGATATTCCCGGGCGCGCTGAGAGCTATCGAGAGTCGGCCCACGTCGCGCCCGGCTCGCGCGTCGAAGTCATCGACACGCCTGCCGGCAGGCTCGGCCTGTCGGTGTGCTACGACGTGCGCTTCCCGGAGCTTTACCGGCAGCTGAGCGCCGCGGGGGCGCAGCTCCTGGTGGTACCGTCGGCGTTTACCAGCCCGACCGGCCGCGCGCACTGGGAGACGCTGCTGCGGGCGCGGGCCATCGAGAATCTCTGTTACGTTATCGCGCCGGCGCAGTCGGGCTTTCACCCGAGCGGGCGCGAGACCTACGGCGACAGCATGATCGTCGACTACTGGGGACGGGTGCTGAAGCGCGTGCCGCGCGGCACCGGCTACGCCCTGGCCGAGGTCGATCTGGCCCGACAATCCCAGGTGCGGGAGAGCTTCCCCGCGCTGGGCCACCGTGTTTTTGCGAAGGAACCGTCTGCTCATGAGTGACACTGCCGCCGATCCGCTGCACCTGGCGCGTGCCCTGATCCTCGCCCCCGGGGGCCTCGATGAGCAGCGCCTCGACCAGGTATTCGGTCAGGTGATGTCGCACTCGGTGGACTTCGCCGACCTGTATTTTCAGCTGGCACACCAGGAGTCCTGGTCGCTCGAGGACGGCATGGTCAAGGATGGCAGCGCCAGCATCGAGCAGGGCGTCGGCGTGCGGGCGCTGGCCGGGGAAAAGACCGGCTTCGCCTACTCGGACGAGATCGTGCTGCCGGCGCTCGAGGAGGCCTCGCGGGCCGCGCGCGCCATCGCGCTCGCAGGACCTGAGCGCAGCGTCAGCGCCCGGCAGGCCCGCAGCGGCCACCGCCTCTACCTGCCCCAGGATCCGGCGAGCGCGCTGGCCACGCATGACAAGGTCGCGTGGCTTGAGCGTGTGGACCGCGAGGCGCGCAGCTGCGACCCGCGCGTCGTGCACGTCTCAGCAAGTCTCGTGGCGGTGAAGGAGGTCGTGCTGATCGCGACCAGCGACGGCGAGCTCGCCGCGGACGTGCGTCCGCTGGTGCGCTTCAACGTCTCGGTGCTGGTTGAACAGAACGGGCGCCGCGAGCAGGGCTATGCCGGCTGCGGCGGGCGCTTCTCGCTCGCCGACCTGGTCGCGGACGACAAGCCGCTGGCACTCGCGCGCGAAGCGGTGCGCCAGGCACTCGTCAATCTCGACGCGCGTCCCGCCCCGGCCGGCCCCATGACCGTGGTGCTGGGACCGGGCTGGCCGGGCATCCTGCTGCACGAGGCCATCGGCCACGGGCTCGAGGGTGACTTCAACCGCAAGGGCACTTCCGCCTTCGCCAACCGCATCGGCGAGCAGGTGGCGGCCGAAGGCTGCACCGTAGTCGATGATGGCACGCTGTCGCGCCGCCGCGGCTCGCTCAACATCGATGACGAGGGCACCCCTACCCAGTGCACGACGCTCATAGAGAACGGCGTGCTGCGCGGCTACATACAGGACCGCCTCAACGCGCGTCTCATGGGCGTCAGCCCTACCGGCAACGGCCGGCGCGAATCGTTCGCGCACATGACGCTGCCGCGCATGACCAACACCTACATGCGCGCGGGCCCGCACGCGCCCGAGGACATCATCGCCTCGGTGGAGCGGGGCATCTACGCCGTCAACTTCGGCGGCGGCCAGGTGGACATCACGTCCGGCAAGTTCGTGTTCTCCGCGAGCGAAGCCTATGCGATCGAGAACGGCAAGATCGGTGCGCCGCTCAAGGGGGCGACGCTCATCGGCAACGGCCCGGACGTGCTGACGCGCGTCTCCATGGTAGGCAATGACCTGAAGCTCGATGATGGCATCGGTACCTGCGGCAAGGACGGCCAGAGCGTGCCGGTCGGCGTCGGTCAGCCGACCTTGCGGATCGACTCGCTCACGGTCGGCGGCACTGCCTGATTTGACCGAAGCGCTGACGACTGTCGTCATATCCTGACGCAGCGCGCAGCTTGGCGCCGGCGACATAATGCCGCGGCGCGCCAAGTGTGATTCTCCACACGCCCGCTGCCGGCTTGAGTCCGTAACGTTGAGCGCGCCGACAAACCAATCAACGTTGAAGGACCTTCGATGATGCTCTCCGAAGACGCGACGATTGAATCGCAGCAGCTGAAGCTGCCCGCCGACCTGGTCGTGGAAATGAACCGCCGCAAGAAACAGCCGACCGACTACCGAGTGGATGGCTGGAAGCCGGGCCTGCTCGAGCGCCTGGCGCGGATGTTCGGACTGGGCTGAAAACACGCCTGCGGGCGCACGCCGCGGCGTCCCAACACGCCGCGGTACCAACACCGGGTCGCCGGGGTTAGGATGGAGCGCATGCCGCAGTTCTCGCGCCCCATCTACGAAGGTCTGCCCTGGTTCTACATAATCTGTGGGCTGGCGGTGCTCGGCGGCAGTTACCTGCTCGCCTCGCACGGGGT
>Ga0302308_10002524_pt1 | contig 14847 bp, 14 predicted proteins | sample III_Palsa_E3_3_FD_200531 | JGI IMG/M metagenome (GOLD analysis project Ga0302308, IMG submission 200531) | Peat permafrost microbial communities from Stordalen Mire near Abisko, Sweden - III_Palsa_E3_3 | ecosystem: Environmental > Terrestrial > Soil > Palsa > Peat permafrost | place: Sweden... | reverse complement strand
CACGTCGGTACCGACGCACGTGGCGATCGTGATCGTGCTGACCGTCATCGTCAGCGCCTCGACCACGTTCATGACCGTCCGGCAGAGCGCCAAGCGTGGTCTCATGCAGACCAACACGGACCCGGACAACCCGATGGCCGGCATGCAGAAGTACATGATGTACATCGTCCCGTTCTTCTCGCTGACGGGCTTGTACTGGCAGTACGGGCTGGTGCTGTACTGGGTGACGACCAACCTGTGGACGCTCGGCCAGCAGTTCTTCATGTTCCGGGGCTGGACCGCCGAGGACGCCGCGGCCGCGAGCGCCACTGCCGCCGCAGCAGCGGCTGGCGGCTCGGCCCGGGCCACCCAGAGCTCGGCGCGTCCGGGGTCCGGCACCGCGAAGCCCGCGGCCGGTTCCAGCTCCGGTGTTAAGAGCGCTACCGGTGCGGCCAAGACCACCGCCGGGGTGGCCAAGACCACCGCGGCCAAGACCGCGACGAACGGGACCCGGAGCGCCAGCGCCGGTGCCGCCAAGCCTGCCACGGCCGCCACGGCGGCCCGCCCGCCGAGCGGAGCCAACGGACGATCGAGCACGTCGCGGCCCGCGGCCGCTGCCACTAGCTCGGCCCAGCCGCGCACCGGTTCGGCGCGCGGCGATGCCGCCGCGGCCAGCGCGTCCGCCACGCCGAACGGGCAAAATGGTGGTGGTGCCATGCGCGGGCTGCTGCGCCTGGGACGGGCGAAACCGGAGCCCGTACCCGAGCCGGAGGTGCCCGCCGCTAGGGTGGTCCGGCAGCAGCCGGTCCGGCAGAACAGAAACAAGCGGTCGGGTAAGCGCTAACCAGGCGCAGCCCGAACGGTAAATCCCGAACTTTCAGCAGGGACTCAGCACGGTGGGAGGTCCGGTCTTGAGCCAGGACGTGGAGGTCACGGACGAGGAGGAAGCCCTCGACGAGACCGAGGGCACTCCGCAGCTCAGCGATCTCGAACTCGAGGGCGATATCGCCGCCGACTACGTCGAGGGGCTGCTCGACATCGCCGACCTGGACGGTGACATCGACATGGACGTCGAGGGCGACCGGGCCATCGTCTCGGTGGTCGGTGCGACCCTTGACGAGCTGATCGGCGACGACGGTGAGGTCCTGGAGGCGCTGCAGGAGCTCACCCGGCTGGCGGTACACCGGCAGACCGGCGCCCGGGCCCGGCTGATGCTCGACATCGGCGGCTACCGGGCCCGCCGGCGGGCCGAGCTGGCCGACTACGGCCGCACCGTGGCCGAGGAGGTGGCCCGCACCGGCCAGCCGAAGGCGCTGGAGGCCATGTCGCCGTTCGAGCGGAAGATCGTGCACGACGCGGTGGCCGACGCCGGCCTGCGCAGCGAGTCGGAGGGCGAGGAGCCGAACCGGCGGGTCGTGGTCTTCCCGGCCCAGTAGTGCCGGTACCCGCAGCCCCGTGCGAGCCGGTTCCTGGTAGCGCGGCGACCGTGTTCGGTGCGGCGCTGCCCGCTGCCGTGACGTACGCGGGACTGCTGGCCGACCGCGGGGTGGCGCAGGGCCTGCTCGGGCCGCGCGAGGTGCCCCGGCTCTGGGACCGGCACCTGCTCAACTGCGCGGTGGTGGCCGAGCTGGTCGAGCCGCGCCACGGAACGCTCCTGGATCTCGGTTCGGGGGCCGGACTGCCCGGCGTGGTCCTGGCCATGGTGCTCCCCGATACGGAGGTCACCTTGCTCGAGCCGATGGAACGACGCTGCCGGTTCCTCACCGACTGCGTGACCGAACTGGGGCTGGCCAACGTGACCGTGCTGCGGGGGCGCGCCGAAGATGTCACTATACGAACGGACGTGGTTACAGCTCGTGCGGTTGCCCCGCTGCCTCGCCTGGCTGAACTAGCCATGGGCGTGGTACGGCCGGGAGGCATGGTTCTGGCGATAAAGGGGCACACGGCAGCGGAAGAACTGAAGGCGGCCGGACCGGTGCTGCGCCGAATTGGTGCCCGCGACGCCCAGGTTGTGCGGGCGGGGCACGGTAAGGTCAATCCTGCGACTACGGTCGTTCGGTTCTTCGCTAGATGAGGCAGGGCATAGGTGGGGCCTAGCTATTACCGGCAGGGCGCAGCGGGATTGGGCTGGCCGGACGGGTTGCGGGTGCCCGAGGCGGAAGGCATCGCGCTGACCGGCGAGGCCGGCCCCGGTTTCGGCGGCCTGGGCTGGCCGGACACGGATCCGGGCTCGAGCGCGGGTCACGGATCGAGAGGCGTTGAGGTGAAGGGTGAGAGGTCGGGAATCGTGACCGTCGAGGGCGCGGTGGACGGCGGGCGGCCGGACGCGCCCGCTCCGCCGGTCGTCATCCCGGAGATCCCCCGCAGTGAGGCGGACACGCCGATCGGCCGGGCGGCCCAGGTCGCGGTGGGCGTGCGGGGGCTGGCCGACCGGGAGGCCTGGCCGCGACCGCCCCGCTGCCGGATCATGACGATCGCGAACCAGAAGGGCGGGGTCGGCAAGACGACCACCGCGGTCAACCTGGCCGCCAGCCTGGCCCAGCACGGCTTGCGGGTCCTGGTGATCGACCTCGACCCGCAGGGCAACGCGTCGACGGCACTGGACACGGACCACCGCGTGGGAGTTCCGTCGGTCTACGACGTGCTGGTCGATGGCCGCCCGCTGGCCGAGGTGATCAGGCCGGCCGGCGAGATGCCGGGCCTGTTCTGCGCTCCGGCCACGATCGACCTGGCCGGCGCCGAGATCGAGCTGGTGCCAGTGGTGGCCAGGGAGCTGCGGCTGGCCCGGGCGCTGCGGGCGTTCGACACCTCGCACCTGGACTACGTGTTCGTGGACTGCCCGCCCTCACTGGGCCTGCTGACCGTCAACGCGCTGGTCGCGGCGGAAGAGGTGCTGCTGCCGATCCAGTGCGAGTACTACGCGCTGGAGGGGGTCCAGCAGCTGCTGAACACCGCCGAGCTGGTCCGGGTCAACTTCAACCCGGGACTGCACGTCTCGACCGTCCTGCTGACCATGTACGACGGGCGCACCCGGCTGGCCTCCGACGTGGCCGACGACGTACGTGCCCACTTCGGCCCGTCGGTGCTGCGGTCGATCATCCCGCGCAGCGTCCGGGTGTCGGAGGCGCCGAGCCGGGGCCAGTCGGTCATCAGCTACGACCCCGGGTCGAGCGGCGCGATCGCCTACACCGAGGCGGCCAAGGAACTGGCCATGAAGTCGGCCGACAGAGCACGGTGAGATCGGGAGCGGCAGTGGCGCAGCAGAGGCGCGGTCTAGGCCGAGGGCTCGGGGCCCTGATCCCGGAGCCTGGCCGGATAGCCGAGGGTGAGGCAGCGCGGGGCGCGGTCGCCGCCCAGGCGCCGGCCGGAGAAACCGCCGAGGCGTCGCTCGGCGAGGTGGCCGGGGCCCGCTACGAGGAGGTTGCGGTCACCGCGATCACCCCGAACCCGCGGCAGCCCCGGCGGACGTTCGACGAGGACGCGCTCGACGAGCTGGCCGAGTCGATCAAGCAGGTCGGCCTGCTGCAGCCGGTGGTCGTCCGCGCGATCGGGCCCGGCCGGTACGAGCTGGTCATGGGCGAGCGCCGCTGGCGCGCCGTGCAGCGAGCCGGGCTGACCGAGATCGGTGCCATCGTCAAGCAGACCCAGGACGATGACCTGCTTCGCGACGCGCTGATCGAGAACCTGCACCGCCAGCAGCTCGACCCGCTGGAAGAGGCCGCGGCCTACCAGCAGCTGCTGGACGACTTCGGCGCCACCCACGAGGAGCTCGCGCGCAAGGTCGGCCGGTCCCGCCCGCACATCAGCAACACGCTGCGGCTGCTGAACCTGCCGCTTGGCGTGCAGAAGCGCGTGGCGGCGGGCGTACTCAGCGCGGGTCACGCCCGGGCCCTGCTGGGCCTGGAGGATCACGATGCGCAGGACCGGCTGGCTACCCGGATCGTGGCTGAAGGCCTGTCGGTCCGCGCCGTCGAGGAGATCGTCGCGGTCGGTTCCGACGAGGCGGCGCCGCGGCGTTCGGCGCGTACCGTGGCCAAGCCGCCCACCGCTCCCGGCCTCAACCGCCTGGCCGACCGGCTCTCCGATCTGTTCGAGACCCGGGTCAAGGTCGAGCTCGGGCGGCGCAAGGGCAGGATCATTGTCGAGTTCGCGTCGACCGACGATCTGGAGCGCATCGTGAAGGCGATGAGCCCGCAGGAGCAGACGCTGTCGGAGCAGGTGCCGCAGGAGCAGGTGCCGTCGGAGTAGCTCCGGTCGGGTCGGGCTGCCCTGGGGCCCGTGCGTCCGGTCCGGTTCCTTCGGTCCGGCGTCGCCTTAGCTGGGCCAGGCCTCGCGAAGTTCGGCAAACAGGTCGGTGAGATCGGCGGGGCCATGGGCCGCCGGTTGCGGCTCGGCCTTCGTCGCCTCGTTCCGGGTGGGTCGCCGCGACGAGACCCGGCGCGACCGGTCGGGCGGCAGCGCCGGAGCGTCAGGGCCGGCGGTGAGCTGCGGGTAGCGGGCCTTCATCACCTGGTACCGGTCGAAGCTGTGCTGGTCGAGGCCCGGCGAGAGGAACCGGTCGAGCACGGGCGCTAGTTCGTCGCGCAGGAAGGCTCCGCGCGCCATCCACTGGAGATAGTCCCGCCCGCCGTGATGATAAGGGCCGTAGACACGCCCGCCGGGAAACGTCCGCTGCAGCCAGTCGAAGATGGCTTCGTGCCGGACGTGCATGCGCAAGGTCACGTGCGGCTGGCGCCCGTCCCCGCCGAAGTGGCCCTCGCCGACTAGGAGGCCGACCAGGAACCCGAAGTCGAACTGCGTTGGCATGTCGCGCTCCCGAGTTGTTTCACCGTCATGTTACACGGGAAACGTTGCCGAGTTGGGGCTCACGGGACGGGGTAGTTCGCCGGAAGGAGGCCGGAGGCGGGCTGGTAGCGGTTCGGGGCGGCTGTAACGCCCAGCGATATGAGTAGTTCGTCGAAGTTGAGCCCGATCGTGGTCGGGAACGGCCCGGCGCCGCCGATCGCCCCGGCCTCGGGCGCCTGTGACTCCGCGTTCAGGCCGCTGGCCTGCGCCCATCCGGTCTCGATGCCGCCGCCGCCCTCGAACATGTCGCCGATCACGGTCGAAGAGGTTACGTGCTGGCCGATCTGAACGGTGGGCGTGACGTCTTCCGCCAGGTAAACCACCAGCCCCGCGTCCGTGCCGTCGGTGAGCTGGTAGGTGACCCACCCTCCCTCCCACCCGGGGTAGTCCGCGCTCGCGTCGATAACGACACCGTCGCCGAGAGCGTAGACCGGACCCGAGCCGCTGAAGTCGACACCCTGGTCGATACGCTCGGGTACCAGGTCGCTGACGCTGCGGAGCGGATCGAGGTAGATGGGCGCGACGGCCACGCCCGAGCTGACGACTTCGGGCTGCAGCCGGACCTGGATGCCCAGGGCGCCTCCCGCCCGCAAGCCGAGCACGTCCGCTTGGTCTGCCCACGCCGAGTTGGGGGCGCGTGCCATCAAGTGGGCTGCGGTCGGCCAGACGCAAACTAGCAGGGCCACGCCGACCGCGGCCGCCACGGCGGACAGGACGGACTTGCTCCGCAACGCCGAAGCGACCGCGGGCAGGCGCCGCAGCCGGGATGGACGGGCGGGCCGGGACTCCGAAGGCCCGAACTGCTGCACAGGCTGAGACGGCCTCGACGGCCGGGGTGGCGCCGAAGACCGGGACGGGTGCGATGGCCGGGTTGGCTCCGCAGGGCGGGATGGCTCTGAAGGCTGGGACTGCCGGGTCGCCGCGCGTCGCCGGGTCGGCGAGCTGGGCGGCGGCTTACGGTGCCGAGCCATCGTGCTGGACAGAATCGAGCCTTCGGTCGGGCGCGGCGAGCGCGCATATGACGCACGGTAGGTGAGGTTAATCAACCAGGCTGCACCACACGTGGTTGTCCCCGGGCTGGAACTACGTAAGAGACATATATGACTACATCACGTAGGCATCGAATAGTTTCGTCCTGCGGGCTATGCGCTAGCGGTAGTACGGATGTCGGCCAGAAACGTGTCGATATCGGCGGCCGAGGTGTCGAAGGCGGTCATCCAGCGGACGACCGAATCGCGCTCATCCCAGATGTGGAACGTCCACTCGCGCTGCAGGGCGGCGACATGCCGGGGCCGGAGCCGGGCGAAGACCGCGTTGGCCTGCACCGGGTGCACGATCTCTACGCCGTCCACGTCGCGCACTCCGTCAGCGAGCCTGCGCGCCATGGCGTTGGCGTGCACGGCGTTATTCCGCCAGAGGTCCTCCGCGAGCAGCGCGCCGAACTGGGCGGCCACGAACCGCATCTTGGAGGTCAGCTGGGTCTGCTGCTTACGCAGGTACGGCACGTCAGCGGCCAGGTCCGCGCGCATCACGACGAGCGCCTCCGCGCCCACCGCGCCGTTCTTCGTGCCGCCGAAGGTGAGCACGTCCGCGCATTCCGCCAGCTCGGCGAGCGGGCAGTCCAGGTAGGCGGCCGCGTTGGCCAGCCGCGCCCCGTCCACGAACACCCGCAGGTCGCTGGCCCGGCAGAAGTCGGCGATCTTCCGCAGCTCGGCCAGCGTGTAGCAGGTGCCGAGCTCGGTCGACTGGGTGACGGCCACCACGCCCGGCTGGGCGAAATGCTCGTCACCCTGCCCGCCCAGCTGCCCGGCGATCAGCTCCGGGGTCAGCTTGCCGTCCGGGGCCGGCACGGTGAGCAGCTTGGTACCGACCAGGCGCTCAGGGGCACCGCACTCGTCGGTGTTGATGTGCGCGGACGCCGCGCAAATGACCGCCTCATGCCGGCGCAGCAGGACGCTGAGACCGAGAACGTTGGCCCCGCTCCCGTTCAGCACCAGAAAGGCGCCGCCCGCGGCCTGGAACGTCTCACTCAGGGCGGCCGTGACCCGCTCGGTCCACTCATCGGCGCCGTACGCCACCGCGTCGCCGGAGTTGGCCGCCACGATCGCGCGGATCACCGCCGGATGCGCACCGGTGTGGTTGTCGCTGCCGAAGCTCTTGCGTCCCGTCATGGAGACGAGCCTAGGGGACGGCCGTCCGGGAGGTATGGCCCGCCGGAACGGAGTCCGGGCCGGGACCACGGCCGGCCGCCTGGCGGACGGTGAGCCGGGTCCGCCCGGTCGCCGCGGCGACGGTGACGGCCAGCGCCGCGGCACATGCGGCCTCGGTCAGCCCGAAGGCTGCCCGGCTGCCGAGATGCTCGGCGGCGAGCCCGGCGCCCAGCGGACCGAGTACCGCCGTCGCCGCCCAGACGCCGTTGAGCAGCCCGACCGCGGCACCCAGGCCGATGCCGCGCCGCTCGGCCGCGGTGGCGGCCAGCGGATAGCTGACCGTCCACAGCACGGACCGGGCCGCGGTGCTGACGCACAGCATTACGATCAGGGCCAGCGACGCGGTGCTGAGCACGCCGATCCAGAGCCCGGCCGCCAGGACCGCCATGCCGCCGCAGATCACCGGCAGGTTCACCGCCCGCCCGCCCGCGGCGGTGGTCAGCGCGCTGCCGGCCGCGAACAAGATCCCCGCCGCGGCGAAGGCCAGGCCGATCTGCCCGGAGGAGGCCCCGGCCAGGTGCAGCTGAGCCGGGACGAGCAGGGCGCAGGCCCCGGTGCTCAGGCCCGCGGTCACCACCGCGGCGGCGGCGCCGATGATGCAGCGATCCCGGCCGACCGCCCGCAGCCCGGCGGCGGTGGCCGCCGGGCGCGAGCCCGCGACGAAAGCCGGTACCCGGAGCGCGGCGAGCCCGGCGGTGATCACGGCGAAGCCCGCGGCCGCGGCGAGCAGTGGGACGGCCAGCCCGAGGTGCTCGGTGAGCGCGCCGGAAATGGCGGGCCCGGCCACGCCGCCCACGCCGGCGCTGGCCACCGACCCGCCCAGGGCCCGCGGGCCGCCCGCCGTCGCGGCCAGCCAGCACAGCCCGGCGGTCCACAGCACGCCGTAGCCGACCCCGAAGGCGAGCCGGGCCGCGAGCAGGGCCGGGAAGCTGCCGGCCAAGGCTTGCCCGAGCGTCGCCGTCGCCATCAGCAGGCCCGCAGCCAGCGTGATCCGCCGGGCGCCGAACCGGTCGGACAGCGTGCCCGCGGGCACGGACACGGCCAGCGTGGCGAGCCCGGTGGCCCCGAGTACCAGCCCCTGCTGGAAGCCGGACAGGCCGAGCCGGTGAGCGTAGTCGGGCATGACCGGCACCAGCGCGAACTGGGCGGCCGCACTGGCCAGGATAAGCCCGTACATCAGCACGCGGAACGCCCGCGTTCCGGTGGTCGGCGTCCCGGTGGCCCGCGTCCCGGTGGCCCGCGTCATGATGTCCTCCTCGTTCAACGGTCAGCGGCGCAGCTGGCTCCGGTCAGTTTAATATGAGAGAAACTACGACTAAAGTGAAGGAATGTCGCAGCTACGATCGATCCAGCCGATCAAAAGCGGGCTGGGGCTGCGGGAGCTGCAAGCGGTTCTCGCGGTCGCCGAGCTCGGCTCCTTCCGGCGGGCGGCCGCGGCGCTCGGCTACACCCAGTCCGCACTGTCGCACCAGGTGTCGGCGCTGGAAGCAGCGCTCGGGCAGCAGCTGTTCCACCGCCCGGGCGGCCGCGCGCCGGTGCGGCTGACGCCCGCGGGCGAGGCGGTCTGCCGCCGGGCCCGGCGAGCGCTCAGCGAGGTCGAGGCGGTGGCGGCCGACGCCGAGCAGGCGGCGCGCGGCGAGATCGTCCGGGTCCGGGTAGGTGTCACCCAGACTGCGGCGGCCGAGATCATGCCCGCGGCTCTGCGTGCCTTCCGCGACGACCATCCAGGCGTCGAGGTCGTGCTCGTCGCGGCAGACGACCCGGACAGCTCCCGGGCCGCGCTGCGCCGCGGCGACCTGGATCTCGCGTTCTCCTACGACACCGAGGCCGACGAGTACGTCGAGGCCGTCGCGGTGCTGGAGGATTCCTGGGTCATCCTCACCCGCCGGGACAGCCCGATCGCCGGCCTGGAGCACGCCGGGTTCGCGGTGCTCGACCAGCTGGACCTGGTCGCCTGGACCCGCCGGTGGCGGGCCCAGGCCGAGCTGGAGGACACCTGGGCCCGGCGCGGCCTGGCACCCAAGATCGTCTACCGCACCGACGACAACCTGGCCCTGCAGCGACTGGTCGCGGCGGGGCTCGGTCACGCCTGCATCGGACGGGTCGCCGCCCGCCGCGCCGTCGACCCCGCGCTGACCTGGCTGGAGCCGCACGACGCGGCCGCCTCGCGGACGATCGTCCTGTGCTATCCGCGGGACCGCCCGGTAACCGCCACCGCCCGCTCGCTGATCACCGCCATCCGCGCCCAAGCCTCCTGACCCGCGCCCAGGCCGCCCGATCCGCGCCCAAGCGGGGGTCGGGGCGGGGCGGGGCGCTAGGCTCCGCGGGTGGCGGCTAGTTTTAGGAGGTCGACGCAGGTGGGGCCGAAGGCGTGGCCTGAGGCCTCCAGGGCCATCGGCAGGGTGCTGGTCTCGGTCATCCCCGGCGACACGTTGACCTCGAGGAAGTGTGCTACGCCGGCCTCGTCCACGATCAGGTCGGTCCGGGACAGGTCGCGCAGCCGGAGCACCGAGTGGGCCGCGATCGCGATCCGCGCCACCTGGGCCGCGACCTCACCGGGTAGCCGGGCCGGGACGTAGAACTCGGTCTTGCCTGCGGTGTACCGGGCCGCGTAGTCGTAGCCGCCGTCGCCCGGGACGATCTCGACGGCTGGCAGCGCCTGCGGGCCGGCGCCGAGGTCGATCACTCCGACGGTGACCTCGGTGCCCGAGATGAACCGCTCGATCAGCGCGATGTCGCCGTAGGCGAAGCAGCTCAGCAGCGCGGCCGGCAGCTCTGCTGCCTCGTGGACCGGTCCCGCGCCCAGCGCGGAGCCGCCGCGGGACGGCTTGACGTACAGCGGGAGCCCGAGCCTGGCGACGATGAGGTCGATCACCGCGGCCGCCCCGAGGTCGTGGAAGGTTTCCCGGGGCAGCGTCACGGATGGCGGCGTGCTCACTCCGGCCGCCGCGACCAGGGCCTTGGCCGTCGGCTTGTCGAACGCCATCTGGCAGGCGCTGGCTACCGAGCCGACGTACGGCGTGCCGAGCAGTCCCAGGACCTCCCGGATCGCGCCGTCTTCGCCGGAGGCGCCGTGGATCACCGGGAACACCGCGCTGGGCGGGTCGGCGCGCAGCCGGGCCAGCAGTTCGGAGTCGGCGTCGGCCACCACGGCGTCGATGCCCGCCTCGGCCAGGGCGTCCTGGACCCGGTGGCCCGAGCGCAGCGACACCTCTCGCTCGGCGGACAGCCCGCCGGCGAGCACCACGACACGATCAAGTTCGTACATGTTTGCGGGTCACCCTAACGGACGCCGGGTGCGGGGCCGAAGTCGTCCCGCAGCTCGATTTCGGTCTCGATCACCGAGGTCAGCCGGCGGATCCCCTCGCGGATCCGGTCCGGGTCGGGCAGCGAGTAGCACAGCCGCGCGTACTGGCCGCCCGAGCCGTCCGCGTAGAAACCGGTGCCGGGCACATAGGCCACCCGCGACGAGATCGCCCGCGGCAGCATGGCCTTGGCGTTGACGCCGTCGGGCAGCCCGAGCCACACGTAGAACCCGCCGGCCGGCCGGGTCCAGTGGCAGCCCGGCGGCATCATCGTCTCCAGGGCGCTGAGCGTGGCGTCCCGCCGCTCACGGTAGAGCTCGCGGAAGGTCTTGACCTGCTCCTGCCATGGCTGGGTAGCCAGGTACTCGCGCACGGTCAGCTGCGCGAAGCTGGAGTGGCAGAGCACCGCCGACTCGGCGGCCAGGATCAGCTTGTCCCGGATGGGGGCCGGCGCCGCCGCCCAGCCGACCCGCACGCCCGCGGCGAAGGTCTTGGAGAACGTGCCGAGGTACACCACTCCCTCGCTGTCGTCCGCCCGCAGCGCCCGCATCGGGTCGCCGTCGAAACCGAGCAGGCCGTAGGGGTTGTCCTCGACCACGAGCAGGCCGGCGCGCTGGCAGATGCCGAGGATCCGGTGCCGGCGCGCGGCGGCCAGCGTGACCCCGGCCGGATTGTGGAAGTTCGGCACGGTGTACAGGAACTTGGCCCGGCGCCCGGCCGCGGCCGTGCGTACGATGGCTTCCTCGAGCGCCTCGGGAATCAGCCCGTCGTCGTCCATGGCGACGTGGACCACGCTGGCCTGGTAGGCGGCGAAGGCGCCCAGAGCGCCCACGTAGGACGGCGCCTCGGCCAAGATCACGTCGCCGGGGTCGATGAAGATCCTGGTCAGCAGGTCAAGCGCCTGCTGGGAGCCGACGGTGACCACAATCTCGTCCGGGTGCGCCCGGATCTCCTCCAGCGCCATGACGTCGCAGATCCGCTCGCGCAGCCCGGCGTCACCCTGCGCGGTGCAGTACTGCAGGGCGACCTCGCCGTGAGCGGCGATCAGCTGGCCGATCATCTCGCCGACGGCGTCGAGCGGGAGCGCGGACACGTAGGGCGACCCGCCGGCCAGCGAGACGATCTCGGGCCGGGCGGCTACGGCGAACAGGGCCCGGATCTCGGAGGCGACCATGCCGACGGCACGTTGGGCGTACTGACCGACATAGGGGTCAATTCGCTGTCGCTGCGATGCGGGCTGCTGGTCGCCGGTCACGGCTTCTCCTGAGTGGCTCCTGAAGTGGTCCAGTATCATGCCAGGATAAGGGGTATCTCCTGGGCACGTGTATGGATATTCTGCCGGGGGATCGGCTACCGGGGAACAGGATGTCGCGCCGTATCGTCAATATCACGCTGGACAATCTCGGCGATTTGCCGCCGAAGTGCCGCAGATGTGTGTTCTGGGAGCTGGGGCCGGTCAGCCGGGCCCGGGCCGAGGAAAGCGGAGACCCCGAACTCGAGAAAGAGTCGTGGGTGTCTTCGGTGCTGCTGGAATGGGGGAGCTGCGGGAAGATCGCGTACGTCGACGGCGTCCCCGCCGGGTACATGCTGTTCGCGCCCCCGCAGTACGTCCCCCGCTCGATGGCCTTTCCCACCAGCCCGGTAAGCGCCGACGCGGTGCTGTTCATGACCGCGTACCTGCTCAGCGAGTTCACCGGCGGAGGGATCGGCCGGATGCTCGTGCAGGCCATGGCCAAGGACCTGACCCGGCGCGGGGTGAAGGCGATCGAGGCCTTCGGCGACCGGCGATGGGAGTCGCCGTCCTGCATGCTGCCGGTGGATTACCTGCTCGCGGTGGGGTTCAAGACGATCCGCCCGCATCACCACTACCCGCGGCTGCGGATGGAACTGCGGACCATCTTGACCTGGCGGGAGGACGTCGAGGTGGCGCTGGAGCGCCTGCTCGGCTCGATGACGCCGTCGGCCCCCCAGGGCGCACTGCGGCCCGTATGAGGGCCGGGCGCCGCTAAGGGGCCGTTCTTCGCGAAGGCTCAGATGAAGTCGGCGAGCTCGCGGAGCAGGGCCGACTTGGCCTTGGCCCCCACGATCTGCTTGACTACCTCGCCGCCCGAGAACACGTTCATGGTCGGGATGGCCATGATCCCGTACCGCTGCGAAACGGCCGGGTTCTCGTCGATGTTGAGCTTGACCACATCGATCTTGTCCGCGTACTCGGTGGCGATCTCCTCGAGAACCGGGGCGACCATGCGGCACGGGCCGCACCATTCGGCCCAGTAATCGACGATGACCGGCTTCTCGCTCTTGAGGACCTCGGTCTCGAAGGTCTCGTCCGTCACGACCTTGGTCGCGCCCACTTGCGATCACATCCCTTAACTTGCGGGTGAATATTTTCAGGCTTCTTCGCGGCTGGCCAGCCAGCGCTCGGCGTCCAGGGCGGCCGCGCAGCCGCTCCCGGCGGCGGTCACCGCCTGCCGGTAGGTGTGGTCCACCACGTCGCCGCAGGCGAACACGCCCTCGATGGCGGTGCGCGTCGACGGCTCGTCGACCAGGAGGTATCCATCCGGATCGGTGGCCAGCTGCTCGGTGAACAGTTCGGATCGCGGGTCGTGCCCGATGGCGACGAAGACTCCGGTCACCGGCAGCACGTGCTCGGTGCCGTCCTTGGTGCTCTTGATCCGCAGGCCCGACACCTTGTCCGAGCCGAGGACCTCGGCCACCTCGCTGTCCCACAGGAACTTGACCTTGGGATTGGCCATCGCGCGGTCCTGCATGATCTTCGACGCCCGGAGCGTGTCCCGGCGGTGGATGATCGTCACCGACTTGCCGAACCTGGTCAGGAACGTGGCTTCTTCCATGGCCGAGTCGCCGCCGCCGATGACCGCGATGTCGTGACCGCGGAAGAAGAACCCGTCACAGGTGGCGCACCAGGAGACGCCGTGGCCGCCGAGCTTCTTCTCGCCCGGCACGCCAAGCTCCTTGTACCGGGAACCGGTGGCGATGATGACCGCCTGGGCCAGGTACGTCTCGCTGTCGGTCTTGATCACCTTGGGGGTCGCGGCAAGGTCGACCTCGATCACGTCGTCGGACAGCAGCTCGGCGCCGAACCGCTCGGCCTGCTTGCGCATCGAGTCCATCAGCTCCGGGCCCATGATGGCGTCGGGGAACCCGGGGAAGTTCTCCACCTCGGTGGTCTGCATCAGCGCGCCGCCCGCGGTCACCGATCCCTCGAAGACCAAGGGCTTCAGCTCCGCACGAGCCGCGTACAGGGCCGCCGTATAACCGGCTGGGCCGGAACCTATGACGATGACGTTCCGGACTTCGGGCACTTGTGACAACCCGTTTCGACCCCCTATCTCACTAGCTCTGGTGAGAACCGATCCTAGGGCGTAGATGTTCCCGGCAGGCTCGCCGTGGCGAGGACGTGATCGCTGCTGGCCGAGCAACCGGAGGCGGTCACCCACGCCTGGTCGTGGGCGCCGCTGACGGCGACGATCACGATGGCCGGCTGGCCCTGGAAGCGGGCCGTCTCGACCAGCACGACGGTGCCCGGGCTGGTGCCCGCGGTCACCCGGAGCACGCACCCCTTGACCGGCCCGGACGCCAGTAGCTGCGGGCGCTCGGCGGTCCGGGGATAGAGCCGCAGTTCGTGTTCCAGCTGCTGCGAAAGCGTCGGGCGGAAGTAATCGGTCACGCTGGTCACGACCTGGAACCTAACCGGAGCCTTCATCGCCGGGCCCGCAATGGACCGCATGCCCGCCCCGCCGGCCGGCTCGGCCAGCCCGTGAGTCGACGCGGAGGGGGCAGAAAACGCGGACGCGGCGGCCGAGGCGGGCGGGACGGCCGGGGCGGCTGCGGTACCGGAGGTCGGCGAGCTGCCACCCGCGACCCGGCTCAGCCCGTACCCGCCCGCGGCCAGCACCACGACGGCGGCCGCGGGCAGCAGGATCCGCTGGGTGATCAGCCGGAAGTTCCGGGAGCGGCGTGGCCCCGGGCTGCTGGCCTGGTGAGCGGCGCTGTCATCAACGGGCCGTTCGGAGGAATTTCTGTTCGCCGCTTCGGTGGCGAGCACCAGGTCCAGCCGCCGCGCCACGTCGTCGGGCATGGCCGGGGGCCGACCCGCGGCGAGCAGGGCCGTGAGCTCGCCCAGCTGGTCGCTCAGCCCGGCGCAGTGGTCGCAGGCGGCCAGGTGCGACGCGATGGCGGCGCGGCGACGGCCGGTCACGAGTCCCGCGCGGAACTCGGCCAGCACGTCAGAGTCCGGGTGCGTCATCTGCTTCCTGCCCGCCTCGGGGGCGCTTGGCGGCCCCTCATGGGTCACTTCCCTGCGCAGGTGAGACGCGCTCGGTGGCGGATCGGTTCCCCCGCAAGTGGGCTACATACGGGAGGAGCCGGGCGCGGCCCCGGGCGCAGCGGCTCTTGATCGTGCCCGGTGAGGTGTCCAAGATGGCGGCGGCGTCGTCGACGGAGAAGCCGAGCATGTCCACCATCACCAGGGCCGCCCGCTGCGG
>Ga0302308_10002516_pt1 | contig 14861 bp, 16 predicted proteins | sample III_Palsa_E3_3_FD_200531 | JGI IMG/M metagenome (GOLD analysis project Ga0302308, IMG submission 200531) | Peat permafrost microbial communities from Stordalen Mire near Abisko, Sweden - III_Palsa_E3_3 | ecosystem: Environmental > Terrestrial > Soil > Palsa > Peat permafrost | place: Sweden... | reverse complement strand
ACGTCGGCGGCCCGCTCGCCGAAGCGGTTCGTGAACGCCGGGTCTTCGGCCAGCGTCTGGCCGGGGCCGAAAGCCGGCTTCTTGGTCTCGGCCAGCGAGCCGAGGTCGTCGACCATGCCCTTCAGCGCGCCGACCACGACGGCTGCGTGCAGCGGCGCGGTGGGCATCGGCGGCAGGCGGAACCACGGGGCATCGATGCTGGAGTCGGCGAAGAACGAGCCGGTCCACTCCTCGGCCACGAACACGTCGTCGACGGCGAAATCCTGGCTCTGCGAGCCGCGAAGGCCCACCGCGTCCCAGGTGTCGAACCAGGTGACCTGGTCCGGGGGCAGGACGGCGAGCCGGAGGTCCGGCCGCCCGTCGGGCAGCTTCCTCGGCCCGCGCTCGCCGGAGATCAGGAACCCGGCCGGCACCCAGGCCGGCTCGTAGCTGCCGCTGGCCAGGGGCCATCTGCCGGTGAGCCGGTAACCGCCCGGCACGGGCCGGGCGGTGCCCTTGGGAGCCAGCGCTCCTCGGACGAGCACGTCGTGGCCGACGGCCATCGCCGCGCGCATCGAGGTCTCGCCCAGCTTGCCGAGGAAATACTGGTTGCCCGCGCCGACGACCACTTGCCAGCCGGCGGAGGCATCGGCCCGGGCGATCTCGGTCGTTACCGCGACTGCGACCGGCAACTCGACCTGGTCACCACCGAACTCCCGGGGAAGCAGCATGCGGAAGATGCCGGCATCCTGGATGGCCTTGATAATCTCCTCCGGCACGCGGCGTTCTCGTTCGATCTGCGCCGCGGCCGCTGCGATCGACGGCCGCAGCCGGATCGCGGCGGCCAGGACGGCGTCGGCCGCCGGGGAGTCCAGTCCGGCGTCCGCCGCCGGGGCATCAAGTACGGTCATGTCGGTTCCTCTTCGGTGAATGCGGGTCAGTTGGTCCAGTTCGCCCAGCGGTCGAGCGGCTCGTACGGCAACGGCTGGTCCTGGCCGGGGCTGCGGCCGAGCCAGTCGGAATGGGTGCCGAAGGCCCGGCCTGCGTATACCAGCGGGGCCTGCGCCGACCCGGAAACCGCGCCCGCGATAACCCGCGCCACGATCAGCACGTGGTCTCCCAGCAGGATCTCCTGGAGAACCTCGCAGGCCAGCCAGCCGGCTACGTCATCGATCCTGGGCAGGCCCTCGCTGAGGGACCAGGCGGCTGACGAGAACTTGTCGGGTTCCTTGCCGGCGCAGCGCACGGCAAGTTCTTCTTGGCCCCGGGCGAGGAGGTTGATGCCGATGCGCTGGCTGAGGCGCAGCTGCCGGAGCAGCTGCGAGCGCTCATCGAGCGCCACGGAGATTAGGGGAGGATCGAGCGACAGCGAGGCGAAGGCCGTGATCGTCGTGCCGTGCGGCATCCCGTCCACGAGCGTCGTCGCGATCACGACCTGGCTGCACACCACGCCCATTACTGTGCGGAATGACGCGGCGTCGACTGCGGTGAACTCTTTAAGCTCCGGCACCATGATCTCCTCAAGTCGATCTCCTCAAGTCGAATCTGGCTAGCCCGTGCGGCGCTGGATCAGCACCTGGTCCCGCACCGGGCCTGGACCTCCGGGCCTCATGGCCAGGTGGCTGTCCCGGCCGCCGGGCAAGCTAGTGACCATGGCCTTCAGGCGAACTGACGGGACCACCGCCCTCAGCACGGCGACCGCCTCGGCGACCCGGGGCCGGAGCAGGCGGGTGGAGGGTGCGGTGCAGGTCAGTGCTGCAGCGGCCCGAGCGTCGTCATCGAAGACCGGGATGCTCACCGAGACGGTATCCGTCCCGGCCATTCCCGCCGTATACCCGAAACCCTGCCGGCGGGTGGTCGTGAGCGCGCGGTCGAGCTGGACCATGGACCGGTCGGGCAGGTGCGCGAACCGGGCTCTCGTCTCGCTCGCCGGCAGCTGGGCGAGAAGCACCAGGCCGCCGGCGGCCCGCTCGGCGGGCAGCCGGGCGCCGCGCAGGAGCTGCCTTTCGGTCCCCGGCCGCTCGATGCTCTCAACGGTGACGACGTCGGGGCCGCGGAGGACCTGGAGCTGGACTGACTCTTCCAGGCGGTCGTGGGCCAGACGCAGGCTCGGGTACAGCCAGGATCTGAGGTTCTGCGTCCGGGCCCGTTGCCGGGCCGCCGTCAGCGAAGGGCCCGCCGTATAGGAGCGGTCAGGCTTCTGCAGCGCGAACCCGCGGTAGACCAGCATCCGCAGCAGCCGGTGGGCCGTGGCCCGCCCGATGCCAAGTTCGTCGGCCAGGTCACTCAAGCGCATCGCCTCGCGTTGCGTAAGCAGCTCGAGTGCCGCCAGAGTGTGGTCAATGGACTCGACTGCGTAGGCCGGTCTTTGCATCATCGGAGAACCTCTTTGTCCGGTAGCCCGCGGCGGCCGGCCAAGGAAATATCCGGGGGAGGTCGGCGACCTGAGTTAGATTGTACGTGTACGTAGATGCGTAATGCTAGAGGCTTTACCCGTGAAACTTGGAGGTCCTCATCTCCGGAGACCGTGCCCGCCGGACACCGGAACCGCGCCTAAGGGGGCGGGACACCAGGCCGGCCGCTCGCGCATCCCGGGGACCGTCCGGGGGCGCGCCCCCCGTGCTCGGCCTGAGCCGAACGCCCGGACACCTCATCCGCCGGGCCCAGCAGGTGCACACCGCGAGCTGGGCGCAGCGCCTGCACGGGGAGCTCACCGGACCGCAGTACGCGGCGCTGGTCGCGGTGGCCATGGAGCCGGGCATCGACCAGAGCCGGCTGGCCGAGCTCGCGTCGCTGGACAAGAACACGGCCACGGGTGTCGTCCGGCGGCTGGTGACGCAGGGCTGGATACAGCGGGCCGCGCATCCGGCGGACGCCCGGCGCCACGTGCTCCGGCTCACCGCCCCGGCCCGGGCGGCGCTGCGTTACATGACCCCGGCCGCCGCCCTCGTCCAGGAGGATCTGCTCCAGCCGGTCGACGCGGGCCGCCGGGACGCCTTCATTGACCTGCTGGCCAGGATCGCCCAGGTCGCCGCGATTCCCCGGCTAGCCGGCCCGGGCACCGGGGCGCCCGTCGCCGAGGTTCCCGTGCTGCCGATGGCGCGCACCCCCGGCTACCTGATCCGCCGGGCCCAGGCCAGGCACGCCAGCATCTGGGGGGAACTGGTCGGCAGCGACCTGACCGGGCCGCAGTACGCGGTGCTGGCGGCGCTGGCGCTGCAGCCTGGCGCCGACCAGGCCACGATCGGGCGGCTGGCCTCCCTGGACCCCTCGTCCACCGCCGATATCGTCGGCCGCCTCGACCGCGGGGGGTGGCTGCGCCGGGTCCTGCCGTCTGGCGGCGGGCGGCGGGTGTCATGGCACCTCTCCTCCGCGGCGACGGACCGGCTCGGCCGGATCACGCCGCTGGCCGAACAGGTGCAGGCGGAGTTCCTGTCCCCGCTGGACCCGTCCGAGGCCAGCTGCTTCATCGATGACCTCGCCCTGATCGCCTACCGGGGCGCGCCGCCGGCACCGGGTGACCCGGGCCTGTCCGCCGCTCTCACGGACCGGTCTGCGCGCCTCAGTTGACACCCGGCCCCGGATCGGTGAAGGTGTAGATAGTACGTACACATATAAAGGCTTGCCCCGCTGTCGAGGTCCGCGTCGACAGCTATCCGTTCCGAGTCAGGAGGTCTCAAGTGGCCACCACGCGCTTCACGCCGAGAGATCACGACGCCGACATGCTCTACAAAGAACTGGCCGAGCATGATCTGCAGCCACTGTGGGAGCTGCCTGGCCTGCTGACCGTTCAGCCACGTCCGCGGGCCGTCCCGTGTGTCTGGCATGCGGGGGATCTAGCCCGGCTGGCCGGCGAAGCGGGGGAACTCATCCCGGTAGAGCGCGGTGGTGACCGCCGCGTCCTGGCCTGCGCTAACCCGGGGTTGCGCGGCGATCCCTACATCGTGAGCACCTTGTGGGCGGCCGTTCAGTTCCTGAAGCCGGGCGAGGTGGCGCCGGCCCATCGGCACACCCCCGCCGCCCTGCGCTTCGTGCTGGAAGGTGACGGGGTATGGACGGTGGTCGACGGCGACGCCATCCCGATGTCCGCGGGCGACCTGATCCTCACTCCGAGCTGGACCTTCCACGAGCATCACAACAGCGGCGAGGCGGCGATGATGTGGCTGGATGTCCTCGACCTCCCGCTGGTCGCCGCCCTGGATGCGGTCTTCTACCAGGACGGGCCCAGCGACGACGTACGCATCAATACCCCGGAGTCGAGCCGCTCGGAAACGCGTTACGGAGCCGGGCCCGGCCTGCTACCTGGCCGGGCCGCCCCAGAGCCGTCGGCCGCGTCACCGTTGCTGGCCTTCCGGTGGGCCGCAACCGACCGGGCCCTGACCGCGCAACTGGCGGACGGAGCGGCCCCGGCCCATATCCGTTACGCCAACCCGGCCACCGGCGGTGACGTGATGCCGACCATGCGCTGCGAAATGTTCCGCTACTCCTCCGGTTTCTCCAGCCCCCGAAGCCGGCAGACCGGCGGGCGGGTCGGCTGCGTCTTGCACGGCTCGGGCGTGGTCACCATCGGTGACACCGAATTCAGCGTGGCGCCCGGTGACATCCTGGCCATTCCCTCCTGGCAGGCCATGACCGTCACGGCCGCAGAAGAAATCGACCTTTTCATCACCAGCGACGCTCCCGTGCTGACCGCGCTCGGTCTCTACCGCGAGGAATCGGCGCCATGAGCCGCCCGAGATGGCTCGTCGTCGGGGGAGGCATCGGCGGGCTTTCGGCCGCCCTCGCGCTGGCCCGGGCCGGGCAGCAGGTGCACCTCCTGGAACGGACCGCAGCGTTCCGCGAGATCGGCGCCGGGCTGCAGATCGGCGCTAACGCCACCCGCGCCATGCACAGGCTGGGCATCCTGGACGCCGTCGAGGAGGTGGCTGTCCACCCGGACCGCGGCGTCATGATGGACGCCGTTGACGGCACGGTGCTCACTGCCCTCACCCTCGGCCGGCCCTACCGGGACCGCTACGGCTACCCCTACCTGGTCATGCACCGCAGCGACCTGCTCGACATCCTGCTGGCGGCCTGCCAGAACTCCGATCTCATCAGCCTCGAGAACGGCAAGCACGTGATCGCGGTGGCATCCCGCTCATCCGGCGGCACCGTGACCTGCGCGGACGGGAGCAGCTACGAAGCCGACGTCATCGTCGGCGCCGACGGCATCCGCTCCACCGTCAGGCAGCTCATCGATCGCGGCGAACCGATTGCGAGCGGTTACGTCGCCTACCGGGGCACCATGCCGGTGACCGAGGTCGCCCACATCAATCCGGGAGATGTCGTCATCTGGATCGGGCCCGACATGCACCTGGTGCAGTACCCAGTCCGCCGCGGGGAACTGTACAACCAGGTAGCGGTCTTCCACAGTTACCGGTGGGAACACGGCGAGCAGGACTGGGGCACGCCCGAAGAACTCGATGAGAGGTTCGCCCTCGCCTGTGATCCGGTGCGCCAGGCCGTGGCGCTGGTAGGCCGGGACCAGCGCTCGCCCATCTTCGAACGCGACCCGCTCCCCACCTGGCGCCATGGCCGCGCCGTCCTGATCGGTGACGCCGCCCACCCCATGCTGCAGTACCTGGGGCAAGGTGCCTGCCAGGCGATGGAGGACGCGCTGGTACTCGCCGAGCGGGCCGCCGCCGCGGGTCCTGCTGCTGCCGATCCTGCTGCCCTCGACAAGGCCTTGCTCGGCTTCGAGGAGGCCCGGCTGCCGCGGACGACCCGCTGCCAGCTCACGGCGAGGCCATGGGGACGGCTGTGGCACACGACGGATCCATTGCTGAGCGCGCTGCGCAACCGGCTGATGCGTGCGCGAGCGTACGACGATTACTCCGACGTCGACTGGCTGTACGCGGAGCAAGCGGTCTGATACCCGCGAGAGCCTCAGCGAAAGGGCGTGGCAGATGCGTTTCATGAGTTTCCTTGATCCCGGTGGCGAGCCGCGGCTGGGCGTGTCCGTCGACGGGGTTATACACGACGTTACCGATGCGGTACCGGGAGGCCGCGCCGGGCTGAGCCCCATGCGTCGCCTGCTATCACGAGAGACCGACCTGGGGGAGGTGGCTGCCGCCGCGGCGGGAAGCCCGGTGGCGAGGATCGCGCACCCGCTGCCCGTGGTACCCGATCCGACCAAGATCGTGGCGGCGCCGGTCAACTACCGGGACCACCAGCGCGAGATGACCGCCGACGCCGCCGTCGACGGTCTCGGCGTCTTCCTCAAGGCGCCGTCCTCCCTGATCGGGGACGGCGGGACCGTCCGGCTGCCCTACACCGACCGGCGTTTCGACCAGGAGGGAGAGCTGGCCGTCGTCATCGGGCGTACCGCCTCGCATGTGGCGGCCGACAGCGTCCTGGATTACCTGGCGGGCTACACCTGCCTGCTGGACATGACCATGCGCGGTGGCGAGGACCGCTCTATCCGCAAGTCATTCGACACCTTCACCCCCGCCGGCCCGTATCTGGTCACACCGGAGGAGGCCGGCCCGGTCGAGGAGATGGAACTGCACACCTGGGTCGGCGGGGAGCTGCGCCAGCGTGCCGACCTGCGGGACCTTATCTGGAACGTGCCGCGGCTCATCGAGTACGTCAGCTCGGCGATGGTGCTTTACCCCGGCGACGTCATCGCCACGGGTACCCCGGCCGGAGTGGGTCAGGTGCTCGACGGCCAGGAGGTCGCGGTGGAGATCACCAACCTGGGCCGGCTAGCGGTATCGGTCAGCAACGTCGGCGCGGTCGCCTGCCCGACGCTCGGCAAGGACCGCGGCCCTAAGCCCCCGGCCGGGGTGGCCCCGCCCAGGGAACGCATCCCCCGGCCCGGTGCCTCTTGGGGCCGCCGGCCCGCCACCGAAGGAGTGGCATGAGCCCCGTCGGCCTGCCCGAGGGATACCTCTATCCCGGCCTGGCCAGCCAGCTGGACGTCGGCCCCCGCACCATGCGGAACCGGATCGTCCAGGCGCCGTTGTCGGTTTCCTACCAGGACCAGGACGGCCGGGTAACGGATCGGACGATCGCGCACTACGCCCGCCGCGCGCGGGGCGGAGTGGGCATGGTGGTCACGGAGAACTTCGCGGTCGAGGAGTCCGGGCGGCAGATGCCCCGGCAGGGGCTCGCCGCTGGCGAGGAATACCTGCCCGGCCTGGCCAAGCTCGCTGCGTCGGTCCGCGCCGAGGGGGCGCTCGCGGTCCTCCAGCTGGTGCACGCCGGGCGCTACGCCGGTCCCTGGGAGGAGTACGGCGCCCGCCGCCGCCTGGCACCCTCGGCGACGCCGTTCGAGCTGACACCCGGGCGGATGGTGACTCCGGACGAGATCACCTTGGAGGAGATGTCCCAGGTCATCGACTCCTTCGCGGGAGCTACGCGGCTTGCCGTGCGAGCCGGGTTCGACGGCGTGCAGCTGCACGGAGCGCAGGGGTTCCTGCTGTCAGAGTTCATGTCGCCGCGAATGAACCAGCGAACCGATGCCTTCGGCGGCGACATCGCTGGCCGGACGGCGTTCGTGCTGGAAACGGTCGATGCCGTCGTGGCGGCCGCGGCAGGACAGATCCTGGTCGGCTTCCATCTGCTCAGCGACGAAGGCATGCCTGGCGGCTGGGGACCTGATGACGCGGCCTGGCTAGCCGGCCGGCTGTCCGGCCGCGGCGTCGACTTCATCTCGCCGGTGCCGAGCACCTTCGAATCGCTGCGTGCCCGGCTCGCCGCCGACCCGGCCTGCAACCCCAGCGCGTATGACGCCGGGGCCGTCAGCGTCATCCGGGACCGGGCCCGGGTACCGATCTTCGTCAATGGTGGCCTTGGGCATCCCGAGCGCGCCGAGCATATCGTCGGCTCGGGCGCTGGTGACGCCGTCATGCTGGGCCGGGCGTTGCTCACCGACCCCGACTGGGCGGTCAAGGTACTGAGCGGGAAGACCGCAGACATCACCAGCTGTGACTGCAACCCGCCGACGTGCCTGCGAACGCAGCTGACCGGCACCATCTGCCACACCTGGCCGGCCGCGGACATCGACCGCGGCTTCGTCGGATAGGCCCCGTGGCGGCGATGTGCTGGTCGCCTCGGACTTGCGCCGGTGTCTTGTGACCCGGGTCCTACGCGGCCCCTAGTTCGGCGTCGTCTGCGTTCCCGGCCGTGCCGGGCCGGCTTGCCTGGAAGTCGGGGGAACCCTCGATGGCCCGCAGCAGCCGTTCCATTATGCGATTGAAGTCGGCCAGGTCCCGCGGATCTATGTGGTCCAGGACCAGCCTCCGGGCCCCGGTCAGGTGCGCGGGCCACGCGTCTTGCAGTCTCTGCAGGCCCTTTGCGGTCAGGGTCGCCAGGCTGGCGCGAGCGTCTTCGGGTACCACCTGACGGGTGACCAGCCCTTCGCTGACCATGGACTGGATGATGCGAGTCATCCTGCTGGGTGAGATCGACACGGCCTCGGCCAGGTCGACCATCCGCAGCGCGTGTTCCGGAGCCTCGGACAGCCGCATCAGGACGACGTAGCGGGTCATGCCCAGGCCGGCGCGGCGGCATAGGTCTTCATCGATCGCCCTGGGCATGACCACCATCAGGCGCATCAGTGCGCGCCAGGTTCGCTCCTCCGCGGGACTCAACGGCTGCGGGGCGGGCTCCGTAGGCATGTCCTCAGTATGCGGCAAATTCCTTGCTCAAGCAAGTATTGTGGCCCTCCTCAAGGTCGTGGCATAGCGTGTCATGGGCTGCCGCCCATTCGGCTGATGAGTTCGCCTACGTTGATGCCGTGCCGTACGCCCCATCCCGCCACCTGTTCGCTATCAACCGGGTCGGGCAGGGCATGCAGGGCCTCGGCGGCCAGCTCCGGCAATCCTGCCCTGCGCAAAATGTCGACCACCTGCTGCCTGGTGAATTGCACCGTGACCACCTAACTCTCGTCTCTGTGAGAAATTTCCCGCCAGCACGGTGTCCCGCCGCGGGGTGGCTTGATCCCTGCACCGAGTGTGGCCAGCCTGCGCGTGAGTGCGCGTCACCCGAATCGGGTGAGCGGCGCTTCAAGGCTGGCGGCCCGAACGGCCGGCCAGCTCCAGTCGGCGGGTCCGCTCGACCGCCTCGATCCTGTTGTGGGCGCCGAGCTTGGTGTAGATGTGGCGCATGTGCGTCCTGAGGGTGTTTCAAATCCTGGCTCAGCACAAGTGCGGGATCGGGCCGGACGTGTGCGGCCCGGCCTTCCGGGTGAGGACGTCCGGCCGCGTCGCAAGCGCTGAGCTAAAGCCCGGGTGCGCCGACCCGTTGAGGCCGATCACCTCATTCGTGTGAGGACGCCTCACCCGCTGCCGGGCGAGCCTGGCAGGGCCCGGGCAAACATCCTTTTCCCAAGGAGGCGAGCATGCCTGAGACGTACGTCCCGTTCACCCCGCAGACCGCCGCGATCAGGATGAGCCGATGAGTCACGACACGTTGCTGACCCTGTCGCGCTGGCAGTGGGCGCTGACGGCGGCGATGCATATCACCTTCCCGGCGCTGACCGTGGGCACGAGCGTGTTCATGTCCGTTTGTTACTGGATGTACATGCGCACCGACGAGGAGGTGTGGTTGCGCATGTTCCGATTCTGGCGGCGGATCTTCGCGATCGGCTTCGCCATCGGCGTTGTGTCAGGGATCGTGCTGACGTTCGACCCAGCCGGACTTCCCGGTCCGCTGGTTGTCGAACCGGACCGCGTACACGTCTGTCCGCGCCGCGAACAAGGCACCGAAGAACGCCACCTTCGCGTCCTCCGCTGACCTGTGATGCACGACTCCAGGCGGTGCCTCGAAGAAGGCAGCCTGCGCGGGGCCAGGAGGGGCAGCCTGCTGCGAGGTGAGCCTCAGCAGCTTGAGCAGCCAGGCGTTCTCCGCCCGCAACCGTGCCAGCTCGGCCTCAACCGCCGAAGGTATATCAGCCACGGTCACAAGCTATCCACGTGCAGTTACCCGATGCGTGGCATCGGCAAGAGCAGGTGACCGCGGCCCGCTCTCTGGCCCATGCCTTGTTGCGGCGCTGTCTTGCTTCATGGTGCGCTCGAACGGGGTACCGAGGCTCCGGCCTTTGCGCATGCCGGGTAACGAGTCGGCCCTATTCGTGCCATTGCGATCAAACGCGAAGACGCCGGTCATGCTGGTCCAAGTACGCGGCGTATCAGCGCGCGTACTCTAGTGAAGCGTTCATCCGCGGCTCTGCCGGACAGGTGCTGCTCGGTGGCGAGCGCTATCATGGCCGGTCCATGGCGGCCGTCGAATAGTTTGCGGATTACGGCGGCGCTGTCAGCCCGGATCCCGTCGGCGAAATCGGCCGGTCCGCGACCAGCGGCGAATGCAATCTCTAGGCACCGCCAGATATCTGCTATGTCGGTGTCTTTGACCCGGACCCGTGTCGCGAGACTCTTCAGCACCAGGGCGCTCACCTCGTCGGGAAACGGCAACTCGGCTTGCCGCACCTTGCCGTTAAGCCGGTGCATTTCCAGCGCGAGGATCACCGGGGCGCGTGCCAGCGCGATCGAAAGCCCTGGAACTTCGGTAGTAAACAGATGCTCGGCGATCGCGACGTTCTGCCGGGCCCTGCTTGTGTATGCCGGGACGAGTACGTCGATGAATGCGTCCGGCGGTGAATTATCTCCGCCCGCCAGCTTAAGCGGGACGTCGGAGAGCCGCCGTGTAAAGCGATTGCCTGCCACTTGTGCGTAGCCGAGGTCCTTCAGCCGATCTACGATGTTATGGTCCCGGGCCACGATCGGCGGCACGCCGAGATCCACGTCGCCTGTCTCGCGGTATAGTTCAGCGCCAAGCTGCCATCGTGCCGCCAGCATGGTGACCATATGCCCGCCGATAATGCGGTAGTCGGCGGTAACCTCTCCCAACACATGGGCGAGATCGGCCAGCGCTGCATAGCCTACGTCGTCGGCTACTGATGCGGCAGAGAGCACGAGCTTGTTCAGGGGCGTGTCAGCAGCCATTCCCGTAGCCTCCCCGCGGCCTCTAGACGGTCAGCCCCGCCCAGGTCCTGCAGGTCCCAGATCATCTGCGTCGGGTCGGCGAGCGACACCGTTGAACCTCTTACGTCGGCGGTGAAGGCGGGCGAAGGGAAGACCGAACGGTCCTCTGGCACCCGGACAATGACGTTGGCGTCATGCGCGCCCTGCGCATCGACCAGGTCAAGATCTGCCGGGTCAGCGGCATGCGCGGCATATACGATCACCATGCTCGGCCGGCGCCACGGAACAATGAGGTCGGGGCCTGTATCTGCCGACACGGCGACCCTGGGATGCAGGGCGCTAGCCCGGACGGCCACGTCGGCCGGGCTGTCCAGGCTATAGAAGTACTGCTGCGAGCCTCGCGGGCCGGGATAGTCGGCCAGGAAACGATCGAGCAATGCCTCGCGGTGCGGCCGCCATCGGCCACGCCCGGCGCTTTCGATGAGGTCGAGGCCGGAGAGTTGCCGAAGCACCTGTGAGGCACGTGGCTGTGATACACCCGCTTGATGGGCCAGCACTGTAGCGCCAGGTTCATCATCCGTGCGCCTGCCGATGAGCGCACGGATGATGGCATAGCTGCCCGAGCCCTGCGGCAGCGATCTGCGTTTAGGGGCCGGGGCGGTCATCGCGCGCCGTTGCCGGAGCAGCAGCCCTGGTGCGCGCAGGTCGAAGTCACCTTGGTCGTCAGCCCATGACCAGCCCGCTTTGGTAAGGGCCGCTCCAAGAGATTCAGAGACGAACGGCATCACGAGAAGTGGCTGACCGTGCCGGGCAAGTTCTTCTCGGGCGAGTCCGAGGCGACCCAGTTCGTTGGGGTAAGGAGCGCGTTTCTTCTCCTCCACGGCGAACCGCGCCCGTCGGCCGCTCGCGAGCACGTCAAGGACCGCATCGACCGGTGCTGAGGCTTTCTCAGCACCGCCCATGTAATCGACTGTGAGCCCCGAGCCCCGAAGCCAGCGTACAGCATCCATAATCATAGCTTTCATTATAAGCACGATGCTTATAATGAAGATTCACTTATGGGACGTGGCGTCTCTCTAGCGTTCATCTCGACTGCCGCCGGCTCCGTCCGCCGAGATCGCTAGTCCGCGTCCGCAGGCCGATCCTGATGTTCTCACGGCCACCTCCATAACAGCCATGTGAGGGAGGCGCGCTAGTAGTGACGCCGCATGCCCACCGTAGTCATGCTGCGGCTCAGGATCGGCTTGACCGATGACGATGCGTCCACAGGGGAGGTGGCCCTGGAGCCAGTGACAAACCAAGTGACAACCAGCGTAAGAAGAGTCTGTCAAGCGGCTCTGGAAAGTTTTCTGCTGTTGTTGTGACTGGTGTCCTGACCTGGGGTTCTTGCTACGGTTGGCGCTGGTGTGCCCCGGCTGCCGCGGGGCGGGCGACTGCCGGGACCTGACTGAGGGCATGGCGAAGATCCGCGCCGGGATGGTGGGTGTCCTGCGGCGCGGTTCCGGGCGCCCGTCACCCGGGTCTTCTCGCTCTACGTAGTGCAAGCGGGCTCGGCGTGCCTGCGTGATGCGGGCAGGCCTGCCCCGACAGCGTTCAACCGAGTTGGTGAGAAGCTCCGGGCGACCGGGGGAGAGCTGCCCAGGGTTGTCAGCGGGGTTGGTCCCCGACGGCCATACGGGCTCGTTCTCCCCCTCATCGGGGAGGAAGGTCTCGGGCGCCCGTGGCAGGGCGGCCGGCGATGGACGCGCTGGTCAGGCGGCCTCCGCCGGGCAGGTGGCGGGACCCGAGGCGACATCGGGGTCCCAGCTGGTGCCGTGGATGACCAGGGAGTAGATCCAGCGCAGCAGCGAGGCAGCGCACGCGACCCGGGCCTTGGCGCGCCGCGCGCGGGCCGCGGCCGCCGCCGCCGTGGCCTGCCGGGACCCCGTGTCGGCCTGGATGGCGGCAGCCTCCGCAGCGCCATCGGCCGCCTTAGTCATTGCCGCGTACTTCGCCGCGAGCACGGGGTTGAACCTGAGCATCGGCCACACGGCGCGCCAGACGGTCAGCCGCAGGCCGGGGCGGCCGCGGCGGGAGATGTGCGCCTCGCCGTTAAAGGCACCCGAGGCATTATCAGACGGGGACAGCCCGGCATGCTTGACCAGCGATGATGAGCTGTCATAGCGGCGGGGGTCACCGGTCTCGGCCAAGATCGCCGCGGCGCCGACGGCGGTCAGGGCGGGAATGTCCGCCAGCCGGGAAAGGCCGAGCTCGCTCAGGACAGCCACCATGTCGGCTTCCACGGCCCGCAGCTGAGCGCGGGTCCGCTGCAGGTCACCCAGCTCATCGGCGCACCGGCGCAGCAGTCCGCGGCGGGAGGACACGACCACCCCCTCGGTGTCGGTCAGCGCGGCGAAGATCCTCTGGCTGATCGTTCCCCAGGCCTTCTGGCCGCCCCAGCCGGCGACGGCGCCGCGGACCAGGGCGGTAAACGCCTCCAAGCCCATGGCGGCCAGCCTGCCCGGCTGCCCGCCGCACCGGTTGGTCACCGCCTGCATGGCCGCTAGCCAGGTCTTCGACTCCAGCGGCTGCGCGCACGTCTCGGTCACGGTCGGCCAGGCCACCGACAGGAAATCCCGGATCCGCTGCACCGACGCCGTCGCCGTCGTGATCAGCTGTGCGCGGCGCCGGCCCAGGTGCCGCAGGTGCGCCCATGTCTCATCCAGCTCCTCCGGGATATAGCAGTGCAGCTCGGTGGCCAGCCGGGCGATCAGCACGCAGTCCGCCTCATCAGTCTTGTGCGGCGTGTAATCCTGCTGCTCACGGGCGATATGAGACACCAGCGGCTGGATGCACACCAGCGGCAGCCCCCGCTCCGCGCACAAACGCTGCACCTGCAGCCAGCGCGGCCCGGTCGGCTCGCACGCCACTGTCACCTGCGTGAACCCCTTCGCCCGGGCCTGCCCGGCCGCCCAGTCCAGCGCCTCACCCAACCGGAATGCCTTCACCCGCACCGTCTTACGCGCCAGCACCCGCACATCATGATCAACCGCCACGAGCGCCTGCTTATCTTCGGCCAGGTCAATCCCGATAACCACGCCATCACGCGGCAGCATCGCGCGCAGCCGCTCACGGCGCGCATTCCGCCTACGATCCCCCCGGGTCATGCCGCTACCCTTACTCACAGGACGTCCTCTCTGGTTGCGCCTGGGACACCAAGCCCGCACTATCGCACCAGGAGGACGTCCCCGCATCAACCGCATCCCACAGAACGGGCGCCTCTAGCGCGTTGTCCTATTACTACGGCCGGGAAGGTCGGCTCCGAGACAGTCCGCCTGCTGCGGGGGCGGGACGTGCCCGTCCGTGTTCTGGTGCGCGACCCGGCGAAGGCCGCGGCGCTGGCCGAGGCGGGCGCGGAGATCGCCAAAGGCGACCTGGACGTGCCAGCCGTCATTGACGACGCAATGACGGGCGTCAGCGCCGTGGTGCTGGTCAGCCCGGCCGTGCCCGCCCAGGAGCTGAACGTCGTCACCAGCGCCGCCCGCGCCGGCACCGGGCACGTCGTCAAGGCGACCAGCAAAGCCTCGGCTGACTCGCCCATCGCACGGCGGCGCTGGCAGGCCGAGATCGAGGCGGGCCTGGCTGCCTCCGGAATCCCGCACACGCTGCTGCGGTCGAACGCCTACATGCAGAACGTCCTGGCGCTGGCCCCGGCGATCGCGAAAACGAGCAGCTTCGGTTTCGCAGCCGGCAAGGGCCGATCCGGCCTGGTCGAGCAGTTCGCCAACGACTATGCCGCCGCATTTTCCTAGACCCCTCGGGACCGCCGCACTAACCGGAGGCAGGCGCCCTGTGCACCCGGGGCACCGAACACATCGCGGCCAATCCCGGCAGGCTGGCGCCGGGCCTCGCAGCACACCAGAAGCTCGGGCAACCAGG
>Ga0302308_10002510_pt1 | contig 14877 bp, 10 predicted proteins | sample III_Palsa_E3_3_FD_200531 | JGI IMG/M metagenome (GOLD analysis project Ga0302308, IMG submission 200531) | Peat permafrost microbial communities from Stordalen Mire near Abisko, Sweden - III_Palsa_E3_3 | ecosystem: Environmental > Terrestrial > Soil > Palsa > Peat permafrost | place: Sweden... | reverse complement strand
CGAGCCCTCCCAAAAATCGATCGCGCTACCACCAGCCGCCCGCCATTCACTCGCACCACTCGACACACCACCACCATAAAACGCCAGAGCCCCCGTCGCAGCATCGACCGTCCCCCGATTTGCAAAATCGACTTCGACCTCCGCCTTACTAGTTCCTTCGGTCTTCTCAAACGTACCAGTGTTCACAAACACCGACGTCGCGCCACTCCCACTACCAAACAACGTCCTGCCCCATTGCGAATTAGCCTTGACCGTCCCCGCATTCGTAAACGTCGCGCCCTTTTCCATCACAATTTCACCCGACGAGAACGCGACCGTCCCGTCATTCACCACCGACCGTTCACTGATATACCCATAACCCCTTTCGATCGAGCTCGTAGACCCTGACTCGAGCACAGTGGACCCCGACCCCGACAACGTCCCACTCGCCCACAAAAACGAGCCAGATACATCCAACGCCCCAGCCCCCGTCAACGTCCCACCAGTAAGCGAGAGGTTCGCCATACTCGACACTTCCAGAGCATTCACGACTTCCAGCGACCCGCCCCCTAGCGCAAGCGTACCTTTCCCTTGCACCACCCCAGTCTGGTAAGCCCCTTCGATCACGCTGACCGTCTTGCCCGCGCCGATACACGCAACATCAGTCGATGACGGCACATGCCCAGCCGACCAGTCTGCCGCGACATTCCAATGCCCTTCGCTCGGACCCGTCCACGTATCGCTACACAGCGATTCCGCCGAAGCACTACCCGGAGACAGCATCACCAGTGCCAGGACAACAAAGACGAGGCCCGCAAGCCTCGCGCTCAATCCGCCGTGTAGCAGCAGGTTTCGCGACCGGCCCCACTGCGACCCGCTGCCCCCACCGTGCATTGGCTGGCTCATTGGTTCGCGCCTCCTTGGGCGTCTGGGCACTCGGGGCTTACCAGGGACCCGGACGCCACGAAGGATCTGATCGATCCAACCTAATCCGAGTGCACGATGCTTGTCAACCGTCGGAACCGCGAAAGTACACGCAATTTGCGACGCGGGCATGTGGGACGTCCGTACACTCCCACGGCGCAGGGGACGCGTGTGCTTGACCGCTGTCGCTGCTGTCGCTTGCGACGAGCCAGTCAGGCCGCGGGCTCGGCAGCCGGCGCGGTGGGCGCCGACTCCCCGTCCTGCCCCTGCCAACCGGCCTGGGCATCGATGCCGGGCACGCGCATGCCACCGCCACCGCACCACGGGCAGCTCACCTGCGTAGGCGTGCCGCCAAGGTTGGAGATGACCTGGCCGCTGCCGCGGCAAGCCATACACTCCCGCGGCGCATGGGACGCGGCTGCCTGATCCTCGCTGTCGTCGCTGTCGCTTGGCATCAGACGATGAGACTAGCGTTCCGCGCATGAGAAGACCTAAACGCTCTCTCGAGTGGGCGGTTGTGGCGGCCATCACGGTCGGTGCGGCCGTACTGCGACTGCTGCACCTGGGCCAAGTCCCGCCGGACCCGTTCTACGACGCCGCTGTGCGCAGCATGGCGATGTCGTGGCACAACTTCTTCTTCGGCGCGTTTGAGCCTGGAGGCAGCGTGTCGATCGACAAGCCGCCAATCGACCTGTGGTTGCAGGTCATCAGCGTGAAGCTCTTTGGGTTCAGCTCCACGACACTGAAGCTGCCCGAGGCATTCGCGGGAATCGTGTCGGTGCCGCTGCTGTATGCGACGGTGCGCCGAATCTGGAGCGCACCAGCGGGCATCGCTGCCGCGGCCGCGATGGCGGTGCTGCCGATCGAGGTGATCACCGCGCGCAGCGACACGATGGACGGGGTGATGATGCTCACCCTCGTGCTCGCGCTGCTGGCTGTCGTGCGTGCGATTGAAAGCGGGCGCAGGGCATGGCTGCTTCTCGCGGCTGGGGCGCTCGGCGTGGCGTTCAACGTCAAGCTGCTCGAGTCGCTTGTGGCGCTGCCAGGGATCGCGGTGTTCGCCTATCTCGGCCTGCCCGGCCCGCGTTTGCGACGACTGCTGCGACTGGGTATCGCAGCGATCGCGTATGTGGCTGTGGCGCTTTCCTGGCTGACCGCCACGCTCGTCTTCCCAGCGCACGACAGGCCCTATGCGATCGGCTCCACCAACGGCAGCGCGTGGAACGCCGCATTCGTGTTCAACGGCTCAGACCGGCTGGCCGGCAAATCGCCAGAACCGGGCGCCACCGTCTATGAACCAGGTCACCGCTACCCGGTGGCCACGCAGGAAGAGCGCGACCACATCCCGATCGTTCCCCCCTCCCCCACGCGGCTGCTCGCGCGGGTCGGGCCACTCTCAGGCGAGCGACTCGGTCTCGAGATCCTCGTCGCGCTGCTGCTGGGGATACCAGCGCTGCTGTGCGGCCTGCGCCGCGAGCCCGCGGGCCCCGACGAGGACGAAGCACAGGCGGATGTGCGCCGGCGGCTACGCCGCGCGGCGGCGGGCGGGCTGGGCCTGTGGATGCTCGCCGGCATCGTGCTGTTCAGCCATATGGTGCGCTTGCACCCACGCTACGTGGAAGGCTTCACGCCAGCGGTGGCCGCGATGCTCGGGATCGGCTTGGCGTGGGCCGCCGACCTGGGTGAGCCCACCCGCATTAGGCCACTTCGCCTGGCGTTGCTGGTGGGAACGCTCGTGATCACCGTCTACTACGCCGAGCGTCTGCTCTACGGGCGCCCCGGCGAGTGGTGGCTGGCACTCGCAGCGGCGCTCGCCGCGATCGTGTTCGCGCTGCTCGCCGTGATGCCCGCGGTCCCAGCGAGAGTACGGTTGCTGTCGGCACCCACGGGCGTGATGGCGCTGGCGCTCCTGGCAATCCTCGCTATCCCCCTGAAGGCCGACTTTACGGCGATCACCGATCGCATCAGCGACGCGGGCCTGGTCGGTCAGCTCCCCGGCAGCCAGCAGCACCCGCTCAGCGCCTACCTGCTGGCCCACCAGGACGGCGCCCGCTACGAGGTGGCAGCCGAGTCAGCCACCGCGATTGGCTCGCTCATCGTGCAGGATGCCCGCCCCATCCTGGTGCTGACAACCTACGACGCACGCGTGTTCACCTCCGTTGCCAAGCTGAAGCAGCTGATCGCCAAGGGGCAGGTGCGCTATGCGTTCCTGAACACGTTCTGCACGAAGCAGGCAGCTTCGGTCAACCCCGCCTGCTCGGCACCCGTGCGCTGGGTGCGCGCGCACGGAACTGACGTTTCGATCAAGGCGGGGCTGTCTCAGGGAGGGTTGCTGTACCTACTGCCTGGAGCAAAGCCATGAGCGCTGAGAGCGACCCGGCCGCGCTGCAGGTGTTGCTCGACGGCGCCCGCGCCTCCGGCACGCTCGCGCTGGACACCGAGTTCATGGGCGAGGGTCGCTACCGGACGCTGCTGTGCCTCATCCAGCTGGCAATCCCCGCATCGTCCCCGGAGGGGGAGAACGTGGGTGCGGGCGAGCGGATCCTGCTCGTCGACCCACTCGATGAGGACCTGGACAGCTCCGCGTTGGCGGCGGTGCTCGCCGACCCGGCGGTCCAGGTCGTGGTTCACGCGGGGCGCCAGGACATCGCGCTGATGCGCAGGCGCTTTGCGAGCGAGATCACAAACGTGTTCGACACGCAGATCGCCGCCGGCTTCGCCGGGCTCGGAGCGCAGAGCTCCTACGACTCGCTGCTGAGCGAGATCCTCGGCTTGCGGGTGGCCAAGACCGCTAGCTTCACCCGCTGGGACGCGCGTCCGCTCTCATCCGAGCAGCTCGCCTACGCGCGCGAGGACGTGGTCCACCTGCTCGAGCTAGCCGCCGAGCTGGAGCGTCGCCTATCCGGGCTCGGGCGCCTGGAGTGGGCTCGCGAGGAGTGCGGCCCGCTCGCGCTCGCCAGCGACGAGCGTGAGCCGGATGCGATCTTCGCGCGGCTGCCGCGCGTCAACGGCCTCAGCGCCTCCGCCCGACCGATCGCGCGCGAGCTCGTGGAGTGGCGGGAGCGCACCGCCTCGCGCCAGAACCGCCCGGTGCAGGGCGTGCTCGGCGACGCGACCTTGGTTGAGCTCGCCAAGCGCAGACCCTCCTCGCGCGCTGAGCTGGAGAAGATCCGTGGCGTGGGTGTGAGTGGTGCGGGCCGACGCGCGGAGGAGCTGCTGGACGCTGTCCGTCGCGGGCGTGAGCGACCGTCCGATCCTCCCCCCGAGACGACGCGCACACCAACGCCCAAGCCAGACGATGCACCGCTCGTGGCGCTGGGCGAGGCGCTTCTGCGGGCGCGGGCGCGTGAAGCGGGTCTCGCCTATGAGCTCCTGGCCGCGCGTGCCGACCTGCATGCCATCGTCGCAGCCGCGCGGAGCGGCGGAGAGGCGGATGTGCGCACGCTACGGGGATGGCGCCGCGAGCTCGTCGGCGCCGAGCTGCTGGCGTTGCTGGACGGGAGCGTGTCGCTGTCGGTGCACGACACTCCCCAAGGCCGGCGCGTGCGGGTCGAGCCCGCCTGATCGTGTTATTCGATGTGGTTGTAAACTTCGAACAGCGGCAGGTACATCGAGATCACGATGAAACCAACGATGCCGCCGATCACGATGATCATGATCGGCTCGAGGATCGAGGTGAGTGCCTTGACCGACGCCTCGACCTGTTCCTCGTAGAACTCGGCCACCCTGTCGAGCATCGCGTCGAGCGCACCAGTTTCCTCACCCACGCCAACCATGTGCGTCACCATTGAGGGGAAAATCGGCGCTTGTGCGAGCGGCGCAGCGATCGTGCCACCGCGCTTTACGGAGGAGATCACGCCGTCCATCGCTTCCTCCACCGCCGCGTTGCCGCCCGTGCGACCGGTGATCTCAAGTGCCTGCAGCAGCGGTACGCCGGCGGCGGTCAGCGACGCCAGCGTACGCGACCAGCGCGCTACGGCGATCTGCTGAACGATCGAGCCGATCTTCATCGGTATGTGCAGTCGGAAATGGTCCCACTGGCGCCGTCCCCACGTGGTTTTCTTCCACTTCACGAAGGTCACGACGAGCAGCGCGGTCCCGCCGAACAGCGCCCACCAGTAGCCCCTGACGATTTCGGAGAGCACGACCGAGACCTGCGTCATCGCGGGCAGGTTGCCGCCGAATTCCTTGAAGACACCCTCGAACACCGGCACGAGGAACGCCACGAGCGCCATCATCACGCCGACCGCGAAGAAGATCACCAGCGCCGGGTAGACCATCGCGGATTTCACCTGGCGGCGCAGCGCAGCGTCCTTCTGCAGCTGGTTGGCGACGCGCACGAGCGCATCCTCGAGCACACCGCCCATCTCACCGGCCTGAGTCATGGCGACGAACAGCGGGTTGAAGACCTTTGGATGGCGCGCCATCGCGTCGCTCAGCGACAGACCCGCCTCCACGTCCTTGCGGACCGCGACGATCGTTTCGGTCAGGTATTTGTCCTCGGTCTGCTCCTCAAGCACATACAGGGAGCGCAGGATGCTCATCCCGGAGGAGATCATGGTCGAGAGCTGACGCGAGAAGATCGCCAGGTCGTTCGCCTTGACCCGCTTCATCAGCGAGATCTCGATGTTGCGCGAGGAATGCTTGTCGGTGATATCCAGGACGATCAGCCCACGCTGCTTGAGCTGATCGGAGACCGCCTGCTTGGAATCGGCCTCGACCTCGCCGCGAGCCTTGCCGCCGGTTGTGTCGAGGGCCTTGAAGACGTAGGTGCTCATCGCGAATGCCTAGGCGGCAGCCAGAGAGGTCGCCCCCAGCAGGCGCCTGAGCTCATCGGGGGTAGACGAGCGCGCTTCTGCCAGCTTCTGAGTGATCTTGCCCTGACGCACAAGCGTCGACAGCGAGGCATCCATCGTCTGCATCCCGACCGCCGAGCTGGTCTGCAGCACCGAGTAGATCTGGTGGGTCTTGCCCTCGCGGATCAGGTTGCGGATCGCCGGGTTAGGCACAAGCACCTCACACGCAACCACCCGTCCCGAGCCGTCGGTGTTGGGCAACAGCTGCTGGGTCATGATCCCCTGCAGGGCGACCGATAGCTGCACCCGCACCTGGCCCTGCTGGTGAGCGGGGAACACATCGATGACACGGTCGATCGTCTGGGCGGCATCCTGCGTGTGCAGCGTGGCGAACACCAGGTGCCCGGTCTCAGCAGCGGTCAGCGCCGTCGAGATCGTCTCGAGGTCGCGCATCTCGCCGACGAGGATCACGTCGGGGTCCTGGCGCAGCGCGGCCTTCAGCGCGTCGCCGAAGCTCTGTGCGTCAGATCCCAGCTCGCGCTGGTTGACAAGGCACTTCTTGTGCCCGTGCAGGAACTCGATCGGGTCCTCGATCGTCATGATGTGCTCCTCGCGCGTGGAGTTGATCTCATCGATCATCGCCGCCAGCGAGGTTGACTTTCCCGAACCCGTCGGGCCCGTCACCAGCACGAAGCCGCGCGGCCGGCGCGTGAACTCGTGCACGGCAGGCGGCAGCCCGAGCTCATCGATCGAGGTCATGCCAAATGGGATCAGACGAAATGCTGCGCCGATTGCGCCACGCTGGTAGTAGGCGTTGACGCGGAAGCGTGCGTGGCCGGGGATCGAGTAGGCGAAGTCCAGCTGCCAGTTCGTCTCCAAGCGCTGGCGCTGGTCACCGGTGAGGATCGAGTAGATGATCTCGCGCGTGTCGGTGGAGGAGAGCTTTGGGTAGTCCTCCAGCGGCGCGAGTTTGCCGCGCACGCGGACGGTCGGATGCGCGCCCGAGCTGAGATGCAAATCGGATGCCCGGCGGTGTACGACCTCCATCAGGAGGTCTGCGAAATCGATGTCCATGGGTGAGTCCATCGACAGATCGCCCCACATCCATTAGGACGCGCACCCTTCCCAGCAGGCGCTTGGACGAAGATACGAGCTCAGTCGGTGCCGATGACGCGGGCGATCTCGGCCATCGACGTGCGTCCCTGCCTGACCTTCTGCAGGCCATCTTCGCGCATCCGCGTCATCCCCTGGCTGACAGCAACGTCGCGGATCGCCTCCGCTGGCTTGCGTTCCAGCGAGAGCGACTGGATCTCCGGCGACATCTTCATCACCTCATACAAACCCACACGTCCGCGGTAGCCGCTGCCACCGCAGCGTCGGCAACCAACGGGCTCGTATGCCTCCAGCTCCATGCGCGCCCTGTAGCCGTTCTCTTGCAGCACCTTCGCGGGGATGATCGTGCGTCGCTTGCAGCTGGGGCACAGCATCCTCGCGAGCCGTTGGGCGACAACGCAGTCGAGCGCGGAAGCGACAAGGAACGGCTCGATCCCCATCTCGATCAGCCGGGAGATCGCTGAAGGCGCGTCGTTGGTGTGCAGCGTGGAGAGCACCAGATGCCCGGTCAGCGCGGACTCCACCGCGATCTGGGCCGTCTCACGGTCGCGGATCTCGCCGACCATGATGATGTCGGGGTCGGCGCGCACCATCGAGCGCAGACCCGCCGCGAAGGTGAGGCCCACCTTGCTGGAGACCTGAACCTGGGTGAGGCCAGACATTTCATACTCGACTGGGTCCTCGACGGTGATGATGTTCTTCTCAGGCGTGTTGAGCATCTGCAGGGCGGCATACAAGGTCGTGGACTTGCCCGAGCCGGTGGGTCCTGTCACGAGCACCGCACCATGCGTCTCGCGGCATGCCCTTTCGAAGCGTTCGCGCTCGGCATCCGCCATCCCGAGCTTGTCGAGATCGACGACAACCGAGGCCTTGTCCAGAACGCGCATCACGGCGCCCTCGCCATGCACGCTCGGCAGTGTGACAACACGCAGGTCAACGTGCCGGCCGTCGATCACGAGCCCTACACGCCCATCCTGCGGCAGGCGCTTCTCAGCGATGTTCAGCTCGGCCATGATCTTGATGCGGGAGATCACGCCCGCGGCCATTCGCCGCTGCACGGTGGTGATGTCATGCAGCACGCCATCGACCCTGAAGCGCACTCGCAGTTCGCGCCCGTCCGGAGCGAGGTGGATATCCGAGGCTCCGCGCTCGACGGCTTGCGCGACGATCTGGTTGACGAGCTTGATGACTGGTGCGTCTTCGGATGTCTCATGCAGGGCGACAACCTCCGCCCCGTCCTCGACCTCTTCGACGATTTCAGCTGACTCGCCGACAACGTCTTCAAGACGGTCCAGGCGTGAGATCAGGTTGACGATGTCATCCGCCGGGGCCACTGCGACGCGGATCTCATAGCCGGTCATGATCGCGATGTCATCGACTGCCAGCACGTTCGAGGGATCGGCCATCGCGACCAGCAATGTGCGCTTGTCAGCAAAGGCCACAGGGACCGTCTGATAGCGCTTGGCGATCGTCGTGCTCACGAGGTTGGCGGCGGACATATCCACCTGGAAGACGCCGAGGTCGAGATGGTCCAGCCCATAACGCTCAGCCAGCGCGCGCGCCAGCGCGTCCTGGGAGAGCGCACCGCTATCCAGCAGCACCCGCTCGGGAGTGGTGCCGGAGATGCGCGAGCTCTCGAGGGCATCCTCGACCTGCTTGCGCGAGGCCAGGCCCATGTCGACGATCACGTCTGTGAGGAACCGCTGGGAGGAACCGCGGCGAGAGGGCTTGGTGAGACCGTTGGATGGCGTCTCAGGCGCGTCGCTCACGCCCGCGGGCTGAACGATCGCCGAGCGCTCATCGGGGATCCCGGAGTCGCCGCCGCCCGCCGACTCCACCTCGATGTATGGGTCAGCGCCCACAATCGTCTCGAATTCGACATCCGCGCCGGGGAGCGGGTCGAGCTCGATGCCCTCTGGCGAGATCTCGCGCGACTCGACCTCGATGCGTACATCCACCTCCGCTGCGGCATCGATGCCAGGTTCACCCCTGACGCCACGCTCAACCGAGATCAGCCGATCCGCGCCCTCCTGCGGCGCCCCGTCAATCCCGAAGATCGCGTGCAGATCCGGGCCGGCCTGCTGAGGTAGGTCGCTCATCGCCCGCCCTCCGCCGCCTCGGGCCTAGCCTGCCGCTGAGCCCTCCTCGCGGACAGCTCTGCGCATGACCTCCACGGGTACCTTCCTCCCGGTCCACAACTCAAGGCTGAGAGCTCCCTGGGCGATGAGTATCTCGAGCCCGTCGAGGGTGCGCGCGCCATGCGCTTCGGCAGCCGCGAGTAGCTGCGTGGATCCGGAGCGATAGACGAAGTCGATGACATACGCGTACTTACCGACTTGATCGAACGTCAATCCGAGTTGGTTGAGCGCCTCACTGTCAGTGGCCGAGCGTTCTACCTCGGCGGCCTCCAGGCCCACAGACGTGCAATTGACCAGCAGGTCAGCAGCGCACGGCTCACGCACGGCGCACACGCCGAGCTCCCGCGCCAGCGCCTCAGCGCGCTCATGGGTGCGGTTCCAGATGCATACCTCGCTCGCACCCGCCTCGCGCAGCGCCCATGCGGCGGCGCGCGCACTGCCGCCCGCGCCCAGGACGAGCGCGCGCAATCCCCGCGGGGAGCGCTCCAGCGCCGCGATCAGCCCCGGCGCGTCGGTGTTCTCGGCCGCGATCGCCCCATCGGGCGCGAACGTAAGCGTGTTGGCAGCTCCGATCTGACGCGCCGTGTCGCTCGCCTCCGTCGCTAGCGCCAGCGCCGCATGCTTGTGCGGGATTGTCACGTTCGCACCGAGAAAACCCGCCTGAAACAGGGAGGTGGTGGTCTCCGCAAACAGCGCCGGCGGAACCGCCAGGCGCTGGTAGCGCCAGCCCTCCATGCCCATCGCCGCCAGCGCAGCGTTGTGGATCGCCGGCGAGCGGCTGTGCGCGACCGGCCAGCCGAGTACGCCCAAGCGCGCCATCACTTGTGCTTGCAGGTCGGGGGATGCCCTCCGTTGCGCGCGACCGCCGCTTTGTAGGCGGCGTCGTTGGCTTCGAACGCCGCGAGCGTGTTCGAGAACACCTGCTCGCCGCAGCCGTCCGCGCCGGCCACGTAGTACAGGTAGGACACATGGGCAGGGTATGCAGCCGCGTGGATCGAGGCGGCGCCCGGGTTGGAGATCGGGGTCGGCGGCAGACCGGTGTGCGTGCGGGTGTTGTAAGGGGAGTTGATGTGCAGCTGCGCTTCGGTGAGTTCGTGCGTGTATGTCGCGATCCCGCTCGCTAGCTCAACCGCGTAGTAGATGCTCGCGTCGATGCCCAGCGGCATATGCTGAGCCAGACGGTTGTAGATGACAGCGGCGATCTTCGGCCGATCGCCCGGAACCTGCGCCTCGCGCTCCACCATCGAGGCGACGATCAGCAGCTGGTAGGGCGTCACGTGCAGCGCCCGCGCACGCGCGGTCTCCTTGGAGCCGAAGTTTTCGCGGAACGCGATCAGCTGCTCTTCCACCAGCCGGTAGACGAGCGCGCCGGGGTTCATGTCGTAGGTGGCCGGGAACAGGAAGCCTTCGAGGTCGGGGGTGCCACGCGGGGCGCCATAGACGGCAGGGTTGAGTATCGGCGAGTGTCGCGAGGCCACGCGGTAGCTACCCTTCAAGCCGTCCGCCGCGGCGATCTGAGCGATCTGCTGACGCGTCTTGCCCTCTGGGATCAGGACCTTCACAACAGGCGGCGGCGGGATCGCCTTGCTCGCTTTGCGATTTTCCGAGTGGAGCACCAACAGCACCGCTCCGACGACCGCGACCAGCGCCAGCAACGCCGCCAAGCGCGCGAGCGGCGAGCGTCCACGCCTGCGCGGCGGTGCAGCCACGCTCGGCGCGTCAAACACGGCAGACGATCCGGCCGGCGGGGGTAGCGGGGGCTGTAAGGATGTCGGAGACGGCTCTGGCGGTGGCGGCAGCGATGGCGGTGGCGGTGGTGGCGGTGGTGGCGGCGCTGATTCGAGCGGTGGCGGGTCGAGCGGCTGCTGCGCGATCGGTTGCTGAAGCGGCGGCGGCTCGGGGGGCTGGTCTACTCCGCGCCGGCGCGCGCGCTCCTGACGGTCGCGCTCGCGCTCCTCTGCGGTGCGTTCGTGTCCCGAACGTGATCGATCGCCGCGAGCCAAGGACCTGGAACCCTAACGCGACCTGGATGCGAGCCAGCTCTCCAGCAGGTGAGCGGCCGCTCGTGAGTCCTCGCTCGCCTTGAACGACAAGCCCGACTCAGCTGTTTGCCCCATGCGCTGAGCCATGCGCGTGGTGAAGCGCTCATCGTGCATCTCCACAGGGATGCCCTCGCCGAGACGCTGTGAGAGCTCGTTGGCAAAAGCCCGCGTCTCGCGCGTCTGCTCCGTATCCATGCCGGCGAGCGATAGCGGCAGCCCGACGACCACGCGCTCGACCTCACGCGCTCGCACGAGCTCGCGCAGTTGCGCGAACCCGCGCTTAGTGGCCGGGCGGGCGATGGCATCGATCGGGGTGACGATCGTGCCACTGGGATCACTGAGCGCACAGCCGCAGCGTGCGCTTCCGTAGTCAAGCGCAAGCACCCGCATCAACTTGCGAGTGCTGCCTCGATTGCCGTGCGCCCGGCATCGATGGCCTCACCGAGACGCTCCGGGTCGCGTCCGCCGGCCTGCGCCATCGTGTCGCGCCCGCCGCCACCGCCTCCAGCGACCTCCGCGGCGACCTTGACGACAGCGCCAGCCTTGACGCCGCGCTCGACCAGCGCCGGGGCAACGCTTGCGACCAGATGAACGCGACCGTCAACGGCGGTGCCCAGCAGGATGGCAGCATCGGCAAGTCGGCCCTTGACGCGGTCGAGGACCTGTAGCAGCGCCTTGGCGTCGGACACCTGGATACTGGCCGCGAGGACGCTCGCGCCGCCAACTTGCTGGGCTCTGCTTGCGAGCGCCTCCACATCGAGATCGCCCGCCCCACCCGAAGCCCCTGCGCCCTGCTTCAGTGCCTTCTCAAGCCGCTTGCGCTCCTGTGCGATCGTGAGAACGGCGCCGGGGGCGTCCTCGGGGCGAGTGCGCAGCTGTGCGGATATCTCCCTCAGTAGGCGGTCGTGCTCGCGCAGCAGATCGACTGCGACAGGACCGGTCACAGCCTCGATGCGTCGCACATTGGCGGCACTGGATGTCTCATGGAGAATGCGAAAGGCACCGATCTCGGCGGTCGAGCGCACGTGCGTACCGCCGCACAGCTCACGCGAGTACTCGCCCTCGCCGACCTCCACCATGCGCACGATCTCGCCGTACTTTTCGCCAAACAGCGCCATCGCGCCAAGGCTCTTGGCCTCATCGAGCGTCGTGGTGATCGCGTGCACGGGATCGTTGCGGGCGATCCAGGCGTTGACACGATCCTCGACGTCACCTAGCTCCTCCGCGCTCAACGCCTGTCCGTGGCTGAAGTCGAAACGCAGCTTGTCCGGGCCCACATAGGAGCCAGCCTGGCGCACATGACTGCCGACGCGCTCGCGTAGCGCGGCCTGCAGCAGATGCGTGGCGGTGTGGTTGCACTCGGTCTTGTGCCTGGCCAAGTGATCCACGCGCGCGAGGACCTGCTCGCCGACCTCGAGCGTGCCCGCCTCGACGGTTACCTCGGGTATCCGGTCATCACCAAGAGTCAGGACGCCATCGACGCGCGCCCGGCAATCGCCGTGCTCACATTCGATCGTTCCGATATCCGAGACCTGGCCACCGCCCGCGGCGTAGAACGGCGACTCCGCGAGCTTGACGAGCATTCGCGGCGGCCCGCTCGGATCGCCGCCGTTCACCCCGGCGAGCTCCTCCACAGGTCTGACAGCCACTACCGTCGTGGGCTGCACCTCAGTCTCATAGCCAGTAAAGCGGGTCGGGGCACCGCCATCGAAGGATCCAAGGTCCGTGACGCTGATCCCATCGCCGCCTTTGACCGCACCCCCCCTGCCACGGGCACGCTGCTGCTCCATCAGCTCCTCGAAGTCGCCGTCGATCGAGAGTCCCTCTTCGGCAAGCAGCTCGCTCGTCATCTCATACGGAAAGCCGTGCGTGTCGTGCAAGCGAAAGACCTCCGCGGCCGCCACCGCGGAGCTCCCAGCCGTGCGCGCCTGCTCGATGCGCTCGCGCAGCATCTCCATCCCCTGCGCAAGCGTGCGCCCGAAGCCCTCCTCCTCAGCCGACAGCCACATGTCGGTCGCGTCGGCCTGCTCGCGCAAGTCGGGATAGACGCCGCCCATGACCTCGCGCACGCGCTGGGAGTAGCGCGTGAGGAACCCTGGCGCCAGCTCCAGCGCGAGCCCCTGCTGGATCGCGCGGCGCATGACGCGACGCAGCACATAGCCACGATCCTCATTGGAGGGCACAACCCCGTCGGCCGTCAGAAAGGTCATCGCACGCGCATGATCAGCGAGGATGCGCAGGGCGCGATCACTCTCGAAGTCAGAGCCATAGCGCCGGCCGGAGAGCTCCTCGCCGAGACCGATCAGCGGCTGGAACTGATCGGTCTCGAACACCGATTGCTCCTCTTGGAGAATCGCGGCCAGGCGGTTCAGCCCGAGGCCGGTGTCGATGTTCCTAGCGGGCAGCGGCTTTAGGATCGAACCTGGCTCATCAGGCGCAGGCTCCTGGTCGTATTGCATGAACACGAGATTCCAGTACTCCAGGAAGCGCTCGTTCTCACCGCCGGGCAGATCTGCGGGCGAGCCATGCTGGACACCGCGATCCAGGTACAGCTCCGAGCACGGGCCGCACGGGCCGGTTGGACCTGCCTGCCAGAAATTCTCCGAGCGCGGACACTCCACGATTCGCTCGCGCTGCACCCCAACCTCAAGCCAACGGTCGATCGCCTCCTGATCGCGGTCGAGCCCGAGGCCCTCGTCACCTGCGAACACTGTCACCCAGATGTCGCTCTCGGCAAAGCCGAACACTTCACGCGATAGCTCCCACGCGAACTCGATCGCCTCGTTCTTGAAGTAGTCGCCGAACGAGAAGTTGCCGAGCATCTCAAAGAACGTGAGATGCCTGGCGGTGTTGCCCACATTGTCGATGTCGACCGTACGGAAGACCTTCTGGCAGTCGGTCAGCCGCGAGGCGGGCGGCGTTTGCAGCCCGAGGAAGTAGGGCTTCAGTGGGTGCATGCCCGCGACCGTGAGCAGCGCCGACGGGTCGTGTGCGGAAGGAACAAGCGAGGCCGAGGGGATGCGCAGGTGCCCGCGCTCCTCGAAGAAGCTCAGGTAGCGCTCGCGTATCTCATCAGAGGTCATCCGCGACGGATCTTAGGCGGCGCTACGCCGCGATGGTGCCGTAGCCAACCACCACGTCGCCCGCATACAGACACGCGAGCTGCCCTGGAGCGGTGCGCTCGGCGGGCTGGTCAAGCTCAACCGCCAGGCGCGCATGACGCCCAGCTGGGAAATCGCCTGTGAGACGGCACTCGAGACGGCGACCGTGCGAGCGCACACGCACGCCGTCCACGCAGCCACCGTCGCGGTGAAGCGTTGCCTCGCGCACAGCGATCGCACCTGCCAGCAACGCGTGGCGCGGACCGACCGTGACGGTGTTCGATCGCGTGTTGGTCTCCAGCACGTACTGGGGCTCAGACGCAGAGATACCAAGACCGTGGCGCTGGCCGACGGTGTACACGTGCGCCCCAGTGTGTTCACCGAGCACCCTCCCCTGCTGGTCCACGATCGGACCGGAACGAGCGCCCAGCTCGCCGTGGCGCTCGAGGAAGTCACCGTGGCGAGTGCCCGCCAGAAAGCACAGATCCTGCGAGTCGCGCTTGCGCGCAACCGTCAAGCCCGCACGCTCAGCGACCTCTCGCACCTGGTGCTTGCGCATATGTCCCAGCGGGAAGCGCACGCGCGCGAGTGACGCGGGCGCCAGCGCCGAGAGCACGTAGCTCTGGTCCTTGGCAACGTCGGCGGCGGTCCTCAGCAGTGGTGCGGGCGAAGTGCCGCCCAGTCGATCAGCATCGGACGGATGCTCCGGGTGCTCGGTCACGCGCGCGTAGTGCCCAGTGGCTAGCGTCTCTGACCCGAGCCGTCGCGCGAGCTCAAGCATCGC
>Ga0302308_10002507_pt1 | contig 14888 bp, 15 predicted proteins | sample III_Palsa_E3_3_FD_200531 | JGI IMG/M metagenome (GOLD analysis project Ga0302308, IMG submission 200531) | Peat permafrost microbial communities from Stordalen Mire near Abisko, Sweden - III_Palsa_E3_3 | ecosystem: Environmental > Terrestrial > Soil > Palsa > Peat permafrost | place: Sweden... | reverse complement strand
AGGGCGGGATCATCTTCCCTGGGCAGGACGCTGTCGCGGGCGAGCGCCTGGTGCGCGCGACCTGGGTGCTGGTCAGGCGCGACGGCGGCTGGCGGATGGCCTCCTACCACAACAGCCCCGCCAGCTAGGGTGCCGTGTTCCGGGTACGGGGCGTTCCCTTCCGGGGAGCCGTCCCATACCCGGATCCGCCCGGGTTCCAGGGCCGTAGCAGCGGTTGGCGCGGTCGTGATCGCCCAGGTAAAACGGTGTGGACCTAGTCCGCTGAACGGAAGGAGCCTTGACGATGGCGCTGTATGTGGCCTTGTGCTACTACGACCGGGACCAGCCATGGGACGGAGTGCCGGACAAGGAGTTGACCCCCGAGTACACCGAGTTTGCCCGGCGGGCCACCGAGGCCGGGGTCATGCGCGGCGGCGAAGCTCTGCACCCGGTGACCATGTCGACGACCATCACCGTCTCGGGCGGCAAGGGCGGCGACGTCCTGCTGACCGACGGCCCGTACGCCGAGGCGAAGGAGGTCTTGGGCGGATACTTCCTGCTGGAGGTGGCCGACCTCGACGAGGCCGTCGCGTGGGCGGCGCAGATCCCGGCTGCCTGGCGGGGGAAGATCGAGCTTCGTCCGATAGCGCCGGTGCACGGCTAGGTGCGTCCTGGCATGGACGCCGCCGGCACTCTGGCCGAGGTGCTGAAGGGCGAAGGTCCCAGGGTGCTGGCCACGCTGGCCAGGACCATTTGGCGGACAACCTGCGCCGGCTCGGCCATACGAGCGAGGCGGCCGGAGAACTTCACACCGCGGTGACCCTGGCGCCCAGCGAAGTCGAACAGCGCCTCCTGCAGGGCCGTCTGCGCAAGGTGCGGTCCGAGCCCGGCTGACGGCCATCCTAGCTTTCCCTCGCGATTAGACGTGAGAGCGCTCAGAATCAGTGCGTCGCTCCGTCTGCATTGACATGAAGCTCACTGTCCAGACGTTCCTGACCCTCGACGGCGTGATGCAGGCCCCCGGCGGACCTGAGGAAGATCCCAGCGACACCTTCACCCACGGCGGCTGGCAGGCCCCGTTCCCCGACCCGGCCGCCGGCGAGTTCATCACCGAGCTCAACAGCCACGCCAGCGCGTTCCTGCTCGGTCGCAGAACGTTCGGCATCTTCCGCAGCTACTGGCCTGATCAGACCGACCCCGCCAACCCCATTGCCTCGGCGATCAACTCGCTGCCCAAATACGTCGTGTCCAACTCGCTCTGCGAGGCCGAGGCCACCTGGCGCGGCGAGCACCCCGACACCGCTCGCCTCGTGGCCGGCGACGTCGTCGCGGCGGTGGAGGCGCTGAAGGACGAACCCGGCGACGAGCTGCAGATCTGGGGAAGCAGCAAACTGCTCCAGACGCTGTTGCAGCACGAGCTCGTCGACCGCTTCCGCCTGATGACGTTTCCGCTGGTGCTCGGCTCCGGTCGCCGCTTGTTCAACGACGGCATCCTCCCGGCGACGATGCGCCCTGTCGACCTCACCGTTACCGATCTCGGCATCGTCCTCGGCACCTACGAACCAGCCGGTCCGGTTCGCCACGGTCAGCTGTAACCGTCGGGAATGGCCGTGTCAGGCCCTCACGTCTCGGCTGGCCATCACGGTGGCGATGACCATGACCAGCCCGCAGCGAACAGGCCCGTTACCCGGCCGCGATCCTAAGCGTTGTTTTTCGCTGGATGCCGCTAACCCTGTGCCGGTTTCGCGCCCGGCTACTGGCTAGCAAGATCGCCGCCCGGTGGGCTGCGGCTGCGGTCACCGGCGGCGTGCCGCGCGGCTGTGGGCTACCGTGTGGCGCCGGCCAGGCCGGTGTGATCGAAGGCGCCTTCGGCTGCACCCGAGCCGGGGACGGCCACGACCGAGCGGGCGTCGAGGGGCTCACCGCAGTGCGAACAGGTCGATAGGGCCGTCATGATCTGCCCGCAGCCAGCGTGCCTGGTCTCGACCGGGGGACCGTCCGGCGCCGCCCACTTATCGCCCCACTGCCGCATCGCCGTCACGACCTGCCACAGATCACGGCCCTTGGCGGTGAGCCGGTACTCCGAGCGCGGCGGGTGATCGGAGTAGGCGACCCGCTTGAGGACATCGTTTTCTACCAGGTGATTCAGACGCTGGGTGAGGATGTTGCGAGAGATCCCGAGCCTAGCCTGGTAGTCATCGAAGCGTGTCACGCCGAGGAAGGCGTCCCGGACGATAAGCAGGCTCCACCACTCCCCTACGACGTCGAGGCACTGAGCGACCGAGCAGGTCATGCCCTCAAAGCTGGTCCTTTGCACAGGCTCAGCATAGAGGGTTGCTTAATAGAACGCACTACCCCTAGATTGAGTTCTATGAGAATACTTATCCAGCCTGCGGGGGCTGGCGCATGACCGAAGCAGCCGAATCCGTCGCGGCGCGGGTACGCCAGCGCAACGTCACCTGGGAAGACCCTCTCGTGGGCGCGGCGCTGGCCCGGGATCTCAGCGGCCTGGACTACCTGCTCGCGATTGCCGACGGACGTATTCCGCCGCCGCCGATTGCCGTCCTGCTCGGGATGAGCATTCTTCAGGTCGAGCGTGGCCAGGTCACTTTCCGGCTCGATGTCGGCGAGCACCTGTACAACCCCATCGGCTCTGTTCACGGCGGCGTTTTCTGTACATTGCTGGACTCGGCGATGGGCTGTGCCGTGCATGCCACCCTTGACCGCGGCCAGGCGTACACCACGCTCGAGCTGAAGGTAAACCTCGTCAAGGCGCTTACCGTGAAGACGCCCAGCATCCTAGCCACCGGCCAGGTGGTCAGCGCAGGCCGGCGGGTCATCACCGCGTCCGGGCAGATCACCGGACCGGACGGGACCTTGTACGCGCACGCCACGACAACGTGCCTCATCCTGGACCCCCGGTCAGCTGCGGGCCAGGAGGCTCGCCCGGCTCCCGGGTTCAACGGGCGGGAGCAGCCGGCGGGAGGTAACGGCGATGGACGCTGAAGCCGGCCCGGCCACCAACACCAGCGCGGCGGTCCCGAGCTTCGACGTTGGGTCTCTTGAGCAGGCCAGTGCCTTTCTGCAGGCCGCCGGACTCGTTCTCGACGAGATCACCGCGGACCGGGTCACGGGCCATCTGGACCTCAGCCCGGAGCATCACACCCCATGGGGAATCGTGCACGGCGGCGTCTACACCACCGCGATCGAGAGCGCCGCGAGCGTCGGGGCCAGCCACGCCGTGCGCGATCGGGGCCAGGTCGCGGTCGGGCTCACCAACACCACCCACTTCCTGCGGTCGCTGACCGCCGGCCGGGTGGACGTCGAAGCGGCCGCTCTCAGCCAGGGCCGCACCCAGCAGCTCTGGCAGGTCGACATCACCGACGAATCGGGCAGGCTTATCGCTCACGGCGAGGTACGCCTGCAGAACGTCCCGGGCATCTAGCCAGGCCGGCCTAACCGCGGTAAGAGACGATGTGACGTGGATGCCGACTCCTTTCTCGCCCAAGCGGGTAAGTTCCTGACCATCCCTTCGACCTCTGACCGGCCTGGTGACCTGCGGCGAGCCCTGGATTTCATGCTCGATTTCGTCGGTCCTGCGGTCACCGTGGAGCGATTCGAGTCCGGTGGCAAGCCCAGCGCGCTGGTCTACCCGGGCAGGACCCGAGCGGATTTCCGCGTCATCCTCAACGCTCACGTGGACGTCGTGCCCGCTCCGCCCGAGCAGTTCCGGCCGCACCGCGAGGGTGACCGCCTGTTCGCCCGCGGGGCACAGGATATGAAGGTGTCGGCGCTGCTTGCGGCCCAGGTCTTTCGCGAGATGGCCGGCCAGCTGCCCTATCCGGTCGCGCTGCAGCTTGTCACGGACGAGGAGGTGGGCGGGCGTGACGGGACCTGGCATCAGCTCCAGTGCGGCGTCAGGGGCCAGTTCGTCATCATCGGCGAGACCAGCGGCTTGCGCATCGTCACCGAGTCCAAGGGCATCGTGAGCGTGACGCTGATCTCCGCCGGTCGTGGCGCGCACGGCGCCTATCAATGGCTCGGTGATAACGCCCTGGTCAAGCTGGAGGCAAGCGTGAGCAACCTGCTGGCCAGGTACCCGGTGGCGACCGAAGAGGCCTGGCGGACCACGGTCACCCTCGCGCGCGTCTCCACCCAGAACCAGGCCCGTAATCAAGTGCCCGCCGATGCGGAGGCATGGCTGGACATCCGGTACCCGGCCGACGACGCGGACTTCAGCGCCAAGACCGCCGAGGAAATCACCGCCTACCTGGACGGCTTCTGCGAGCCCGGCGTCAGGACCGTGGTCGATCGTCTCGACTCGCCGCACCATGCTGACCAGGATCACCCCGATGTGCTCGGGCTCCAGCACGCAGCCAGGTCCCAGGGCTACTCGGGCGAGTTTCTCCGCAAGCACGGCGCCGGAGACGGGCGCTTCTACGGCCAGCTGGGCATCATCGCGGTCGCGTTCGGCGTCGGCGGCTCAGGCCAGCACGGCCCGCAGGAGTACGCCGACATCACCACCATCGCGCCCTACTACCACGCCCTCGAAGAGTTCCTCGGCACCCTCAAGGGCTAAAGACCTGACCGGCATCCTGAACCGACCCCGAAGATCCGCCAAACCTACCCGGGTGCTGGCCATGGCCGGCCTTAGTCAAGGCCGGGGCGTTCAGGTCCATTGAGCGCACGGCGCCGAAGATCGTTCCGTATGTTGTTGCCGAGCTTTCTGGTCTCCCGGCCGTTCAGGACGGCGCCCGCGGCGGCGCCGGTAAGCAGGGGGCCGAGCGAGAACGCGCTGCGGCCTGCCCGGGCGGCGAGGCGGCGGCGAAGCAGCCGTGTCAGCGGGGATCCCGCCGCGAAGATCACCCCGCCGGGAATCATCGAAACGCCACGCCGGTGCGCCCACGCGGCGAGGTAGGCACTCATCCGCTCAGGCAATCTTCCTGCAGCGGGCGTCCCGTACGCTTCGTGGAGTTCGGCCACGAGCTTGATCTCGATCCCGACCACGACCAGCGTCTCCGCCACCACCTCGGCGGGGAAAGCGGGCAGGACGGGCAGTGTCGACACCACCCCGGCCGCTCCGCCCGCCGCGGCGGACGCACGGGCCGCGCCCTCGATGAGCGCGTCGGCGATCTCGTCGGGCGCCCTGCCGGGGAACTGCGCCTGCAGCGCCGCCTGGTCACGCACCCGCAGGCGCGGCACCATCGTGATCACCTGAGCCACCAGGTAGCCGGTGCCCGCATTCGCTCGCCGCCGCACCGCCGATCTACCCGTCCCTGCGCCACTGCGCACCACGCGCGTCCCGCGCCCGGCCGCGCGTGCACCCGAGCTCGCGGCCTTGGCAAACGAGCTCACCAGCCTGCGCCGCTCCTGCGGCTGCTCCGCCTCGGTGACATCGGCCGCCACTTGGGCCGCTCGGAGCGAGATATCGGTTTCCGGTTCAGCCATGGCACTCCCCTACCCGTCATCGCCGCCCACCCACCTGCCCCGTTCAACTAAGTGGGACGGCTTTCTTCCTGAGGCTCAGTTGGGGTTGTACGGAGTATTCCTGAGGTCGGGGGCCGGCCGGGAGGTGGTTGTCCGCAGCATGGCGGTTTCCCTGGACAGCAAGGCCCGCTGCATGTTCAGCCGCCGCAGCGTGTCGGGCTCGGCCAGCAGGCCCTGCCGTTCCGTCAGATCAATGATCATCGCGGCGGCGACGATGAACGAGAGCAGCGTCGGCTCATCCGGAAGTTCCTCGATCCTGACGGTGGCTCCGCCCCATTCGGTCAGGGCTTCCAGGTAGCCGCGGAACGCGGTCTGTACCGTGCGCACCGCAGGCACCGCCGCGACCTGGTTGGTCACGTCGTCGTCCAGCAACTCGACCTCGCCCTGGAGGTAGGGCCGCGTCTCGTCCAGGCTAAGCAGCTTGAACCGCTGAGTCCCGATGGTGATGATGTCGAAGCGGCCGTCTTCGTGCTGCTCGACACGGCGCAGCGTCGCGATGCAGCCAACCTCGTACAGCGAATGCACACCCTCGATACCGGTCTCGCGCCCTTTACGGATCGCGATGACACCGAACCTGCGGGGGTCCGGCCCGGCAAGCAGGTCGCGAACGAGCTGCCGGTACCGCTCCTCGAAGATGTGCAGCGGCAGGAGCATGCCGGGGTAAAGTACCGCTCCGAGCGGAAACAACGGCAGCATCTCGCTCATATTATGACACTACGCGCTTGCCGACCGCCGGAGTCAGTCGCGCTGTGCCCTTACGGAATGCTGTGCCCTCACGGAACGCTGTGCCTTACGCCATAAGGACGACCTTGCCGCGGATATGGCCCTTCTCGAGCAGGCGGTAGGCCTCCTGGACCTGGCTCAGCGGGAACGTCCCGGCGATCGGAACTTCCAGTTTGCCGCCCACGATCAGCCCGGCGAGCTCGGCCAGCACGCTCGCGCTGGCCCCGGCCGCGTTACCCTCGGCCTTGATCCCGTACTTTTCCACCGCGTCGAACCTGGCGATCGTGTCGATCCGGGAAGGCTCGACGCCAAGCTCGAGTGCGAGCTCGATGTAGTCCGCGCCGACCGTGTCGATGAACGCGTCCACCTTGTCCGTCACCTGCCGGATCCGGTCGGCCACCCCGTCGCCGTAGGCCACGGGAATCACCCCATGACCGGTCAGCCATTCGTGGTGCACCTCGCTGGCCAGCCCGATCACGGTAGCGCCGGCCAGCCTGGCCAGCTGGACGGCGATCGAGCCGACCCCCCCGGCGGCGCCCGAGACCACCACCGTGTCGCCCTCGGTCAGCGTGACGGCCCGCACGGCGGCGTAGGCGGTGGCCCCGGCCACGAACAGCGCCCCGGCGACCTCCCAGGGCAGGCCCGCCGGCTTGGCGGTCAGGTTCTGCTCCTCGACCACGACGTACTCGGCCTGACTGGCGCGGTTATCGGTGTAGCCGATCACTTCGTCACCAGCTGACCAGCTGGTCACGCCAGGACCGGTCTCGGCCACGATGCCGGCCAGGTCACTGCCCTCTCCCGAGGGGAAGGTGGCCGGGAACCTGGAGTGCAGCAAGCCGCTGCGGATTTTCCCTTCGCCCGGGTTGATTCCCGCCGCCTTGACCTGGACCAGCACCCGGCCCGGCCCTGGCTGCGGCTTGGGCACGTCCACCACCTTTAGGACGTCAACTCCGCCGTACTCTTCGAACCGTACTGCCTTCATCTGAGCGTTCCTCCGTTCTCCAACCAGCACTCAACCACGGGGAGCCGCGCGGTATGCCCGCCCGGCAGATCTGACACCCGCCTGATGCCTTGAGCACGCGCCAGTAAATGACCTGCCGCCGCGCTAGTGTTCGATTGTGGCCGAACCCAAGGCAGCCCTTCGCCGGGCGGAGCAGCGCGAAGCTCGGGTCGCGAGCGGCCTGACCGAACTCGACCGGTGGCTGTGCGATCAGGTCCGCCAGGGCCTCGCGGTCAGCCAGCAAGCCGGCTACCGGCACTGGGACGACATCGCGGCCAGAATGGTCGACGCGCAGGCGCCTGGCCTGGCCGAACGCCTGCGCGCGCTCGCCGCGGTACCGCATTCGGGTCGTGGCTGGGACGGTAGGCTCCTGGAGGAATACGCGCTGCTCCGGCTGCTCACCGTCGCCTGCCGTGAGCAGGCCGCACTGCCGCCGCCGCTCCGCGACACCGTCCGGTCGCGGATCGGGTTCACTGTCCGCCAGGCCGACGTGCTGGCCAGCGGCCGGCCGGTCAGGGACCACTGGCACGTGCTGGCCCGGCGGGATCTCGACCAAGACCGGCTTCGGACGCGCCGGGTGTGGCTGCGCGGCCGCACGAGCGGCCGGTACGCGCTCGTGCTCAGCTTCGCCGCCGCCGGGCAGTCCCTGGACGACTCGCTCACCGTCGGCACCGGGGCCGACGCGGAGCTTGTCTTCTACCCGGCCGCCATCCCGATGCGCGCGCTCGTCGCGACCTCCCGCGATGAGGTCCGGTCGGATCCGCCTCCCGGCGAGGAGGTGGAGGGGGTAGCGGAGCTGCTGGCCTCGTGGGCCAAGGCGCTCGGCGAGGATCCCTGGCTGGACAGCTGGCCCGCCGTCTTGGCCGCGACCCCGGCCCGGTCGCCAGGCCCCTGCCTGTTCGACGCGAGCGGCGACGCCCTGCCGCTGCACCCGGGCGCGGGCGACTGCTGGACCCTGTTCGCGCTCTCCGGCGGCAGCCCGCTGACGGTGGCAGGCGAGTGGACCCCGCGCGGCCTGTGGCCGCTGACCGCCTGGGACGAGGGCGGGATGGCGGTACCGCTGTGAGCACCTGGCAGGACCTGGTCACCGCGAGTCTTATCGGCACCGAACGGGCCCCGGTTCCCCCGGTCCGGATCCCTGGCTTGCCCGCCAAGGACAACCCCGCAGCCGGTGACCAGGGCGCAGCCAAGTTCGCGCACAGCCAGGCCCCTGACCAGCAGAGCCAGGCCCCTGACCAGCAGAGCCAGGCCCCTGACCAGCAGAGCCAGGCTCCTGACCAGCAGAGCCAGGCCCCTGACCAGGCGTCCGTGCTGCTCGATCCGGCCGGAGTGCTGCTCGATCAGGCCGCGTTGCTGACGGCCGCCCGGCGGGCGGGCCGGCCGGCCGGACACGCGGAGCCACTGCCGGCGGCCGGGCCGGATCCGCGGCCCCTAGTGAGCCCGGCCGCCGGCTGTCGGCTCGCGCGGATGCTCAGCGGAGAGAATCCTGACCTGCTCACCGAATGGCTCGCCGCGGCTGTGGACCGCGGCTTGCGGATGCCGGCCCAGCTACTGCCCGGGTTGCTTGACCGGGCCCGGCGGGTCTCGCCGGCGAATCCTGAGTTGCGGCGGCTGGCGGCCGCGGCCGGCGGCCCGCGGGCCCGGTGGCTGGCCGGACTCAACGCGGAGTGGACGTTCGTGGCGGCGGACACCCCGGCCGGCGATGACGCATGGCGGCTCGGTGACGCCGGCCAGCGGCGCGCCTATCTGACCGCGCTCCGCGCCGCTGATCCCGGTGCGGCCAGGGACCTGATCACCGCCAGCTGGGGCGCGGCAGGCGCAGGTGAGCGAGTCATGTTCCTGTCGGTCCTGGCCGCAGGTCCGGCTCTCGGCCGGGCGGATGAACCGCTGCTCGAGGCCGCGCTCGGCGACCGCGCCGACGATGTGCGCAGCTGGGCCGCGTACCTGCTGGCCAGCCTGCCCGGATCGGCCCTCGGGCGGCGGATGGCCGGACGTGCCCTGCGCGGCCTGCGCCTCGAAGCGGGCCCCCATGGCACCCGCCTGATCGCCAGCCCTCCGGCCGAGTGCGACCCCTCGATGCGGCGAGACGGAATTGCCCCCGGGCCAGGTGCGGGACGCTCCCAGCTCGCCGACCGGACTCGCCTCATGCTCGAGGTGATCGCCCGTACCCCGCTGCGCACCTGGACGGACGGATTTGCGCTGGCGCCGGCCGTCATCGTCGCCATACCGTCAGGTGACTGGGCCCCGGTCTTGTTCGCCGGCTGGTCACGTGCGGCGATCGCACAGCGGAACCAGGACTGGGTGGCCGCGTTGCTTAACGAAGCCCTCACCGGGCGGCCGCTGGGCATGCCCGCCGAGAACCGGGCCATGAGCCAGCTGGCCCGCCGGGCCGACCCGGCTCTCGGCGCCCCGGACGCCCTGGCCGGGCTGGAGCCGGGCGCGCCGCTGGCCGTCCGGGCGGCGATCAGGGTGTTGCGGTTTCGCTACGACATGCTGAAGGAGCTGGACGTTGACCACAGCCGTGGCTGAGAACCCCGGGGACCGTGGAACCGAAGCGGTCCTGCGTCCGCACGCGGAGCAGGAATACGAAGCGGAGTTGTCCGTGCTGGCCGCGACCGACGACCGGCCGCGGCCGCCGGGCTGGCGGCTGTCCCCGTGGTCGGTGACCACCTACCTGCTGGGCGGCAGCGCCGTCGACGGCACCGAGATCACGCCGAAGTACGTGGGTTCGCGCCGCCTCATCGAGGTCGCCGTGGCCACGCTGGCCACGGACCGGGCCCTGTTGCTGCTCGGCGTCCCCGGAACGGCGAAGACCTGGCTGTCCGAGCACCTGGCCGCCGCCGTCTCGGGTGATTCGACCCTGATGGTGCAGGGCACCGCGGGGACCGCGGAGGAAGCGGTCAGGTACGGCTGGAACTACGCGCGGCTGATCGCCGAGGGACCGTCACGGGCCGCGATGGTGCCTAGTCCGGTGATGCGCGCGATGGCAGGCGGCCACATCGCGCGGGTCGAAGAGCTGACCAGGATGCCCTCGGACGTGCAGGACGCGCTGATCACTATCTTGTCCGAGAAGACGCTGCCGATCCCGGAGCTCGAAGGTGAGCTGCAGGCGGTCAGGGGCTTCAACGTCATCGCCACCGCCAACGACCGGGACCGCGGCGTCAACGAGTTGTCCAGCGCGCTGCGCCGGCGGTTCAACACCGTCGTGCTGCCGGTCCCCGCCTCCGCCGAGCAGGAGGTGGACATCGTCACCCGCCGGGTCGCCCAGCTCGGCCGCTCCATCGGCCTCCCGGACGCCCCGCACGGAGCCGAGGAGATCAAGCGCGTGGTCACAGTCTTCCGCGAGCTGCGCCAGGGCGTCACCGAAGACGGCCGCGCCAAGGTCAAGTCGCCGAGCGCGACCCTGTCCACCGCCGAGGCGATCTCCGTGATCACCAGCGGCCTCGCCCTGGCGGCGCACTTCGGTGATGGTGTGCTGCGCCCCGCCGACATCGCCGGCGGCATCACCGGTGCCGTGGTCCAGGATCCCGCGTCGGACCGGACGGTGTGGCATGAATACCTGGAGACCGTCGTCCGGGAACGCGATGATTGGAGCGATTTCTACCGCGCCTGCCGCGAAGTCGCCGGGTGACGACCGCGATTGAGCTGTACGGGGTGCGGCATCACGGGCCGGGATCGGCGCGGTCGGTGCGGGCGGCGCTGGGTAAGCAGCGGCCGGACGTAGTGCTGATCGAGGGGCCGCCGGAGGCGGACGGGCTGGTGGAGCTGGCGGCGGAGGAGGAGATGTGCCCGCCGGTGGCGCTGCTCGGGTACGTGGCCGGGGAGCCGAGCAAGGCGGCGTTCTGGCCGTTCGCGGTGTTCTCGCCGGAGTGGCAGGCAATGCGGTACGCCCTTGGCGCGGGGATCCCGGTCCGGTTCTGTGACCTGCCGGCCGCCCATCAGCTCGCGATGGCCGAAGGAAGGGGCGAGGGTAGGTGGGCGGGTCCGCGGTCGCGTGTCGATCCCGTCGGGGAGCTGGCCTCGGCGGCCGGATACGACGATCCAGAGCGCTGGTGGGAAGACGTGGTCGAGCACGTCCCCGGGCCAGCGGTGTTCGCTGCCCTGGCCGAAGCCATCGGGATCCTGCGCGAGCAGACCGGGGAACCCGACTCCCGCGACGCGGTCCGCGAGGCGCACATGCGGAAGGTGCTGCGCAAGACGATCAAGGACGGCTACCAGCGGATCGCCGTGGTCTGCGGCGCCTGGCATGTCCCGGCCCTGCAAAGGCTTCCGGCCGCGGCCGCGGACGACCGGCTGCTGCGCGGCCTGCCGAAGGTGAGGGCCACCCTCACCTGGGTGCCCTGGACCTACGGCCGCCTGTCCTACACCTCAGGCTACGGCGCCGGGATCCGCTCCCCCGGCTGGTATGACCACCTGTTCTCCTCCGCCGGGCAGCCCATCGAACGGTGGCTGGCCAAGGCCGCCGCGGTGCTGCGCGACGAGGGCATCGGAGTGTCGGCGGCGCACGTGATCGAAGCGGTCCGGCTCGCCGACGCTCTTGCCGCGCTGCGCGGACGGCCGCTCGCGGGCCTGGAGGAGGTCACCGAGTCGGCCCGCGCCGTGCTGTGCGAGGGCAGCGACCTGCTGACCGCGCTGATCCAGCGTCGGCTTGTGGTCGGCGAGCGGCTCGGTGCGGTTCCGGCCGCGACCCCCATGGTGCCGCTGCAGCGAGACCTGCAGGACCAGCAGCGCCGCCTCCGGCTGCGGCCCGAGGCATCGCCCCATGACTATGACCTGGACCTGCGTAAGCCCAACGACCTGGCCCGCAGCCACCTACTGCACCGGCTCGCCCTGCTCGGCATCCGCTGGGGAACTCCGCGGCAAGGCCGTACGCAGAACATCGGGACGTTCCGTGAAAGTTGGGAGCTGACCTGGCGCCCCGAGCTTGACCTGGCCTTGATCGAGGCGAGCATGTGGGGCAGCACGGTGGCGGCCGCGGCCACTCAGCGGGCCCGGTCGCTGGCTTCCGGAGCTCTCGGAGCCTCTCAGTCCTCTGAGTCCTCTGGGCCCTGGCGGGCCTCTGGGGCCTCGGCGCTGGAGGAGCTGACGGTGCTGGTCGAGCGGTGCCTGCGGGCCGACCTCGGCGACGCCGTGCCGGCGGTGCTCGCGGCGGTCAGGGACCGCGCCGCGCTTGATACCGACGTGGCGCACCTGATGGCCGCGCTGCCGGCTCTGGTCCGGGCGGCCAGGTACGGTGACGTACGCGGCACCGACCCCGCCCGGCTCGGCGAGGTCGCCATCGAGATGATGACGCGGATGTGCGCCGGGCTCCCGGCGGCCGTGGCATCCCTGGACGAGGCGGCCGAACGAGCCATGCGGGACCGCGTCGACGCCGTCCATTCGGCCGTCGGGCTGCTCGCCGACGGTGAGAGCCGCGAGCACTGGCTGGATACGCTGGCGCGGCTGGTCCCCCGCTGCCCGCCGCTGATCTCCGGCCGCCTGACCAGGCTGCTGCTTGACGCGGGACGTCTCGCCACGGACAAGGCGTCAGCGCGGATGTCCCGCGAGCTATCCGCCGCCGCCCCGGCCGCGGCGGCCGCGGGCTGGGCCGAGGGGTTCCTGGCCGGGAGCGGGCTGCTGCTCGTGCACGACGACAAGCTGCTCGGCCTGGCCGACGGGTGGCTGGCCGGGTTGAGCGAGGACGCCTTCGCCGCAGTCCTGCCCGCGCTGCGGCGGACCTTCGGCGGGTTCGCGCCGCCCGAGCGGCGGGCGATCGGGGAGAAGGCGGGCCGGCTAGTGAAGGGGGATGGGGAGGTGGGCGGGAGCCGGGCGTCGGCGGCCGCCGCCACCGACGACGAGCTGGACGAGGACCGGGCAGCCATCGCGGTACGGGCGGTCGCGGCCATCCTCGGGCTTCCCGCCGCCTCCCGTCGGGCGGCGGCGTCATGACCACCGGTCCGCAGGAGCGGATGCGCCGCTGGCGGCTGATCCTCGGGGGTGCTGACGATGGCACCGGCACTTCGCTCGGCGGCGACGACGCGCGCATCGACGCGGCGCTCGGCGCCCTGTACGACTCCGATGCCGACCAGAGCAGCAGTGCTCAGACTGGCCGCCAGCGCGGGTCCGGGCTGGCGGCATCGGCCCCGCGGGTGGCCCGCTGGCTCGGCGACATCCGGACGTTTTTCCCGGTCAGCGTGGTCCAGGTGATGCAGAAGGACGCGATCGAGCGAGTCGGCCTGACCCGGCTGCTGCTTGAGCCCGAGATGCTCGCCGCGGTCGAGCCGGACGTGCACCTGGTCGGCACGTTGCTCTCGCTGAGCCGGGTCATACCTGAGCAGGCGCGGGAATCGGCGCGTGCGGTCGTGCGCACCGTAACCACAGACCTGGAGCGCCGGCTGGCCCAGCGGACCCGTTCGGCGGTGGCCGGGGCGCTGAACCGGGCGAGCCGGACGAGCAGGCCCAGGCGTCACGCCGACATCGACTGGGACCGGACGATCCGCGCGAATCTGCGGAACTACCTGCCGCAGCAGCAGACGATCGTGCCGGAACGGCTGATCGGCTACGCCAGGAAGCAGCAGGCGGTGGCGCGCGATGTCATCATCTGCCTAGACCAGAGCGGCTCGATGGCCTCCTCGGTTGTCTACGCCGGGGTATTCGGAGCGGTGCTCGCCTCCATCCGGTCACTGCGCACGTCGGTGGTCGCCTTCGATACCTCGGTGGTGGACCTGACCGACCAGCTCAGCGACCCGGTCGACGTGCTGTTCGGCACACAGATCGGCGGCGGCACCGACATCAACCGGGCCGTCGGCTACTGCCAGCAGCTGATCACGCAGCCGGCCAGCACGATCTTCGTCCTGGTCAGCGACCTGTACGAGGGCGGTAACCGGGACGAGCTGCTGCACCGGATCGGGGATATGATCGCCGCGGGGACGCAGGTCATCGCCCTGCTCGCGCTGTCCGACGACGGCGCACCCGGTTACGACCACGACAACGCCGCCGCTCTGGCCGGACTGGGCATCCCGGCGTTCGCGTGCACGCCCGACTCGTTCCCTGACCTGATGGCCGCCGCCATCGAACGCCGCGACATCGCCCAGTGGGCCGCCGCCACCCACACATCCCCCCTCTGCCTGATTGATCCCCTTTGATCGGATCACGGAGCGCATGGTCGGGACATCGTGCCCATTCTTCTGGGTGCGTTGCCATTTTCTCGCGGGGATCGCGCGTCTTGCCTGGGGTGCGGGTGCCACCGGCCCCATATGCCGGGCTCGGGTGCTGCGCACCCCGGGCTGCGCACCCCGGGCTGCGCACCCCGGGCTGCGCATCCCGGGCTGCGGTGCCCGGCGCGGTCGCAGGGCGGCCTTTTATCCCTTTTGCCGCTTAGAGGCGCGGATTATCGTGGTTGATCCGGGCTTCATGGTTGATCCGGGGTATCCCAGTGCCACATGCCAAGTCCGAAAACGTCTGGCCTGCGCGGCGGCTGACTATCGAAGCGACGATCCAGCTCTGACCCCCGCTGGGGTAACGGCCGTTCCTCCCTACCCACCGGGAACGGCCAACTCATATAACTACAAGATCACCCGCCTAACTACAAGATCACCCGCCGCCCAAACAGCAGCGGGCCGAGGATCGGCCCAGCCCGGGCGCGGAAGCAGGACGCCCCGAGAAGGCGGCCCGCCCGCCCCACCCACCCGGCGCCAGATCCTGCGCCGCCACACGGATC
>Ga0302308_10002505_pt1 | contig 14890 bp, 11 predicted proteins | sample III_Palsa_E3_3_FD_200531 | JGI IMG/M metagenome (GOLD analysis project Ga0302308, IMG submission 200531) | Peat permafrost microbial communities from Stordalen Mire near Abisko, Sweden - III_Palsa_E3_3 | ecosystem: Environmental > Terrestrial > Soil > Palsa > Peat permafrost | place: Sweden... | reverse complement strand
CGGCGAAACCGCGACCGGCCTCGCCGGCGCGCGCCGCCTCGATGGTGGCGTTGAGCGCTAGCAAATTGGTCTGCCCGGCAATGGTATTGATGAGTTCGACCACATCGCCGATGCGCCCCGCCGCTTTCGACAATTCGCCGACGCGATCGTTGGTCTTGCGCGCCTGGTCGACGGCCTCGCTGGCCATGCGCGCCGATTCCTGGACCTGCCGGCTGATCTCGTTGACGGACGACGCCATTTCCTCGGTCGCCGATGCCACCGCCTGCACGTTGGTCGAGGCCTCTTCCGAGGCCGCGGCGACCGCGGTGGTGACTTCGGTGGCGTGCACGGCGGTCGCGGTCAATGCGGTCGCGGAAGCCTCAAGTTCGGTCGAGGCCTGCGACACGGTCTCGATGATCTCGCCGACCGCGCCCTCAAAGGCATTGGCGAGCTTGCGCATATCCGCCTTGCGCTGTTCGGCCAGGCGCATCTCGGCGGCCTGCTGCTCGGTGCGCAGCCGCGCGACTTCGAGCCCGTTCTTCTTGAAGACCTCCACGGTACGCGCCATGTCGCCGAATTCGTCCCGGCGTTCGATGCCCGGAACATCGGCCTTCAGGTCGTTGCCGGCAAAGGCCTCCATCACCGCCTTGAGCAGGTTGATCGGCTTGACGATACCGAACTGGCCGATCAGGTAGCCGGCCAGTATCCCAAACAAAATGCCGATGGTCGCGACGATCGTCAACTGACGTGACGTCGCCCGATATTCCTCCGAGGCGTGGCTGGCAAACGCATTGACGCGATCGTCGAGCAATTCAACAACCGTTCTCATATGGGCGCGCAACTGGTTCGCCGATATCTGACTGTTGACAGCCGAAGCGCGCAGACGCTCGACCTGCCCGGCCAACTCGACGCCGCTGGCTTCGTCGGCCAGACGCAGCGTGTTTTGCAGGCTCTTCTCGTAGGTGGCCATCGTGTCCCCGATGGCAGGCAGCATCGCGCGCGTTTTCTCGTCGCGGGTTTTTCCGAAATCCTCAAATCGTTCCTTGAACAATTTCATCTGCTCGTCGACAATCCTGCGCACGGTCGCACGGTTTTCCGGTCGCGGATCGAGCGCCACCTGGAATTCCGCGCTGCTCAGCGACATGACGCTGGTGCTGGCACGCGCGGCTTCGAGCGCCCGCTTCGCCGAGGAAGTCATGGTTTCGGCATCGTCGTTCATCGAACTCATGGCACGGATGCCGAGCCAACTGGTGCCGATCGCGACCGTTCCAAGCAGCAGGATGACCGCCAGAATTTTGGTAATAATCCTGACGCGCGCGAGCAATGACATGGTTGCCTTTCAATATTTCCTAAATGGCCTTTCGGCCACATCGGACGACAAAGACAACGGCTCGCATCCAGTAATTCGGGCAGGCGTCTCGGAAGCCGCGGTTCAAGCGAACTAAGGTAACAGCCAGACTCTTAATCAAGGTTAATTTGCGGTTCCGTACGATTACGGCAGGTATGAAATTCAGATCAGGTACCCATGCGTTGTGTGGGCAGATCGCCTCATTACGAGGCGGCGTCCGGCAAAACCTTTCGGCATCGGATTCTGCTAACCCGCTGTACGATGAAATTCTTAGCAACCGAGCGGCAACATGACGGCGACGATTTGCCGAATCAAACATTGAGAGCCCCGATGATCAGCCGAAGAGCCTTGTTGCAGTCGACGGCGAGCGGCGCGGCGGCGCTGCTCGGCCCGGAATGGATCAGTGCCGCGGCCGCGGCATCCTATCCCAGCCAGCCCGTGCGATGGATCGTGCCCTACAGTGCCGGCGGCGCGACCGACGTGTTGTCGCGTTTGATCTGCCAGTATCTGCAGGACCGGCTGGGCCAGCCCTTCATTGTCGAGAACAAGCCCGGCGCCGGCAGCAACATCGGCACCCAGGACGTGATCAACTCGCCGGCCGACGGCTATACGCTGCTGTTGACCAGCACGGCCAACGCCATCAATGCATCGTTCGATCCGACGCTGCCTTACGATTTCGCCAAGGGGATCGTGCCGGTCGCCGGCGTTGCGCGGATTCCCCTGGTGCTGGTGGTCAACAACGAGCTGCCGATCCACAGCATCGCGGACTTCATCGCCTACGCCAAGGCCAATCCGGGCCGGATGAGCATCGCCTCATCCGGGATCGGCACCTCGCTGCATCTTTCCGGTGAGCTGTTCAAGGCCATGGCGGGAATCCAGTTCACCCACATACCCTATCGCGGCTCGGCGCCGGGCCTGACCGACGTGATGTCGGGTCACATCCAGGGCATGTTCGACAACGTGACCTCGTCGTTCGAATTCGTGAAGAACGGCAGACTGCGCGCGCTCGGCGTCACCACCGCGGAACGATCGGAGACCATGCCGGAGGTGCCACCGATCAGCGATACGTTGCCGGGATTTGAAACCAGTTCGTTCTACGGCGTCGGCGCGCCCCACGACACGCCACAGCCGATCGTCGATCTCCTCAACAAGGAAATCAACGCAGCCCTCGCCGATCCCGTGATCAAGAGCCGGCTCAGCCAACTCGGCGCCATCGCCGTCACCGGCGACGCCAGGCAATTCGCGGCCATGCTCCAGCTCGAAACCGAACGCTGGCGCAAGGTCGTGGAACTATCGGGTCAAAAGAAAGAATAGCGCCCCGTTCCGATTCCATCGGAACGGGAAAAGGCTCCAGCCGGGTGGCGCTGTCATCGTAGCTGCGTCGTCACAATTTTGTCATCGCAGCTTTGTCGTCGCTTGATCGGCCACCGGCCGTTTTGTCAGGCGCTACTGCTTCATGCCACGCATGTTCACGGCATGAGCCAAGCGATTCAGGAACCATGAGATTCATGAGCCTGCGATTCATGCAAATCCCTGCCGGTTGGAGCCGACAGGGATCAGCAGGAAAGATGACGAACGGCGAGTGGCTTCACCCGGTGGCCCATCAAGGACCTGCACAGCGATTAAAGTCCGCCACAAAAAATCAGGCAAGACTATTTTGTGGGCAAGGACCGTTCAAGCAACTATTCAAGCAACTCCAGGGAACTTTGATGGAATTTTCATCCCCTGGTATCGAGGGATACTCCGAGTTGATGCGCCTTTACCGCGGTTGCACCAACGGTTCGCTTCAACGCCTTGGAAATTTTGGCAACACCGGCTTTCTTTTTTGCCAGCGATTTCAATTCACGCACATCGGAAGGGCTCCACGCGCGCCGAACGGACTTTTTCTTCACGGATTTTTTCTTCTTGGCCATGACGGCTCCTCTTTTTACGAAGCGAGCTTTTATCACACCAAAAAGAATTAGCAACGCGACGAAGCGCGCCGCGAGCTAAATTAAAAGTAATTCATCTGCCAAAAATCAGGATTGACGTTTTGTCGCATCCTTGGCTGCCGACATCACCCCGCCCGTCATCTGTCGCATGTGATCGCCCGCGGTCGTAAATTGGCTCCTTAGGAATTCCGATTGAATTTGCATGGCTTGCTGGAGATCGGTGGCGTGAACCAGCTTTCGCGCGTGTTCGAATGCCGCCTTCATGTTCTGTTCGGTGAAGGTAAGCGCCTGCCTGGACATGTCCGTTCCTGGCCCCGGAATCGATGCGACCGATTTATTCGCAGCATCGAAAAACATCCCGAACGCCTTTTCCGTTTGATCGATGGTTTTCTCGACCAAATCGCGCAGTTCCGCCGGCACCTCGATTTTCGGTTCAATCATGTCGTGATCCTCCCAGATCTAAGTTGAGGGTTAGCACATTTCCGGAAACGCCTGCTTAGGTATTTAGCGTCCCTGATATCAATTTTAAGACGCCGGGCGAACCGCATACCAGTGTTTCTTTCGCCGGCAGCTTTGGCCACGGCCAGCCGCGGTGATAGGTTGGCCCGGCGAGCGCGCATGCTGGGAGCCGGCCCGATGACCAAACCCGAACCCGTTGCCATCGACATGGGAACGCGGCTGACCGCCCACGCGCTGCATGTCGGCGACCGCATCAATACCATGGGCTTCGAAGGCGAGGCCCTTTCGGCGGTCCCGCTCGCGCTCCGGGTCGGCAAGACCGGCATTGCCGTGCTTTTTCGCTATGGCGTGGCGGTGCTGATCGACCTTTCAGCCGAGGATGAGCGGGCTTTTCTGGAGAAGTTGACGCCCAGGATCGGCGGTCAGTTCGCGCGTTTTGAAGAAGAAACCGCAATCGTGACGCTGTCCGATGAAAAAGAGGATCAGGTTCAGGCGGGAGGCCCGGTGCAGTTGCGGGACATGTCGCCGGGACGGCTTCTCGTCATCGCCGATGTGCTGGCCAAGAGCGTGGTGCTGGCCCGCGACGAACGCGACGTGGCAAAAGTGTTCGAGATCATCGAGCCGTTTGCGAAGGAACTGGCGGATCACGGCTACACAAAGCGGGATCGCAAAGGGGTTTTGCAATTGATCGGAAATGCCCTGCTGGTCCAGCACAGGGTATCAGGTCGCGTCGCGATCGGTGAAAAGCCGGATGCGCTGTGGGACCGGGCGGACCTGGAACGGCTCTACGCCCGGCTCGAAGACGAATATGAACTGAAGGAACGCGTCGATACGCTGAACCGGAAACTTGCCGTGGTGGCGGAAACCGCCAACACGCTTGCCGACATCATCGATACGCGCCGGTCGCTTCGGCTCGAACTTATTGTCGTGGTGCTGATCGCGCTCGAGATCGTTGCGACCTTCTACCAGATTGTCGCCGCCAGAGGCCACTGACCGGGCCGGAAGGCCTTTAGTTACGCTAATATCACCTGTGGCGTATTTACCTTGATCAAACCCGTCCCCGGGCCTAGATGCAGGTAGCCATACGGCAACGGGCCGTAACCACCGACATCACCACCGATACGACATAAAGCCGTGGTAGCCGGAATAACCGATGGATTCACGCCTGACCCAGGACTTGAACGGAGCCTTGAATGGAGCCCCACTGCTTCGCCAGAAGCGACAGCGGTTTTCGTTTCTCATCCTGCTGATCGGAATTTTCGTGTTCGTGGCCGCGGCGGGCGCGCTTTATTATGCGTTGCGGCCGGAGACCCTGCGGATCGCGGTTGGCCCGTCGGACAGCGACGATCAGAAGCTCATTCAGGCACTGGCGCAAAGCTTCGCCCGACAACGCAGCGCGATCAGGCTCGCTCCGATCCCGACCAATGGACCGACCGAGAGCCTGGCGCTATTGGGCGCGGGCAAAGCCGACCTCGCCGTGGCGCGCGGCGATCTCGATATGCCGGCCGACGCCCAATCGGTCGCGATCCTGCGCAAGAATGTCGTCGTGCTGTGGTCGCCGTCGGGGCAGCCGGCCAAGGGATCGAAAAAGACGCCGACACCCAAGATCAAGAGCCTCGACGACCTGCCGGGACATCGCATCGGCGTGATCGGAACGACGCAAGTCAATGTGACGCTACTGCGTGTCATCCTGAGCGAGTCCGGCATCGATGCCAGCAAAGTCACCGTGGTTCAATTCGCGACCCACAAGATCAGCGATATGGCGCACGACGCCAGTATCGATGCCTACATGTCGGTCGGACCGCTGGACAGCAAGATCACCTCCGAGGCGATCGCCGCGACCGCCCGCGAGCGCGGTGAACCGAAATTCCTGCCGATCGATGTTTCCGAAGCGATTGCGGAGAAGCATCCGCTGTATGAATCCGAGGAAATTCCCGGAAGCATATTTAGTTCGTCACCGGCGAGGCCCGACGACAAGATCGAAACCGTCGGCGTCAACCATCTCATCGTCGCGCGACGGGAGTTATCCGAGACGGCGGTGGGAGGGTTCACGCGGCAGCTATTCAGCGTTCGGCAGGCCCTGGCGCGAGAGTTGCCGGGCGCGGCCAACATTGCACCGCCCGATACCGACAAGGACGCCGCCCTGACCGCGCATCGCGGCGCCGCGGCCTATATCGACGGCACCGAGCGGACGTTCCTGGAGAAATACAGCGACTACATCTGGGGCGCGATCCTGCTGCTGTCGGGCCTCGGCTCCGCCGGCGCCTGGTTCCGCGGCTACCTGAAGCGGGATGAAAAAGCCCAGAGCGTCGCACTGCGCGACCGGGTGCTGGCGCTCGCCGCGCTGGCGCGGGACGGCAAATCCATCGAAGAGCTGCGCGCCATGCAAAGCGAGGTCGATCACATCATCCGCGAGACCCTGAATAGCTACGATGACGGCGCAATCGAAGAAGGCGACCTGTCGGCCTTCAATCTGGCGCTCGAACAATTCCACCGCTCGGTCGCCGACCGCAGCGCGGCGCTGGAGGATATCAGCGCCGACCCTCCGCGCCTGCGCAGCCGGCAATAAACAGGCCGCGCTTCAGCCTCCCCGCTTCAGGCTTGCGTTTGCCAGACGACTTCCGGCAGAGTTCCCGGTAAAGTCGCTGGCTTTTCCAGGCTTGCCGAGGGGGCGCACATGATCGATCCATCGCATTCTCCGGCAACCGGTCCGAGTCCTGTTACCAAGAGCCTTGTCGCCGAGAGCCCAGTCGCGAAAACCCATCGCTGGCCGGTACTGGCTTCGCTGCGAGGCTATCAACCCGCGTATATTTCGCACGATTTCGTCGCCGGACTGACCCTTGTCGCCATTGCGATCCCGGAGCAACTGGCGACGGCGCGGCTTGGCGGGTTTTCGCCGCAGATCGGTTTCTTTGCATTTTTGGCGGGCTCACTGGCTTTCGCGTTGTTCGGCAGCAACCGCTTCCTTTCCAGCGGTGCCGACTCGACCATCACGCCGATTTTCGCCGGCAGCCTCGCTTTGCTGGCCGCATCAGGTTCGCCGGATTATATGGCGCTCGCTGGCGTGCTGGCGCTGATGGTTGGCGTTGTGCTGGTTATTGGCGGCATCTTTCGGCTGGGCTGGATCGCCGACCTGCTCTCGATACCCGTGACCGTGGGCTTCCTGGCCGGCATCTCGATCCACATCCTGATCTCGCAACTGCCCGCCATCCTCGGACTGCCGACGCCATCAGGCCCGATGCTGCAGCGATTGGCGACCCTGGCCGGACAATTGCCGCACGCCAATCTGTTTACGCTCGGCATCGGCATCGCCGTGCTGGCCGTGGTTACGGTTTCCGAACGGATCGACGTGCGCATTCCCGGCGCGCTGATCGGACTGATCGCTGCCGCCGCAGCCGTCATATTCCTGAACCTTGAGGGCCGTGGCGTCGCCGTGCTCGGCGATATCCCGGGTACGCTGCCGAAACTCGTGGTCCCCGACATCCCGATCGGCCGATGGCTGCAACTGGTGCCGCTGGCGCTGATCATCGCCATCATCGTGATGGTGCAGACCGCGGCGACGACACGCTCGTTCCTGTCGGACAAGAACCAGCCGCCGGATGTCGATCGGGATTTCGTCGGCGTCGGCGTCGGCAGCATCTTCTCGGGCCTGATCGGTGGCTTTCCGGTCAATGCCAGCCCGCCGCGCACCGCGATCGTGGCGGAGACCGGAGGCAAATCGCAGCTCGCCGTTCTGGTCGCGGCCGCCATCATCCTCGGATTGCTCGCCTTCGGCGGCTCGCTGCTGCATCACGTGCCGCAGGCAGCGCTCGGCGGCGTCCTGCTGTTTGTTGCCATGCGCATCATCCGGGTCGGCCAGATCATGGCGATTTCTCGGCAATCGCTTGGCGAATTGCTGCTGGTGGCAGCGACCGCCGCCGCCATCATCGTGCTGCCGATCGAACAGGGGGTGGCGATCGGAATCACGCTGTCGCTGCTGCACGGCATCTGGAGCACCACCCGCGCCCGCGTCACGGTTTATGAGCGGGTACCGGGCACCTCGATCTGGTGGCCATCCAACGCGCACATTCCCGGTGAGACCGAACCCAATGTCGTGGTCGCGGGCTTCCAGGCGCCGTTGTCTTTTCTCAACGCCTATCATTTCCGGCGCGACGTGACGGCGCTGCTGCGATCCTCCGCGCAGCCGCTACGCCTGATCGTGCTCGAAGCGACCGGTATCGTCGAGATCGACTTCACCGCCGCGCAAATCCTGAGCGACACCATCAATGCCTGCCGGGCGGAAGGCGTCAGCTTTGCGATTGCGCGGCTGGAATCGGACCGGGCTCAACAAGCGATCGCAAAATTCGGCATCGATGAGTTGATCGAAACCAAGCGCCAGTTCCACAGCGTCGAAGAAGCCATTCGGACCTGCTGCGGCGAGACCAAAACGGCCGGGAAGACCTAAAGCCTGTTTCAACCGGATACGTTCGGTTTCCTCCACCTCGAAAACCGTCAGCGAGCCGCATTCCGGCGCTTCATCGGCGTGTGGAGTTACCGAGAAGTGGCGTGCATGATCGCTGCTTGCGTTTGCGCGCCAAGCTTGCCGCCTGATCGCGGCTGAATTTCGACGACGATGGGTTGTTTGTGCGGATTCCCTGCGCCGCTGTCACCGGCTTGCAACAAACGCGTGAACGGGCGGACGCGTGGCGCGCGCGTGTGCCCGCAACACGATTACCGATATTTAAGAAAATTCCGCGCGCAGCGGCGGGAACGCAATGAGATGTTGCGGGTTCTTAGTCGCGCAAACACTCAGTCAAGGAGATACTCCTCATGCGATCTAAACTTGCACTCGCGGCCCTCGTCGCAGCCTCATTCGTCGGCGTCACCACCATGGCATCGGCGCAAACGCAGCCGGCAGCGGGCGCTTCGAGCGATGGCAGTGCCGGAGCGGGCGCCACCGACGGCACCAAGATGACGAAATCCAAAAAGGTGTCGTCCAAGAAATCGAGCAGCACGACCGGCATGAGCAAGAGCAAATCGACCGGCCAGGGCGGCGCGGATACCGGCGGCGGCATGAGCAAGTAATCCGAGCAATCTATACGTAGGCCGTCGGCTGCTAACCAACAGTCAGGCAAGAAACTAAAAAAGAGAGAGGACCCTGGAGCAATCCGGGGCCCTCTTTCCTGATTTTTTTATCGTCCCGCGCGTCTCACATCCGGCTTCGATGCGGCGCGGTCGATTTTTGCATGATCATGGCGACGACGGCATAGATGATGCGTCCGATCGCGTCGCGCCGATAGGCCCAGCGCGGGTCTGAATCCGGCACCGCGATCACCATGGTGGCGTTGGCTTCGAACAGCAGGAGATCGCCGTTTGGCGCCGTGGCGAAATCGACCCCGGCATAATCGAGGCCGAGCGTGTCGCGGATGCCCTCGAGCGCCGTCATGGCCTTGTCGCCAAGCGCAGCTCGCATGTCCCCTAGAAAAATCGCTTCTTCCGACCGGTGGTCCGGCTTGTCGGCCATGTCGGAGGTGAAATAATGCACCTTCCAGTTCCGCGATATCGCCAGATGCAACGGATAGATCTCGCCGCCGATCATCATCACGCGATATTTTCGTGCGCTACCGTCGCGGCCTCGCGCGTCGAGATACTCGATCACCAGCAGTTCGTCTCCGGGCAGACCGGCCGCCGCCGCGGATAGGTCGGCAGCCTCCTCGACGAAGATAAAATTGCGGCCGGTGTGATAGCCGGGCGAACGCAGCAGCAGTGGAAAGGCATACCCGTGATCGGCAATCGCGTTGGCGCCGCCGGGGCCCGCGAGCATCGCGCGATCGACCGCGCATGTCTTCGGGGTCACCACGCCGGGCAAGGCGGCAAGCCGCGCGGCGTTGTCGATCCGGCCGGTCTTCATCACGGCGCGGGGGTCGTTGATCACCGGCGCGGTGGTCCGCGCGACCAGAGCCGCGGCCGCCTCAAGCGCGGATGCACAGAGATCAGCATCGCCGATGGCGTTGAAAATCAGCTGATGCGGCGGCAAGGCGACCCGCGGGTCGAGATAGTCGGCGACAATCACCGAGGTCAGAAACGTGCAATCGTCCAGCACCGCCGACGTCGGGATGTTGCCGCCGCCCGATGAGACCAGTTGCAGCAATGTCACCGGCGGCTTGGTGCCGCGATAGGGCAACGTCGACACCGCGTGGTCGCGAAAGCCTTGCTGGAAATGCCGGCGGGCGGCGATGCGATCGCCGAGATCGGACAGCACCGCGCCCAGCCCCTGATGCGCTTCCGCATGGTCCGGATGGATACGCAGCACCGCTTCGTAATGCTCGCGCGCCTCGGCGTGGCGGTTGGCGCGCAGCAGCAGGTTGGCGAGGTTGACGCGCGCCATCGGATTATCGGGGTGGTGCAGGATCGCCTCGGCATAAACCCGGCAGGCGGCATCGATCGCGCCCATATTCGTCAACAGCGTGCCGAATTCGTTCAAGGCGCTGAAATTTTCCGGCACGCGGCGCAGGATATCGATGAAGGCTTGCTGCGATTCCGCTCGCCGGTTCAGCGCCCCAAGCAAAACCGCGCGCTCGATCTCGCTTGCGATGGCAGCGCCCTCGGGGCAGTTCGCCAGCAGATCCTCCAGCTGACGCAGCCGCGCTTCCTGCGCCTGCCGGGGCGCCCAGCCGTGCTTTTCGGAGATGTCTGGCGAGATGGCTGCGTTTGGCGTTGGTCCGGTCACGATCTGATCCGCGCAAGGAGCGTTTTCGAGCGAAGTGGGCACCGGTTCGCGTGAAGAAAACGCGTCAAAACAAAAGACGAGAGCCCCGTTCCGATTCCATCGGAACGGAAAAGGCTCCAGGCGCCGCACTATCGGCTGATTCGCATCGAGCGCGTACCGGCAAAATCAGGGGTGGTTGGCCGTTCTTGTTGGCATTTCCGGATGTTTCCAAAATCCGGCGCGAAAACCCGTAAGCGCATCACGACAACACTTTGTTTACCAAGAATCTTCATGGTTCGGTTACTTTCACCGACGCAAGGCGCACATCCATGACTGCAACCGCCGCCGCTTCCCTGGGCGCCGTGCCCGCCGGCTCGACCGCCGCGCAGTGGCTGCGGATCGGCGAAGAGCATTACTCCGCCGGCCGGAACGACGACGCCTTTGCCGCCTTCCGGCTTGGCCTGGCCGCGGCCGAAGCTCAGCCGGGCGGCAGCACGGCGGCCGAGACCATCTCGGAGCTGCATTCCAGGCTCGGCAATACCTGCATGGTCCGCGGCGATCTCGAATTGGCTGCCGCGAACTACAAGGCGGCGCTGCGGCTGGCGCCGACATTGGTGCCGTGCTGGTGCAATCTCGGCAATATTCACGTCCAGACCGGGAAGGCGCAGGACGCCATCCCCTATTACCTCGAAGCGCTGAAGCTCAATCCGCGTCATTGGCCGACGCGCACCAACCTCGTTCAGGCCCTGACCGCCACCAAACAATATATCATCGCCAAGGCGCTGCTGCTGGAACTGCTCGGCGAACAGTCGCAGGACGCGGCACTGCGTCACCATCTCGGCAAGGTTCACTACGAGCTGGAGGACGTGCCGGCCGCGCTCGAATGTTTCGAACAGGCCATAGCACTCAATCCGCGCGATTCCGACAGCCTGTACTGGATCGGCGGCATCAGGCAGCGGCTGGGCGACGACGCCGCGGCGCAGACCGCCTATGCGCGCGCGGCCCAGATCAAGCCATTGATCCGGCGGCCGGCGATCAAATCGCCCGCCGACTTTCGCGTGCTGGCGCTGTACGCCCCGTTCGGCGGCAACACGCCGACCGAATATCTGTTCAAGCATGCGGCCTACGACACCGACACCCTCGCGCTGTTCGAGAACAATTCTTACGACGCGCAAGCCTTCGGACAAGGTGTCAGCGTCGTCGTCAATTTGATCTCCGATGTCGACCAGGCCGGCGCGATGCTGCCATTGGCCGCCGATCTGGTCGAAGGCCTCGGCAAGCCGACGATCAACGATCCCCGGAAAATCCTGAGGACCACGCGTGACATGGTCGCGGAGCTGCTGACGGGAATTGACGATTGCCGTATTCCCAAAATCCTGCGCCAGCAGGCCGGCACGGCATGTTCCGTTGTAGGCTTGCTGGCAGCGTTCCCGCGGGCGGCCGCCATTCTGGCCCGGCCGGTCGGCACCCATGGCGGCGACGATTTCGACAAGATCGACGGTGTTGACGAACTCGCGGCCTATCTGGCCAAGCCCGCGGACACCGACCGCTATTTCATCGAATATGCCGACTATCGCTCCGCTGACGGCTTCTTCCGGAAATATCGCTTCATCTTCGTCGACGGTCAGGTGCTGCCCTATCATCTGGCGATCGCAGACGACTGGAAGGTGCATCACGTCAACACCGACATGGCCAACCAGGTCTGGATGCAGCAGGAAGAGGCCGCGTTCCTGAACGATCCCACGCTGGTTTTCAACCAACGGCACTATCGGGCGCTCGGCGAGATTCAGCAGCGCATCGGGCTGGAATATTTCGGCATCGACTGCGCGCTCGACACCAACGGCGATCTCTTGGTGTTCGAAGTCAACGCCTCGATGCTGGTGCACGACGACAATACGGAATTTCCCTACAAGGATCCCGCCGTCCGTCGCATCAAGGCGGCGTTCGACGCGATGCTGGCTAGGTTCGCGACCACCGGCGCCTGAAGCCGGAGCCGGCGTAAGGGCTACCGCTTCGGCGCAGCGGCTTGCACGCCGCGTCGTGTCTGATCGATGGCCGCTAGAGCTCTAGTTCCTGCGCCTGCAACATCGCTTTCAGGGTGCCTTCGCTGAGGCGTCCCTTCGGATGCTGCGGCTTTTGGTCGGCGCCTTCGATCGGCGCGAAGTTCTGCAACGGAAGCGTGATGCCGCCGGGCTCGAAGGTTTCCCCGGAATCATCGGCCCCGTCGACAGAGCCGGCCCCGCGCATCTGGATGCGGCTCTTTTTCGGCTCGAGCTTCTTCGGCTTGACTTCCGTCGTATAAACGACCGGCATCAGCATATGGTGTGACATGATCAATCCCCGTGATGATTGCCCGCACGCATACAAACTCAGCCCGTATTTTTCAGAGCAAATCCCGAGCCAGGAAATTCCCGTTGAAAATCAATCGGCTTTGCAGGTCATGCCGCACGCGGCGGCAAGATTTGCCGGGAAGCTGGTGACAACCGGGAAAGATCGGCGCAGGCGGCAGCACGATAGGCCGGCCGCTCAAGGAACGGCTTGGCTCGCAGCGGACGGGCTCTAGCTTTGCGGGCCCGACAACGTGATCTCGCGCTCGGCACGGAACACATTGCCGTAGAGATTGCCGATCCACTGCCGCCCGCTCGATGTCATGTTAAGATAGCGGATCGCGGTCTGGACATGGGGAGCTACACTGTTCCAGTAGAATTGTGGGTAGCGATTGACGATGTCGGCGGGCGAGTCATAGCCGAGCTGGCGGTTCATGCCGGTTTCTTCAAACTCGTAATAGAGCGCATTTGCCTTTCTGATGTAATTGGGATCGCCAAGCTGCCCGATAAAATCGGCCGCGCGTACGATCAAAGCCTCCTCCCCCTCGGGCCCCTCGGCGACGCCGGCCGCACTCGACGGAAATCTGGTGCCTTCGATCGCCCGGGCGATGCGCTCGCTGTCGAGCCCGGGAATGCTTGAAATCCTCTCCATGACATAGAGCTTCGATCGATCGACATGGTAGGACATCAGGGCCGCATCGGATGAGCCGCGCGGCAAGCTCACCTTGCCGCCCGCCGAATCAATCACAAAGCCGTCGGCGTCGTCGCCCTTCAGCAGGCCGCGCACATAGCCGATGTCGTGGGCGAGGCAGGCAATGATGACATGGGCGTAATCGTCGGCGGTCACCTGGGTATACAGTGCCCGGCCGCGGAAGATATCATGACCAGCCAATGTCACGAGCATCGTGTGCTCGATGTTATGGTAGAGAGCGTCGCTGTTTCCGATGCATTCCAGCGCGATGCGGGCGGCATTCGGCACGATGTCTATCAGATCCGTCTTCGACGAGCCGAAGCGGCGGCGCATATAGGTACCAAGGAATTTTTCCAAGGCGTTTACCGCCAGGTCAGGTAAAGTCATCATGGACGTTGCCCCCGAATAACGTGACTCTCTTCCCGCGTGTCTCCTGTTTCTGTTCTTATCGCGTCGATCGTTGTTGACGAGCATAGCTCATCTTCGACGAGCGGGCCAAATGCAAATATCAACTTCAGGTTATAGGCCGGCCCGAACGCGCGGTTGCAGGATGTTGGGGTTCTACACCTCGGCGGCGGTCGCCGGCTTCGGCCTGCGGAGTCAAGCGCGAATGTTGTTGCAATGCGGTTGCGCGGGCCGCGAACGCAGCCCCAGCCCGCGGCAACCTGGTCGCCCGCCGCAACCGTCGATCGGCGTCGAACTATTTCGGTGCCGAGACCTTCGACAGCGCGGTTATCGCCTCCTGCACGGTCGTCATGAACTGCGCCGGGAAGATGATGGTGGAATTCTTTTCGACCGAGATTTCCGCCATGGTCTGCAGGGTGCGGAGCTGCAACGCAACCGGATGCGCCGTGATGATATCGGCGGCCTCGCCAAGCTTGACGGCGGCCTGGTATTCCCCTTCGGCGGCAACGATCTTGGCGCGACGCTCGCGCTCGGCCTCGGCTTCCCGCGCCATCGCGCGCTGCATGTTGTCGGGCAGCTCGATGTCCTTGATTTCGACCGCGGTAACCTGGCTACCCCACGGCTCGGTATGGAGATCGATGACGTCCTTGATCTGCTCGTTGATCCCGGCGGTATTCGACAACAACTCATCGAGGCTGAAGCGCCCGACCACGTTACGCACCGTGGTCTGGCTGATCTGGCTGATCGCGTTGTAGACGTTTTCGATCGCGATCACGGCCCTTTCCGGATTGGTGACGTGATAGTAAGCTACCGCAGCGATATCGATCGAAACGTTGTCCTTGGTGATGATCTTCTGCGACGGGATTTGCATGGTGACGGTGCGCAGCGACGTCCGCACCATCTGCTGGAACGGCACGAAGATCAGCGTCAGTCCGGGCCCGCGCACGCCTTCGAATTTGCCGAGCAGGAACACCACCCCGCGCTCATATTGCTTCAGTACCCGGAGCGACACCAGGACGTAGAAAATGGCGGCGATGGCAAGAAATGCGATCAGGCCCATAG